>Ga0164307_10000943_pt1 | contig 13061 bp, 40 predicted proteins | sample Whisoiple_243_MG_FD_110214 | JGI IMG/M metagenome (GOLD analysis project Ga0164307, IMG submission 110214) | Soil microbial communities amended with fresh organic matter from upstate New York, USA - Whitman soil sample_243_MG | ecosystem: Environmental > Terrestrial > Soil > Unclassified >...
ATGAGTACCAGGCGCTTCCCGGCTGGGGAGTACCGTGTGGTAACTTCCCTAGGCATGAGTTCGATGCTGACATAGCCAACTCTCTGTTCCAGGTTGTTCCCGATCTGGAGACCATTATATTTCTTAACGAAGAGGGAGTAAGATATGTCTTACCGTTCGAGGGACCAGAAGAGGGACAAGATGATCAGGTGCAAGACCTGTAGGTTCTTTAAGGTTCCTCCAGGCACCTTCGATACAGTCTGTCCAGATTGTAGGGCGGAAGAGATTATGCTCAAGGCCCTAAAGAAAATCCAATCCAATGACAAAACAGCGCGTTAACTTTGTAGTTGATGGTAGAAAGTTTGGAAGTATCTCCAGATTCGTGATCCCTCCACGACTGGCTAGTCTATACGTAGAAGCCTCTACCGTTGCCTTGTACGAAGGATCAGACAGGCTAGACATAGCACCCGCTAGCTGCTGCGAACTATGTGAAAGACCGGTGGATGGTTTGCCGGGGCACACATTGCTGGTATGCTCCGATATAGATGTTAACCGATGGTTCAACTATCCAGCTAGAATATGTATCTATTGTGAGTACTGGTTGATGGTACGCAGGGGGTACGATCAGCAGAAGGTTCCACGTAAGATCAGGGCTGAGCTTTCTAAGCCCAGAAACATAGACAAGATTTTACCAACCTGATATACTGTACCTAGGCTTTCTGAAAGAAGCTATGCATAGATTCATATTTTAGGAAAGGAAGGTTTTAACACATGGCATTGCAGTACAACTACCTACCAGTAGTAAAGACACCTATCGCTGAGGAAGGCGTAGCCGGTCGATTCGACCGTGACTACGAAGAAATGGGCGAGACTGTAGTACCTACTGGTATTGAGGATGGTCAGGCTACGGGTTCTTACCTTGCAGCCAATGGCAGCCCTGTAACCAAGGGCACTGACGACCGCAAGAATCGTCAGCTAGATCGTCAGTCTGATGAGCGTCAGGCACGTCTGTACGTTAACCCAACCACTGGCAACAGTGAGACTGGCAAGGACGATGCAGTTAAGGACGTTCTATACGCCGTAGGAACCGGTGATGACGGTGACCCCGCAACACCTACTCTCGAAGAAATTCGTGAAGCATACGGCCTAGAATGATCGTATTAAGTAGTTGAACAATAGCATAGGGTATTGACTTCGGTCGTTCCCTATGCTATTGTTCTACCTAAGTAGTAATTTATTAAACTAAAGGAGTATTTCGTTGAGTAATAGCCCCGGCAACCTTGTCAAGGTACTAAACCGAATTCTAGAACAGCTACAAGAGTTAAATGAGAACATAGAAAACCTGACAGGAGTTAGTAAAGATGAGTCAACCGAAGAGGCTGACGAGTCAAAGCGAAATAGCTATAACAATGGTTACACAAACGGCGGGCCTAAGAAGGGATACTAATATGACTACTAATTCAAAGGAAAAGGCGTTGAAGATTAGTTATGATTGTGCTGATCAAGCGATTGATGACCTCCGAAAGCAAGGGCACGACGTATATTGGCAGGGTTACAATGTGGCTGTTTTTGTTGCTAATGACCGTGCTCGCCGTAATAGTAAGGGGCAGCTTCGTAATGGCCGCTGGGGCTACGAAACCGTTTACGAAATGGATGAAAAGGGATTCTTTATCCTACCGCCAATTGGCAGGAGTCGATTTAGTCAGTGACAAATAACTGGCAAGATGACGCAGAATGCAGGGGATTTCCACTTTCATGGTTCTTTGAGGGCTATGAAGAAGATGCGGATATTGCCAGTGAAGTCGATGACCTATGTATCAACTGCCCGGTCGCAAACCAGTGTTTGAAGTACGGGGTGGAGACAAATGGAACAGGTGTGTTTGGAATGGTGTACCTCACACTAGGCAAGTACTCCAAGACACGCAATAATCATAAGATGCCGTACATTCAGAAGAAACTGGAGAACAAAGTTAATGAGTACCGAGGAAAATAAGTTCATGGTTTCGCTGTTCCCTTTGGTCAGCGACATATTGCACCGAGTAGAGCCACCCTATAGAGGGTTCATCGTAGATATCGTAGAGTATAAGCCGGATGTATTCTCCTATCGCTTATACCGTGAGAACATTGAAGAGTTCTCCGATCCACAAAAGCTGTCCCTGTTTGAATGGATAGACGAAAGACTCAAGGCGGCACAGGTATTCCTGGTCAACGCAACGGTCGGCCTTGAGATTGAAGATAAAGTCCCACCACTAAAGGAGAATAACAATGGATGATGAGTATCTACTGGTTCATGTACTGGACGAAGGCGTGCTTGGCGTAGCTGTTGAGCGACCGTACGGTGCCGATGTTTCGTATATGACAGAGGATTTCAGGTACCATGTGCAGCTAGAAACCGATGAGTATCTAGTCCTAGGTATCATCTCCGAGATTGATGCCCGCTTCTTTCTAGACTAAGTAGTATGCTAAGTTAGCTGTTATAATTATCGTATGGAAAGAAGCGTCGCATACGGAGGGCTGGTGACATGGGCATGAGCGAAGGTATCATAATCGCCATCATCGGCCTATTTAGTGTCATTATTAGTCAGACGTTGGCCGAAACCCTTAAGAAGCTATTTTCAAAAGCTAAGGAAAAGGCTGATGTGGGTACCGCATTCCGTGACGAGCTTCGCAAAGAGATAGACCGTAAGGATGAAGAGATAGCTGAGCTTCGTAAAGAGGTGCGTTTCCTAGAAGGAGACAAGGATCGCTGGAGAGTAGACTACTTCAAAATCTACCAGGCATTCTTCGAGCTAAAAGCCCTGGCTGTAAGCTTGACACACCGATTGGGTGAGGCTAGTATGGAAATACCGCAACTACCCGAGAGGAGCACCGATCATGTCGAAGACAAAGAGTCCTGAAACCAACGGCAAGGCGAAGGTCCGTAAGGACCAGGAGATTCGTCGTTCCAATGCCGCCGTACCGGTGCCTTCTGGGCCGGAACGAGAAGAGCGACGCCGCAATAAGCACCGAAAGAGTAGGTACGATGACTGATTTGTCCAGAGAAGGACTAACTAAGAAACAAAAGGCAACAATTATGCTTGCCCAGCAAGCCGTGCTTGGAGCGTTCCAGGTGTTTGTCGGTGGTTTCATGCTTATGATTCTCGCCGGTATTGCACACCACGATATTATCACTGCCATCCAGCCGTTCGGATATGGTACAGCCATCTTGGTTGTCAGCCTTGGCATTGGTATACTGACGCTTGGACGATACAGCGTAGACACCCGCGATCTATTTGATTAGGAGTAATCATGGTTTTTGTACTCATTATTGCATCAGTCTTGTTTTTAATTGGCGGCTATACGCTTGGTTTCTATCGTGGGTATAGTATGCCGCGACCTGATGAGACTCAAGAAAAAGAGGATAGAAATCTGATCCGTGCGCTCACTCCTAAGCCCGAGCCAGAAACTACATACGAATCATTCCTGCGACAGTTTACCGAACAGTTTAAGGACTATGATCCTCCAGAGGGATACTATGTCAGTATTGAGGGTGATCCCCAGCCTGGTCGAAACAGCAAGGTAAAGGTCTTTATCGAGCCTATCAATGGCGAGTCTGAGAAGCATAAGATCGCTCAGTATGCAGCAGAGCGCTATGGCATCGTAGTTAATAATGGTGACTATGAGAAGGAGCCTGCGGCCCGAATGTTTAGTGGACCCAGAGACTCTAAGATTACCAACGTCACAGAGCGTTGCGCCAATAAAGCCAAGACTAACATTGAGGAGTACTTTACTAACCGGCACGCACCAGGTACTCCCTCTTGCCAGGTCATTTCCTAGGTGGTAGGATACAGAGTACGACGACCAAAGGAGGGTGACATGAAGTTCAGAATCGTAGACGAATTCGGGTTTTCTTATTACGTAGATGTGTGTAACGAAGGCCACGAACTTGAAGCGTGCACCTGTGCACACGCGGTACCTCCACTCTGGCTGAACGCAGATCGCTGGCAGCTAGTGAACCCATTGATACTAAGGTAAAATAACACTATGGAAGAATGGAAGAAGATAGACGATACTAAGGAGAGGGCTAAATGACTAACATTCCATATTGGCATCGTGAATTCGACACGATGGAGACACACGGTTTCAATGTGTATATGAGGTCTACCCCAACAGCACACGGCACTATCATCGGTGCACCACCCAAGCTACTGCCGGGTGAGACACACTCCTATCCTGATGGCCCGTTGCCCTCATACAATACCGTTGCACCACCAGAGTACAGCGCTAGGAGATACAGTGTCATTGTGGAATATCCGGGCTCACATTTTGAGCTTCATATCATTTCTATTGCCTATATGGAAGATGGATGGGATACCGGAAAAATTGATCAGCCGTTCGAAAAGTACTTCGACGGTCAATACCAAACACTCCTAACCGTACCAACTAGCCGCACGTCAGATTGGATGGATGACATTCAGGACTGGCAAGGCAGCACACAAGAGCTTATTGCTCGTAACCTTATCTAAGGAGGCTGATTATGGCAATGAAGGTTGCTAAGATTTTAGAGATTTATAAAGCCGAAGACATTGCCCAATTGGTCGATGTTTCGGTTGACAGGGTGAAAGAATGGAAGGCTGGCGAAGAAATCGCAGACCTTGACACGCTTGAGCTACTGGTCCAGCTACTCACTGTTCACGAAGAGCTTAGTGCCGGATACAATGATGCTGGTGCTGTGTGGGGTATCTGTGAGGTTACGCAACCCTCTCTCGGATACAGAACAATCCTGAGTACAATCTCAGACGGAGAGTACGGCAAGGCACGCAAGATGGTGCAGCGCATCGTAGACAGAATCAATAAACTAAAAGGTGAATGACAATGGATAATATCCTGCAACAAATCGGCCAGATGCAGGAGGGATATGACAAGCTAAACAAACTCAACGATGAGTATCTTAAGATGTTTGAGCTTGCAGGATTCTCTCTATACACCGAGGAGGATGAGGACGGTAAGTCTCGACCCAAGGAAATCAAGGAGTTGCTTGCAGAGGCTCTTGGGAACCCGCCAAGCGATGACCCAGCGTGCTGGATTCGTATCTCTGATATCCCCCGATACGTGAGCGACTTCCTTATCGTGGCTAAGGGTGTGGACCTGGAGGACTTCAATGAGGAGGCGAAAACAAGCCTTGCCCCTCGTAAGAATAGGGCCGCTACTAATGATCATGTTAATGATCATGATCATGATGATGAAGATCAAGAGCCCGAGCCAGAGCCCGGTACCGAAGAGGACTTGGTTAGGTATGTCGCTCCTGGACTTATGGACGGACTCAGGTTCTCCGGTCGTGAGTGGCAGAAGGCTGGCCAGGTTCCATCAGAAGTTTCCATTCTCGACTCACTTGGTGTAATGTGGCATAAGAAGGCCAAGAACCACTGGGTAGAGGTGGAGGAGAACCCCACGTACGAACCGTTCACTGACGCCGACGTTACAACCGGTGCACCACTCAAGGAGGTAGTCCCTGATGACTGATAATAAGAAGCCTATGTCCAGCCTTGACCTGTACGAATTCAGTGCCAGGGTTATCGAGCAGGTTATCGCTACCGTGGAGGGTGCGGGTAAGGATTCTGTCAGTACGGCAGAGCTTCGCACCTACATTGCAGCTATCCGCAACAAGATCGTGGAGACACAGATCGACCAGATGTTCGACACCAACAAGCCGCTATTCTAATAGGCAAGTAGGTGTAAAATAGTACTATGACTATTATTGCATTCATGTTTGTGTTCGGAACTTTCATGGCCGTTACTGGACTAACCTTGTCCACTACCGCCTTTGACAAAGGTACGTGGTCACACAGGCTTAGTAACTGGGCATCAATTGCCGGTGTACTGACTTTGACCGCAGCCCTGGTCATGTTGCTATCCCAGGAATTGGGATCAACTGACGCCAATAGGTGTGAGGATATAGGTGGAGTTTGGGTATCTAATAGGTGCCTAGATGTATCGGAGTTCCCTACACTTCCACTAAGTAAGGATTAATTATGAAGGTTTTGGTAACAGGTACTAGATCGTACCATGACCCACAGCGTATTTTTAATGCGCTCTCCTTGTGGTGGGATCAGCAGGACGAGGACATTACTCTCGTCCACGGTGCTTGCCCTCACCCTCCAGCCAAACTTATTGGTGAGAATATGTACAGCCGAAAGTATGCTGACCGAACTGAATGGTCAGTCGACATGCTTGCCAATGAGTTTGCACAGAATGCAAAATGGATTACTAAGGTCGTACCAGCCGACTGGAATAGGTGTGACGACGGGTGCTACCATAAGCCTCGTAAGGATGCGAGCGGTGTGAACTACTGTCCCGCCGCTGGCCCCAGACGTAATAAGAAGATGGTGGATATGCTAAATCCAGATAAGGATGTTGTGTTAGCATTTCCATACGGTAAGTCTGCCGGTACCAGGGGATGCATTCGCCTGGCTGAGAAGGCGGGATTGCATGTGATTGTATATGAATTGGAGTGACTAATGGAATTTACCAGGGCAGATATCGAAGAGTTTGAACGCAAGGCTATCGTTGGCGTATTGCTAGCGATGGTAGCTGCGGCCAAGGCTAAGGGAACCGATGGCATTAGTCTTTCCGATCTGGTTTATATCATCGAGAAGTTCAATGCACCGGACTTTAAGCTAACTGAACGAGACGCTACGCCACCAGACCCAGCCCAAGCCGAGCTGTCTGATGACGAATTCGAATACATAATGCAACGAGTACGTGGGGAGGCATAATGTTTAATACGCCAAGAGAAGCAATAGGCATCATCCCGCTTGTGGCCAAGTCCATTTGGTCTCAGATCACCATGCCTAAGGGGCTTAAAGAAGAAGACCCATATGAGATAGGCTATAAGTCTGGATATGAAGCCGGGTACTACGATGGTCAGCGAGACCGGAGATACGAGTAATGCTTAAGCCTGGCGTACACAGGATGAAGACCTGTGACCATGATGATGGACAAGCGTACGTGTTCATCTGTACTATGGAAACAGCAGAAGGTGAGACCTACGAGCAGTGGAACTGCAAGATGTGTGGTCATGCCGAGAGAATAAAAAACGTATAGTTTGTATAATGTAGATATCATGTTGAATATAGAAGGGTGGTGACCCGCAATGAGCAAGAAATACGAGATTGAGGTGTTCGAGTTCAATGAGCAGCTTGGCGTTGGCCAAGAGGTACGATACTCCAGGCACAGCTTTTTTCTGCCCGCCCTCTGTGCATTCCTAATTGCACGTTTCAAGCATGATCAGGCCGAGTTGATTTGGAATTAACTAATGACAAGGACAAGGACTCAGAAGAACCGTCGCAGGCTAGCCCAGCGTTGCCCGAGACCCGATAAGAACAAATATGACCAAGAAATATTTGCGTTAAGAGTATGGTCTACCTTACCCGAACATGTGAAGGTCGCTACTAATGTGTACCATTGCAAATGCGGGCATTGGCACATAGGTCATCCTAAGCGCATGTAAGGTAGAATTATACGAAGGTGTACTTATGCAGACATTAAGTAAGATATCGACAGTAGGAATCGTTGCACTAAGCGGTGTATTGTTCATCACGTTAATAGGTGCCCCACCGGGATCGTTAGAGGAGGGGTTTAATAGCATCATTGCTGGACCTGACGGTGATAACGACAGTCCGCTATCCGAGTTCACCCCAAAGCCACATAAGGATGCACTACCTAAGCCTCAGGCTGGTCCAGTTGTACCTCCAGAGCTACCTAAGGCACCGGCACCAGGGGCAGCTATCGTTGTCAATCAGGAGCCAGAGCCTACTATCTTTGAGTTTGATATGCCTGATATGACTAACTGGAAGGTTGTTGCGGTCAATTCTATTCCCGTACAGCCCGCGCCAGTCGTTCAGCCTCCCGCACCTACGCCTCCACCAGTAGTGGTCATACCTGAGCCTGAAAAGCCAGTAGACCCACCCAAGGAGCCAGAGAAGCCGGTGGTAGAACCAGGCAAGCCTAGCGGCACCGAGATGTACACCAGGCCACAAATGAACCCAGAGGACTACCCCAAGTATGATAAGCATTCGTTTATTGACAAGCTCAATCATGACGAGCCTGAGCCATCCATTACGGATACGCCTGAACCTACACCCGAGAAGAGTCTGACGCCTACCACACCGGTAGAACCTGAGCCATCAGAAACTCCTAACCCTACCCCTACCCATGAGACCTGCCTGCGTGTTACGATTGACGACGAAGACGTAGTACAGGTGTGCAAGACAACCGAGTAGGAGGCAGAATGGCAGTCTATGAAGTTCAAACCAAGATTTATCGTGGAGGTCGTAATGGAGTCTTGCACGATGCCCTGTCTGTCAGGTACGATGACTACGAACTTGCTACACAGAACCTTACCCAGACCGTAGACATGATTGTTGCGGCGGGTGGAGAAGTTCTAGAGGTATGGTTCGAATCTCAGGTTTATATCTACAACAATAAGACATACGTACAGACACTAAAGACTATTTCTTAGGAGTGAACATGACTTCTTCGGCTGGACTGACCACTGATATGCTCAAGATGACTGGCATCTCTGTCAGTGCTAGGGAGCTTCTGAACAGTGGCCTCATCATGTCAGGTGACTTCATTATCATGCGTCATCCCGAGGAACTTGAGTCTCTGATGATTACCCCGGAAGAACAGTTCAAGAATATCTTTAGTGAGTACAGTTATAGTGATCATTTCGTTGACTCTATCCGTGAGAAGGGCATCATTAATCCGATCAGCATTTCTGACACGGACTACTTCATTCGTGAAGAGATTGGTGAAGTTGTTTCTGACTGGTTTCTTGAAATGCTTCCTCCCTTTGTCTTGATTAATGGTCACCATAGGTTTATGATTGCTAATAAGGAAGACATGGATATCCCGGTTTACCACTCAGAAGATTTCTGGGGACCGAGTTCCTACGTGGATGACACGCTTCCCTACTCGGATGATACGATGTGGAGTTGAAATGGCAAGCATTAACAAGACCAAGCTTATCAGCGTACTAAATCTGTATGCGGAGAAGCTGGAGAAGAACCTGCCCGCTGATAAGATAGCTACCAATCAGGATGAGGCATACGATTACGGTGCTTGGTCTATGACCAAGAGCATACTGGGCATGGTTATGACGGGTGCCCTTGACTTTAGTGATGAAACTGTTATAAAAGAAGTAACGGAATGATAACATGAAGAAGAAGGTTTATTTACTCTGGGAGATAAATTTTGATATCCCAGACAGGCTCGTCGAGATATTCAACAATCAGTATGATGCTGACCGCGCACTGGAGTACATGTACCAGAATCAGAAATCGAATTCCACAGCAATCACGTTTCTGGTACAGTGTCATACACCAACCACATTCAGTGCGTGGGTCAACAGTTTAGGAGGCTAGTATGGATATTGAGTACTGGGTCTTAGCCACGCTGTGCGGAGTCATTAGCATTAGCACGCTATCCTCAACCTTCTGGGCATGGCGCGATGGAGCCAAGCTAACTCAGCCCATTATCATCATCGCTATCGTTATGGGTATTGCTCTTGGTGCCACCGTTCCATTGGTGGTACAGAATGGCTACGAACAAAGAGTAATTGACAAGGAGAAGTCTGAATGTATTACAAAGCATAATGGCTTCTGGGTTAACAATCAATGCTACACAGGTAGAATAGAAATCTAGGAGGAATTATGATTGATCTAATCACCGCTATCGGAGCTATGGACCCGGTACAGGCTGCGTGTTCGGCAGCTATTATCGTAGCCCTTATCTTCGCCATTAGCATCGGCATCTACAAGAGCGTAGAGGCTGTTGCCGGTATCTTTAAGAAGAAGTAAGTCATGGACGTCTACTGGGTTCGTGATCACCTACAGCCACAGATTAACGATCTGCATCGTCGCTTGCTTGCACTAGAATGCAAGGGGTCCAAGATGCTCGCTGTCCACACGGACGACCATTTGCTAGATAGCCATTTCAACGGAGAGGTATAGCTATGTCAGAAGTCTTTGTTATGTATGAGTATGAAACGTATACCACCTGGGAGGCTGACCCGAATGATCCGTGGGGTCGAGACTCTTCTGGTATCCACGTTCGATGCCTGGGTGTTACCACGGACGATGATCCGTATGGCCGTGCTTATAGCTACACCAGGAACACAGTTCATGGTGATGAGGTCAAGGCTGGAGACACCGTGCACGTAGTGTGGACTCACTATGGTGATGGCGACACCTTCGGTAATGATGAGTACTTCGAGACCCTTGGAGTATTCACTGACCTTGATCTGGCCAAGGAGTTTGTGAAGGAACTTAGAGACCCTAAGGCTCAGGAGTATCTTGCCGAGTCTAAGGTTCTTCCTGGCACCACACTGATCGTTCCTTGGCGTGGTTACTTTGCGTCATTCATCAGCCTGGATATCGAGACGTTCGTGGTCAGTAAGTAGGTCTTGACATTCTCCTGGTGGCTGGTAGGCTATGGGTATGAAGAAACCACAGCCACCAGGAGGATAACATGACCACTCACCCCGCAGCTTATGAATTGATAACAATGCGCGAGACTGCCAACCAGATCGCCAAGCGTATCAAGCGTGGTGTTGTGAATCCTTCTAGTGATGCTAAGGACTTGGAATTCATTGTTCGTCTTATGCACTGGGCTAAGATGAAGGGCGCGACCATAGAAGAGATTGAGTGTGCATCCGCACTGGCCTAGGTCGATCAGCCGGTAACGATCAGAAACAGTGTGCTATGGCTGAATCGGGCACGTTGCGCGGCTGCCTGTTTCTGATGACCTACATAAGGAGTAATTATGAATGATGATTTTTTTCATGACATTCGTACGTTTGAAGTTATCCGGTTTCAAGAAGAGTCGTGCGGCTTCTGTAAGAAGTTGGCTGTATGGATTGTTTCTCCGTCTGCCCAGTCCCTAGAAAACATGGTGGCATGTGATGACCACCAATTCTATCCGTATTCTTAGCGGGAGCTATGGCTTTTGAAGCGCAGGGAGTTGGCTAAATGAGTTTAGTATGTACAGAGTGTAGAATGATTGACCCGCCATGTCATCATAAAGACAAGATACTTGTCAATGGCAATAGATATCGTGTGCCTAAAAAGAACAATGACAAGGCGTGGAAGCGTATCGAGAATGGCGAAATGCTTTGGGATCGCCCCGCCACTGAGCAGGACCAAAGACAGTGGGTGCGCAAGAGCGACTTCGACATAGAGGGCAACCCTATTTGCCATCGTGGGCACAAAGTCGTGCAGCCTAACATATATTACATAGGTAGTAAAGACGTAAGAATACCTGCGTGTGCCTCGTGTCATTACGCTAGAGTTCATACAGCAATTTTATCCGAACGTCCGCAGGTAGCGGACGAACACTATAAGGAGATAATGAGATGAATGAAATGACTGACGACACTGTAGTAACCATGCAAGACTTGCCTACGATGCTCAAGCTCTTGAAGGCATCTGAGGTTGCTCTAGATGCGTTCGCCGTCGACCCCGAGAAGAATCAGATGGGCCTTATCGTTGCTGGATACATTCACCAGTGGCTTTCTTCACTGATTGACGCTGTGTACGCACAGGAGGCTATCGAATTGTTGCGAAACATGATGAAGACCTCCGAAGATACCAACGATGATTGAGTACGGATACTTCCACCCAGATTGCCTGGACTGCAAGTCTGGCATGAGACCATGTAGCTGGCTGGAAGACCCTATCCGTGAGGATGAGGCGGCAGAAAAGGCATATGGTCATCGTTGGTTGCCAGACAACGGCATCCTAGTCAAGAGAACAGTTTCGAACTGGACGCCGGTGGGCGATGATCACCACCTGTCAGACAACTCTAAGATCATGCTCGAAGTAATGAATGCTGAGCTTAACTTTCCATTTGATCTTAATAAGTCAACACCTACCGCCTCCCATGATGTAGACGGACTGGTGTCTCATTGGGTCTATGAAAGGCTGGATGACTTCCGACCTGCATTGGACCTCTTTATCAAAAGGGAAAGACAAAGTAGGAGGTAGTTATGCTGTATGTATTGATTGCTCCAGAGGATTGCCATCTCAGGCATGAGATTAGACACACCGCAGCCAATAAGTTGAAGCTGCTGGGCTATGGTAGCCTGGCGGACGAGGTTTTCGTTGCCGGTGTTGGTAGTGGATCACCCGACAAGTGGACTGTTGCGGGGCACGGTGACGTTGTGGTGGGTTCTAGAAAGATCGGATACGTACTTCTAGCGAAGGAGTGAAACATGTTTCCCGCAGATGACGAGGAATGCACGGTGTGCGGATACAATTTGCGTGAACATTATGAAAGAGAAAACAATGCGACTTGAAGTAATTGATCACACCGAATCCGGTCGGGGGCGAGTGTTGACAATGTACGATGTGCAGGTTAGGATTGACCTGCAAGACGACGGACAGACGATGAAGGTGTTTCTAACAGATGGAGATTAACATGCAGGCTAACTCGGATACCACGTACACCATCACCCTCAATGAGGACGAGGCGCGGGCACTGCGCCTGATCATGGATCGATTCACCCGCAAGGGAGCGGCGATCCATAACTACAATAATTACCCGCAGTCGGTTGCTCTGGCTGAGGATTTCAAGAACATTCTTCCTTCCTACTGATAGGAGACCATCATGGCAACCACACGCGATGAGATTGGCCACTGGTTCGACCGGGGTGTCAAGGAGGGCGCGGACTATATGATTATCTGGGTTGATACCTTTGACTACGAAGACTATCCTGAATTCGTTCATGGTGGTGCTGAGGCCGCTAGGACTGCACTTTCTCGCCCCGCCAATATGACTAGGGCTATGGAATGTTACGACCTAAAGGCCGATAAGAATAGTCAGCTTAATAAGTACCGGTGCTGGGCGGTGACCTAATGGTAGTAAAGCAACACGAAATCAATGAGGGTGCCTATCGTGTCCTTAAACAGGCGCGTAACCTTTTGATTACCGACGGGTGGACTAGGGGATCATTGGAGTACCTTGGCACCTACTGTTCCCTTGGTGCCATCAGCAAGGTAGTATATGATGATGCCATTCGGTCCTTTCCCCCGGCAGAGGGTCTG
>Ga0164307_10000948_pt1 | contig 13047 bp, 9 predicted proteins | sample Whisoiple_243_MG_FD_110214 | JGI IMG/M metagenome (GOLD analysis project Ga0164307, IMG submission 110214) | Soil microbial communities amended with fresh organic matter from upstate New York, USA - Whitman soil sample_243_MG | ecosystem: Environmental > Terrestrial > Soil > Unclassified >...
GGGCCCGAGGAACGCGCGGCGTTGCCCCGCCTGCGGCTGCGCGGCCTTGTTCCCGAGGCCGTGTACCGCGTCGACGACGACAGCGAGATCACGCGTGCGGGCACCGTGCGCAGCGGTGCCGCGCTGATGGCGCACGGACTGTCGGCTCAGCTCCCGCGGGGCGGTTACGCGAGCAGGATGCTGACGCTGCGCCGGGAAGGGTGACATCGCGGACAGCGGCAGTTCCACCATGGAGCAGGCAGTCGGTCTGCGACCGGCAGCCCTGCCCCGGCATACCCGGCTCATGGCGTCGGCTGTCGGTCAGTGGAGGATGAGTCGCCAACGCTCGGCCCACAGCAGCCGCTGACCGTCCTGGACGCGTACCTGGACACGGTCTTCTTCCACCTGCCGAACGGTGCCGTAGAGCGTGGCGCCGGGGAGATCCACCCTGACGACGTCGTGGACCTCCAGATCGCCCTCGACCGGCCGGTTCCACACGTGCGTGCACTGCTCGCAGAGGTAGCCGACCACATCGCGCCCCTCGACCGTCATCGGGGAGCCCGGACGGACCGCTTCGACGAGGCACCGGGGACATGGGTCAGCGGTGTGCGGTCCTACTGATCGGGACATGACCCGATCCTGCTGCACGGCCGTGCGGCACGGCAACCTCGGATCAGCCGGCATCAACGGCAGCAGGAACAGACATCGACCGACGAACGTCCCTCCGAGAAGTCGAGCGGTACACGCCGATCGTTTTGGCAGGGGAAGGAACAGCGGCCCGCCGTCGCCGTCACCGCTGCCCTTTTGTCTCTACGGCAGGTCTTCGTCAAAAGGGACGCTCGCTCTGGCGCGGTATCGATCCCTGCGCCCCCACCTACCGAAGAGGGACGGCGATGTCCGACCACACCGAAAGCGTCTACCGCGTCGTGCTCAACGACGAGGAGCAGTACTCGATCTGGCAGGCCGACCGCGAACTGCCCGCGGGCTGGCGGGCCGAAGGGACCGAGGGCACCAAGCAGGAGTGCCTGGAGCACATCGGCCGGGTGTGGACGGACATGCGTCCCGCCAGTCTGCGCCGCCGGATGGAGAGCGATGCCGCCGGGGCGGCGGGCGGTCAGGGCGGACGACAGAGCATCCCGGTCTGATCCGCCTACCGACACCGAGGGGAAACCCGGCGATGAACTCCGTCTCCCAGCCGAGATACAGGCCGGCGCCCGTAGCGCGGGCGGACCAGGAAGCCATACCACCCGACGCCACCGATCCGTCCGGACCCGCGCCCACCGCGTACGGCGCTGACCGCACCGGGGCACTGTCCGCCGTCGGCGGGACACCTCTGGTGGAATTGACCCGGCTGCTGCCCGGTGCCCGGTTCCGGGTCTGGGCCAAGCTGGAGTCGGTCAGTCCCGGCGGCAGCATCAAGGACCGGTCCGCCTACACCATGCTGAGCCACGCGGTCGCCACCGGCGCGGTGGTGCCCGGCACCGGCACCGTGGTCGAGTCCAGCTCCGGAAACCTCGGTGTCGGCATGGCGCAGATGTGCCGTGCCATGGATCTCAGGTTCATCTGTGTGGTGGACCCGCGGACCAATCCGCAGAACATCGCGATCATGCGAGCGCTCGGTGCCGAGGTGCACACCGTCGACGAAGGCGACCCCGTCACCGGTGAGTTCCAGCCGGTGCGGATCGCGCGGGTGCGGGAGCTGGTCGCGGCGGTGCCCGGGGCGTACTGGCCCAACCAGTACGCCAACCCCCGCAACGCCTGGGCACACCGGATCACCATGACGGAGATCGTGGAGGACCTGGGCCAGGCACCCGACTACCTGTTCTGCACGATCAGCTCCTCCGGCACCCTGCGTGGCTGCGGTGACCTGATCCGCGACCACCGGCTTCCCACCCGGGTGATCACCGTGGACGCCGAGGGCAGTGCGATCTTCCGGCCGCCGACCGCTCGCCGGCTGATCCCCGGTCATGGTGCGGCAGTGCGCCCACCGCTCTACCGGGGCGGTCTCGCCGACGAGGTGGTGCACGTCAGCGATCTGGACAGCCTGGTGGGCTGCCGCCGCCTGGCGCTACGCGAGGGGCTGCTGCTGGGCGGCTCGTCAGGCGCGGTGGCCACGGCCCTGGAACGGCTGAGCGGACGCATTCCGGACGGCTCCTCGTGCGTGCTGCTGATGCCGGACCGCGGCGAACGCTATCTGAACACGATCTACGACGACGGGTGGGTGAAGGCTCAGTTCGGCGAGGTCACCCACCTGTGGAAGGACGAGGTGGCCGACGTGGCCGACACCAGCGAGATGACCGAGGTGGCACCGTGCTGACGCTCGGCAACGGAGACGTCCGGCGGCTTCTGGACGGCAGGGAGCGGGAGGTGCTGGACGCTGTACGGGAGGCGTATCTGCGCCATGCCGACGAGGAGACGTCGCTGCCCCACTCGGTGTTCCTCCGCTTCCCGGACGACACCCGCAACCGGATCATCGGGCTGCCGGCCTATCTGGGCGGGCCGGAGCCCCTGGCCGGGATGAAGTGGATCGCCTCCTTCCCCGGCAATGTCGCCGACGGCCTGGAGCGCGCCTCCGCCGCGATCATCGTCAACTCCATGCGTACCGGACAGCCGGTGGCTCTGGTCGAGGGCTCCACCATCTCAGCCCGGCGCACTGCGGCGAGCGCCGCGCTCGCCGCCGCCAGCCTCCCGGCCGAGGGCGGTCAGGAGACCGGTGTCGCGCTGATCGGCTGCGGTGTGATCAACTTCGAGGTTCTTCGCTTCCTGTTGGTGGTACGGCCCGAGCTGACCGACGTCACCGTCTTCGATCTGGACGCCGGCCGGGCAGAGGAGTTCCGGGAGCGCTGCGCCTCGGAGTTCGGCGGGGCCGGACGGGTCGTGCGTGTGGCGGACAGCGCCGAGGAAGCGCTGGGCACGCACCGGCTGGTGAGCCTGGCGACCACGGCCACCGTGCCGCACCTGGACCTGCGCGCGTGTCGTCCCGGCACCCTGGTACTGCACGTCTCGCTGCGGGACGTCACGGTGGAAGGCGTGCTGGACGCGGTGAACGTGGTGGACGACCCCGACCACGTCTGCCGGGCCGCCACCTCCGTGCACCTGGCGGAGACCCGGTCGGGCAGCCGGTCCTTCATCGACAGCACCCTCGGGGAGCTCCTGCGGAAGACGGACGCGGACCACCGCGACCCGCGACGCATCACGCTGTTCTCGCCGTTCGGACTCGGTGTGCTGGACCTGGCGCTGGCCGGGCTGGTGCTCCGCCGGGCCCGTGCAGCGGGTGTGGGCACCGAGATCACCGGCTTCCTGCCGGAGCCCCGGGCGACCGGTTCCGGCTGAGCGGGCAGCCCTTCTCGTCCGGTGCCCCAGGTGGGGCGCCGGACGAGAAGATCTATGGGGAACGGCCCCCCATACTTCGCCTGCGCGTCCCCACCTCGGTCCGAAAACCGCTCCCGGGCAGGTCAGCACGGGGTTGGAGGACCGGTCGGACGAGAGCGGCCTGGAAGGGGAACAACCGGTTCTGCCCGACGCGTCCGCCCGGGCGTAGGGCGGCGAAGACTCCGGTGGACGGGCAGGGGGCGGGGTACGGCACAAATCTGGGTGCCGCGCACCGATGTCCCGCGTGGCCGCGGCCACGATGCTCGGTGGTGCCGGCGAGAGCCGGCACGAACCGAGGAGGATCCATGAGGAATCCGGTGCGGGTGAGCGTCATCGCTCTGGACCCGGTGCTGGAGGCCGGCACTCTGAGCGCGCTGGACGGCTTCGCGGAGGTACGGCCTGTCGTCGGGGAGCAACGGCCCGATGTGACGGTGGTCGTGGTCGACCGGGTGGCCGAACCGGTCTTGGACCTGCTGCGTCGCACCCGGGCCGCCGAGCACCGTCCGGAGGTCGTCCTGGTCGCCACCGAACTGGGCCCGGTGGAGGCACTGCACGCCATCGCCACAGGGGCCCGGGGCCTGCTGCGCCGCCGTGAGACCAGTGGTCCGCGCCTGGCCCACGCCGTCCTGGCCGCGGCCGGCGGTGACTGCGCGGTGCCGCCCGATCTGCTGGACGGGCTCCTGGAGCAGCGCGCGGAGGGCGCCGACCCGGGCGTCGCCGACTCCTGGGGTGCCGCGGGGCTCAGCGAAAGGGAGCGCGCGGTGTTGCGGCTGGTCGCCGACGGACATGAGACCAGCGCGATAGCGGACGAACTCTGCTATTCGGTGCGGACGGTGACCACGGTCCTGCACAACGTGACGCAGCGGTTCCGGCTGAAGAACCGCGCCCACGCGGTCGCCTACGTGCTGCGGGCGGGTCTGCTGTGAGCCCCGCGAGACTGCCCGGCCACCACGTCCCGGGGATCCCCGCGTCCTACGGCCCCGCACCGGTACGCGTCCATGTGCGCGCCGCCAACGACGGCCTGCGCCGGTCCTGGCACCAGCGGCTCACCAGGGCCGGTATCCCGCTCGCGGAGGACTCGCAGCCGGGCCCCGGGGTCGTGCTGCTGGCCGCCGGCCGCACCGTGGACGAGGCGGTGGATTCCTGCTCGCCTCCGGACGACCCGGACCGCCGAGGGTTTCTGGTGGCAGCCCAGTTGGTCTCCCCCGACAGCGTGCTGCGCGCCGTGCGGGTGGGGGCCCGGACCATCCTGCGCACCGCCGACGCCCACCCGGAGCAGCTGGTGGCCGCCGTGCACTCCGCGCACCACGGTGACGGCCGGGTGCCCTACGGCGTCCTGGTACGTCTGCTGGGCACCGCACAGCGGCCCGTGGCGCCGGCCCCCGGCGTCCCCCGTGCGCAGCAGGCGGTTGCTCCGCTCACGCCGCGCCAGACCGTGGTACTCACCCTGGTCGCCGAGGGCCATGGCAACGCGGTGATCGCCCGCGCGCTGTCCTGCTCGGAGCACACCGTCAAGAACGTCATCTACGAGCTGATGGCCCGGCTCCAGGTGCGCAACCGCGCTCACGCGGTGGCACGCGCCGTGCGGGCCGGTCTCATCTGACCGGCCCGCGCCTCCGCCCGGTGGCCTGAGGAAGGGCGCCGGGCCGGCGCCCTTCCCGGGTCCTCGGGCCGGTTCTCAGTTCCCGGGACGGAGGAGGTCGCCCCGGACGGTGCCGCTGCCCGGTACCGGCTCGGCAAGGTCCGAACCGGTCAGCGACACCTGCCGGTTGTGCTGGTCCACATGGACCACGCAGGGCACGAGCGCCTTGGCCTCGGCGTCCGCCACGGAGGCGTACGAGATGATGATGACGAGATCGCCCGGCTGCACCAGGCGGGCCGCCGCTCCGTTGATCCCGATGACGCCGCTGCCGCGTTCCCCGGAGATCACATAGGTCTCCAGCCGGGCGCCGTTCGTGATGTCGACGATCTGGACCTGCTCGCCGGGGAGCAGGTCGGCGGCGTCCATCAGGTCCTCGTCGATCGTCAGCGATCCGACGTAGTGCAGATCGGCCTGGGTGACGGTGGCACGGTGGATCTTGGACTTGAACATGGTGCGGAACATGGCGTGGTCTCCTGCGTGTGTCGGGCGGGGGCGGGGGTGGGGGCGGTCGTCTCAGTGTGAGTCGGCGGCGGTCGTGGGGACCGCCCGGGACTCGGCGGGGGCCGGACCTGCCGGGTCGTTGATCGCGGTCATGGTCGCCCGGCGTACCGGGCGGGCAAGGGTGGCGGCCAGCGCCATCAGCACCATCCACCCGGCCAGGACCGTCGCCGCGGCCCGTACCCCGAAGGCGTCCAGGAGCAGGCCGCCGACGAGGGCGCCCAGCGGCAGGGCGCCGTTGGCCAGCAGGCTGGATGCGCTGAGCACCCGGCCTCGCAGATCGTCGGGGGTGACGGTCAGCTGGTAGCTGCCCACCGCCACGTTCCAGATGGGTCCGACGAACCACATGGCGGTGTAGGCGATCGCTGCAGGCCAGAGCCCGCCGCTGAAGGCCAGCACGCACATCAGCAGCGCCCAGACCCAGTTGGCGCCGATGACCAGGGCGTTCAGCCTCAGGGTGCGTCCGAACCAGCCTGCGACCAGGGAACCGAGCATGCCGCAGCCGCCGGCCACGCCGATGAGCAGGCCGATCGCGGCCGGGCCGGCGCCCTCCTCGGCGAGCAGCACGATCATCACCAGGAAGAGGGCGCGGAAGAGCAGGTTGCTGCCGGCCACCAGGAGCGCGGTGGTCCGCAGCAGGGGCCGCCGCCACAGCCAGGTGAGCCCTTCGGCCATCCGGCCCGCCTGCCGCAGGGCGCGGTCACGACGGCTGCCCGTCGCGGCGTCGCCGCCCGGGCCGTTCCCGGCCGGCGCGGGTTCGCCGGGACGTGCCGCCTGGAATTCCTTCCGGATGCCCAGCAGCGTCGCCAGCGACACCAGATAGGCCAAGGTCTCCAGCACGAACGGCACCGCCCGGCCGAGGCCGAACAGGATGCCGCCCAACGGGGTCCCGATCATGGTGGCGGCCCGGCCGCGCGCCTCGTTCCCCGCGAGTGCCGCCGACAGCTGGCTGCGGTGCACCACGTTGGGCACCGCCGCGGTGGAGGCGAGGCCGTTGAGCACCGTGAGGGTGCCCTCCACGAAGCCGACCACCATCACGTGCGCCAGCCGCAGTTCACCGGCGAGCAGCGCCAGCACCACCGTGGCCGCGCCGGCCGCCCGCAGCCCGTCGCACCAGATCATCACCCGTCTGCGGTTCCAGCTGTCGACCAGGACCCCGGCCGGAAGCTGGAAGAGCAGGGCGGGCAGCAGGACGACGAAGCCGACCACCCCGGCGGCGGAAGGCGAGCCCGTCACCGCGAGCACCAGCAGCGGATAGGCCACCGTGGAGGCCGTGGAGCCGATGATCGCCACCGCCGAACCGCTCCACAACAACATGAAATCCCGGTTGCGCCGCAGTGGCGGCGGCGCGGGAACGACACCCGCGTCCTCGGCGACCCTGCTCATGGACATGCTCTCCACTCAGACATGGGGAATCCTTTCGACAACCGCACACGATGCCCGGCACACCGGTTGGACGGCCGAGCGCACGGTGCCGCCAGCGTGCCCGGCGAGCGACGGGCGGCCCAGGGAAGGACGCGCAGAAAGGCGCGCACCTGCCGTGCCGACGACTCCGCCGGATGTTCTCTGCCCGACGGGGAGTGGTGCGCCGACCCTGACGGGTATGACTGCGAACCCTTCAGCGCTGTTCGCGCCGGCGGCCGGCGGGCCTCAGGCGTCCGGACAGACGCTGCCCCATCTGATGACCGCCGCAACCGGCAAGGACTCCCCGGCCGACCAGCTGACCGCCGCCCGCCAGGAGATCCGCGCCCGGCTGCGCGAGCACGGCGCCGTCCTGCTGCGCGGCTTCGGCCACGACGGGGTGGACGGCTTCGAGCAGACGGTCCGCACCATCGGTGGCGAGCCGCTGACGTACGCCGAGCGCTCCTCTCCCCGGTCCACCATCAAGGGCCAGGTGTACACCTCGACCGACTATCCGCCTTCGGAGGAGATCTTCCTGCACAACGAGAACTCCTACCAGGCCACCTGGCCGCTGACCCTGTTCTTCTCCTGCGTGACCCCGCCCGACACTCTCGGCTCCACCCCGCTCGCCGACACCCGGCGGGTGCTGGCCGCCATCGCCCCGGAGGTCCGGGAGGAGTTCGCCGCCCGCGGCTGGATGGTGGTGCGCAACTTCACGGACGGATTCGGCGTCCCGTGGCAGCACGCCTTCAACACCGAGGACCGGGCCCAGGTGGAGGCCTACTGCGCGCGCAACGGGGTCGTCGCCGAGTGGACCGCCGGAGGCCTGCGGACGCGCGCCCGCCGCGAGGCGGTGCACCACCACCCGGTGACCGGGGAGCGGGTGTGGTTCAACCACCTGACGTTCTTCCATGTCACCACGCTGGGGCCCGACCTCTGCGCAGCGCTGCGGGAGATGTACGACGAGCCGGACCTGCCGACCAACACGTACTACGGCGACGGCGCCCCGGTCCCGGACGAGGTGGTGAGCCATCTGAGGGACTGCTACCGCGCCGAACAGCGGCGCTTCGACTGGCAGCAGGGAGACGTGCTGGTCGTGGACAACATGCTCGCCGCGCACGCCCGGGAGCCGTTCACCGGCCCTCGGAAGATCGCCGTCGCCATGGCCGAGCCCTCCAGCGGACCGGTCGAGCGGGGCTGACCCTCCGCCCGTTCCCGTACACCTACCGCCCCATCACCACATGCCCAGGGAGACACGACCGATGGCACCCGTCGACGGCGGATATCCGCTGTCCTTCGCACAGGAACAGCTCTGGTTGCTCGACCAGCTCAGGTCGGGTGACGCCGCCGAGTACCTGATGCACGAGACCTTCAGAATCCGGGGACCGCTGGACACGGGGGCGCTGACCGCCGCGCTCACGGAGACAGCCGCCCGGCACGAGGTACTGCGCACCCGGTACGCCGACGAGGACGGCGTCGCCGTCCAGGTCATCGACGAACCCGAGCCGGTGAAACCTGAGTTCGCCGATCTCGGTGATGTCCCCGCCGACCGGCGCGAGCAGAGCCTGCGGGAGTTCGGCGCGAGCTGGGCCGGCACGCCGATCGACCTGCGCCGGGACCATTCCTGGCGGGTGGCCGTGGTCCGGCTGGCACCGGAGGACTGGGCCCTGCTGCTCACCTTTCACCACATCGCCTTCGACGGCTGGTCCTGGGGCCTTCTCGCCGACGAACTGCGCGAGCTGTACGGCGTGTTCGCCTCCGACCGCGATCCGACGCCGGAACCCCTGGAGCCCGTGGAGCTCCAGTACGCCGACTACGCGGAATGGCAGCGCGAGTGGTGGTCGGCGCAGCCGGAACTGATGGACCAACAACTCCGTTACTGGAGGCAGCAGCTGGCGGGCGCGGCGCCTCTGGAGCTGCCCACCGACCGTCCGCGTCCGCCGCGTTGGGACGCCTCGGGGGACACGGTGGCGTTCACCGTGCCGGCATCGCTGGCGACCCGTTTCTCCGCGCTCGCCAAGGAGCAGGGAACCACCGTCTTCATGGCCGGGCTGGCCGCCTACCAGCTGCTTCTCGCCCGCTATTCCGGCGCGGAGGACATCGCGGTCGGGGTCTCCCTCGCCAACCGGGACGACGCCCGGCTCGAGCGGCTGATCGGCCTGTTCCTGAACACGGTCGTGCTGCGTACGGATCTGGGTGGCGCACCGGACTTCCGGGAGCTGCTGTCCCGGGTGAAGCACACCACCCTGGACGCCTACAGCCATCAGGAGGTGCCCTTCGAGCGGGTGGTCGCGGCCCTCGCCCCCGAACGGGACGCGGGCCGCAACCCGGTCTTCCAGGCGGGGTTCGCCCTGCACAACGCGCACCGCCGCCCGTTCGCACTGCCGGGCATGCGGGTCACCCGGGTGGACGGCGGAACGCGCAGCTCCGCCTTCGACCTCTCCCTGCATCTGACGGAGCGTCCGGACGGTTCCATGGGAGGGGAGTTCATCTACCCCACCGCGCTCTTCGACCGGGACCGGATCGAGCGGATGGCGGAGAACTTCCTGTATCTGCTCGATCAGGCGGTCACCACGCCCGGCACCCCGGTGGAGCGGCTGGAGCTCACGGCCCCGGCGGAGCGCGCCACGCTCACCACGTGGGGCCAGGGCACGCCCCGCCCGGCCGGGGAGGACAGATCCGGCCACGGCCTGGTCCGGCTGGTGCTCGACCGGGCGGCCGCCACTCCTCGGGCGACGGCCGTCGCCGACGACGGCGGCCACCTGGACTACGCCGGGCTGGCCGAGCGCGTGACACAGCTGGCAGGACGGCTGCACACCGAGGGCGTACGCCCCGGCGACCCTGTCGCGGTCAGCCTGCACCGCGGCCCTGAGCTGGTGACCGCGATCCTGGCCGTGCTGGCCGTCGGCGGCGTCCACGTACCGCTGGCGCCGGATCTCCCGGACGTCCGGCGGGACTTCCTCCTGACGGACTCCGGGGCGGAACTGGTGCTCACGGAGGAGGCGCTGCGCGACCTCTTCCGGGACAGCCCCCGGGTACGGGCGCTGGACGGTGAGTGGTCCGCCGCCAGGACGGCCCCGGGCGGGCCGCCGGAAACCCTCCCCTACCCGGCGGGCCCGGACGACGCGGCCTGCCTCGTGTACACCTCCGGTTCCACCGGCACCCCCAAGGGAGTGGTGGTCACGCACGGCGGGCTGCGCAACCGGGTGCTGTGGTCGGTGGAGGCGTACGCGATGACCGCCGCCGACCGGCTGCTCCAGAAGACGACCATCGGCTTCGACGCGTCCCTGTGGGAGTTCCTTTCCCCGTTGGTCTCCGGCGGCACCGTGGTGATGGCCCCGGCGGACGCGCACCGGGACCCGTCCGTGATGGCCGCCGCCATGGCCCGCCACCGCGTCACCCTGCTCCAGTTGGTGCCCTCCGTGCTGCGCCTGCTGGTCCAGGAGCCGGCACTCTCCGATTGCACGGCGCTGCGGCTGGTCAGTTCGGCCGGCGAGCCGCTGACCGCCGAACTGTGCGAGCGGCTGCGGGCCGTGGTGCCCGGGGTGGAGATCTCCAACACCTACGGCCCCACCGAGTGCTCCATAGACTCGACCGCCCACCGCTGGACGGGCGAGGGACTGCCCGGTTCCGGCACGGTGTCCATCGGCGCTCCGCTGCCCGGCGTCGGCGTCTCCGTGGTGGACCGGGCCGACGTGCTGGTACCGGTCGGTGTGCCGGGGGAACTGTGCGTACGGGGTGCGGGGCTGGCACGCGGCTACCGGGGCCGCCCCGGACAGACCGCCGAGCGTTTCGGCGTGGATCCGTACGCCGCCGTTCCCGGCGGACGCTGGTACCGCACGGGCGACCTGGTGCGCTGGCGGACCGACGGCACCCTGGAGTTCCTGGGCCGGACCGACGACCAGGTGAAGATCCATGGTGTCCGGGTCGAACCGGCCGAGATCGAAGCCCTGCTGCTGACGCACCCCGGGGCCGCCGCGTCAGCGGTCGTCGCCCGGGTCGGTGCCCACGGTGAACGGGAGCTGACCGCCTACGCGGTCCCCTCCGCCCCCGGGGGCGCCGACGCGCGGTTGCGGGCGGAACTGCTGGCGCACCTCGCCGCACGGCTGCCCGCCGCGGTCGTGCCGTCCCGGCTGGTGCTCCTGGACGCCCTGCCGCTGACCGCGAGCGGCAAGGTGGACCGGCGTGCGCTGCCCGGGCCCGAGGAGGCCGCGCAGCCGCCGGCCGCGACGGCGACGGACCGTACCGCACCGCGTACAGCGACCGAGCGTGCCGTCACCGAGGCCATGGCCGCGGTCCTGGAGGTCCCCGAGCCGGGACCGGACGACGACTTCTTCGCGCTCGGCGGCCACTCGCTGCTCGCCATCCGGCTGGTCCTCGGGCTGCGCCGTGCCTTCGGCATCGAGATGACGGTGGCCGAGCTCTTCGCCGACCGCACCCCCGCCGCCCTCGCCGCCCGCATCGACCGGGCCGTCGGAGCCGCCGATGCGGCGGAGGCCGCTCAGGACCGTGACGGCGCCGGCATCGTCCCCGTGCCCCGGGACGGCGAGCTGCCGCTCTCCTTCGGCCAGCGGCGCATGTGGTTCCTGGACCGGCTGGAGCCGGGCAGCGAGGAGTATCTGATCCCGCTGGCACTGCGGCTGCGCGGGCCGCTGGACACCGCCGCCCTCAGAGGCGCGCTGGACGAGGTGGCCCGGGTGCACGAGGTGCTGCGCACCCGGTACGCCGACCGGGACGGCGACCCGGTGCAGCTCGTCGACCCGCCGGGGCCGGTGGCGTTCCGGCTGGTGGACCTCACCGGCACGGGCGACGGTACGAAGGACCTGGCCGCCCGCGCTCGGGAGCTGCTGGAGGAGGCGCTGTGCGCCCCCTTCGACCTCTCGGCCGAACACCCGTTGCGGGTCAGCGTGATCCGCGCCGCCCCCGAGGACCACTGGGTGGCGCTGGCCGCCCATCACATCGCCTTCGACGCCTGGTCCACCAAGGTGTTCCTGCGTGACCTGGACACCGCCTACACCGCCCTCGCCGCCGGCCGGCCGACGCCGCTGCGCCCCGGCCCGGTCCAGTACGCGGACTTCGCCGCCTGGCAGCGGGGCCGGGAGGACGGCCCGGAGAACGGCCGCCACCTCGAGCACTGGCTGGAGCGCCTGGACGGTCTCACCCCGGTCGAGCTGCCCTCCGACCGGCCCCGCACGGCGACCCGCGACGCCGCCGGTGACACCGTCGTCGTCGATGTGCCCGAGTCCGTCGCCCGGGCGGTCACCGAGCTGGCCAACCGGCACGGCGCGACCCCGTTCATGACCCTGCTCGGCGCGTTCCAGGTGCTGCTGCACCGCTACACCGGGCGCACCGACATCGCGGTGGGCGTCCCGGTGGCCGCCCGTACCCGGGAGGAGACGGAGGGGCTGCTCGGCCTCTTCGTCAACAGCCTGGTGATCCGCACCGATCTGGGCGGCGACCCCGCCTTCTCCGGGCTGCTGGCGCGGGTGAAGGAGGTCTGCCTGGAGGCGTTCGCGCACCAGGACGTACCGTTCGAGCAGCTCGTGGAAGAGCTGGGAACGGAACGCGATCTCTCGCGCAACCCGCTGTTCCAGGTGATGTTCGAGCACCAGCACATGGGCGGGCTGACCACCACCCTGGGCGGACTGCGCGCCGAGCCGCTCAAGGCGGGCCCCCGGACCGCCAAGTTCGACCTCACCCTGACCGTGAAGGAGCGCCCGGACGGGCGGATGCACTGCTGGTTCGAGTACGCCAGCGCGCTGTTCGACCGTGCCACGGTGGAGCGGATGTCCGCCCACTACCTGCGGCTGCTGGAGTCCGTGACAGCCGCGCCGGACACCGCTGTGGCGGCTCTGGAGCTGATGCCCGAAGCCGAACGGAGGCAGCTGCTCGGCAGCTGGCCCGACCCGTACGCCGCCCGGCTGCCGGAGATCGTCCCTGAGGCCGAACGCGACCTGACCGTGCCGGAGCTGTTCGTCCGGCAGGCCGCCCGCACCCCGGACGCCACCGCCCTCGTCTTCGGTGCGGAGCAGCTGGACTACGCCGCTCTGGAGGCGCGGTCCGCACGGTTCGCCCGGCGGCTGCGGGCGCTGGGCGCCGGTCCCGAAACCGTGGTCGCCTCGTGCCAGGAACGCGGCATCGACGCCGTGGTGACC
>Ga0164307_10000950_pt1 | contig 13042 bp, 4 predicted proteins | sample Whisoiple_243_MG_FD_110214 | JGI IMG/M metagenome (GOLD analysis project Ga0164307, IMG submission 110214) | Soil microbial communities amended with fresh organic matter from upstate New York, USA - Whitman soil sample_243_MG | ecosystem: Environmental > Terrestrial > Soil > Unclassified >...
GAGGACAAGGCCTCGCAGCGCACTGTCGGGATCGTCGGTGACTTCGAGCGCAACGATCACCGTCCGCGTCTCGGCCGGCAGCCTGGTGGTCACCGCCGATGCGCCTGCTACCGCTGCAGCCGCAGTCACAACCGCAGCCGTGACGGGTTGCCGGTTCCGCAGCGTCGACGGCGAAGTCGCGGTCACCACGCATCCGGGACCGAGGTAGCCCGCTTCACCGACCTGTACGAGGACTGTCTGAGCATGCCAACCGGCGCACCCCGCCGGCCCACGCCCCGACCGGTCCGGTGCGCCGAGTCCAACCGCCGCGATGCGCGCCGTTCCGCGGGGCAGCTCGAACGTGTGCACCGTGCCGGACTGGTCAGCCAACGGCAGGTCCGCGCGGTCAAGTGCGACGAGCCGACTGAGTTGGTCCCCTTTGACCCGGATGACAGGCCTGCGTTCGCTCGCGTCGAACGCGGCTGCGGGCCGCTCCCAGACCTGCACGTCCCCGGCCAGCAGCGGGGCGCCCCCGTCGGTGTGCAGCGCCTTGTCGAAGATGTGCATCTGATCGGCGATTTCCTTCGATGCAAGCAGGCCAGACCGCAGCTCCGTCGCTCCTCCCGCAACAGAGGTCGCGACGCCTCCGTCGCCGGCAATCACCGTGGCTGCCGACTCCACCACCGGCGCGCTGCGCAGCTCGAGCCGCGCAGGCCCGAAGGCAGCGGCAAGTCGGCGCGCGGATGCGAGGGTCGGCGGTGTCGAACGGACAAGTCGACCAAAACCTGCGGCGACGGTGGTCCGGCCGGCCCCTCGAGCCGATTTCGTCGAAGGCGCCCGCAGCACGGCATGCAGTCGTAGCGGACCCGGTGCAGGGTCGGGCGGGGCTGGGGGCGGGGCGGCAACCGGCGTGGTGGTCACGGCCGGTTTGACGGCGTCGACCATGCCCTCGCCGAGGGGGGCCAGTCGGGGCGGCGCGACCCTGTCGCCGGCGAACGTGCGGACGGAGAATGAACCGGTGTGCGCCAGCCTGCTTGCCGCGGTGAGCAGGATCGCCACCGAATCCGTTGGCTGGGCAGCGATATAGCTGTCGGCTTCGGCGACGTCAACGACGAACGCCGCTCGGTCCGAGATCTCATCGACGAATGGGAGTGGCTGCAACGGGCCTTCCCGGACTTGCGTGAGTGTGACCCTTCCTTCCGGCGATCCGATGTGAGCGGTTGCGTTCAGCGTCGCGCCGACGAACGCGGAGCGAACCTTCGCTCCCGGTGAGGGGTCGTCGCTGAGCGTCGTCCAGATGCCCTCCGGCACAGGGCCCACCACGGGGGCGATGCCGACTTGGGCGGTCACGTCCGACCCGTCGGGCGCGACGACCGTCACTGTGTGCGTGGAGGTCACGTCGACGGCCTTCATCGGTCCGAGGTCCAGCCGTTGGGTGGTGACCGAGTCCAGTGTGTGCCCGGCGACGACGTTGCAGGCAGCACGGGTCTCCGACCGCATTGCGAACTCCGGCGTCACGCGCCAGGGATCGGTCAGAGTGCCTTCACCGGGGCTCTGACCCGCCTGGGCGGCGGCGCCCATCAGACCCGCCACGACGGCGGCATTCATCGTCTCTCCGGCGGGATCGCCTGCAACCAGATATTTTTCGTGGAACTCGGCCCAGCCGATCGGGTCCTTTCCGGTCAACGCACCGTCCGAGCCGAAGCCGACCGTCACCGAGATGACATCCAGATCAAGCTCGGCCTCGCCCCGGAGCTCGGGGCCCCATACATGGACACCCGCGCCGATGGATGTCGAGAAGCTGATGTGGGCGCGACCGAACGGCGTCCAGATACTGATGTCGACGCCCGCCGCGACGCGAACGAAGACGGTGACGTCGTAGAAGAACGGATCCCACGACAGGATCGCGTTGATGACGGCGGTCAAGGAGGCCCAGACGGAGCTGGTGTCGTAGCTGACCTCCAGTCGACCACCGGCCATCACACAGCTCGCGGTCAGCGCGAAGTACGCCTCGCCCTTGATCGCCACCGAGCGTGAGACAGCCCAGTTGAACTGCACCCGTGGGACTGCGGGGAATTCGGCGGGCTTGTCGAACTCGGGGTGGTAGCCACCGACGGTCAGCACGAACTGTCCCGTTCGAAGCCAGCTGACCATGGCGAATCCGCCCGTGAGTCGACAGGATTCGGAAAGTAGCCAGGAGTTGTCCGTCAGCTGCGCCTGGACGGACACCACCATGTCGCGGCTGGAGAACCGCGCACGGAGCGCGAGTTCGAGCTGGGCCAGCGTCACGTCGCGGCGGGGCAGACTCATGCGGGACAGACCAAGCAGGTTCATCTCGACGGTGTCGCCGATTTCCAGCGACAGCACGGCGATCGATTCGACGAACACGAAGCTGGTGAAGCGGACACCTGCGGCAAGCCAGAAGGCGCCGCGTTCGGGTGGGAAGACAGATGCAATCGTGTCGAGTGCGCTCATCGGGTTCTGTGCGAACGCGGAATCCGGGTTCATCGCGGCGATCAGCGGGAAACTGGGCAACGCATTGAAGTCCGACGGGATGACCAGTCGCCGGTTGAGTCCTCCGCCTGCCCCTAGCCCGGTGACGAAGAACGACGGCGGCCCACCGAGAGTGGCTGTCAGTGCGGCAAAGACGAACATCGACGTGTATGTCTGGCCCGGCGCGCCCGCGACGGGCAGTTCGGAATATGCACCGACAGCGTCCAGTCCGTAGCCCGCCGCACGTACGACGAGCATGCCGGCGTAGTCGGGCGATGCCGCCGAACCGGGCGGCGGAGGACGGCGCCGCAACCCACCTGCGACCGTCACCCCGCCACCGGAGTAAGAGACACCGAGACCGGCCAGATCGAGCTTCCAGTCCTCCAGATCCAGCGGCGTGTTGAATGGCACCGACACCGAGAGGTCGTCGACCTGTACCGACAGCCCCGCAAGGAGGATGCCGCCGTCGACGAGGAACTTGACGCTGCCGACATCGCCGTTGGGGAGTTCTTCGGAGTCCAAACCGATCTGGTCGATGTAGAGCGGTCCGAACCGGCGTTGTAGCGCCAGCCACCACGGTCCGTCGCCGTCGCCTCCGGTGAATCGGATAGTCGTATCGGCGGGTGGTACTCGGATCATCTGCAGGGCGGGCGAGAACGCAGGCCGCAGTTTCGTGTCGTCGCCGCCGGTGTCTGCCGAGTCGCCGGAGAGCACCTTGGCTGCGACGGCGTTTCCCCCTCCGGCGGCGCCGAGCGGCACGCCGAGATTCGTCAGCGAGAGCCGGGCGCCGGCGCGACCGACCGTGTCGTCGGCGACATTGTGGTCGATCACCGCATGCACTGCCACGGCGTCCACTGACGCCGCCAGATCGATCAGCTTGCCGCCCTCACTGCCGAGTGCACGCAGTCCGACTCCGTTGATCTTCAGCCATGGCCGGATCACGACGTCGGCGGTGCTGATCGGACCCGACGGTAGCGAAACGGCGAGCACCTCGACACCTGGCTGGTCGCCGGCCGCGATCAGGCCGGGAACGGCGACCGCTTCGAGTCGTAGTTCCACACCATGTGCGGTGAAAAGGCTCAGCGGCCGGGTCAATCCGAATGTCACCCCGTACAACGTGCGGCCATCGTGATCGGCGGACGTCAGGCCGATCGTGACGGGCTCGAGTGATTCCGGCGACGGCAGCGCGGCGCCGAGGTCGTTCACGATGTGGGCAGCCAGTGCAAACGCGCGGGCGCCGAGCTCGCCGACATCGAGCGCGCCTGCCGCCAGCGAGAAGCCCGAACCCGATATCGTCAACAACTCGGCGGCGGCGAGCAGTTCGCCGACCGAGCTGTCTGCGAAGCTGAACTTCGCGGCGAGTCGCTCCCGCACCGCCGCTGAATCGAGTAGCAGGTCGATTGCCAACGGCGCCAACCACACTCGTACCGCCTCGGCCATGAGCTCGCTGAGGTCACCAGCCTCGTCGGGGCCGGACGGCCGCCGCCGGAGCAGCGTCATTCCGCCTTCCGGGCTGAACTGCGCGACGATCGCCTGCCGTTCGGGAGAACCTGCAGGCGCGGACCACGCGCCGAGTTCGACCCGGCCGTCGTGTACGCCGACAAACGGCAGTACCGACACCGATCCCAGCGTGAGGAGTGCGGGGTCGGTGGCCTCGACGGCGGCACTCAATCCCTCTATGCCCGAGGCGGAGACGCGCACATCGGCATTGACGGTCAGTTCGGAAATCGGGCGGGCGTCGGTGACGACCACAGACACGGCGAGTGGATGAGACGGCGCGATGTCGAGGGCGACGCGTACTGCCGGAGAAAGCTGCACCGCGAGGAAGTGTGTTGTCGACGCTGTCTGCTCGCCGTGGGTGAGCACACCCGCAGGCAGCACGGTCTCGGCTAACGCAGCAGCGGCATCGAGTGCGGCCGAGGGGTTGAGGCCGAGCCGGGTCGCCAGTTCGGCAGGCGGGTTGGCGCTGAGGTCGCGCAGCTCGGCAGGCGAGAATTGACCTCCGGACCGCAACCCAAGTGCGTCCCCGACACCGCGAAGGGGTGGCCCCAGCACGTTGTGGTCGGCGAGCGCGTCCAACGCCAACGGCAGTAAGGCGTCGACTGCGGCGTTGAGGACCAGCGCGGCGAGGGCGCCTAGGCCGGGACAGTGGGGCAGTAGGGCGACGGTGATGTCGGACTGCCCGGCACCGCGACGCAGTCGTACCGCACCGGTCGGACCGCCGTCGTATCCGAGTTCGAGTGCCACTTGGTCGAGACCGGTGAGCCCGGCGATCTGCACGCCGGCGTTCCCTGACGGTATGACCGCGTAGCCCGCGCCGAGACGTAGATGCAGGGCGCCCGACACACTGGCATCACCCGCTGCGGCCGGGGCCGGCCATCCCAGCGTGAGTGTAGGTTCGTTTCCGGTCTCCGCGACGGTCAGTGCCAGTCCCCAGGGTAGGGGGATCTCGTCCCCGGTTGCCTGTGGTGCGACGAATGCCTTTGCGGCACCGAGGAGTTGGTCCACGGCCTGCATACTCAGTCCGGGCTGGCCGTCAAGTCGCGGCGGCAGTGCGGCGAGCACCGCTGCCGGCCCGCGGAACAGCCTCGCCGGGTTGTCGCGTAAGCCGAGAACGTCGAGGAGCGGTCCGATCACAGCGGGTGCCTGGTCATCGACCCAGCCCAGTGCAAGACGGACGATTTCGCCGAACAGCAGGACCGATATGTGGTGGCGCAAACCGGACATACCGGGCAACGGCCACAGCGAGACGGTGTCGCCGCTGCCGACGGCGGACAATCCCATCCGGATGCCGCTCAACGCTGTTGTGTCGCTGACGAGTTCGAGTTTCCAGGTGCCGGAGTTGAGGGCGGCGTCGACGACGGTGCCGGCGGCCGTGCGGCTGAGCGTGCCCGATAGACGGAGTCGGCCGCCGGCGAATGCCAGCCCGTCACCGGCCGTACTCAGGCGCAGGCACGCGTTCGGGGTGGGCATGGCCTCGAGTCGCACCGAACCGCCTGGGCCGAACGCGTCGACGGCGTCGCGAACGAGGTCGGGATCATCGCGGATGCGGGCGCGCAACGCGCGCAGTGGATCGGCGAGGAACCGCTCGAGCGGTTCGGTGCGCACCGTGATGCCGGACTGACCTGGCGGATCGGCGAGTCCGACGGCAGCAAGCAGACGTGCCAGCCGGCCCGCGGCGGTACCGTCGGGGACAGGTCCCGCGGCCTGCATGATTTCGCCAAGCAGCACACGGGCTTCCGGTCCGAAACTGAAGGAGTCGCTGCGGGCCGGTCCGATGACGGTTTCGTCGACGGTCCACGTCCGTCGGGTCACACCCAGCGCACTGCCTTCGTGGATGGTGATCGATGCGCGGGTGTTCTGGACATCGAGAGAGGTACGCAACCGCAGTTCGGCGGTGCGTGCCCGCGGTTCGCGTGGCAGGCCGCTCGGGTGGTCCTGCGATGGGCCGCCGACGAGCCAGCCGCCGGGTCGGCTCAATCCGATGCGCACCTCGGTCACCGCGGGATCGGGTTCGGCGTTCGGGTCAATGTTGATGCTGCCGAGGTGAATCCGCACGTCGGCGTCGGCCGCTATGCCGGTCGGCGCGGGCGCGGGTGTCCCGCAACGAATTCGAACTGCCGCGCCTGCGCTGCGCGGTTGCGGCGTGTCGGTGTGGCCGGGGAACCGCGACAGCGCACTGAGCAGCGCTTCCTGGGTCAGCTGGGCGAGACCACGATCGATCGCGTCCGGCTGCAGCTGAGATGACCACGCCTGCGCGACCATACCCGCCGCGAGCGGTGGTGCAGGCGCTGCCGCGAAGTCGGCCTCGGGCAGGGGTTGTGGGCTGGTCGGATTGTCGGGATCCCCGTCGAGGGCGCACCTGAGCGTGCTGAGCAGGTCGTCGATGGCGAGCGCGCCCGGCCCGACAAAGTGTCGAAGGGCTTGCATCGCCCGGATCGTGTCTGCCGTTGCCGGGCGGTCGAGCCAGCCGAATGTGGTGCCGGAATGAGGTGTGCCGAAGGTGACGAGGTGCGAAAGGCCCGGCTGCGCTGCCACCACTCTCGCGGCCATCCCCGTGGTCGAGTGCGCGATGACGCACAGCGGTTGGCCTCCGGACAGCGTGCGGATCTTGTTGAGCACCATACGCAAACGCGCGACGACTTGGTCGAACCCGCCAGCGGTGGCGATCGTGGGCATTGCAATGTAATAGGGACCCTGGGCGGCCAATCGGGAGAGATCGAACGCATCGGGTGTCAGTCCCGCCGCGGTCAGGTCGACCACGGCGTCGGTGGGCGCTTCGTTCTGGCCGGGCCATGAGGCCGCGCCGGCCAGTGGCGCGATGAGGAACACGTGACGAGCAGGGTCGGGAGGTGGCCCGGGAATATGGTGCGCCGCGTCGAACTCGGCAGGCAGTCGCAGATGAGGGACGGGCCCCAGCGCCGCCGACGTCCAGCCCTGCGGTGGCTGGCTCGCCGAGCCGGGGATCAGGCCGTCGCTGTCGATGAGTTGACCGCGCAGTGCCGCGATTCCGTCGCCGAGCTGATCCCGTCCGCGCAGGATTGCCGCAAGGTCGGGCACGTGGACTGCTGCCTGCTCGAGCAGCTCGATCAGTCGTTGCGCCGTTATTGCTGTGCCGCCGCCGCCCGCCGCTGCCAGAAGGTCGGCGGGGTGCAGGGCGCTCAGTAGCCCGTCCAGGCGGAGGGTCGGCGGGCCGGAGCCGCCGATCCAGAGCAGAAGATCCACGGAGGTGGAAAGCGGTATCGCCCAGGGGGAATCGTGGGTGCCTGCGCCGTCGGGAGTGGCCAATGCCTGCAGATCGGGCGTCGCTCCCGCGGCCACTTGGCACAGCCAAGCGGCAACGGCATGGGCGGCAGGTGAGCTTTCGTCGTCGGCCCGGTTCACCAGATCGCAGACCCATGTCCGCAGCGCGTCGACGGGGTTGATGGTGAGTGCCTGAAGCGACAATGTCGGCAGCGCCTGCGACGTGGTAGGGACCGACAGGTCGGGGACGCGCGGCATGGTGACCGTCATTTGTGCCGGTGTCGGTGTCCATCCGGCGAACGCGCTCAGCGATGCCGGCCACGGCCCGAGCGAATCGAGGGCGCTGCCAGCCAACAGTTCCAATGCTCGCCACGGGACGTCAAGTGCGTCGAAGGAGGGCATACCGCCGTCGAACTCCTTGACCAACGGCGGCAATTCGGCCGTCTGTGTGCCGACGCGCAATCGTGGGCTTTCGATTTTGAAGCTGCCCTGGAGACCGGACGCGCGGCTCCATCGCACGCCGGCGTCGACCGTTTCGGTGAGAAGTGTCGCAGACGAGGGCGAGACGGAGAGCTCCAAAGAGTCACCGAGTCTCACCGTCGCGGTGTGGTCTGGGGCGATCTCGACGGTGACACCGGAGCCGTCACCCGGTTGTGCGGGGAAGGCGATCCGAATCAACTCGCTGTTCACGGACAGCCCCAGCAGTTTGGCACCGACCTGCACCGGTGTCGGGGCGAGCTCGACGGCAAGATGCAATCGCTGACTGCCCGCCTCGTCAGACGTCCAGGCCAGCAGCGACACTCGGCCAATGACGTCGGCGAACAGAACGGTGCGCCACGGCGCTTCGGGGGTGCCCTCGCCGTCGTGCGCCACCGCCGTCGAGGCGGACCGCAATATGGTGGCGAGCTCGCTTGCAAGTGCCCTCCAGGCGCCGGGCGTCGCCAGCACTCGCGCGTGGTAGTCGGCGAATTGCGAACCCGGCGCGGTGAACAGCTTGGGGATGGACGCCAGCTCGGGCCACGGGTCGGTAGCAGACACTGCGGCAGGGCGCACGAGCCCGCCAAGGGCGGCGAGTGCTCTTGCCTGCGGCGCCGACGTGAGCGCATCGAGTAGAGCGGCGATGATGCCGTCGAGTGCGCCATGAACTGCGTCGACGATCGCGTCCGCTGACGTGAGATCCAGTAGCGGGCGGGTGGCATCACCGGCGGTGACGTCATGCAGTTCGAGGAGCGGCGCGAGTTCGCGTCGCGCGGTCAGTGTCACGCCTGCGCGCGCGGTCCGGATCTGTAGCGGTGCACCCGTAGCCGGCATCGTGGTGTCGACGAGAAGGGTTGTCCCGCTCCCGAAGTGCAGGGCCGCGGTGAGATTGGGCAACGCGACGGCACCTGTCGCGGCGCCGAGGGTTATCGATGCGAGGTCGGCTTCGACCACGAGCGCGCCATCCACGGGCGATCCTGTCGGCGCGTCGAGTGAGAGGGAGAGGGCCGGGCGTAACACTGTGCCAGTCGCTGCGGCGTCCGTGCCGATCCTCAGCAGCACTCGTCCGGTCACCCCGCCGCCGGCAACTGTGAAACCGAGCGGGTCGCCGTCGGTCCCTGTGCCGTCGACGGCGCCGCCGCCGAGGAGTCCGGACAGCTCCGCCCACCAGGTCCGAACCGCAATTTCGTCGGCCGCTACCTCACGTGCCCATGTGGCGATCGCCTGCAGCCCGCGGGCGAGGAGATCGTCCAGCGGTAGTCCCGGCAGGTCAGCGGAGCCAGAAACCCCCAACATCGCCAGTAGGTGGGCCGCGGCACCGTTGGCAGCTCCGGCGCGGGCCTTGATGAGGCTCGAGAGCAGGTCGACGACTTCGTTCCCGAGCTGGTGTGGATCGGTGATCGAGACATCGCGGGGTGCCCCATCGCCGATGCGTACGCCCTTGAGCGCCAATGCAAATGTGGGCGGCCCGCCGTCGGTGGGTATGACGGTGTCGATGGTGGCGCCCGACATGGCGACATGCGGGTCGGTCAGCACGCCGCCGTCGGCTGCGACCGAGACGCCGATGCGTACGGCGCCGTCGGGTGTGCCCGCGAGAAACTCTGCGGCTGCGCCGGTCCTGCAACGCATGAGTGGCAAGGCGACCGTGGCTGCGCTCTCCATGCCGGTGGTGGTCGATGCGATTCGGCCGGCGAGCGAGAGTCGCACCTCCTCACCGGCTTCGTGAATGACCAGGTAAATGCCGCGAGAAGGGTTCTCGCTGACGGAGATCGGCAGCCAGCTCTCATCCGGTGGTAGCCCCCGCAGGTCGGTATCGGCGACGTCGGCGGTTCCCAGTGCCCGCCGGGCCAGGCCGAGGATCGCTTCACGCTGGTCCGAGTCGGTGAGAATCGACCGCAGATGTCCTGCGGGGTCGGAGAACCACGCCTTGTTGATGCCGATGCCGTCGTCGGTACGGTGCAGCAGGCCCGCCGCGACGCCCAGATCGATGAGTTCGTCGGCGACCGGGGGCGCCGAAATACTCACGTCGCCGCGGCGCGCTCGAAGTCGTGCGGGGCCTGCGGCGTGATGGTGAGTCCGTCGGACCCCGCAACAATCGCGCCTGCCCGCAGGGGTCTGCCGTCGATGTCGGTTCCTGTGCCGGACGCAGCGCTGTCGGCGACGTCGAGTAGAGCCTGCCATGCCGTCGCAATCACGGCGTCGCCCCATCGGTCGACGAGGATGGCGGGTCCGCGAGGCCGGTTCTCTGTCGCTGCGATCATGCCGACGAGGTTGGCTTTGGACCCGCAGGCGAACGGGACGACGACCTCCGTGGGGCCGTCGGTTTCGACGCATTCGAGTGTCAGTGCGACCGCGACGACGCCCTCACCCGTCACCACCCGTGTCTTGCCCGCGTGTACCACGACTTCGTCGTCGGCTTGTGTCCACACGAACGCGTCACCGCTGTCGGGCGTGATCGCGGACCGAACGAGGCGTTGCAGCGACCGCGGCTCGACGGTAGCCGTCGTGGCAACTTCGCCCGGCTTGACGACCGGCAGCGGTGGCCGGGGCAGCACCTCGGGGCAGGTGCGTTGCAGTTCGGCCAGCAGTTTGCGGCATTTGGCCGTGCGGGCGTCTTCAGCGGCGGACGGTGACGTCTTGGTCATGTCGTCGCGCCCCAATTATCCGCCCAGGCGATATTCCCGTCCGCCCACGTCCCGGTGATCGACTGGAAAACCAGACCGACCTCCTCCTCGGGCGGCCGAGTGGCCAGCGCGGGATCGATGGTGTCGGAAACGAATTGGCGTTGGGAGGTGATGGTGCCCTTCTGCGTCGTGACCGTATAGACGAGTGTTTCGGTGCCGTTGATCGAATCGAAGAAGCGAAACTCGGCCTCCGTGATCTCCTCGTTGGTGACGAGCGCACGCGCGATTCGAGGAGTGGCCTTGTCGATGTCCTTGACGAAGGTGATCGGTTCGTAGTAGCGCCTGCCGGTCGACAACCCGGTATTCCGGTCGTGTGGCTTGGTGATGTTGATCCGGAACGAGGTGCACTCGATCGCATTCTCGCGGCTGAAGTCGGGGTTGACCGACTTGCCCTCGATGACGCCCTGCGATTTGGCTGTGAGCTTCAGGTACACGATTCCGGCCATGGCGCACGGCTTTCTGTCGTGGGGTCTCACCGAAGGGCCCCCTTAGCGGCATTTAACTCCGATGCTGTGGCGCCCCGCACGCATTTGGACGACGGAGCGGAAGAAACCTGGCAGCGTCGGCATGGTCGAATAGACGCATGACGCCAGGGGGACAACACGCGAGTGCACTGACCGAGCCGACGTTCAGCGGCCGGACGCCGGCGGGCCCGGGGGATCTGTCCGTGGAGACGCACGGCATCGCGCCGATTCGTGAAGACCAGCGCTATGGCAGCCCGCGACGGCTGTTCACCGTGTGGTTCGCGCCGCAGGTCAACATGACCGGTGTCTTCACCGGAGCACTGGCGATCGCACTGGGGCTCGGTTTCTGGCTCGGCATGCTCGCCATGGTCATCGGAACGGTGCTGGGTTCGCTTGTGGTCGGCTACCTGTCGACATGGGGTCCTCGCACCGGCACGGCGCAGCTGCCGAACTCACGGATGGCATTCGGTGGTGGGGTGGTGCTTCCCGGCGCGCTGCAATGGCTTTCGTCGATCGCATGGGATGCGCTGGTCGGGCTGTTCGGCGGCGAAGCGCTAGCCACACTGCTCGGCATTCCGTTCTGGTGTGCGGTCCTCATCGTGCTGGGTGTGCAGGGCGTGGTCGGATTCTTCGGATACGAGATGATCCATCGCATTCAGGCGGTGCTGACGGTGGTCCTGTTCGTCACCTTCGTCGTGTTCGCCGCCAAGCTCGCCGCAGGTCACCAGGTCGTGACCCCGGCGACCGTGCATGGCGCCGATCTTGCCGGAGCGTTCGTCCTCGAGGTCACCATTGCGCTGAGCCTGTCGATTTCGTGGGCCAGCTACGCGGCGGACTTCAGCCGCTATCTGCCCGCCGACTCTTCGCGGGCGCGGGTTTTCGGGTTCACGTTCGCCGGAATCGTGTTGGCGTACATCTTCGTTCAGGGAATCGGCATCGCGGCGGGCGATCTGGTTTCCGAACAGACCGCCGACGGCGTCAGGTCGGTGATGGGCGGCGGCATCCTCGGGGCGCTGGCATTACTCGTCATCGCGCTGGCCTCCATCGGTTCGGGTGTGATGAACGACTACAGCGGGTCGCTGGCCCTGCAAACCATCGGTGTCAAGGTGCGCAGGCCGATCTCGGCCATCGTCGTCACCATCGCCGCCTTCGCGTTGATCCTGTGGCTGCACGCGGGGGAGACGGCATCCCGGTTCGAACATGTGCTGCTGCTGGTGAGCTACTGGATTCCGGCGTTCGTCGCCGTTGTCGTCATCGACTGGGTGCTCCGTGCGCGCGGCCGGAGCGCGATCAACCCCGCCGAGGAGCGCACCGACCGCGGTGCTGCCGTCGCGGCCATGGTCGCGTTTGTGCTCGCCTACGCTGCAGCGGTGCCGTTCATGAACACCTCGCTGTTCGCCGGTCCGGTAGCCGAAGCCTGGCACGGCGCCGACGTCGCCTACTTCGTCAATTTCCTTGTCGCGGCGGTCCTTTACGGCGGCTATCGGCTTTTGGTCTCTCGTCCCGCGAATTTGGACAGGTAAAGCCACGTCGGTCGGTAACCGCGTCGCTCATACAGCCGGATCGCGTCGTCGTTGCCCGCGAGCGCGCCGAGCATGAGGTCGTCGACGCCGCGCTCGTGCAGATGCTTCTCCAGCCGGTCGAGAAGTTCCGAGCCCAGCCCGCTGCCGCGGTATTCGGGTAGCACACTGAGCGACTCGATTTCGCCGATCCGGTCGCCCGTCTGCCAGGTGTCTTCGATCCATGAGTCCGCAACGGGTATCACGTGGGTCAGGCCGTACCCGACCGGCTCGTCGTCGGCGAGCGCCAGCAGAAGCAGGGTGTCCGGTTTGGTCAACAGCTCCTCGTAGAGCTTTCTGCGAGCGCGCCACGTCTCGGCGTCGTCCACGTAGGGCGCAAGCTCGGGCATGCTCTCGCAGTGGCGGTGATGTACGGCGACCCACAGCGGTCCGACGAGGTCCAGGTCGTCGACGTCACCCACCCGCACCCGCCACATGGTCGCCATCGGTGTCACGCTAGCTCAACCGCGTGCAACGCCATCGGCGATCGCGTGCAGCTTGTCGGGGTTGGCGACGTTGTGGATCGTTACGATCCGGCCGTCGGCGTCCACGTCGACGGTGAGCGTGGCGATGACCCGGCCGCCTCCGCTGAGCACGACGCCGGGTGCTCCGTTGATCTCGGCGACTTCGGCTGACATGTCAC
>Ga0164307_10000951_pt1 | contig 13030 bp, 11 predicted proteins | sample Whisoiple_243_MG_FD_110214 | JGI IMG/M metagenome (GOLD analysis project Ga0164307, IMG submission 110214) | Soil microbial communities amended with fresh organic matter from upstate New York, USA - Whitman soil sample_243_MG | ecosystem: Environmental > Terrestrial > Soil > Unclassified >...
CGCGCCGCGTGCGCCGACGGCACCGACGTGCGCGCCGCGGTGTTGATCGGCGCGGACGGCTTCGGATCGGCCGTCCGGTCGATGGTCGCAGGTGAGCAAGCGCCCAACGAGTACGGCTATGTCTGCTGGCTTGCCACAGTGCGCTTTACCCACCCGCGCATGGTGCCCGGCTACACCGGCCATTACTGGGGCCGAGGACAGCGGTTCGGGCTGATCGATATCGGTGGCGGGATGGCGTATTGGTGGGGAACGAAGAACATGTCCGCCGCCAAGGCCCGTGACTGGAACGGAGACAAGGCAGACATCCTCTCCGCGTTCGACGGCTGGGCGCCCGAGGTGGTCGAGGCGATCGAGCGGACACCGGCGGACGCCATCATCAGCGTTCCCGGTCAGGATCGGCCATTCCTCAAACGGTGGGGTAAAGGTCCGATCACGTTGCTCGGTGACGCCGCACACCCGATGCTGACCAGCAGGTCACAGGGCGCCAGCTCCGCGGTGGAGGACGGTTACGTGTTGGCGGAAGCGATCACGCGCGTACCCGACGTGGTCGAGGCACTGCGCGCATACGAGGACAGGCGTCGAGTGCGCGCCAGAATGCTGGTGCGGAGCTCACGATGGCTCAACAGACTGGAGCAGGCACAGAATCCGGTGGCTTGTGCGGCGCGCAACTTCGGAATGCGTTGTGTGCCGATGCGATCGCTGACCCGGCAAGCGATCCGTCCCATGCGATTCGATCTTGGGTGGACCGCATAATGGAGGTTTTCGCGCGTTGGCTCGCCCGCTACGCCCGTTGGGTCGTTGCGGTGGTGGTCGTCCTGCTCCTGCTATGTGGGGTCTACTCCACACAATTGAATGATCGGCTCAGTGGTGGTGGCTGGACCGCGCCCGGATCGGAGGAGGCGCGGGCCGAGCAGGCGCAGGACGCCGGGTTTTTCGGACGTGGCTCATCGAGTATCACACTGCTGATACACGACGACAGGTTCAGTGCACCATCGGCCGAATTCGATCAACGCGTCGCGGATGCGACTCAGCAGGTCGCATCCGATCCGCGGCTGCAGGTCAGCAGTCGGACGGGTTGGAGTTCGCTGCCTTCACCACAACGTGATCAGATGCTCGGCCGCGACGGCAGGACAACGCTCACAACGCTCGAGCTCGGCATCGATGACGGTGCGGCGAAACGCGTTCTTCCCGAGGTGATGCGGGGATTATCGCGCTTCAAAGCGGAAGGACTGCAGGTCTATCTCGTGGGGCAGGCGCCCGCGTTCGCCGCCACCAACGACGTTAGCGCGACCGCTCTCGCGCGCATCGAACTGATCTTACTTCCGCTTGTGGTAACAATCCTGTTGATCTTGTACCGCAGCGTTGTGGCGGCGCTGATCTCTCTGGGCGTCGGCGTGACCGCCATCGTTATTGCGACAGGTGCGCTCACCTGGCTTGCCGGCGTCGTCGACCTGAACGTCATCGTGCAAAGCATCGTCACAATGCTCGGACTCGGTGTCAGCATCGACTATTCCCTCATTATGATTCGACGGTTCATCGATGAAGTAGCCGTTTCGGATAGACGTGCGGCGCTTGTCAACACCTTGCGAACCGCCGGACGCACAGTTGCTGCCTCGGGAACCACCGTAGCCGTCGCTTTGGCGACGCTCGTGATCATTGACATGCCGCTGATCCGTTCGATCGCGGTTGCCGGGATCAGTGGTGTTGTGGTGGCCGTCCTGGTATGTCTTGTCGTCCTTCCCGCCGTGTTATACCTACTCGGTCCTCGCGCGGCGTCCTGGCGCCTGCCGTGGCTGCCATCTACCCGGGATCGGTCGCGCCATCGCTGGGAGAAACTCGCCCGGCGCATCATGGCTAGACCGGTTGTCGCGCTGACGATCACGTCTGCCGCTCTACTCGCCCTCACGATCCCGGCGCTAGGGCTGCAAACGGGTAGCCGCGATGCCTCGGTTCTGCCGAAGAGCTCGTCGGTTCGCCAGGGTTACGACCTGCTCGAGGAGCAGTACGGCAAGGGCGCCGTCGAGCCGATATTCGTTGTGATCGAGTCCGGCCGATCATTTTCGGGCTCGGACGACTTCGCTCGCTTGGTGGCGATGACCAATGGATTGGGCCAGCTGAAACACACCACACGGGTGGCCTCGCCGGTTCCTATCTTGCAAGCCACCATGCCCGCCGACCCGTTGGCTGCGATCGAGCCAACGAACTTCCAGAGTCTGCCGGAACAATCCCGGACGACGATCAATCGATTCATATCCACTGACGGCAAGACAATTGCCATCGACGTATTTTCCAACGAACGTGCCGGTGATTCGGATATCGAAGCGCTGATTGGGCAGGTTCGCGCCGTCGCGACGAGGAACGCCGCACCGGACTGGCAAGTGTCGATAGGGGGCCTTGCGGCCATCCTGACTTCTGCTACACAACAGCTTTCCCACGCCGCACCGCTAGTCATCGCGACCATGCTGGTTGTCATCTACCTGCTGCTAGCCGTGACTTTCCGCTCGTTGTTGTTGCCATGCAAAGCGATTCTTCTGAATCTGCTCTCAGTCGGTGCTGCGTTGGGCGCGGTCGTTCTCGTCTTCCAACATGGATTCCTCGCCGACGTGCTGGGAATTGCATCCGTCGGTCCCATACAGAACTTCGTACCCATTCTGCTCGTGGCCGTGCTTTTCAGCCTCAGCACCGATTACGAGGTATTCCTGCTGAGCCGGGTACGTGAACGCTACGAGCAGACCGGCGACAACAACGAGAGCGTCGTCTACGGTCTCGTCGAGACTGCGCCGCTGATTTCGGGCGCTGCCTTGCTGATGGCTTCGATAACCGCTGCGTTCCTCATCGCGCCGTTGGTGACGGTCCAGCAGCTGGGGTTTTCGACAGCCGTCGCCATCGCTATCGACGCAACGATTGTCAGGCTCGTCATGGTGCCTGCTGCCATGAGGCTGATGGGCCGCTGGAACTGGTGGCTGCCCAGCATCTTGACCCCCTACCGAGGCAGGCACCGGCGCGGTCGTGTCCGCCGCGCACCAATCCCACCACATCATGTGAGTGCGCAATGGGTTCCGTCGCGGTGACCCCGGCACGGTCGAAGTCGGTTGTTGTCACCGGCACGTCCAGCGGTCTCGGACTGGCGGCCGCCATCCGCCTCAGCAATCTTGGCTATCGAGTATTTGCGGGTGTGCGCACCGAGTCGAGCGCGGCCGAGCTTTCCGGGAAGTCGCAGTCGACGGGCGAGCTCGTTCCGGTGATGCTTGACGTCACCGACGCAGCATCCATCGCGGACGCCGGCAGACTCGTCGAGCAGGCCTGCCGTGATACCGGACTGTGGGCTGTCGTGAACAACGCGGGCGTGTCGGTCAGCTCACCGCTGGAATGCATTCCGATGGATGTCTTGCGCACCCAACTAGAGACGAATGTTGTCGGCGCGGTGGCAGTGTCGCAGCGCTTCCTTCCGCTGTTGCGTGCATCCGGCGGAAGAATCCTCAACGTCACTTCTGGCGTCGCTAATGTCGTGCCACCGTACATGGGGGCATACGCGGCGGCCCAGTTCGCGAAGGAGGGGTTGAGCGACGCGCTGCGGCGCGAATTGCGTCCGCTCGGCGTGAGCGTCTCGATCATCCAACCCGGTGTGATCGTTACCCCGATCTGGGACAAGATGCGCCGATCGGCGGAGGAGATCCTCACGGTGGCCCCGCGCGAGGTCGTCGAGACCTACCGCGATCGATTCATCGAATCGCTCAACACGAGCGAGGGTTTGGCCAGGTCGAGCAGGACCACGGCTCTGGACTACGCCGACACCATTGCGGCCGCGTTGGCGGCCAGGCGGCCAAAGCCTCGATATCGTGTCGGCGCCGATTCGTGGGGGAGCGCGCTCGCTCGTCGCGTGGTCCCGGATCGGATGATGGATGCGCTGATCGCGGTCGCACCCAAGGCCTTGACCGCGGCACTTTCCGCCACCGGTTCGCGGGACATGGTGTCATAGTGGGAGCGGGCGGCCGATCATGATTGCCTGCCGGCACGCGGAACACGTCCGCCGGTGGACGAAACGGCGTGGTCTCAAGGCTGGAGCGGCAGTCGCAGGCAAGCTGCTGAACCGAAAGGCCGTCCGGCGCTATCTTTCTGCCGCGCCGGAAGGCAGTGGCCTGCAACCAATTCCCGGAGACAAGGGGCTGCCGATCCTCGGTCACGCACTCGCCGCGGCGACACTACCAATCGAGTTCTTGGAAAGTCGGCTGAATACTTACGGCGCGATCTCGTGGATGCGTGGCTTTGCGATGCCGGTCGTGCTCGCGCTCGGTCCGGAAGCCTCTCAGGAAATATTCGCGAACAACGAGCACGTCTTCTCGCAGAAGGGCCAGGAATTCTTCTCCGGCCGGTTCTTCAACCGGGGATTGATGTTCTTGGACTTCGAGGAACACCACTTGCATCGCAGGATCATGCAGGAGGCGTTCACCCGAGAACGCCTACGCGGCTACGTGCATTCGATGGACACAGTCAGTGGCGCAGCAGCGGCAGCAGCGCTGTGCGACGACGAATTGCTCGTATATCCATACCTCAAACGCACCCTCCTCGACATTGCAACCGTCGTGTTCATGGGCGATGAACCGGGACCGCAGAGCGACCCGACGAATAAGGCGTTCACCGACTGTTTGCGTGCCGCATCGGCCGTCGTGCGGTTCCCAGTTCCTGGCTTGCGCTGGTCAGCCGGTGTGCGCGGGCGACGCACACTCGAGGGGTACTTCCATGCCAACATGGAGGCACGGCGAACATCTGACGGCGGGGACCTCTTTGCGGCGCTTTGCCGCGCCCGCGATGAAAGTGGCAATCAGTTCAGCGACGACGACGTCGTCAACCACATGATTTTTCTCATGTCAGCCGCGACCGACACCTCCGCCGCCGCTGCGACGGCAGTCCTTCACCAATTGGCGCTCCATCCACAATGGCAGGATCGGGTTCGCGCGGAGGCGTCGTCGGCGGTCGGCGACGAGCGAATCGATCTGGACGCGCTGGACCGCATGCCGTTACTGGGGATGGTCATCAACGAGTCGATGCGGCTTTTTCCCCCGGTTCCTGTAATCTGCCGAAAGACTCTGGTGGACACTTCGATTCAGGGTTTCTTCATTCCCGCAGATACGATGGTCGTGGTCGCCCCGTGGCTCAACCACTACCTCCCGGGCTTCTGGACCGATCCTCATGCATTCGACCCCGAGCGCTTCAGCGCCGAGCGCCGCGAAGACAGGTCGCACCGCCTTGCCTTTATGCCGTTCGGCTCGGGAGCTCACAAGTGCATCGGCATGCACTTCGCGATCAATGCGGTGAAGGTCGTTGTCCACCATCTGCTTCGGGACCATCGTATCGAGATGCGTCCCGGCTACTCGCTGGAATGGGATCTGACGGCATTGCCGGCTCCAACCGATGAGTTCCCGGTGCTCGTCCGCCGGGTCGACGAATCGGACCGGAAGAACGTGACCGGCTAATGTGAATTGAGGTGTCTACCATGGAGTTTACCTACTTCCTGTCGTTCAACAGGTTGGTCTCGAGGTCCTTCTACCGCATCCAAACCCGCATGTTCGCGGCCGATGACGTGGTTTTTCTCAACATCGGATATGAGGAGGATCCGCCGATGGCCCTGCAGCTCAGGGAGTCTGACGAGCCCAACCGGTTTTACATTCAGCTCTACCACCGCGTGGCGACACAGGCCGCCGACCTCAGAGGCAAACGGGTGCTGGAGGTCGGTTGCGGCCACGGCGGAGGAGCCTCATACCTCACGCGCACCTTGCACCCTGCCTCCTACACCGGCCTGGACTTGAACCGGGCCGCGATCGCCTTTTGCCGAAAGAGGCACAATGTGCCCAATTTAGAGTTCGTGCACGGTGATGCAGAGACGTTGCCCTTCCCTGACCAATCGTTCGATGCGGTGATCAATGTCGAATCCTCGGCGGCGTACCCCCACTTCTCCCGATTCCTCGGCGAAGTGGCACGCGTGCTACGACCGGGAGGTCATTTCCTCTACACCGATCTTCGCCCCCAAGGCGACATCGCCGAGTGGGAGGCGGCGCTGGCCGACGCCCCGATCCAAATGCTTTCGCGCGACAACATCAATGCGCAGGTTGTGCGCGGACTGGAAAGGAATTCGCAGCGGATACAGGACCTGGTCGCGCGCATGCCGATACCACTGCGCCGCCTCGGCCGTGAATACGCTGGCGCGAAAGGCACCGGCTTTTACCGCGCGATGCGGAGCGGGAAGTATCCGTACCGGCTGTACTGCTTTACGAAGAACTGAGGCCACTCGGTGCGGTCAAGAGTTCCGCTTCCTCCGGTCGGACCTCGATCACGCACTCGTTCCCTTTCTCTCCCGACGATATGAAGCGGCGCACCGCCGGGAGAAGTCGAGCGTGTGTGAGCACGTTCCACAGCCCTCGTCGGTTCATGAAATACTTCCGGATATCGCGGACTACGTACCACCGACATAACTTTGGGTCGGTGCTCACGACCGCAGTGCCGTGAATTCTGAGGACTCTGGAATCGCTGGGCTCGCGCTCGATGTTGAATAGGATCGTGACCCGCGGATCGGCCTTGATGTTGAGCGCTGCGAGAGTTCTGTCCACGGTGCCGAGGTAAATTCGGCCGTTCCCAAGCACGAAGTAAAGCGGGTTGACGTGGGGTCGTCCGCTGCGAGACACAGTCGCGATGCGCGCTACCCTCGCGCGACGGAGGACGTCAGCTACCGCGAGATCGTCAAGATTCATCAGGCACTTCCCTTATGCGCGCGTAATCCCAGGCGACTGTCCGCATCGGCTGAACTTCGAACCAGAAGGAGTCGCTGTTGGGGCCTTCTATCTCACCGAGCGGCTGGACGTGTCCGCGCACGTAGATCGCGCGAAGATCGAAGAACTGGACACCGTCGTCGACGACCAGCACCACTTCTTCACCAACGGTCAGGTGACTCGCTGCCCTTGAAGGTATTCCGACCAAATAATGGTCGTCCTTGAAGCGGACGTTGACTGGCTCAGCTTGTGGGCCATCGTCAGTGATGAACGCCACGCACGCGCGTGGCACGCGCAGCAGGAGGTCGCGCGCGTCGACCTCCTCGACGTTCAGCGTCACTCGCTTCACTCGGACATCTCGGAGAGTCATGTTCATTTCCTTCCGTGATGTCATCATTGCCCTCGCGCCATGTGGCGGACTCAGTAGTGGGCCACTGAAACATTCGCTGACTTAGCGGAGCACTCTTACATCCGGGTAAATAGGGCGCGCAGCCGCAGTACCCAGATGTCGCGCAACGCCAGACCTTCGTCCGCAGGCAGAGTCCCTGCACGGTCAATCGCGCTCTGGGCTCCCCCCAGGTCGCTTTTGGAACCACGAGCCAGCAGCGCCTCCACCAGGAAGGCCGTGCCAGCCGGACCGTACGCGAGCTGCCGATTCGTAGGCCACAACACGGATCAGCGGGCTCCGATCACCGCCGCCGCATTCAACGTCTTCTTGGCCGGGGCGGTCAGCCGGTCGATGCGCGCCTCGATGGCCGCCTGCACGGTGGCGGCCACGCTGAGCTCGCCGACGTCTGTGCCACAGAGCCACCGCGCTCGCCGGCTAACGCGCCGCGCTGAGCGAACTCACGCACCATCTCTTCGGCGAAGAAACGGATTCCCCGCGGCCCGGTCGGCTATGGTCACCGCCGGCTCGCCGACCGAGGGATCCGATCCCAGCAGCGCTGCCAGCAGGGCTGTGGTGTCCGAACACCCAGTGGGGTAAGCGCTATCGACTGCGCGCCGGGCACCCGCGTCAGCGTTCCGCCGTATTCGGGTCGGGCGGTGCTCAGCACCATCGAAGGAGCGCGCGGACTGACAGTGAGGAGCCGGCCAGCATCGACTCGCTGACCTTTCACCAGCGCGAAACCGGTCTGACGTCAGCGTTACGGCACCTCCGGTATGGGCCGCCACGGGGCGCCTAAGTAGTACTGACTCGACTTACGGCGAGATCGCAGTGCCGTGCTACTGCGCTCATCGGTGTGAATGCGCGCGACGATTCATCTCGAGAGGACCGAGCCGAACGGAGGACGCATGGCCGACTACAGCGGCGCCTGCGGCGGCGCAGAGCCGGTAGCCATTCTGGGCATCGGTGGAACAGTGTTCGTCTTCCCTGGCCACGGTTCGCACTGGGTGCAGTCGGCGGTCGAGCTACTGGACTCGTCGGCTGCGTTCGCCGAGGAGATGTCACGCTGTGACGGCGCGTTCAGAGAGTTCGTCGACTGGTCGCTGCTCGAGACGGTGCGCGGCGTGCCGGGTTCCCCGAGCCGTGACCGGCTCGATGTCTCCCAGCCCGTGCAGTTCGCCGTGATGGTGTCGCTGGCCGCTCAATGGCGCGATGCACTCGGAATTCATCCCGACGCTGTGCTCGGGCATTCGCACGGCGAAATCGCAGCGGCCTACGTGGCCGGTGGCCTCTCGCTGACGGCCGCGGCACGGGTGATCGCGTTGCGCAGCAGGGCGGTAAGTGCGATCGCCGGAAGTGGTGGCATGGTGATGATCCGCTGGCCCGCCGATCGGGTACTCGAGCTGATCGAGCCGTGGCATCATTCGATTTCCATTGCCGCACAGGACGGTCCCTCTTCCACCGTCATCACCGGATACGCACGGGCGCTGGATGAGCTGATGGCCGGATGAGAGCAGGACCACGTGCCTGCCGCGCGGCTACCTGTTGGCTACACCTCACATTCGACCGAGGTCGAACCGCTGCGCGAGACGCTGCGCGAGACGCTGTCCGGGCTGCAACCGCGAACGGGTGACATCACTTTCATTTCGGGGGTCACTGGCGCCGGGCTCGACACGTCGATCCTGGACGGCGACTACTGGTTCGCCAACCTGCGCCAACCCGTGCTGTTCGAACAGGCCATCCGATGGTCCTACGAGCACGGCTACCGCGCATTCGTCGAAGCCAGTCCGTACCCGGTGCTGATGGAAGGCATCCAGGAATCGCTACGACAGTACGGACCTGACCAGGGCAGGAGTATCCGGGCAGCGGTGCTGCCCGTGGGCGGCTAAGTGCTAGCGAGAAGGCAAGGCGGCGGAGGGTGAAGGCGGATCACTCGAAGACCGCCCAGTGAGGACAGCTCCGGGGGCGGGGGGCCCGGAGCTGTTCCGTAGGGCTGACTAGTTGTCTTCTTCCGTCATGGCGTCGGCCCATGCGAGGTGTCCTTCGAAGCCAAGCGATGTCGCTTTTTCGCGGTAGCGGCCCACTAAGTCTCGATACGCCGCGTCGTCGTCGCCGCGGGCGCGGGCCAGCAGCGCGCGCAACCGCAGCAGCCAGACGTCGCGCATGGTCCAAACCTCGTCGGTCGGCAGGGCCGCCAACCGATCGGTGACGTCTTGGGCTTCGACGAGGTCGCCCTCCGCGCCACGCTCCAGCAGCATGTTCACCAAAATGCCGGTGCCACAGACGAAATACCCAAGGCGTCCTTCCTCGTACATCTCGTCGATGGCCGTTCGCGAGACATCAATGGCAGCGTCGCGGTTGCCGCTCCTGGCTCTTTCCGGGGCGGCCAACAACTCGGTGACCGGGACCAGGGAGGGAATATGCTCACGCAACCACGTGCGAGCCCGCAACATGATCTCCATCCCGCGATGACGGTCCGTCGCGGTATCACGATTGAGAAGTACGGTGCCCAAAGAGTATTCGGCAAAAATCAATGCTATATCGCTACTGTCGCTTTGGGCGTTCCGCACCGACTCCTCGATCTCGCGCAGCGCGGTGTCATCGGCCCGAAGGACGCCGAAGACGATCCCCGCACCATGAGTCCAGGCGTAGAGAAGGGCGACAGAGGCCGCGTCGCTGTCTCGGCCCGCCGCGGAGGCGTCGTGAAGGTCTTGGCGCCATCCGAGACGCCCCAGCGACCAGCCGGCGACTCCGCGAAATGCCAACGCGAACGCCAGTGGCGATCCCAGGCCGAAGCCTGCGCCCCGATGAGGATCGCCCTCGGCGAGGTCGATGACGGTCTGCGACCACCTCAGGATCTTGCCGAATTCACCGACATCGAACCAGTTGATGAACGGTACGAACGACAGACCCATGGTCAACGTGGAATCGCCGACCGACTCGAGCAGCGCCATCTGTTCGGATGCGAGCCGCGAGGCCTCCTGCAGACGCCCGGTGTAATTGAGCTCGGCGGCCAGCCCCGTCATGGCAATGGCCAGTGAGACCTTGTCACCGGCCGCATTGCACAACTCCCGCAGCTCTGCGAAGCGGCGCCGGCTTTCCTGAATCGCCCTGCCTTGCCAGGTTGTGGCGCACAACATGGTGCGGGGCGCGATCCGCATCGGCAGCTGGCCGGGGTCATGGGCAGGCAGCGCATCGGCGATCCGGCATGCCCGCTCCCAACTGATCCGCGCAGCGCCGACATCGCGGACGGCGGACCATCCACCGGCGCGCATCTGCCAGCCATACGCCGCGTGCAGTTCGCCTGCCGACTCGAGATGTTCGGCGATCAGCGCCGCGTTCTCTTCAACCGACGCCGGATCTCGTCCTTGGATTGCGGCGGCCAGGCGCCGGTGCCATTCGGCGCGATCGGATTTCAGCTGTGATTCGTAGGCCACCGCCTGTATGAGGGGATGGTGGAACGCGTACTCGGGGCTTGGGCCGAACCGCTCCTGATCAATGAGTTCGGTGTCCAACAGCTCGTCGAACTTCGAATCGACACCGAGCGCGGCCAGCAACTCCGCGCTGAACCGGGCGCCGATCACCGACGCTGCCGTGAGTGTCCGCTTCGCGGGAGCGGTGAGACGATCGATGCGTGCTTCTATGGCGGCCTGCACCGTCGCAGGCACATTCACCTCGGCGACATCCGCCCGGCAGACATACCTTCCGCGCTTCCCTGTCAGTACCGTCCGTTGCACCAACTCGCGCACCATTTCTTCGGCGAAAAACGGATTCCCGGCCGCCCGGTCGGCGATGGCAGACGCGAGCTCGCCGACGGAAGGGTCCGATCCCAGCAGCTCACCCAGCAGTGCCGCGATGGCCGAATCACTCAGGGGCGCAAGTGATATGGTCTGCGCACGTGACAGCCGGGCCAACTCTCCTTCGTATTCCGGACGAGAAGTGACCAGAACCATCGATGCGGTTTGCGGGACCACCGCCAGGAAGGCGGCCAGAATCGACTCGCTGACCGCGTCGATCCAATGCGCGTCCTCAATGATGAAAAGAGCCGGTTCGGTGCGCGCCAGCGCCGTGGTGTTGATCAGCGCGGTCAATCGGCGCCCCCGCGCATCGGGATCGATCTGCAGCGCCGGTACCTCGGGGTCGGCGATGCCGAGCAGATCGTCAAGGAGCAGCAGATCCTGCGGGTCGGCACCGGGGACCTGCTCGCGCACCCTGGACCGGGCGGCTTCGCCTTCGAGGTCGAGAAGTCCAATCCCGGCGCGCAAAAACCGCGCCACCGCTTGGAATGGGATGTCGCTGGCATGGGATTCACAGAAGGCCCAATGCACATCGATTCCGCGACCGGCAGCGGTCAGCGCGGCTTCCCTGGCGACGCGGCTCTTGCCGATGCCTGGCGGTCCCACCACATTCACGACGCCACCGTGGCCACCGACCGCCCGGTCGACGATGGCGTCGACTGCCGCCATCTCCCAGTGACGTCCAACCAGGTTCGGCTCGGCACGCCCTACCGCGGTATCGCGCGGGCCGAACGCCATCAGCCGGCGTGACCGCACCGGGTCGTCTGACCCCTTGATCCGAACCCATTCGGGATCGGCTAGCACGGCAATGTCTTCGACGAGTGATGCTGTCGAGCCCGACAGCATCACCCCGCCGGGCGGGGCAACCGACTCCATTCGCTGCGCCATCCCGACGTGATGGCCGGTGGCGGCATAGCCCAAGGACCCCGCGCCGATGTCACCGGCGATCACCTGACCTGAATTCAGGCCCACCCGTACTTGCAGTGTCAGACCGTCACGCTGACGCACGTCGGACGCTAGCCGGTGCGTCTCCTCCTGGATGGCCAGCGCGGCGAGACAGGCCCGAACAGCATGATCTTCCAATGCGATTGGCGCACCGAATAGAGCCATGACCCCATCGCCGGTGCGTTCCACGTTGCCGCCGAACCGGCGCGCCACTGCTGCCAGTCGCTTCACCACTTCGGTGATGATCTCGCGCAGCCGTTCCATATCCACCGCAGCAGCGATGTCCATCGATCGCACCACATCCGCGAACAGGACGGTCACCTGCTTGTACTCGGCTAGGTCACCGGAAACTGCAGTCTGCGTGCCGCACTCATCACAGAACTTGGCGTTTTCCCGCAGGCTGGTGCTGCATGATCCGCACGTCAGCGCCGTCATTCGCCCTCGACCATCGCTTCGGCCCATGCGATATGCCCCTCGAAGCCAAGCGATTTCGCCATCGCGTGATAGCGACCCGCCAAGTCGCGAAACGCGGCATCGTCTGCTCGGGCCCTGGCGAGCAATGCGCGCAGCCGTAGAAGCGTGATCGCAGGCATGGCCGAACCGTGATGCGACAGGCCTGCCAACCGGTCGATTGCCTCCTGGGCTTCAGCCAGGTCGGCCTCTGTTCCACGCTCCAGCAGGGTGACTACGTGGATGCCGGTGGCCCATAAGCCATATGCGAGCCCTCCTGCCTGAATTATCTCTTCGACGGCTTTGCGCATCACCGGTATGGCACCATCGCGGTCACCTCGCTCGGCCTTCTCCCGGGCGATCCACAGGTCGGTGACCGGGACCAGGAAGAGAACACGCTCACGCAAGCACGCTTCGCGGGCCTGCTCCATCAACTCCACCCCGCTTTGACGGTCGGCCGGGGCCACCCGATTCAGTAGCGCATCGCCCAGTGCGTACCTGGCCAACGCTAGTACGGGATCGTTGCTGAACCCCGCCGCGTTGTGCACGGCCTGCTCGCTCGCGCGAAGCGCGGGTTCATCGGCCCGCAGCACCCCGTACTGGATCCCCAGACCGTAGGTCGATGTGATGTCGACAGTGAGTGTCGCCGGATTGCTGTTTCGTGCCATCGCGAAAGTCTCCTGGAGATC
>Ga0164307_10000952_pt1 | contig 13018 bp, 10 predicted proteins | sample Whisoiple_243_MG_FD_110214 | JGI IMG/M metagenome (GOLD analysis project Ga0164307, IMG submission 110214) | Soil microbial communities amended with fresh organic matter from upstate New York, USA - Whitman soil sample_243_MG | ecosystem: Environmental > Terrestrial > Soil > Unclassified >...
ATCAGGCTCAAAGCAACGATGGCTGGGGACACAGACAACGGGATCGTGACCGGCACCACCAACCTGCTGCGCCAGCTGCCCAAGAAAAGCAGCATCATCAGCGCGGTGAGCCCGCCGGCCACGAGGGCCTCACGCACCACGCCATCGATCGCCGCGCGCACGAACACCGACTGATCGAAGAGCGGCGACACCTTCAGCTCCTTCGGCACCGTCGTCAGCACTGCCGGCAACGCGTCCCGGATGCGCTTCACGACGTCCAACGTGCTCGCGCCCGCCGACTTGAGGATCGGCATGATCACCGCCCGCCGACCGTGGGCATGCACGATGCTGCTCTGGGGAGCGAAACCGTCGCGCACACTGGCCACGTCACGCAAGAAGACTGTCGTGCCTCGCACCGTGCGGAGGGGAATGTCGTTCAGCTCCTCGAGCGACTCGGGGCTGCCGTTGAGCAGGACCGGATACTCCTGGCTACCGAGCTTGACCGAGCCGGTGGGCAGCGTCAGGTTCTGCGCGCTGACTGCGTTGATCACGTCGCGCGGCGACAAGCCCCAGGCGTAAAGCTTCGACAAGTCGAGGTCGACCATGACTTGTCGCTGCTTGCCCCCGTATGGGAAGGGAAAGCCCGCGCCCTGCACGGTGGAGATGCCGGCGCGCACGAAATTCACGCCATAGTCGAAGAGCTGCTGCTCGCTCAACTGCTCGCTCTCGATGGCGAGCTGCATCACCGGCGCGTTCGAGGCGCTGTAGCGCAAGATCAGCGGCGAGCTCGCGCCAGGCGGCAAAGAACGCAGTGCCTGCTGGGAGACCGCCGTGATCTGCGCCGTCGCAGCCTCTACCTTGGCGCCCGGGTGGAAGAAGATTTTGATCACCGAGACGCCGGTCAGGGTTTGGCTCTCGGTGTGCTCGATGTCACTGACCGTCGTGCTGAGTTGGCGCTCGAAGCCGGTGACAACCCGCCTCTCCATCTCGTCGGGCGGTAGGCCGCCGTACTGCCAAACCACCGCCACCACGGGGATGTCGATTTCCGGCAGAATATCGCTGGGCATGCGCTGGATGGCAATCGCGCCCAAGAGTACAATCAGCACCGCCATCACGACGAACGTGTAGGGGCGGTTTAGGGCAACGCGCACTAGCCACATGAGAAGACTGCCGTCTATTGTAGCAGACGCCAGATTGCAAGCGGCGAGTGCTCAGGGGCCCACCCCGCCTTCGCCGCCGTCGCTCGGCGCACCGGCCTCGCCCGCAGCTCCGGCTTTGGCTCCGCCCGTGCCGCTCGTGCCGCTCGTGCCGCTTGCGCCGCCTGCACCACCTGCGCTCTTTCCGCCGGAACCTCCTCTACCGCCGTAGCCGCTCTCGTCGTAGTTGGGTAGCCAGGGCGGCGTGGGCACGTCGTTGTCGCAGCCCCCGAGCAGCAACGAGGCCGCGAGGCCCGCGGAAATCAAAGTACCGATCAGAACAATACGCCAAGTAGTCGTCATGAAATTCTCTCTAATCGAGCGCCGAGCTGGCACCGCTTCTCAGATCTTTCCGAGATTGACAAAAAAGTTGATGAAGCGTGGCGGGTTGTAGCCGGCGTACCACAACGGATCCGCGCCTGCGTTCACCGGACTGTAGCCTCCCGTCTGGCGGCGGCGCGTATTGGCCAAGTTGCTCACCGAGACACCCGCGGACCAGCTCTCGTCTTCGGACGTATAGTTGAAGGTGCCGTTGAGGAACGCCTGCGTAGCCACTTGAGTCTGAGATGTATTGTAGATGTCCGTGAAATAGTGGGCCTGAATCGGCACGTCGCCACCGATGCGCCAGGTGCCCGGCATGGGCAGCGGCAGCTTGTAGTTGGCGTTGATGTTGCCTTGCCAGGTCGGCGAAAGCGGAAATTCGAGCCCCACCAGCGTGGTGCGCCCAGCCACGTTCGCTGGCAGTTGTGCGGTGAAGGTGTCGTATGCGGTCTTCAGGTAGGCAAGCGAGCCGCCGAAGGTAAAGCCCTTTGCTGGATTCGTGTTGAGCTCGAGCTCACCGCCATAGGTGTGAGCATCGCCCGCGTTGATCAACGAGCTGACCGGCGTGCCGAGCGCGCCGCCGCTGGTCGCTCGAACCTGAAAGTCGGTGATCTGATTGTAGAACGCGGCAAGGTTGGCGGTCACGCGATGGTCGAAAAAAGCGGACTTCCAGCCGAGCTCGTAGGCGTTGGTGTATTGCGGCTTGTAGGGCGTGAGCGAGGCATTCTCGGAGGTCGCGCGCAAATCGTAACCGCCGCTCTTGAAACCGCGCGAGTAGCTCGCGTAGGTCAGGATGTCTTTCGCAATCTGGTAACTCAGCCCTGCTTTGGGCGTCAGCGCCGAGTAGTTCTTGGGCGTGGCATAGGCGTCGAACACCGTGGCCTTCGCACCGAAAATCGTGTCGAACAAGGCCGGATCGTTGTTGCCGGGCAACGGATAAATGAGCGGCGAATTGCTCTGCACGTGGCCATGGTTTTCGAAGCCGCGATGGTCGAGCGTATAGCGCAGGCCTCCGGTCACGGTGAGTGCGCGTGTTAGCTTGTAGTCCGCATTGGCGAAGACCGCGTAGCTCTGCGTCTTGAGATAGCTGTTCGCGTGCGTTTGCACGCCCACGTTGTCGACCGGACCGCTGGCAGACTGACCCAAGCGGTCGTTGTGGAAGAACTCATTGAAGTAGAACAACCCGCCGACGAAGTTCAGCTTCTCGTAGTCGCCGTTGAGCAGAAACTCTTGCGTCTCGTAGTTCTGATTGAAGCCTGCGTAGCTGTCGCCCTTGATTTGAGTGACGCCGTCATTGTCGTAGTAGATCGGACCGTGCATGCCGCGCACGGCCGTCACCGACTTCAGGCTGAGGTTGTCGTTGAGGTCGTACTTGAAGGTGAGCGAACCGCCGTACACCGTCGTCTTGTTGAGCGGGATCGTGTTCGACCAGGTCTGATCCGGATTGGCCGGCTGTCCGCTGTAGTCGCCATTGGGTTGGTAGACCGGGGTGTAGTAGCTGGCAGTCGAACGATCGAGCATGATGTCGCCAGCTAGGGTCACGCTCAGCCGCTCGCTGAGCTGCGATTTGACCTTGCTGCGCAGAGCCCAGATGTCCAAATCGTTCACCCACTGCGCGAGCGGGATGGCGTACGTCCAACCACGACGCTGGTGGCGAACCGCCGAGACAGATACGTTCAGTTTGTCGTCAGGCAGAATACCGCCCGAGAGGCGAGCCTTGAGTAACACGTTGTTGTAGTTGCCGAGCGTCACGCTCAAGCCCGCGGTGCGTTGGGCCTTCGGCTCTTTGGTAATGAACCGGATCGCACCGGCGGCAGAGTTTCGCCCGTACAGCGTGCCCTGTGGTCCGCGCAGCACTTCTACCCGTTCCAGATCCGGCGTGTCGTAGATCGAGCCGACCGAACGCGCGATGTAAACGTCGTCGACGTACAGCGCGACCGATGGTTCCGGATAGGTATCGGTCTCACCGATGCCACGAATCGAGAACGTTTGCGTCGTATATGCGGTGGAGCGCAGCGGCAAAGTGAGGCCGGGAACGCGCCCGGACAGGTCACGAAAGTCTGCGATTTTCTTCTGCTGGATCGCGTCTTCGCCGAAGGCAGTGATCGAAATCGGCGTTTTCTGCACGGTGTTCTCGCGCCGCTGAGCGGTCACCGTCACGGTGGCGAGGTCGCTTTGAGGCTCCGCTTCGGTGGACGAAGCTGCCGCTTGCGCTGCGCCATCGGCGGGCAGGTTGGGATCCGCAGAGGGTGCAGCCGACGGGGCTTCTCCTGGAGCGGCGGCGACCGGAGCAGCGCTTCCCTCGGGGGCAACCGGCGGCGCTGGAGCGTCATTGGCGCCTGCAGCGGCAGGCGGTGCAGCAGCAGCAGGCGGTGCAGCAGCAGGCGGCGCAGCGGCAGGCGGCGCAGCGGCAGGCGGCGCAGCGGCAGGCGGCGCAGCGGCAGGCGGCGCAGCGGCAGGCGGCGCAGCGGGGGCCGCTGCTGGGGGCGCGGGTCGCGGCTCTGCAGTGGCCTGCGCTCGAGCGCTGGAAGCCTGCCACGCGATCATGGAGCCTGTGCCCAGACTCAAGGCAAGCAAGTGAGAGCGAACGCGAAACGTCATCATGCTAAGTCTCTTTTCGACGCAGGTTCGCAGCGACGAGAGCAGAACGATCTCGTGCCTGACCCGTCCGCTGTGGGGGACAGCGCAAGTTCTATTGCAGTTTTGTGTTACAGAATGTGGCCCCTTGTACGTCGCTCGCATTTCTACCGTCAAGGACAATTGTCCTCTGCAAGGGATAGCGAGACCGCAGCTCCTGCGGTCAGGTCTTGCATAGTAGAATTTTGCCCCGGGCACCGGCCGCTCACGAACCACGGTTTGCCCGCTCGACGCTACCAGGAAACACCAATAAAATCAGACACCTACGCAATAGGCGCTGAACCCCGCGGGCATCAGCCATCGGCCGCAACGATCTGGCATAAGCGCTAGGTGATTTCCGCTTCTTCCGTGCGTCGCGAGCTCGGGCCGACGCTCGCGCTGGCATTGCCGATTACGGTGGGACAGGTCAGCCAGATGTTGATCGGGTTTACGGACACCGCCTTCATCGCCCGCCTGGGCGCGGTGCCGCTCGCCGCCGCCGCCTTCACTCAGGGGCTGTTCAACGTGTTCTACGTGGTGTGTGTGGGTCTGCTGTCGGGACCAGGGGTGTTCGCGTCCCGCGATCACGGCGCGGGCAACGACGTGGGCTGCGCCTCCTGGCTCCGGCACGGACGGGCGCTAGCCTTGGTCGTCGCGCTGAGTGCTTTCGCCATCCTGGCGCTCGCGTCGACGCAATTCGAAAAGCTCGGTCAGCCGCCCGAGGTGATAGCCATCGTGCGCCCGTTTTTCCTGTTGGTCTCGGCGTCGCTCGTGCCCGCCTTGACCTTCCAGGTGCAACGACAATTCGCCGAATCGGTCGGCCGCGCTTGGGGCCCGATGCTGATCATCGTGCTCGATGTGGCATTGAATGCTCTGTGCAACTGGGTGCTCGTGTTTGGACACTTCGGATTTCCAGCGCTCGGTCTAGTCGGCTCGGGTTGGGCGACGCTGCTCGCGCGCCTGTTCGCGGTGCTGGCCGTGGCGCTTTGGCTGGGTTTTTCGCCGCATTTTGCGAGCGTCCGCGACGCGCCCTGGTCGGGCTGGGAGCGCGCGCGTTTCCTGCGCTTGATGCGCCTGGGCGGCCCTGCTGGGGGGATGCTGCTCTTCGAAACGGGAGCGTTCGGCGCGACGGCGCTGATGATGGGCTGGCTCGGTGCGGTGCCGCTCGCCGCGCATCAGCTCGCCTTGAGTTTCTGCGCGCTGACCTTCATGGTGCCGCTGGGACTTTCATTGGCGGTAAGTTTGCGCATCAGTCGTGCCCACGGTGAGGGTCGAACTGCAGCGGCACGAGCCATCGCTTTGGGCGCGCTCCTCACCGGGCTAGTCGTCATGCTCAGCTTTGCAGGGCTGTACGTGTTCGCGGGAGAGCTAATCACGACCACGTTCACGAACATCCGAGAGGTGTCGACGTTGGCCAGCGAGCTTCTGCTCGTGGCGGCCATTTTTCAGGTCTTCGATGGTGCTCAGGTGATTGGCGTTGGGGCGCTCCGTGGCCTGACCGACGTGCGCGTGCCCGCGGCGCTCACCTTCGCCGCGTACTGGCTTTTGGCACTGCCGCTCGGCTACGGCCTGGCATTCCACACGCGCCTCGGTCCACGCGGGCTTTGGGTCGGGCTCGCCGCCGGCTTGGCCGCTGCGGCGATCTCGCTCGTCTGGCGCTTGTGGCACAAGACCCGCGTCCCCCGGCTTCCCTGAGTCGCGCTCAAGTTGTATTGACAACTTGACCAATTGGGGCCAAGTTGCGGAAACGTCGTGCTGAACCCTGCCTCGCCCCTGCCCCTCTATCACCAGCTAGCAGCGCTGCTCAGCGGGCAGATTTCCAGCGGTGAGCTGTCGCTCGGAGCGCGCTTGCCGTCCGAGCCAGAGCTGTCACGCACGCATGGCATTGGCCGCCCCACGGTGCGCCAAGCCACCGAGCTCTTGGTCCAGCGCGGGTTGATCGAGCGCCGGCGCGGTTCTGGCACCTACGTGCGCCGTGCCGAGCAACGCGTGGATTTGTTTTCCCTCACGGGCACACTATCCAGCTTTCAAAAGGGCGGCATCGAGATCGAGAGCAAGCTCGTGCGCAAGGTCGGCAAGCGGCGCGTCCCTGCGGACGCCGAGAACCCGTTTTCCGGGCGCGAAGCCTACCACTTTCAACGGCTGAGCAGCGTGCACGGTCGGCCGGTGCTGTGCGAAGAATTGTTCCTCGATCCGCTGGTCTTTCCGGACTTGCCGAGCGTGCCGCTTTCGGGGGTGTCGCTAGCGCAGGTCGTGCAAGAGCGCTACTACTTGAGCCCCACGCACGCCGAGCAAAGCTTTCGCGTCGCGCGGGCGCCGCTTGCCGTGAGCAAGCTGCTCGCGCTGTCAGCCGATCAAGCGCTGCTGCTGGTGAAGCGCACGCTGTTTTTCCCGCGCGCTGAACGCGCTATTTTCTCCGAGCTGTATTGTCGGACGGACGACCTGGTCTTTTCTCAAACCCTATCCACGGAGCCACAGCATGGCTGAGCCGATTCGCGCTGAACGAGGCTATTTTCAAGGCTTTGGCGGGGCGTACATTCCCGAGGTGTTGCACGCCACTTTCGAACAGCTGACGGTCGCGTTCGAGGAAGCCAGGCGCGATCCGAGCTTCTGGGCCGAGTACTTGGAGCTGATGGGCAGCTACTCTTGCCGCCCGACTCCACTCACCTTCGCCGAGAACCTGACCAAACATTTCGGCGGCGCGCGCATCTACATCAAGCGCGAAGATCTGAACCACACGGGCGCTCACAAGGCCAATAACGTGATGGGGCAAGGCCTGTTGGTGAAGCGCCTCGGCAAGCGGCGTGTCATCGCCGAGACAGGCGCCGGCCAACACGGCGTGGCCACCGCCACGATGGCCGCGAAATTCGGCTTCGATTGCACCATTTACATGGGTGAGGTCGATGTCGAACGGCAACGACCCAACGTGTTCTGGATGGAGCAACTGGGTGCCAAGGTGGTGTCGGTCAAGGAAGGCTCGCGTACCTTGAAGGACGCGATCAACGAGGCCTTCCGTGACTGGGTGTCGAACATGGATGACACGCACTACGTGCTCGGAACCGCTTGCGGCCCACACCCCTTCCCCGAAATGGTCACCTACTTCCAAGCCGTGATCGGCCAAGAAGCACGCAAGCAGATCCTGGAGCGCACGGGGCAACTGCCCAAGCGCGTTTATGCTTGCGTCGGCGGAGGCTCCAACGCGATGGGGATCTTCAGCGGGTTTTTGGACGATCCCGGGGTCGAGCTGGTCGGCGTCGAAGCCGGCGGGCGCGGGCGCGACTCGCACCAACACGCGATTCGCCTGTCGAGCCCGGACGCGAGCGTGGGTGTCGCCCAGGGCTACAAGACCTACTTCTTACAAAATGGCGACGGGCAAATGAATGAGACCCACAGCGTTGCGGCTGGCCTCGACTACGTCGGGGTCTCGCCCATCTTGGCCGCCTTTCACGAGACCGGGCGGGCGCGCTTCGAGGCCGCCAGCGACGCCGAGGTAGTGGCCGCACTCAAGCTCACCATCCGCAAGGAAGGCTTGATCCCTGCGCTCGAGTCCTCGCACGCCTTTGCGCAAGCGTTCGTCGAAGCCCCCACCCTCAGTCCCGAAGACGTGATCCTGATTAATCAGTCTGGCCGTGGCGATAAGGACATCTTCACCATCGCGGATGCCTTCAAGGACCCGAAGTGGGAAGCGTTCATCCAAAAGAAAGCGGAGGGTTATCGTGCTTGAGGCTTACCTGAGGCAGAAGCGTGAGCAGCGAGAAATCCTGCTCATGACCCACATCGTGCTCGGCTACCCGGACTTCGAAACCAGCCTGCGCTTGGTCGAGATCATGGTCGAGAGCGGCGTCGAGCTGATGGAATTGCAGATCCCCTTCTCCGAACCGATCGCCGACGGCCCGGTCATCCTGCGCGCCAACCAGCTAGCCCTCAGCGGCGGTTCGACGGTCGCGCGCTGCTTCGAGCTCGCGAGCGAAGTAGCGCGGCGTTTCCCCATCCCCTTCCTGTTCATGAGCTACTACAACGTGCTCTTCAAGCACGGCACGCCAGGCTTCGTGAGACGCATGGCAGAGGCGAACCTGAAGGGTGCCATCGTGCCCGATCTGCCACCCGAGGAGGGTCAGGAATACTTGACGGCGATGGCCGAATCGTCGCTTGATCCGATCTTCATCTATTCCCCAAACACCAAGCCGGAGCGACTGGCATCGATCGCCAGCTACGCGCGCGGGTTCGTGTATTGCGTGGCTCGCAAAGGGGTGACAGGTACCCACACTGCCTTCTCCGACGACCTGACCCAATACTTGGCGCGCGCCCGCGCCGCGACTCATTTGCCACTGGCCGTGGGCTTCGGGGTGCAAGAGCGCGCGGATGTCGACTTTTTGCGCGGCAAGGCCGATATCGCAGTGGTCGGCAGCGAGACGCTGCGCATCCTCGACCAACGCGGGCTGGCCGGCGTGAAGCCCTTTTTGCAGAGTCTGCGCTAGGCAAGGCGATGGAAAACCGACCAAATCGTGCATAATCGGGCCGTGAGCGAACAACTGATCGAAATCCGCGGCGGCACGAAGCTCAGTGGCGGCCGCGTGTCCATCGCCGGCAGCTCGAACCAAGTCACCAAATGCATCATTGCCGCGCTGCTCACCGACGAGCCGGTGTTGATCAAAGGCGCGCCCGACGTCGACGAACGCACGATCGTCGAGGGTATGTTCTCGGCCATCGGTGGACAAGTCGAGCTACTCGACGAGCACACCGTGCGCCTGTGCGCCAAAGGCGTGGACCGCTTCGAAATCCCGGCTGAGATTTGCTTGCGCAATCGCATTGCCATTCTGGCCGCGGGGCCACTCTTGCATCGTTTTCGGCGTGCCAAATTGCACAGCGCGCTGGGGGGCGACAAGATCGGCAAGCGCCCGGTCGACTTCCACCTCAAGGGACTCGCCGAGATGGGCGCCGAGGTCACGCTCGATGGCAGCTGTTACGACCTCAGCGTCGGTCCTGGTGGCCTGCATGGCGCACACATCGTGCTGCCCTTTCCGAGCGTGATGGCGACCGAGAACTTGCTGATCGCCGCGGTGCGAGCCCGTGGGCGAACCATCATCGAAAACGCGGCGATCGAGCCAGAAATCCTGGAATTGGTGAAGATGCTCCAGAAAATGGGCGCCGACATCATGATGAACTCGCATCGCACCTACGTGATTCAAGGCGTGGAGCGCCTGCACGGCTGCGAGCTGCGCTGCATGCCCGATCGCAATCAGGCGGTGTCATTTGCGGTCGCCGCGCTGGCCACCGGCGGGGACGTGCTGATCGATCGCCTGCGACACGATTCGGTATATAGCTTCCTCAACTTCATCCAGCGCATGGGCGCCGAGTTTCGCGTCAACTCCGAAGGCGTGTATGTGCAGGCGCCGCAAGGCAAGAGGCTGCGCTCGAGCCACGTCGAAGTCGAAGTCCATCCGGGCTTCATGACCGACTGGCAGCAGCCGTTCATGGTGCTGTTCACGCAGGCCGCGGGCATGAGCGTGCTGCACGAAACCATCTTCGAAGATCGCCTCGGCTACACGAGTTTGCTGAACCAGATGGGCGCGAACATCACTTTGTTTTCGTCTTGTTTGGGCGAAGCGGCCTGCCGCTTCAAGCTCAAAAACCACGTCCATTCGGCGGTCATTCAAGGCTCCACGCCGCTCCGGGGCGGCAATTTTGCCCTGCCCACCGACATCCGTGCCGGCATGTGCCTGGTCGTCGCCGGGCTGGTGGCCGAAGGCATCACGCGCCTGTCGAACATCCAGGAGCTGCGCCGAAAGTACGATAGCCTGGTGCCCAAGTTGCGCGACATGGGCGCCGACATTCGCTTGATCGACGCCGCCGGCTGATCAACCGGCAGAGCGCATGCGCCTGACGGCTTGCAGGCCGAGCTCGTTGGCAGCGAGCAACGCATCCCAACGCGCGTTGGCCTGTTCATCGATGATGCGCCGCGCTGGATCTTCGTCGAACCAGGCGATGCTCTGACGAATGCCGTCGCTAAAGCGCGTGGCGGCCAGATATTCGGGGACGAAGCGTTTGATTTTGCTGTTGTCGAAGACCGCGCAATTCGCTTTGTCACCGAGCAGGCTGCCCAGCGCCTCGGGCACGCCCGCCGCAATGAATTCGGTCGCCAAGTGGACGAGCTGGGGCGCTTTGACCCCCGCCGCCTCGGCCACGGCTTGGTAGATTTGGTTCCAGCTCAAGACCTCATCGGAGGTGATGTGAAACGCATGGCCAATGGCTGCGCGGTGACCGACGAGCCCGACCAAACCGCGGGCGAAGTCAGAGCTGTGCGTCATCGTCCACATCGTCAAACCGTCGCCCGGCACGATCACGGGTAAACCACGGCGCATCCGGTCGACCGCGGTGAAGGTCTTGCCCCAGGCATTCACCGCCAGCGGCAGCAAGGTCTTGTCGTAGGTATACGAGGGCCGCACGATCGTGATCGGAAATCCTGATTCCCGGTGAGCGCGGAGCGCGGCCTCCTCGCACGCGATCTTGTCGCGTGCGTACTCCCAATACGGGTTGACGAGCGGAGTCGATTCCGTAATCAGGTAGTGGCTAGCCGGCTTTTGGTAGACGCTGGCGGAGCTGATGAAAATGTACTGCTCCGTGCGCTCGCCGAACAGCGCCTGGCGCTCGGCGATCTCGTTCGGTTTGAAGGCGATGAAATCCACCACCGCGTCCCAACGTTGGTCTTGGAGTAGGCTGCCAATCAGCGGGTCGTGAATGTCTCCTCGGATCACGCGCGCGCCTTCGACCAGCCCGCGTTCTCCGCGATTGAGTAGCGTCACGTCCATGCCACGCGCAAGCGCGAGCTCCACGCACGACCGACTGATGATGCCCGTACCGCCCAGGAATAGGACCTTCACGGAGCAAGCTTAAGCCCTTTGCTGAGGCGCACGCCAGACTCAGACCAGGTACCGCTCGCGCAAGCGCGGAACGAGCTCGCTTGGTAGTCCCAGCGCGCGTTCGATGCTGCCCTCGTCAGCCCGGACCCTACGCAGAAAACCGACGATCGTCTCCGGGGCCGTGCCCGAGTGCGCGCGCCACAATTCGTGCTCGGCCTGTGGTTCGGCCTGCCAAATGAAAGCGAAGCGTGACTTGAAGGGCTGGAGCGAGAGTTGCGTCTTGGCGTAGTCGAGACCGATCCACTCGTCGTCGACTCCCAGCATCGAAAGCAGCAGCGCGGCCACGATCCCGGTTCGATCTTTGCCTGCCCAGCAGCTGCCACACAGCCCCATCGGCACCCATTTGGGACTTGATACTTGTCTCCCCAAGAAGACATAGTGTCTCATGCTCCTGGCATCGGTACTCGTGAACCGCTAGATGGAGGCCCGAATTCGCAACGTCGCTCACCCCGCTCGGCCCGAGCTCCCGGTGATGGATCTGGCGAATTCACTACAGTTTTACGTGCGAGCGCTGGGCTTCAAAATCTGGTTCGAACGCCCTGAAAAGAAGCTCGCGTACCTGACCCTCGATGGCGTTGGGCTCCTGCTCGAGCAGTCCCTGCCCGACACTACGCCTGGCAGTCGCCGCACTCCTGCCGTGCCTCCCTTCGCCTTTGGCGTTATTTTGGAGATTTGCGTCGAGAACCTCCCGCACGAGCTGCGTCGCCTGCAGGCCGCACGGGTCCCGCTGCTGATTCCAACGGCAGAACGCTGGTATCGCCGTAGCGACGGCGAGCACGGACGGCTGGAATGCGTGATCGCCGACCCGGATGGCTACCTGCTGCGACTGTTCGAGGATTTGGGGACGCGGCCGAGAGGCAGTGCCTGGACACCATTTGCGGCCAAAGCTCTTGCATGATAGACCCGCGTCTCCCATAAGGAATACGCGATCCCGCGGCCTTTTCCGCGAAGTTCAGGAGCCCACGATGTCCGTTGAATTCATTGGCATGATTTTCCACCGCCCGGGCACCGATTTACGAGCATTCGCCGGGACCGGCCAGCCGTTGATCGACCGCGGCTACGTGCGTCGATTTGCGCAGGTCCACGAAGATTCGGATTTCGATCGCGTGCTCATCGGCACCTCGTCTGGCTCGCCGGAGGGTTCGCAAGTGGCCGCCTTCGCGGCGGCTCACACCGAGCGCCTCTCGTTCCTCGTCTCGCACCGACCCGGTTTTCGTGCGCCCACTGTCGCGGCGCGTGAGCTTGCTACCCTCGATCACTTCTCGCAGGGTCGCGCAGCGGTACACATCATCACCGGCGGCAGCGACCTCGAGCAACGGCGCGATGGCGATTTCTTGGAGAAGGACGAGCGCTACGAGCGCACGGACGAATACCTCACCATCTTGCGCCAAGCCTGGACCGCGAGCGAGCCGTTCGACTTCACGGGCAAGCACTATCGACTCGAGGGTTACGTCAGCCCCGTGCGACCCACGCGGCATTTCCCGCTGTATTTCGGCGGCTCCTCGGAACCCGCTTATCGCGTCGGTGCCAAGCACGCGGACGTGTACGCGCTGTGGGGCGAACCTCTGGCAGAAACCAAGCAACAGATCGAGAGTATCCGAGCTGCGGCCGCAGCGGCGGGCCGTCCCGCGCCGCAGATCAGCGTTTCCTTCCGCCCGATTTTGGGCGCGACCGAAGATCTCGCCTGGCAGCGCGCCCAGCGAATTCTCGAGGCGACTCAGACGGCCGTGAGCGCGGCCCCGCCGCGCTGGGGCTCGCACGCGCAGCGCTCGGTGGGCGCACAACGTTTGCTCGCGGCCGCCGAGAAAGGCGATCTCCAAGACCGCGCGCTCTGGACCCCCATCGCCAAAGCTCTGGGCGGCGGGGGCAACAGCACCGCGCTGGTCGGGACGCCCGAAACGGTCGCGCTGGCCCTGCTCGACTATTACGACATCGAGGTACGCACCTTCCTGATCCGCGGCTTCGACCCATACAACGACGCCGTGG
>Ga0164307_10000953_pt1 | contig 13011 bp, 11 predicted proteins | sample Whisoiple_243_MG_FD_110214 | JGI IMG/M metagenome (GOLD analysis project Ga0164307, IMG submission 110214) | Soil microbial communities amended with fresh organic matter from upstate New York, USA - Whitman soil sample_243_MG | ecosystem: Environmental > Terrestrial > Soil > Unclassified >...
CGTTCAAATCCATCATGCGCGACAGCAGTAACGGACCCATTTCCGAGACGGTCGCGCGCACCGGATGGCCCTGCTCGCCGAACACATCCCAAAATACCGTCGAGAAACGGTCGGGCTGGAACGTGAGTCCCATGTCGGCGGCGCGCTTGACCAGAAAATCCTTGGCTTCGCCGGCTTCGGAGATGCCGGACAGGTCTCCCTTGATATCGGCTGCAAAAACCGGAACGCCAGCACGTGCAAACCCCTCCGCCATGACCTGCAGCGAGACGGTCTTGCCGGTGCCGGTGGCGCCGGTGACGAGACCATGACGGTTGCCGAGCGCCAGCGTCAGCCAGGCCGGCTGTTCACCCTTGCCGATGAAAATCTTCTCACCGGTATCGCCCATCTTGTCGTCGGCCGCAGTCATTGCATCGCCTTTTCATGCGGGTCGAAGGTTCGGACCCAACACAAGCATACCGCATCCCGGAAACGGATTGAAACCATCCGCGACCATAAACGTAATTCGGTACCGCCGAAACAACGTGCGCAGTGCAATATGTTGGCTCGAAACCGCCTCCACTCTTGCATTGCTGCAACACTTGGCACGCGAATCGCCTTCCGCAGGTTTGGGTCGCTTGTAATTCACAATGCGGCAGACCAAAATAATCAAAGGCAACCGGTTGAGGGGCTGGGGCCATATGGACGAATGGATGGGGTAACTGGCTGCAAGAACCGGAATGGAAAATTCCGTCGCCGAAAAATATTGGTATCATCTCGGGTTTTCTACGCAACCAGAGTTCTTCCGACAAAGTCCAGGCCTTGATCGACGCTATTCCACCGCTGAAGCAGTTATCGCTGCTTCAAGCAGCGGCGTGGATTGCGCGCGAACGATGGACGTCGACTTGAGTTCGGTGCCAAGCTGATGGGGCTTGGGCGTGGCGCAAGTTCAAACGCGTGCGCGAACTTTCCAGGTTGGTACAAGATTGGGAGGGATCAGATGGGCGAGATCATTGCGGGAACACCGGGCCTAAATCAGTTCGCCTGACGGCACCAGTTCGCTCAAGATACCTATTTATATCGAGCATCATGACATATCCAATCTCCGAGATTGAGGGCCTGACGGCCTTCACGGCGTCGAAACTGAAAGCGTTGGGCATTCGCACGACCGACGGGCTGCTTGAGGCCACCCGCACTGTCAAGGGACGCAAGGCGCTAGCGGCGAAGACCGGCATCAGCGAGCAGCAATTGCTCGAATGGGCGAATATCTCCGACTACATGCGGATTCCCGGCATGGGCAAGGCGAAGGTCGGACTGGTGCGGGCGGCCGGCGTCACGACGGTTCGGGAGCTGGCGCTGCGCAATCCGGCGCGGCTGGCCCAGAACATGAAAGACGTGAACACGAAGCGCAAGCTCGTCCGGGTCATGCCTTCGGAAAAGTCGGTCGAGCAATTGATCGCACAGGCACGCAAGCTGCAGCCCAAAATCACCTATTAAGACAAACCCGGCAGATCGTGTTTCCGCAAGATTTCCATCGGCGGGAATCGCGCGCCCGCGTCAGACAGGCCGGGAAGGCCGGCCGCCTAGAGCGCTGTCCTGCGCCGCATCTTGACTCCCATGCGGGGACCGCGCAAAGCGACCGCATGATCGCGACCACGTCCAGCCTCGCTGCTGCGGCCACCCCGGCAGGTCATTTCCTGCTCCGCGACCTGCTGTCCCGGCCTCATCCCCTCGTGATGGGCGTGTTGAATGTGACGCCCGATTCATTTTCCGACGGTGGCCAGTTCATCGCCCCGGAACTCGCGCTGGCGCACGCCCGGCGAATGATCGCCGAGGGCGCCGATATCATCGACATCGGCGCGGAATCCACCCGGCCCTACGGCTCGCAACCGGTCTCCGCCGATGAAGAGCAAAGACGCCTGCAACCAGTGCTGTCTGAGGTCGTCTCGCTCGGCGTTCCCGTATCGATCGACAGCATGAAGTCATCGGTGGTGGCCTGGGCGCTGGATACAGGAGCCACGATCGCCAACGACGTCTGGGGTCTGCAGCGCGATCCCGGCATGGCGACGCTGGTGTCGCAGCGCCATTCGCCTGTCGTCATCATGCACAATCGGGACAGTGCCGATGGCACAATCGACATCATGCAGGATATCGCCGCCTTCTTCACGCGCTCGGTTGCGATTGCGGCCGCGGCCGGTATTGCATCCGAAAATATCGTGCTCGATCCCGGCATCGGCTTTGGCAAGACCGCGGAGCAAAGCATGATCGCACTGGCCCGGCTCGATGAACTCCGCGTATTCAACCTGCCGCTTTTGGTCGGCGCCTCGCGCAAGCGTTTCATCGACGCGATCACGCCATCGGAGCCGCATCAGCGCCTCGGCGGCTCGATTGCCGCGCATCTGCTGGCGGCCAAGAGCGGTGCGCGGATCATTCGAACCCATGACGTGGCCGAAACATTGCAGGCGCTGCGGGTCGCCGCCGCGATCGAGGACAAGCGATGACCGACACCATCTTCATCACCGGCGTGGTGATCCATGCCCGCCATGGCGTGATGGAGCATGAGACAGCGGTCGGTCAGCGTTTTGTCATCGACCTCGAACTCTCAGCCGATCTGTCCGAATCCTCGCGCACCGATCGCCTTGCCGACACCGTCTCTTATTCCAGCGTGGTTGCAATCGCGTCAGCCGCCTTCAAGGACGTCAATTACAAGCTGCTGGAAGGCGCCGCGGGCGCCGTCGCTGACGCAATTCTGGCCGCATTTGCCCGTATCGATGCCGTCAGGGTTACCGTTCACAAGCCGCATGCCCCGATCGCCGCGATTTTCGAAGACGTCGGTGTGATCCTGACCCGCACGCGGCAACTTCCCTACCATGGCTGACGTCCTGATTGCGCTTGGCGGCAATATTGGCGACGTACGCGCGACATTCCGAAAAGCGATCGCTAATATCTGCGGCATGGCCCGGGCGGCGCTGCTGGCTCGGTCGTCCGACTACGGCACACCGCCATGGGGCGATGAAGCGCAGGCGCACTTCGTCAATGCCTGCATCGAAATCGAAACCAGCCTCGATCCCCATGCGCTGCTGTTCACGCTGCACAAGATCGAAAGGAAGTTCGGCCGTGATCGCGCCCACGAAACGCGCTGGGGTCCTCGCACTCTTGATCTCGACCTGATCGCCTATGACGATATATCGCTCGACAGGCCTGAACTGACGCTGCCGCACCCCCGGCTGTTTGAGCGCGCCTTCGTGCTGGTGCCGCTCGTGGAAATCGCACCCGACCGCCTGATCGGCGGCCGCAGAATCAAGGCGGCACTCGCGGGCCTCTCGACCGAAGGTATCGAACGGCTGCCCGATTTGGGCTGACCGGCAGGCCCCAAACAACCGTTTGGCTTGGCTGTCCGGCCGTGGCAATTTCCAGCTAACCGGACCAAACTGGCGTCAAAATAAAAGCTGGAACGACCTGTCGAATGACTTCTGAAACCGACGATCTGCGGCTGGCTACCGATTTCGCGCCTGCAAGCTATGACGACTGGCGCAAGCTGGTCGATGGCGTGCTGAAGGGTGCGCCGTTCGGGAAACTGGTCGGCACGACTTCCGACGGCTTGCGGATCGAACCGATCTATCGGCGCGCGGCCAACACTGCGCCGGTCATGGGCCGCGCCGCGACCGCTCCGTGGCAGATCATGCAGCGGATCGATCATCCCGACGCGGCAGCTGCCAACGCGCAGGCGCGGCAGGATCTTGAAAATGGCGCGACTGGCCTGACGCTGGTGTTTGCCGGCGCCAACGGCGCCCATGGCTACGGGCTGGCGCCAACGGCGGAAACAATCGCGACGGTGCTTGACGGCGTGTTCCTCGATGCCGGTATCGCGATCGAACTTCAGGTTGGACCGCAATCGCGGATGGCCGCGATCCAGCTCGCCGAATACATCAACCGCGAGGGCGTTTCGCCCGGCGCGTGTAACATCCGTTTCGGTCTCGATCCTCTCGGCGCCTGCGCGGTGTGGGGATCAAGCCCCTATAGTTGGGAAGAGATCGTCCCTGCCGTCACCAGCGGCATCAAGGGCCTCGCCGCGCTCGGCTTCAAAGGTCCGTTCGCGCCGGGCGATGGTCGGGTGATCCATGACGCCGGCGGATCGGAAGTGCAGGAACTGGCATTCGTGCTGGCGGCGGGCGTTGCCTATTTGCGTGCGCTGGAAAGCACCGGCGTTGCGCTCGACGTCGCACAAGACATGATCTATGCGCGGCTCGCCGCCGATGCCGATCAGTTCCTGACCATGGCCAAGTTCCGTGCGCTGCGGCTGTTATGGACGCGGATCGAGCAGGCTTGCGGGCTCAAGCCGAAGCCTGTCTTCATCGCCGCCGACACCGCCTGGCGGATGCTGACTCGGCGCGATCCTTATGTGAACATGCTGCGCGCGACCATGGCGACGTTCTCGGCGGCCCTTGCCGGCGCCAATGCGATCACGGTGCTACCGCACACGCTGGCGCTGGGCCTGCCCGATCCATTTGCGCGGCGCGTGGCGCGCAACACCCAACTGGTGCTGCTGGAGGAATCCAATCTCGCCAAGGTTTCAGACCCCGCGGCGGGTTCCGGCGGCATCGAGGCGCTGACGCAACAGCTTTGCGAAGCGGCGTGGTCGTTATTCCAGGAGATCGAGAAAGCCGGCGGCCTGTTCGCAGCGCTTCAGCAGAACCTGATCCAGCGCAAGGTTGCCGCGACAAGGACTGCGCGCGAGACCGAGATTGCCAAACGAAAGACGGTGCTGACCGGCGCCAGCGAGTTTCCGAACCTTGGCGAGGCTCACGTCGCGGGGCTCGACGCCAGACCCGTGACGCTTGAATCCTATGGCGAAGCCAAATTCAAATTCGATGCGTTGCCGCCGCTACGGCTGGCGGCGCCATTCGAACGCTTGCGGGACAAGTCGGACGAAATGCTGAAAGCGCGTGGCGCGCGTCCGAAGATTTTCCTCGCCTGCCTCGGCACGCCAGCCGATTTCACCACGCGCGCGACTTTTGCCAAGAGCTTCTTCGAGACCGGCGGGATCGAGGCGATTGAGTTCTCCTCACCTCTCGCCTCCGGGGAGAGGTCGACGCCGCAGGCGTCGGGTAAGGAGGCCCTTAATTCAGATCGTAACCCCTCACCCGCTCCGGCGCCTTCGGCGCAGGAGCGACCTCTACCTATGGGAGAGGTGAAGGCAGACTTCGTCACCCTTGCCGCCGCCTACAAAGCTTCCTCCGCGGCATTCGTTTGCCTATGCTCTTCGGACAAGGTCTATGCGGAACAAGCCGTGGCTGCCGCAAAGGCCCTTCAAGCCGCCGGTGCCAAACATATCTATCTGGCGGGGCGGCCGGCCGAGCAGGAAGCCGCGCTGCGCGACGCCGGTGTCAGCGATTTTATCTTCGCGGGCTGTGACGCATTGGCGATGTTGCAGCAGGCCTGGCAGCGGATGGAGCGAACATGACGGCAGCGACCAAACCTGTTCTGACCGGCGGCTGCCAATGCGGCGCCATCCGCTTCGCGCTCTCGGCACCGCCGGTGAAAGTCAGTATCTGTCATTGCCGGATGTGCCAGAAGGCGTCGGGCTCGCCATTCGCCTCCTTTGCCGAGATCGAAAACGGCAACTTCGCCTGGACCCGCGGCAAGCCGTCGGCGTTCCGCTCCTCCTCGCTTGGCGAGCGCGATTTCTGTTCGAGTTGCGGCACGCCGCTGAGCTTCCGCCGCATCGACGGTCCGAAGATCGAGATCATGGTCGGCGCCTTTGACCGGCCGGACCGGCTGGTGCCAACGCGGCAATATGGAACCGAATCCCGGCTCGGCTGGGTGGTCGCGATTTCCAATCTGCCGAGCCAGACCACGATGCAAAATTACGGCCCGGAAAAGGTTAACAGCATCGTCAGCCAGCAGCATCCGGACCACGACTGAGGCCGCGACCTGCCGCCAGTAGATGTGCTATGATTAATACCGATGAGCCAAATACCGAACTTCGCAGCGATCGCCTTTGAAAAGACAGCCGGCGCGACCGCAGCAGGTCACGCCGAGCCTTGGCTCACACCCGAGGGCATCCTTGTAAAACCGGCTTACAGCGAAGCCGACCTCGCGGGCATCGATTTCCTCGAGACCTGGCCAGGCATCGCTCCTTATCTCCGGGGCCCCTACCCCACGATGTATGTCAACCAGCCCTGGACCATCCGGCAATATGCCGGGTTCTCGACGGCGGAAGATTCCAACGCGTTCTACCGCCGCAACCTCGCCGCCGGCCAGAAGGGCCTGTCGGTGGCGTTCGACCTCGCCACCCACCGCGGCTACGATTCCGATCATCCGCGCGTGTCCGGCGACGTCGGCATGGCAGGCGTTGCGATCGACTCGATTTACGACATGCGCACGCTGTTCTCGGGGATACCGCTCGACCAGATGAGCGTATCGATGACCATGAACGGTGCGGTGCTGCCGATCCTCGCGCTGTTCGTCGCGGCTGCCGAGGAACAGGGCGTGCCACCGGAAAAACTCTCAGGCACCATTCAGAACGATATTCTGAAAGAGTTCATGGTGCGCAACACCTATATCTATCCGCCGGCGCCCTCGATGCGGATCATCTCGGACATTTTCGCCTACACTTCGCAAAAGATGCCGAAATATAATTCGATTTCGATCTCCGGCTATCACATGCAGGAGGCCGGCGCGACGCAGGACCTCGAGCTCGCTTATACGCTCGCCGACGGCGTCGAATATCTGCGCGCCGGCCTCGCGGCCGGTCTCGATGTCGACCGCTTCGCGCCGCGGCTGTCGTTCTTCTGGGCGATCGGCATGAACTTCTTCATGGAAGTCGCCAAGATGCGCGCCGCCCGGCTGTTGTGGGCGAAGTTGCTGATACCCTTCAACCCGAAGGACCCGCGCTCGCTCAGCCTGCGCACGCACTGCCAGACCTCGGGATGGTCGCTGACCGCGCAGGACGTCTACAACAATGTGATACGCACCACGATCGAGGCGATGGCGGCGACGCAAGGCCATACGCAATCGCTGCACACCAACGCGCTCGACGAGGCCTTGGCGCTGCCGACCGATTTCTCCGCGCGGATTGCCCGCAACACGCAACTGTTCCTGCAGCAGGAAAGCGGCACCACCCGCATCATCGATCCCTGGGGCGGCTCCTATTATGTCGAGCGGCTGACGCGCGATCTCGCGGCCAAGGCGTGGGGCCATATCCAGGAGGTCGAAGAACTCGGCGGCATGGCAAAAGCGATCGAGGCTGGCGTGCCGAAGCTGCGGATCGAGGAAGCCGCCGCCAGGACGCAGGCGCGGATTGACGCCGGCAAGCAGGCAGTGATTGGTGTCAACAAGTACCAGCCGGTCAATGAAGCGCCGATCGACGTGCTCAAGGTTGAAAACACCACCGTTCGGCGACTGCAGATCGACAAACTGTCGCGGCTGCGCTCCGAACGCAGCCAGCAGGACGTCGATGACGCGCTGGCCGCGCTGACCCGAAGCGCCGGCGAGGGCAACGGCAACCTTTTGGCGCTGGCGATCGATGCAGCCCGCGCCAAGGCCACCGTCGGCGAGATCTCCGATGCGATGGAAAAGGTGTTCGGGCGGCACCGAGCCGAGATCAAATCCATCACCGGCGTGTACAAGCGGGAGGCATCCACCATGTCGAACCGGGTCGCGAAGGTGCAGGCGCTGATCGACGCGTTCGAGGAGGCCGAGGGCCGCCGGCCGCGCATTCTCGTCGCCAAGATCGGCCAGGACGGCCACGACCGCGGCCAGAAGGTGATCGCATCCGCCTTTGCCGATGTCGGCTTCGACGTCGACATCGGGCCGTTGTTCGCGACCGCCGAGGAAGCGGCGCGACAGGCGGTCGAGAATGACGTGCATATCCTCGGCGTATCCTCGCTGGCCGCGGCGCATCTCACTGCCGTGCCGGAACTGAAGGCGGCGCTGAAGAAGCAGGGCCGCGACGACATCATGATCATCATCGGCGGCGTGGTGCCGCCGCAGGATTACGACGCGCTCACCAAGGCCGGCGCCGAGGCGATCTACCCGCCGGGCACCGTGATTGCGGATGCCGCCGAAGAGCTGATCCACAAGCTTAACGCCAGACTCGGCCACAGCGAGGCTGCGGAGTGAGCAAGGCCGGGTTTACATTCAAGAGCTCCGCCACTCACGATTTGCTGCCGACGTAAGACATGACCCTGCCCAAGAGCACGTCGATCGATATCGCCAAACTGACCAAAGACCTCCGCACCGGCAATCGCGCCGCCCTGGCGCGGGCGATTACGCTGATCGAGAGCCGGCGCGGCGATCACCAGGCCGCTGCGCGTGACCTCGTGCAGGCGTTGCTTCCGGACACCGGCAAGGCGATCCGCGTCGGCATCACCGGCTCGCCGGGGGTCGGGAAATCCACCACCATCGACACGCTCGGTACCTTCCTGATCGAGCGCGGGCACAAGGTCGCGGTGCTGGCGGTCGACCCCTCCTCCGCCCGCACCGGCGGCTCGATCCTCGGCGACAAGACCCGGATGGCGCGGCTGTCCGCATCCGATGACGCCTATATCCGGCCCTCGCCCGCCGCGGGGACGCTCGGCGGCGTCGCTGCGAAAACCCGCGAGTCGATGTTGTTGTGCGAGGCGGCCGGGTTCGACGTCGTGCTGGTGGAAACGGTCGGCATCGGGCAATCCGAGACCGCGGTCTACGACATGACCGATTTTTTCCTGGCGCTGATGCTGCCTGGCGCCGGCGACGAATTGCAGGGCATCAAGAAGGGTTTGGTCGAACTCGCCGACATGATCGCGGTCAACAAGGCCGACGGTGACAACATCAAGCGTGCCAATCGTGCCGCTGCCGACTATCGCAGCGCGCTTCGCATTCTGGGCCCGCGCTCCGAGCATTGGCAGCCGCCGGTCGTGACCTATTCGGCGCTCACCGGCAATGGCATCGAAAAACTCTGGCAGAAAATTCTCGATCACCGCACCGCGATGAACGCCTCCGGCGATTTCACCGCACGGCGGCGGCAGCAGCAGGTGAAGTGGATGTGGTCGATGCTGGAGCAGCGCCTGATGGCGCGGCTGCGCGCGGATGCCGCTGCTCGAAGCAAGGTGAAAAAGACCGAGGCCGAGGTCGCCGACGGCCGCATCACGCCAGCGATTGCGGCCGAACAGATCGCGGAAATGCTGCGCTAGCTGCCCGCCGGATATGACATACTGCAACGGATTGAGCGGCTTTACATGACGAAACTCCGTATCATCGTCACCGGCTTTGAGCCGTTTCCGGGCGCGCCATACAATCCGACGCAGCCGCTGGTGGCGCGCCTGATAAAGCTGCGCCGTCCTGCTTTGGCCGATGTTGAACTGTCCGGCCATATCTTTCCCGTCACCTACAGCGCGGTCGACCGGCAGTTGCCGGAATTGCTGAAAAAGCATCGGCCGCACGCGCTTCTGAGTTTCGGGCTCGCGTCGCGAACTTCCTTCCTGCGGATCGAGACCCGCGCCCGCAATGCCGTCACCATGCTGTGGCCCGATGCCGATCACACGCGCCTGCGCAAGGGATCAATTGCCGCTGGCGCGGACGCCATGATGTTCGGCCCGCACACCGAACGGCTGTTGCGCGCCGCGCTTGCCACCGGAATCGACGCGCGTACCTCGAACAATGCCGGCAGCTATCTCTGCAACTATCTGAGCTGGCGGGCGATCGAGGCAACGCAGCGCGATGACGGCCCTCACCTAGCCGCCTTCATCCATGTTCCGCTGCTGGCGCGCGACGCTTCACAGAAAACGGATACCGATCGCATCACTCTGGAGACGCTGGTCGATGCCAGTGAGGCGATGCTGATGGAAATGGTGAAGTTGACCCGCAGCGCAGCGCGGGAATGCGCATAGCGTCCTGCAGTTGCCGCCGCAAAGGCGGAAAGAAAACTCGCCGACGGTTAACCCTACCTCCAACAATCGGCGCGTTTGGCCTCCGACATCACCCTGCCCGGCCGTATTTTTGCGTTACTTCAGGAAGCATGGGCGCCCGAGAGCCAGCGCCCTTCGGAAAATGCGATCATGGACGTCAACCGCCGCTATCTGATCGGAGCCTCCACCGCCGGCGTTGCCGGCGCACTCGCGGCAGCGCCGGATGCCGCGCGGGCGGCGCCGCTGACATCGACGATGGGGCGCGACGCCTCACAATACGGCGTGCGGCCCGACAGTCCCGATGACCAGACCCGGGCGTTGCAGCGCGCGATCGACGAAGCGGCACGCGCGCAAGTGTCGCTGGCGTTGCCGCCCGGCGTTTATCGCACCGGATTGCTTCATCTTCAGAACGGCACGCAACTGGTCGGCGTGCGGGGCGCGACAAAACTCGTCTTCAACGGGGGCGTATCGATGCTCCAGGGCGAAGGCGCCGGGCACATCGGCCTCACCGGCATCACGCTCGACGGCGGCGGCGTCACGTTGCCTGCCCGGCGCGGACTCGTGCATTGCCTCGGCGGAGCCGACATCCGCATCATCGATTGCGAAATGACGGGCAGCGGCGGCGCCGGCATCTGGTTCGAACAGGTTTCCGGCGATGTCAGCGGTAACATCATCACCAACACGGCCTCCACCGCGTTCGTCTCGTTCGACGCGCAGGGCCTGCTGGTCTCGCGCAACACAATCATCGGCACCAACGACAACGGCATCGAGATCCTGCGCAATGCGATCGGCGACGACGGCACATTGGTGCTCGACAACCGCATCGAGGACATCAAGGCCGGTCCCGGCGGCTCCGGACAATATGGCAATGCCATCAACGCGTTTCGCGCCGGCAACGTCATCGTGCGCGGCAACCGCATCCGCAATTGCGACTATTCCGCGGTGCGCGGCAATTCGGCATCCAACATCCAGATCTCCGGCAACAACGTCAGCGACGTCCGCGAGGTCGCTCTCTATTCCGAATTCGCGTTCGAGGGCGCGGTGATCGCCAACAACACCGTGGATGGCGCGGCGTTCGGCGTCTCGGTCTGCAATTTCAACGAGGGCGGACGGATCGCCGTCGTACAAGGCAACATCATCCGCAACCTGCTGCCGAAGCGGCCGATCGGCACCGCGCCCGACGATGACGCCGGCGTCGGCATCTATGTCGAGGCCGACTGTTCCGTCACCGGCAATGTGATCGAGAACGCGCCGTCGTGCGGCATCATGGCCGGCTGGGGCAAATATCTGCGCGACGTCGTCATCTCGGGCAATATAATCCGCAAGGCCCTTATCGGCGTCGGCGTGTCGGTGACGCCGGGCGCGGGCACGGCGCTGGTCAACACCAACATGATTTCGGAAACGCCGCGCGGCGCGGTGGTCGGTCTCGATCGCGCCCGTCCCGTCACGGCTGACCTCGCCGCCGAGGGCGCGCAACGCTTTGCGCAGGTGGTCGTCGGCAACAACGTGGTGAGAAGCTAAAGCGCGTTGCGCAGCAGCGGATAGCGTTCCTGTATCGAGGCGACATCGCGCGTCGGTTCGGCGGCGTTGTCTCCCTTTGGCACCGATTCGAGCGCCGGCAAGTCCAGCTCGAAAGCCACCTCTTCGATCGCCACCGTGGAATGCGCCTTGGTGGTCAATTCGGTAGGGAAACGTATCGGTTGCGACGAAGTTCGCTTGCTCTGCGTCCCATTGCGCAACGACGTTATGCCGGCGCGACCAAGCCAGGAAACATCGACTGCGGAATTGTCAGGAGAAGCCTCGCGCGTCGATAGATCACGCCAGGTTTCCACCGCCGATTTCGCCTCCCTGATGTTTTCGAGGAATGCAGTCTCGCTGTGAAAGCGGCGCCAGCGGCCGGACTCGAACAGTTCGGTGAGGTATTGCAGCCTTTGCTCGGCAAGATTGCACCAGCGCGCAAGGACATCGCGGCCGCGAGCCACGTCGAGTCGTTGTGTCATGAAGCTGCCCGTAAGGAGAAGAACGGACGCAGACGCAACCGCACCGAATCAATTGAACGTGACAGGGATATTCTGTGGAAAACTTTCCCAATGTCCAGTGGGCGAGTTCGTCCCGCCCCGTCGCTAGACAAAAGACCGGGAAGATACGGGCTTTTTTGCTTGTTCCCAGTTGGCCCGAGACGCGCCATGGCGGCGGCTTGACGAAGATTATCGCCGTGCAAATCGGTCGAACGGCCCCCGCCCCTCAAAAAGGAAAGACCCGCCCGGGGGGACAACCGGACGGGTCAAGCTATATATGGGCGCTGGGGTGGATGGGCGCTCGCGCCGGATACAGCTGTGGGGAGGGGTTACCAATCCCACACTGATATGTCGCGGCAGGGTGGCAGAACGTTCAAAACCTAAGGGACTTTTTTTAAGGCAGGGATTTTACCGGCGTTGAGCCGTTCACTAACGCGCATCCCGTCGATCGGCTTCGCTGGCTGCCGCTTTGTCCGACGCCAATGCACGATTGCTCGGACCGTCCCGTTGTTCCAGCTCTTTTCGATCCAAGGGCTTTTCGGAGGGCTGCTCCGTGGCAGGCCGATCCGATGCCGCGACCGGCAGCGACGCTGCGACGGTTGCGGTGACGGCCGCATAGGCGTCGGCCTCGCCAGCACCGAATAAATCGTCGCGGCCGGGCGCGCCGAGATCGCGGGCGGTCTTCGTCAGGATCGTGCGAAGATCATCCGGTTTCAGTGCCGGATTGCGTTCCAGCAGCAGCGCCGCGATACCGCTGACCAAAGCCGCCGAGAACGAGGTGCCCGACGTCATCTGGTATTTATCGTCCGGCGCCGGCAGGAAGATATCGACACCGGGCGCCGCCACAGCGACGTAGGGGCCGCGGTTCGATGCCGAAAACAATCTGTCCTGCGCGTCGGTACCGCTGACTGCGATCACAGCGGGATTGGCTGCCGGATACAGCGGTGCGGATTTTGCGCCGGCATTGCCGGCGGCGGCCACCATCACGATACCCTTGGCCGCGATCGCTGCGATGCCACGCTCGATCAGCGCATCCTTCGGGCCGGCAAAGCTCATATTGATGATGCGGGCACCATGAGAGGCGGCGTAATCGAGGCTGCGCAGGATAACGAACGAGGTGCTTTCAG
>Ga0164307_10000956_pt1 | contig 12965 bp, 9 predicted proteins | sample Whisoiple_243_MG_FD_110214 | JGI IMG/M metagenome (GOLD analysis project Ga0164307, IMG submission 110214) | Soil microbial communities amended with fresh organic matter from upstate New York, USA - Whitman soil sample_243_MG | ecosystem: Environmental > Terrestrial > Soil > Unclassified >...
CGATTTCGCTAGATCGGATCTGGAAGAACAACCGGCGTAAAAGATTGTGCAACGCGCCGATGCGGTGGGGGGATTCCAGGTGGAGTCCAGGGCGCAGATGGCCACCCTGCCGCGGCTCAAACCCCGCACGTTCTACGACCTGGTGGTGGAGGTCGCATTGATCCGGCCAGGCCCGATCCAGGGTGGGTCGGTGCACCCCTACATCCGCCGGCGCAACGGGCTCGAGCCGGTGACCTACGACCACCCGGTGATGGAACGTTCGCTGGCCAAGACCTTGGGCATCCCGCTGTTCCAGGAACAACTGATGCAACTGGCGGTGGATGTGGCCGGGTTCGACGCCGGTGGTGCGGACCAACTTCGCCGGGCCATGGGGGCAAAACGATCGAGCGCCAAGATGGAAAAGCTCAAGAACCGGCTCTACGAGGGGATGAGCACCCTGCACGGCATCACCGGGGAGGCCGCGGACCGGATCTACGAGCGGCTGCTGGCCTTTGCCAACTTCGGGTTCGCCGAGTCGCACGCCCTTTCTTTTGCCGCGCTGGTGTTCTATTCCTCCTGGCTGAAGCTGTACCACCCGGCAGCCTTCTGCGCGGCCCTGCTCAAGGCCCAGCCGATGGGCTTCTACTCACCGCAATCACTGGTCGCCGACGCCAGGCGGCACGGGGTGACGGTGCGCAGGCCGGACATCAATGCATCAAGGGCGCAGGCGGATCTCGAGCCGGGTCCGCACGACAAACCCGCCGTGCGGCTGGGCCTCGCCGGGGTCCGCACCATCGGCACCGAACTTGCCGATCAGATCGTCGCCGCCCGACCGGCAACGGGCTATCGCTCGCTCGACGAACTCACCAGGACGGTCACCATGACCTCCGCGCAGGCCGAGGCACTGGCCACCTCCGGCGCCCTCGATCGGCTGACCGGGTCGAGGTCGACCGGCGGAACCGACCGTCGCAGCGCGCTGTGGGCGGCAGGGGCCGCCGCTGGTCCTCGGGCCGGGACCCTGGACGGCAGCACCGTCGGCCTCGAAGCGCCGGCGCTGCCCGGAATGAGCGACATCGAGCTCACGGTCGCCGACATCTGGGCCACCGGGATCTCGCCGGAGAGCTATCCCACCGAATTCTCCCGGCAGACCATGCAGGACTGGGGAGTGCGGACAGCGATCGAGCTGCACACCATCGAGCACGGCACCCGGGTGCTGGTCGCCGGTGTCGTCACCCATCGACAACGCCCGGCCACGGCCTCCGGCGTCATCTTCATCAATCTTGAGGACGAGACCGGAATGATCAACGTGATTTGTTCCATCGGCCTCTGGGCCAAGTACCGCAAGGTGGCCAGGGGCGCCCCGTCGTTGGTGATCCGCGGGGTGGTGGAGCGCGAAGGCGGGGCGATCTCGATCGTCGCCGACCGGATCGCCGCGGTGAATCTCGTTGCCGCAACGCCCTCGCGGGATTTCCGATGAGCCGACTCTGGCACGATCGGTTCCATGAGCGAGGTCTTCGAACAAGCATCGGTGTCGTTGATCCTCGCCGACTACGCCGTTGCCGATCAGCTGGGCAAGCTGCAGATGGTCGGCGGCGGCCTGCAGCTGATCGGTCGCGACCACGGAACCGGTGTCTCAGCGGCGTTCGCCCTGGTGGTCAGCCTGACCTTCCCGCCGGAACTGTTCAACGAGCAGTACGCGTTCGAGGTGGTCCTCGAAGGCGAGAAGGGCACGCCGCTGGAGCTGGCCGAATCCGCCGCAGTTCCCGGCTCCCGGGTGATGCGCTTCGGGCAGACGCTGCAGATCGAGGAACCCAACTTCCGCGGCAGCGGGGTCCCACGTCGGGCGTTGCCGACCCGATCGCACGTGGTGCTGTACTTCAACACCGGGCTGCCGCTTCCACCGGGACAGGTGCTGGTCTGGCGGGCCAGAATCGACGGGGAGTCCCGCCCCGAATGGACCGTCCCGTTCTTCGTCCCCGCACCGCCCCCCGCTCCTGTCTTGGGTTGATCTGAATGCGTATTGCCACCTGGAACATCAATTCGATCCGTGCTCGGATCGACCGGCTGACCGCGTGGCTGGCGCGCAGCGACGTCGATGTGGTCGCCATCCAGGAGACCAAGATCCCGGATGAGAAGTTTCCGACCGAACGGTTCACCGAGCTCGGCTACCAGGTCGCGCACCACGGCACCAATCAGTGGAACGGCGTCGCGGTGCTGTCCAGGGTGGGTCTGGATGACGTCCAGGTCGGGGTCCCGGGGCTGCCGACCTGGGGCGATCCGGCTGTCTCCGAGGCGAGGTCGGTGAGTGCACTGTGCTCGGGCGTGCGGATGTGGAGCCTGTACGTGCCGAACGGCCGGGCGATCGGCGACCCGCACTACGACTACAAACTCCAGTGGCTGGCCGCGGTTCGCGATTACGCCGCGAAGCAGCTGGTCGATCAGCCGGACGCGCAAATCGCCTTCTGCGGAGACTTCAACATCGCGCCGACCGACGACGACATCTGGAGCGTCGACTACTACCGCAACTCCACGCACGTCACCCCGCCCGAGCGTCAGGCGTTCAGCGCGCTGGTCGACGCGGGATTCACCGACGTGGTGCGGCCGTTCACGCCCGGTCCCGGCGTCTACACCTACTGGGACTACACCCAACTGTCCTTCCAGAAACGTCGCGGCATGCGGATCGACTTCGCGCTGGCCAGCCCGGCGCTGGCCGGCCGGGTGACCGGCGCCCTGATCGATCGCGAGGAGCGCAAGGGCAAGCTGCCGTCCGACCACGCTCCGGTGATCGTCGAGCTGGAGGACTGAGGTGACCAGGATCCTGGTGATCGAGCACGACGCGTCCGATCCGGCGCTGCGCCTGGGTGAATGGTTGACCGAGGCCGGCGCCGAGCTGGTCATCTGTCGGCCCTACGCGGGTGACACCGTGCCGTCCGATCTGACCGGGTTCGATGCGCTGATCAGCATGGGCGGCGACATGGGCGCCCGGGATGACGACCGGGCGCCGTGGCTGCCGGCGACCCGCTCCCTGCTGGCCGGCGCGGTGGCATCCGCGACCCCGACCCTGGGCGTGTGCCTGGGCGGTCAACTACTGGCGGCCGCCACCGGCGGAACGGTGCGCAAGGGTGCGGACGGCCCGGAGATCGGTGCCTATCTGACGGCGAAACGGGACGCGGCGATGTCGGATCCGTTGTTCGCCGACCTGCCCATGACGCCGGACGTCATGCAGTACCACAACGACGTCGTCTCGACCCTGCCCCAGGGAGCCGTGCTGCTGCTGTCCTCGATGGGCTACCCGAACCAGGCCTGGCGCCAGGGTCCGGCGGCCTGGGGCGTGCAGTTCCACTTCGAGACCTCGGCCGAACATCTTCGCGGCTGGGCCCGCACCGAGGGGCGCGAGCTGACCGGCCGGCTCGGTCCGATGCTCGACGGCGCCGACGAAGTGATGGCCGAGGTGTGGCGGGAGTTCGCGCACCGGTTCGTCGCCTTCGCGGCGCAGCCACCGATCGCCCCGGCATCACCGATCGCCCCGGCAGCGCCGAAGCGACTGCTGCCGGTCGTCGGGATCGACGAATGACCAGACCAGCGGTGCGCTCGCCGGCCAGGTACGGGTTGCCGAACACCGACAGGGTCCGGGCCGATCTCGCGACCGTGGGGTTGTTCACCGAATCCGGCCCGACGCCCGGCAGTGAGGAGGTCCTCGCCGCGATTTCCCGGGCGGGTCGCCCGGAACTCGCGGTCTACGGTTTGACCCGGCTCTTCGAGGCGTGCCCCAATCCGGTGGAGCTGATCGAGGCGTTACGCCTGCACCCCCGATTCCGCGGACGGCTGATCGCGCTGCTCGGCGCCTCGACGGTCTTGTCGGAGCACCTCGCCGCGTGGCCGGAGGATTGGCGCTCGTTGTTGCCGGAGGCTCCGGCCGAACTCCTGCTGTCGCCGCAGTCGATGCGCAACGTGCTGTTCGAGTCGGTCGGGATCGATCCGGACGGGCCGCCGTGCACCGGAACCGAGGGCGTCAGGGCAACGGTCACCGGCGGCAAAGCGATCGCCCAGCTGCGGCGGGCCTACCGATCGCAACTCCTGATCATCGCGGCGCATGACCTGGCGCCGGCCGTGGAGTCCTCGCTGCCCACCACCGCGCTACCGGCCGTCTGCCAGGCGTTGTCCGACCTCGCCGACGCCACGCTGCAGACCGGTCTCGCCGTGGCCGCGGCCGAGCTGCCGGCCAACGCTGCCCCGGCGCGTCTCGCCGTCGTCGCCATGGGCAAGTGCGGCGCCAAGGAACTGAACTACCTCTCCGACGTCGACGTGATCTTCGCCGCCGACCATCCCCGGCGCGACTGGCGCAGGGGCGACCCCCACGAGACGCCCGACCCGGACCCTGATGGGGGTGAACAGGACGAGACGCGCATGCTCGCCACCGCGACGGCACTGGCATCCGGACTGATGCGCATCTGCGGCGCGGCGGCCTGGGAGGTCGATGCCGCGCTGCGGCCCGAAGGCAAGGCAGGCGCCCTGGTCCGCACCCCGGCCGGGCTGGCGAGCTACTACAAGCGCTGGGCCCACACCTGGGAGTTCCAGGCGTTGCTCAAGGCCCGGCCGGCCGCCGGCGATCCGGCTCTCGGTCAGGAGTTCCTGGACATCACCGCCCCCGGCGTGTGGTCGGCCGCCGGCCGGGAGTCGTTCGTCGACGACGTCCAGGCGATGCGCCGCCGGGTCGAGGAGAACATTCCCGAGCGGCAACGGGACCGGGAACTCAAGCTGGGCGCCGGCGGCCTGCGGGACGTCGAGTTCGCCGTCCAGTTGCTGCAACTCGTGCACGGTCGCACCGATCCCGACCTGCGGCTGCCGGGGACCCTGATGGGGTTGCGGTCGCTGATCCGGGGCGGCTACGTCGGCCGCACCGACGGGGCCGAGATGGCCGCCGCCTACACGTTTCTCCGCCGCGCCGAGCACCGGCTGCAGTTGCAGCGACTGCGGCGCACACATCTGCTGCCCGAGGACTCTTCCGACATGGAGTGGCTGGCCCGGTCCGACGGGTACACGGCAGCGGGATCGTCCAGCGCCGCGGAGGTGTTCCTCGCGGAACGGCTGCGGCACGCCGGCACCGTCCGGCGACTGCACGAAAAGCTGTTCTACCGGCCGCTGCTGCACGCCGTCGCCGCAGTGGATGCCGCCGGGACCGACGAGATGCGGCTGTCCTCGGATGCGGCCCGAGCCCGGTTGGCCGCCCTCGGCTTCCAGTTCCCCGACGCCGCGCTGCGCCACCTGGCAGGCCTGACCGTTGGGGTGAGCCGGCGTGCGGCCATCCAGCGCACCCTGCTGCCCGTGCTGCTCGACTACTTCTCCTCCAGCCCCGATCCCGACGGCGGGCTGCTGTCGTACCGACAGGTGTCCGAGGCGCTGGCCGACACCCCCTGGTACCTGCGGCTACTGCGGGACGAGGGATCGGTGGCCGGCCGGCTCGCGACCCTGCTCGGTGGCTCCCGGCTGATCGCCAGCCTGCTGACCAGGGCGCCCGAGGTGCTCCGACTGCTTGTCGACGACGAGGCCTTGCTCGCCCCCGAACCGTCGTCCGTCTCGATCGCGCTGTTGGCCAGGTCACACCGGGCCGGGAACGCCAGGGAGGCGGTGGACGCAGCCAGGTCGGCCCGTCGGCAGGAGATGCTGCGGCTGGCCTGCGGCGACATGCTCGGCCTGATCTCGGTGACCAACATCGCCCGCGGTCTGACCAGTGTGGCGCAGACCACCATGACCGCCGCCTACGATGCCGCCGTCAAGCAGGTCACGGCCGACCGCGGCGGCTTCCGGGCGAAGTTCGCAGTGATCGGCATGGGCCGACTGGGCGGCGCCGAACTGGGTTATTCCTCCGACGCCGACGTGCTGTTCGTGATGGAACCGCTGCCGGGCGAGGACGAACAAGCGGCCAGGGCCGACGCGAACGCGGTGGCCGACCTGATGTCCCGGCTGCTCGGCCGACCGACCCCCGACCCGCCGCTGGAGATCGACGCGAACCTGCGGCCGGAGGGCAAGAACGGGCCACTGGTCCGGCCGGTGTCGTCCTACCAGGGCTATTGGGCGCGTACTGCGGTCGCCTGGGAACGGCAGGCGTTGCTCCGGGCCCGGCCGGTCACCGGTGACGAGGAACTCGGCGCGGAGTTCATCCGGGCCGCCGACGACTTCCGCTACCCGCAGGGCGGGCTGTCCATGCGCGACGTGGTCGAGATCAGGCGGATCAAGGCCAGAGTCGACGCCGAGCGGCTGCCCCGCGGCGCCGATCCGACCACCCACACCAAGCTGGGCCGGGGCGGGCTGGCCGATGTGGAATGGACGGTTCAGCTGTTGCAGTTGCAGCACGCCTATGAGGTGCCGGGCCTTCGGACCTCGTCAACCCTGCCGGCGATCACGGCCGCCGCCGAGGCCGGCCTGATCAGCGAGGCCGACGCCAAGGCGCTGACCAACGGGTGGCTGGAGGCGGCCCGGACTCGGAACGCGATCATGCTGGTCCGCGGCAAGCCCGATGACCAGATTCCGCGCCAGGGTCGGGAGCTGGCCGCTGTGGCCAGGGCGCTCGGCTATCCGGCCGGCGGCGACCCTGGGGAGTTCGTCGACGACTACCGCCGTGCCACCCGTCGGGCTCGCAAGGTTGTCGACCGGATCTTCGACGGCGGCTGATCGAGGGCGGCTGCTGAACGGCGGCTGGACCAAGCAGCCTCCCGCGTCTGTCAGGATTGGCCGGTGCCGACCTGGATCTGGATTGTCATTGCTGTCGTCGTCGTGCTCGCCATCGCGCTGGGCATCGGAACAATGCTGGCGCGCAAGCGCCGCATCTCGCTGAAAGACGCTGCCCCACCGCCGAAGCCGGTCACCGAGGGCCCCCCGCCCAAGGGTGGCTACAAGGCCGGCGGATCGATCTCCTTCTCCTCCGGGCCCACCAGCACGGCAACGCCCACCACCAGCACGGCCCCGCCGGTCACCAGGCCGTTCCCCGCGGTTGTTGAGGAACCGACCGACAGGCTCCCCGAGCGCACCGAGGTCGACGGGCAACCCGCGGTCGGTGACGACGCCGCGGTTCCGCGTGATTCACCGACCAGGAACATCGTCGACGTCGCACTGCCCGACGCTCCGCCGGCCGACGAGATCCTGGTCGTCGAGGAGGTGGTCGTCGAGGGCCCGGACGGGGTCGTCGAAGAGATCATCGTCGAGGAGATCGCCGTCGACGACGTGCTGGTCGACGACGTGGTCGTCGACATCCCGGTCGTCGACACTCAGGCCCCCGACGCCCCGGGCGCAGCAGCGCCGGTTGTCCTCGTCGAATCCGCAGTCGAATCCGAGGCCCCCGCGGTCGACGAGATCGCACCCACCGCCGGGCGGCTGAACAAGCTCCGCGGCCGGCTGTCCAGGTCCCAGAACGCGTTCGGCCGATCGCTGCTCGGCCTGCTGGGCGCCGGCACCCTGGACGAGGACTCCTGGACCGACGTCGAGGACACCTTGCTGATGGCCGATCTCGGAGCGGGGGCGGCCGCGGAGATCACCCAGCGGCTCCGTCAGGAGGTCGCCGCGCACGGGGTCACCGACGCCGCGAGCGCCAGGGCCCTACTGCGCCGGGTGCTGATCGACGCGGTGGGACCTGAGATGGACCGGTCGGTGCGGGCGTTGCCGCACGACGGCCGGCCGTCGGTGCTGCTGATCGTCGGGGTCAACGGCACCGGCAAGACCACCACCACCGGAAAGCTGGCTCGGGTGCTGGTCGCCGACGGCCGGCACGTGGTGCTCGGCGCCGCCGACACCTTCCGCGCCGCCGCGGCGGAGCAACTGGTCACCTGGGGTGAACGGGCCGGCGCGGTCGTCGTCCGGGCGGACGCCGGGACCGACCCCGCATCGGTGGCGTTCGATGCGGTCAAACGTGGCATCACCGACGGCGCGGACGCGGTGCTGATCGACACCGCCGGCCGGCTGCACACCAAGACCGGCCTGATGGACGAGCTCGGCAAGGTCAAGCGAGTGATCGAGAAGCAGGCGAAGGTCGACGAGATCCTGCTCGTCCTCGACGCCACCACCGGTCAGAACGGACTGGTGCAGGCGACGGTGTTCGCCGACGTCGTCGACATCACCGGCATCGTGCTCACCAAGCTGGACGGCACCGCCAAGGGCGGCATCGTGGTGGCGGTGCAGCGGACGCTGAACGTTCCGGTGAAGCTCGTCGGACTGGGCGAGGGTGCCGACGACCTGGCTCCGTTTGAGCCGGAAGCGTTCATCGACGCTCTCCTGGGGGACTGAAGCGCCGCCCATCTCACGGTGGGTGATCGGGTGTCACGTGTTGTCGACAAAAGCGAAACATCGCGGAAACACATTCGCGTCCGAGTTCACAGCCGCGAAACGTTGCCGAGTGCGGATCGAAACACTCACAGGCGAACCTTCGAGGGTCACTGGGTCAGCCCCCAGCCGCGTTGCTTGCGGCTGACCCGATCACCCTCTCCTAGAGCCTGGAGGCTTGATGGAACCGTTCGAACTGGACACCGGCAACACTGCCTGGATGCTCGCCGCGGCCTCCCTGGTGCTCCTGATGACCCCGGCCCTGGCGTTCTTCTACGGCGGTATGACCCGCTCCAAGACCGTCCTGAACATGATGATGATGAGCTTCGGCGCACTCGCCGTGGTGGGTCCGATCTGGATGCTCTGGGGGTACTCGGAAACATTCGGCGAGGCGTCCATGGGCGGCCTGATCGGCAATCCGTTCGAGTACTTCGCACTCAAGGGCCTCACCGACGAGAACAGCCTGATGGCCGCCTCCGGCGTCCCGGCCATGGTCGCGGTCGGCTACCAGGCCACCTTCGCCATCATCACCGTTGCCCTGATCTCCGGCGCCATCGCCGACCGCGCCCGGTTTGGCACCTGGCTCGTGTTCTCCGGCCTTTGGGTGACCATCGTGTACGGCCCGATCGCGCACGCGGTCTGGGGCGGTGGTTTCCTGAGCGGCGGCGGCAAGATCGCCGAGTGGCTCTCGACGCCCATCGACTTCGCCGGTGGCACCGTGGTGCACATCAACGCCGGTATGGCCGGCCTGGTGCTGTGTCTGATCGTCGGCAAGCGCAAGGGCTTCGCCAAGGATCCGATGAAGCCGCACAACCTGCCGTTCGTGATGCTCGGTGCCGCCCTGCTGTGGTTCGGCTGGTTCGGCTTCAACGCCGGTTCCGAGTTCGCCGCTGACGGCACCGCCGGTCAGGCGTGGGTCAACACCCTGACCGCGACCTGCGTCGCCGCCCTCGGCTGGCTGATCGTGGAGCGCATCCGTGATCATCACGCCACCAGCCTCGGTGCCGCTTCGGGTGTCGTTGCCGGCCTGGTCGCGATCACCCCGGCCGCCGCTGCGGTCGACGTGGTCGGTGCCATGTTCATCGGCCTGATTGCCGGAGCGCTCTGCGCCCTGGCCGTCGGCCTGAAGTACAAGCTGAAGTACGACGACTCGCTCGACGTCGTCGGCGTCCACCTGGTCGGTGGCCTGGTGGGCACCATCCTGATCGGCTTCTTCGCCAACGTCCCGAGGGATGCCGAAGGGGTGGCCACCACGTCCACCTGGGCTCCGGACGGCGCGCTCGACGGACTGTTCTACGGCGGCGGCTTGACCCAGCTGTGGACCCAGATCCTGGTCGCCCTGATCGCCGTCGTCGCCTCCGGCGTGCTGACGCTGATCATCGGTCTGGCGCTGAAGTACACGATGGGCTGGCGCATCTCGGAAGAGGACGAGGTCGAAGGTGTCGACGTCACCACCCATGGTGAGGCCGCCTACGACATCGAGCCGCAGTCCGGCAACGGCGGGATGTCCGGAGTTCTCACCAACGCGACGCACCGCACCCAGGAGGTCAAAGCATGAAGCTGGTAACCGCCGTCATCAAGCCGTTCAAACTCGACGAGGTGCGGGCAGCGTTGCTGGCATTCGGAGTACAGGGCATGACCGTTTCGGAGTCATCGGGGTACGGCCGCCAGCGCGGTCACACCGAGGTCTACCGGGGCGCGGAGTACACCGTGGAACTGCTGCCGAAGGTTCGGCTGGAGATCCTGGTCGACGACGAGGACGGGGATGACGTCGTGGACGTCATCGTCCGGGCCGCCCGCACCGGCAAGATCGGTGACGGCAAGGTCTGGTCCGTCCCGGTGGAGACCGTGGTGCGGGTGCGTACTGGCGAACGCGGTCAGGAAGCCCTGTAGGGATATGCCGAATTCGCCTGTGGGGATGGCGGGCGGTTTCGCAGAACTGCGAACCCAGTTGCTGAGCCGGACCGGTGTTGCCGGTCCGGCTCGGCGGCGCGCTCTGGCCAGATTGACCGACGGTTGGCTCGGCGAGCTGGCCCAGGCTGCCGGGGTCAATGTCGGGGGAGTGGCCCTGGTGGCGGTGGGGGGTTACGGCAGGGGCGAGCTCTCGCCGTTCTCCGACCTCGACCTGGTGTTGCTGCACTCGACGGAGACGCCGGCGTCCTATGCCGGCATGCTGGCCGAACGGCTCTGGTACCCGATCTGGGATTCCAAGATCCGGCTCGACCACTCGGTCCGCTCGGTCGGTGGGGCCAGGCAGATCGCCCGCACCGACCTGCCGGCGATGCTCGGCATGCTCGACCTGCGGCATATCGCCGGCGACCCGGAACTGGCTGTCACGCTGCACCGCCGGGTGCTGGCCGACTGGCGGGCCGATGCCAAGAACCGGCTGCAAGCACTGCGCGAGTCCTGCAATGAACGGGCGACGAGATCGGGCGAACTGGCCTTCGCCACCACCCCCGATCTCAAGGAATCCCGGGGTGGGTTGCGCGATCTGGTGGTGATGCGGGCCGTTGCCGCGTCCTGGGTCGCCGACTGCCCGCACCAGGGGCTGGAGGAGGCCAGGTCGGCATTGCTCGACGTCCGCGACGTGGTGCAGACCCTCGCCGGACGATCCACCGACCGGCTACAGGTCCAGGACCAGGATGCCGTCGCCGAACTGATGGGCCTGGACGACCGTGATGTGCTGCTGCGCCACGTCGCCGGCATCGCCCGGACGGTGGGCCACGCCAGCGATCTGACCTGGCATCGGGTCGATCGCGCGTTGAGCCGCCCGCAGGGCGCGATGACCGATGTCGGCGGCCGGTTGGTCCGCCGGATCGAACGCACCCCGCTGGCCGACGGCATCGTCGAGCAGGAGGGCGAAGCGGTGCTGGCCAGGGCGGTGAACCCGGCCACCGATGCAACGCTGGTGCTGCGTGCCGCTGCTGCTGCCGCCCAGGCCGGACTGCCGGTGTCCCCGGCCACCGTGTTGCGGCTGGCCAAGACCTGCCCGCCGCTGCCCGAGCCGTGGCCGCCGGTCGCGCTCGACGCCTTTCTGGCGCTGCTCGGATCCGGTGCGCCGATGATCCCGGCGTGGGAGGACCTGGACCAGGCGGGCCTGATCTCCACCCTGCTGCCGGGCTGGGAACGACTGCGCTCGATGCCCCAGCGCGACCCGATCCACCTCTACACCGTCGACCGGCATCTGATGGAAACCGCTGTTGTGGCAGCCGGTCTGGTGCGCCGGGTGTCCCGACCGGACCTGCTGCTGCTGGCCGCGATCCTGCACGACATCGGTAAGGGCCACAGCGCCGACTACCCCGATCACTCGGCGGCCGGCGCGGAGCTGTCGGTCGGCTGGCTCAGGCGGATGGGCCTGCCACCCGCCGACATCGCGCTGATCTCGAGGCTGATCGAGCACCACCTGCTGCTGCCCGAGGTCGCATCCAAGCGCGACCCGGACGACCCCGCCACCATCGCGGTGGTGGTCGATGCCGTCGGCGACCTGCCGACGCTCGAGCTGCTCTGGGCATTGACCGAATCGGACGCCAGGGCAGCCGGTCCGGCCGCCTGGACCACCTGGCGGGCCGGGCAGATCAGCCACCTGGTGTCCCGGGTCCGACGGGCGCTGGCCGGCGAGCCGCCCGCGGAACCACCGGCGATCACCGAGGTGGAGCGGGAACTGATCGAGAACGGCGGGGTCGGGATCGTCATCGAACAGATCCCCGGCGCGCTCCGGGTCACCATTGCCGCACCCGACCGGCCCGGCCTGCTTGCCGCCTCGGCGGCAGTGCTGACCATGCACCGGTTGACCGTGCGCGCCGCGGGCCTGCGCACTGTCGAGCACACCGGACTGCAAACCTGGACCGTGGCACCGCAATTCGGTGATGCGCCCGCCGCGGCAACCCTGCGGGCGGACCTGGTACGGGCGTTGGACGGCAGCCTCGACGTCGCCGCCAGGCTCGCCCGGCGCACCGCGCCGACGCGTCGAACCTCGGCTGCACCGCCCGAGGTACTCGTCGTCGACGGCGCCTCGCAGGCCGCCTCGGTGATCGAGGTTCGCGCCCACGACACCCCGGGCCTGCTGTACGCGGTGGCCAATGCGCTGACCACGCTCGGTGTCAACGTCACCTCGGCCAGGGTGCACACGCTGGGTGCCGACGCGGTCGACGTGTTCTACCTGCAGGCGGGGGACGGTTCACCGCTCTCGCCGGCCAGGGGTCGGGAGGTCGCGGCCGCCGTCGCCCAGGCGCTCGCCTGACAGGTCGACTCCGGTTACAGCGTCTGGGCTCTCAAGGCGTCGACGATGTGTTCGGACTGCCGCAGCGCCAGCGCGACGATGGTCAGGGTCGGGTTCGCGGCGGCACCCGTGGTGAACACGGAGCCGTCCGAGACGAATAGGTTGGGCACGTCGTGCGCGCGGCCGTACTCGTCGACCACACCGTCCTCGGCCCGTGCGCTCATCCGGGCGGTGCCCATGTTGTGCGTGGAGGGGTAGGGCGGCGTCCGGTGCACGCTGGTCGCGCCGACCGCCTCGTAGAGCAGCTCGGCCTGCCGGTAACCGTGGTCGCGCATCGCGACATCGTTCGGGTGGTCGTCGAAATGCACGTTCGGCACCGGCAACCCGTGCTTGTCGGTCACCGACGGGTTCAGCGTCACCCGGTTGTTTTCCTGCGGCATGTCCTCGCCGACGA
>Ga0164307_10000957_pt1 | contig 12965 bp, 9 predicted proteins | sample Whisoiple_243_MG_FD_110214 | JGI IMG/M metagenome (GOLD analysis project Ga0164307, IMG submission 110214) | Soil microbial communities amended with fresh organic matter from upstate New York, USA - Whitman soil sample_243_MG | ecosystem: Environmental > Terrestrial > Soil > Unclassified >...
CCGGTAATTTTCATCGATGTGCCGGCGACGGGCGGGGCGGCGGGCGATACGGTCTTGCTCTACGGGCACCTCGACAAGCAACCCGAGATGACCGGTTGGCGCGAGGGGCTCGGCCCCTGGCAACCCGTGCTCGAGGGCGACAAGCTGTACGGCCGCGGCGGCGCCGACGATGGCTATGCGATTTTTGCTTCGCTGACGGCGCTCGCGGCATTGCGGCGCGACGGCGTGCCGCACGCCCGCGCGGTGGTGTTGATCGAGGCGTGCGAAGAGTCGGGCAGCTATGATTTGCCGGCATATATCGAGCATTTGGCGCCGCGCATCGGGGAGCTTTCGCTCGTGGTGTGCCTCGATTCGGGGTGTGCGAACTACGACCAGTTGTGGTCGACCACTTCACTCCGAGGGTTGATTGTAGGGACCTTGGAGGTCTCGCTCTTGAGTGAGGGCGTGCACTCCGGGGATGCGTCGGGCGTGGTGGCTTCCAGCTTCCGCGTCGCACGGCAGTTGCTCGAGCGGTTGGAGGACGCGAACACGGGCGCGATCAAGCTCGAGGCGCTGCACGTGTCGATTCCGGCGGAGCGCGCGGCGCAGGCGCGAGCTGCGGCCGAGGTGCTCGGTGACGAGGTCTGGCAAAAGTTGCCGCTGCAAGCGGGAGCGCGCGCGGTTGCGGAGAACAACGCGGAGTTGATTTTGAATCGCACTTGGCGACCCGCGCTTGCGATCACAGGGGCGGAAGGGTTGCCAGCGATTGCGAACGCAGGCAACGTGATGCGACCCGCGACGCGCTTGAAGTTGTCGCTGCGCGTGCCGCCGCGGCTCGATGCGAAGCAGGCCGCCGCTCACTTGAAAGCGGTGCTCGAGCGCGACCCGCCCTATGGCGCGAGGGTGACCTTCGACGGCAATGACGGGAGCAACGGTTGGGATGCGCCGCCGCTTTCGCCCTGGCTGGCTACAGCGCTCGAAAGTGCATCGAAACGCCACTTCGGACGGCCTGCGATGTATCTGGGGGAGGGCGGGTCGATCCCGTTCATGGCCATGCTGGGTTCGAAATTCCCCAAGGCTCAGTTTTGCATTACCGGGGTACTGGGGCCGGGCTCGAACGCGCATGGCCCCAACGAATTTTTGCATTTGCCGACCGCGCGGAAGCTGACGTTGTGCGTGGCCGATGTGCTCGCTGCGCACGCGGCGCAGTCCGTTTGATTCATGGCGCGCAAAGCCAAGCGCAAGGCGCGGGCGGGGCGGCGGCTGAATGCCAAGCAAGTCGAAGAGCGGCTGCTGGCGACGAGCTTTCCGCGCCTGCAGATGATGCTCATCTTGTCGTTGGCGGCGGTGGGGACGTTCTTGTGTTCGGCGCTGCTCGTACGCTGTGGACTCAAGAGCATGGGCGTGCGCTATGCGCTGGCGGTGCTGGGTGGCTATTTGTCGTTCTTGTCGTTCGTGCGGGTTTGGATCGCGTATCAGACGCGCAATTGGGCGTTTGGGCGGGCAAAGCAGGTCCCTTCCGAGACGCGCAGTGTCGGTGACGAGCTGGTCGACGGGCTGGATGCGCTCAGCAAGGTGGATTTGCCCGATTTGAGCGCATTGGGCGAGCTCGGTAGCTCTGCGGGCAATGCATTTTCCGGTGCAGGAGGCGGATTCGGTGGCGGCGGGGCGAGTGGTTCTTTCGATTTGGATCTCGGATCGGGGGATAGCGGCGCGTCGGACGCGTTGGACGCGGTGAGTGGCTCCGATGATGCATTGCCCATCGCAATCGCGGTGATCGCGCTGCTCGGCGGCGTGGTCGCGCTGGGGTTCGTCGTTTATTCCTCGCCGGTGCTGTTCGCCGAGGTACTGCTCGACGTGGCAGTGCTGGGAGCGGTGTACAAAAAGAATCAACGGCACGAGCGCGGGCACTGGGCGGCGGGCGTCATTGGGCGCACCTACAAGCCGATGTTGGTGTTGGCGGTATTCGCTGGAATTTTCGGCTTTGCGATGCAAAGTACGGCGCCGCAGGCGACGACCCTGGGTGCGGTGTTGCAAGCGTCGAACCAGGAGCCGCCGGCGAAGCCTTGAGTGAACGAAAAGTTTGCGCGCGTCAGTGCACGAGCGGCAACTTGAGCCGTTTCGGCAGGCGCTCACGGAGCTCGACGTACAGCGACTCCCAGCTGTTCTCTAGGATTGCGCTGCGCAGCCGCGACATCAAAGTCTGCGTGTGGTGAATGTTGTGGATGGCGAGCCAACGCACACCCTGCGCATTGCCGACTCGGAGCAAATGATGAATATACCCCAGGGGTTGAGTCTGGCACGCGAGGCACGTGCAGCCTGGCTCGAGTGGCCCTCGTGCGTGCTGCATCGCCGGGCGCATGGTTTCGAGCACACCGCGGAAGGTGTAGGCGTAGCCTTGCTGCGCCATTTTCGTAGGTAAAATGCAGTCGAATAGATCGACGCCGCGATGGACGGCCTCTACTAAATCTACCGGAGTGCCAACACCCATGAGGTAGCGTGGTTTGTCTGCGGGGAGCAGCGCGGTGCATAGCGCGGTCATGGACTCGCGTTCACTGCGCGTTTCGCCGACGGCTAGGCCGCCGATGGCGAAGCCGTCGAAGGGGAGAGCGGTGATCTCCTTCCCGCTCTGTTCACGCAACGCGGCATGAACTCCGCCTTGCACGATTCCAAACAGAGCTTGTCCGCGCGTCGTTCGCGTGTGGGCTTCGAGGCTGCGCTCGGCCCACGCGTGGGTGGTGGCCATGGCTTCGCGCGTGCGCTGTTCATCCGAGGTGGATTCGACACAGACGTCGAGCACCATCATGATGTCACTGCCGATCGCTTGCTGCATGGCGATGCTGGACTCGGGCGTCAGCAAGTGCTTTCGACCGCTCGGCAGACGGAATTGTGCGCCACGCTGGCTGATGCTGCGTTCGCCCGGGAGCGAGAAGATTTGGTAGCCACCGCTGTCCGTCAGCACCGCGCCTTGCCAGCCCATGAAGCGGTGGATGTCGCCGAAGCTCGCGAAGACTTCGGGCCCCGGGGCATCGAGCAGGTGGTAGGTGTTCGAGAGGATGATCTTGGCGCCCGTGCTGCGCGCGTCGTCCATCGAGATGTGGCGGAAGCTCGCGCGCGTGGCGACGGGCATGAATACGGGCGTCGGGATATCACCGCGGCGCGTATGCAGCAGGCCCGCGCGGGCGCCCTGCGAGGTCGTGCTCAAGAGCGAAAAGCCAACGGTCACCGAGGGCGCACATGACCTCGCGTGACGACGCTGTCAACCCGGCGCCGTCGGGCGCCCTGGTCGTCGTTCGAAGCGTGCTGTGATGACCGCCGTATCTTGCACAATCGAGACCCGAGCGCCCATGCCGAGCCGGGCGCAGCGGGTCCAGTAAAAGTTCCCGCCGTGGCTCTCGACGGCTGCCTCGAACTCGCTATCGGACGGACAGCTCACGGCTGCCTCATCGGCCACTGCCACACGACTGGCCGCGTGGGCCCGAGCTCCCCCGAAAAATTCCCAAAAATGTGTAAAGCCGCAGGAAACCAACAGCTTTGCTCGAATCGAAGCGTTTACCCCCGGCTGATGGTGCAAAGATTACCCGCCGATCATCAAATGTGGACGTTTGCGTGAAAACATTGCGCATGAATGCACCGCGATCGTTTTGCGCGTTGCGGCTGCCCGCCTAACCGGAGGAGAAGGCGTCTCAACTCGGTCTAGGGACAGGCACTCGGTGAGCGTGGTACGCTGTCCGTTGCATGTCAGATCAAGATCGCTCAGACGGAGTTCCGCGCGCGCCATCGGATCAGACCTTGCTCGGTGTCGCGCCGCCCCCGCTCGAACCTTCACCTCAGGCGTCTCAACGCAGTCCTGTGTTCGTGCGTTCGGGCACGTCGAGCGCGGACGTCGAACCTCCGCCGGTGCCGCGGATGTCGCTGCCCAGCCGTCCACCGCCGTCTCCGTTCGGCTCGGATCCCGGAGGATTGCCCTCGATGGTATCGAGCCTCGCGCCCCCGAGTGGCAAATTCGAGCGCACCCGTCGGATCTTGGGCACGCACCCCGCGTTGTGGATGTTGCTCGCTCCCGGCTTGCTTGCCGTGATGACCATCGCGCTGGTGCGCGCGACTGCTGGCCATCACGGAGCAAAGCTGATGCAGCCAGCGACGGTGGCAGCGAAAGCACCTCAGTCGAGCACTCCGCTCGCTCGCGGCGAGAGTGCCGCCGAGCAGATCTCACGACTCAAAGCTCGTCCGCCCGAGTCGTTGAACGCGCGTGAACTCGCGTTGCTCGCCGAGGCGCAAGCGGATGAAACCCGCGCAGCTGGCAAGGAGTTGCGCTCGAAGATCGAGGCGAACCCCGCGCTCGGCCGGGATCCCGCGCTGCAGAAGGATCTTTTGCGCTTCGCCGACGATGCTCGCACCAGCGCGGATGCTCTCTCGGCGATGGCTGCGTTGGACTCGTCCACTGGCGCCGATCTCTTGTACGAGGTGTGGACCCGTACGCCGGTGCGCACGGATACGACGGATCTGGCGCGCGCCTTCGTGTACAGCACGGACGTTCGGCCCAAAGCGACGCCCGCGCTGGCAGTTGCGCTCGATTTGCGCCTTGCGGAAAGTTGCCAGCAATACAAGGCGCTCTTGCCCAAGGCGCTCAAGGATGGCGATCGACGCTCGACGCATCTATTGCTGAAGTTGAGCGGCAAACACGGCTGTGGTCCGAAGAAGCGCGACGACTGTTACGCTTGTTTGCGCGAGCAACCAGACGAGCTCAGCGCGACGATCAACGCCGTGAAAAGCCGGCGTGCCCCTGAATTTGGGTCCGCTCAATAAATAGCCACCACGGCGCGGTGCCTGGGCTTTCTGAATCATTCCAACGGCGTTGGGGTGTAGCCTAGGCGATGAATGGCATTCGCTGTCGTGATCGACGTTCCGCCCATCGAGGCGGCCACGGCTGCGCGCACCATCGCCACTTGCAACGCCACGCTTGGCCCTGATCAGTGTGTACTCGCCACCGGAAATGGCAGCGCGGATCCTCCGTCACGCTGGTACGCGGTGGTGCGCTTTGGCCCAGACGGTGAAGTGCGGCTCACCATCGAGCTGTACGACGGCAATCGTGACGCAGATCGCGACGGAAGCCATGCGGGAAGTCACCCGGGAACGCGCATCGCGAGCAGCGAACTCGAGTTCAAGGAGCGCGATTCGCCAGAGGAGCGCTGGGCGTCAGCCGGCGTGGTCGTGGCAGCGTTGGTATTGGCCCAGCCGATGGACCGTTCGCCAGTCGAGAAGCAGCCAGCCCCGCCCGCCCCCGTTGCTCCACACGTCCCTGTCACTCGTGCGGCACCTGCGCCGACCGCAGCGCGTTGGTTGCGTTTGGATCTGGGGGTCACGGCCGGCTCGGAAGAGCGCGGCGCGCCGTTGCGCGTGGGCCCGCTCGCCCGCGTCGGGCTCGCCTTCGCAAACGCTCCGGTCTTTGCGTGCGCGAGCGGCGCTTACACGCTCCAGAGTTCGACGAGCACTGATTTGAGCTGGCTGACGGGATCGCTGGGGGCAGGAGTGCGTGTAAGTTTCGCGCATGAACGTGGCGCATTGGAGGCGCGCGGCGAGGCCGTGCTCGAAACGCTGGGCATCGAGGCGACGGACGGGCAGCGCACGGAGAGCGCACGCCGAACGCGTGTTGGCCCGCGCTTCGGCCTGGATTTGAGCGGATATTTGACCCAAAACTGGGCTTTGCTGGCGGGCGTCGAGGCCGGGGTGCTGGGCCCCCGCGTCGTGATCGATGTGTCCGGACAGACCCGGGAACTGCCGCCGTTCGCCTGGGGACTCATTTCTGCGGTGCGCTACGACTTTCGCTGACTGCTCGCGGTCATCCTCGGCGACCAAGAACATGCGGCGTGAGTCTGGCCTCCGATGATCCCCCGTGAGAACATAATCGACCCGATGTCCGAGCCCAAACGCCTGAGAGCGCTCGCGGGGGGCAATGGCCAGCGTTCCGGCGATGCGCACTCGGACGAGCAGATCGTGGCGGGGTTGATTGCGGGCGAGGAGTGGGCCGCCGAAGCGCTCTACGATCGCTTGCATCCGGTGGTGGACCGCGCACTGCGCCGTGTTCTGCAGAGCAACACCGATCACGACGACCAAGTGCAGGTGGTCTTCGAGCGCGTGATCCGCACGCTCGTGGAACGCAAATTTGCTGGCGCTTGCAGTTTGACGACCTGGGCAACTGCGATAGCCTCCAACGTCGCCGTCGATACGGTGCGGGCGCGGATTCGTGAGCGCGCGGTGGTTTGGGAGGATCGCGCGCGAGGAGCCGAGCACGCCGCGAGCGTCCCGAGCGCAAACTTGGAGCGCCAGCTCGAAGCACGCGCCGAGATCGCCGAATTGCACGAGATATTGAGCTCGATGGACCCAGCACAAGCCGAGACGGTATTGTTGCACGACGTCCACGGTCACGAGCTCACCGAGATCGCGCTGATCACCAAGGTGTCCGTCGCTGCTGCACAATCGCGACTGGTCCGCGGTCGAAAAGAGTTGCTGCGTCGGGCGCGAATTCGCCTGGGGAGGTCGTCATGACCGACGATGCCAGCGAAGTTCGACGGCTGCTCGGCTCGCTGCGGGATCGCCCCGTCAGCGTCGATCCCGAGCGACTCGCGGCGCGTCGCGAGCGCGTGGTCGCCGTGCTCAAGCGCGACGTGCGAGCCTTGGCTGCCGAGCGCGTGTCGCGAGCGCGTCGCCGCGCGGGTTACGTCGTTTTCTCCCTGGCTGCCGCTGCCAGCGTGGTGTTCGGCGTGCGTCACTTCGCCCAGCAGCGGCCTGCGCCGGCTCCGTTGGTCATTACCTTCGTCGGTAGCGTCGGCCAAGCCACGGCTCGCGCGAGCGCGGCACCGCGAGCGCTGCGTGCAGGCGAAAGCTTGCTCGGCGATCCGGGTGAGATCGAAACCGTCGCGGACGGTTCGGCAGAGCTGGTGACGAGTGCCGGTTTAGGGCTCAATTTGGGCGGCGCGACGCGCGTGTCGCTCTCGGGCTTGGTGGGGACACCGGCGACCAACCAAGTCGAGCTCCGGCGTGGCTACTTGAATTGCAGCGTGCCGCATTTGCAAGAAGGACAGCGGTTCTCGGTGCAGACCCCGGATGCGCGTGTGGTCGTGCACGGTACGGTGTTTTCGGTGCTCGTCGATGCCAATCGCGCTCGTGGTAGCGAGACCTGCGTGGAAGTGACGGACGGCGTCGTCATCGTTCAACACGACGGCAGCGAGACCGCATTGAATCGAGGCGACAGCTGGGGCTGCGAAGCCAAGGCCAACGCGGACCCGAGCGGGAAGCTCGCTGCGAATCCGGATCGCACAGCAACTGCGCCGGGATCTGCCGCCGAATCCGTGCCCGACTCGGCGTCGAACGAACTCCACGAGCGCCTCCCCACGTCGCGCAGCGCTCCGCGCGTTCCGCAACACGGCACCCTCGCTGAAGAAAGCCGTCTATTGCAGGAAGCGCTGCGCGCCGAACGCACGGGCCAATCAGAGCGAGCACAGAGCCTGCTGAATCAACTGCTCGCGCGTTATCCGAACTCGCCACTTTCGCCTGAAGCGCGCCGCGCCTCCGCGCGCATCGCGAGCGCCTCCGCTGGTAAGTGAGCTGGCAATGGCCCGCGCTCCCTCGCTCCTGGCTCTGGTCGCGAGCGCTTGCCTCCTAGCTTGTGGTGAGACTCGCGTCACGCTGCTCGAACCGATCCTCGATTCCCAGGGCGGCCGTGCGCCGATCGATGCCGCGCTGGGTGGGAGCGGCGGCGGCAACCACAGCGGTGGCAAAGACGCCGACGACGCCGGTGCCCCGCCCAGCTCGACGCCGCCGCATTTGCTGCACCGCTACGGCTTCGACGGCGAAGGCACGCGCGTCGTCGACTCGGTGGGCTCAGCCGACGGCATGTTGATGGGCGGCGCAGTGCTCGACGGTGCGGGACACGTCACGCTCGACGGCTCGGACGACTACGTCAATCTGCCGAACGGGCTCATCTCCGGGCTGAGCGATGTGACCCTCGTGGCTTGGCTTGCCTGGAATGGCGGGCCCTGTTGGCAACGCGTCTTCGACTTCGGTAGCTCGGATGCCGGGGAAGACAACGTTGGTAACGCTACCAGTAGCCTATTTGCAACGGCCAAGCGTTGCGGCAACCCCGATCCCGAGCTTGGGCCTGCCGCCGCGATGGAGACGACCGAGGGCATCCTCGGCTCAGTCGATGGTCACGCGCGATTCCCCGAGCTCAACCGCGCCATGCTTGCGGTGAGCGTCGATGGTAGCGCGCTGGAGCTCAGCCTGTACGCCGCGGGCAAGCCGCTTGGCACGGGTAAAGCGGTGCCGCTCGCGCTGCTGACGGACGAAAACGACTGGCTCGGCCGTTCGCAATGGGTGCAAGACGAGCACCTGCAGGGCACCTTCGACGAATTCCGGATCTACGACGTCGTTCTCAGTGACACCGAGCTCGCCGCGATCGAAGCCGCAGGTCCGGGCGCGCCGTGATGCCAAGTGAGCTTTCGGCCTGATGCTGGCGCTACTTTGCTGCCTGCCCTCGCTCCGCGCACACGACTAGTGTGCATGAGCCGCTCCCTCCGCTCGCTAGTCCGATTCTTGATTTTGGCCTCGGTTACCGGGCAGATCTCGGCTTGTTCCAGTTCGAACTCGGATGGTCCTGCGGGTTCGAGCGGCGCCGGTGTCGGTGGCAAGCCGGGTGCAGCGGGAGCGACGAATACCGCTGGCACCGTGAGCGCTAGCGGCTCGACGGGTATTGCCGGTTCCGGCTCTGGCAACGCGGGCGTAGACAATGGCGCGGCGGGCTCGGTCAACGGCACCGCCGGCAGCACGAGTTCCACAGGCGGGAACACCGGCGCAGCCGGCGGCTCGACCGGGACTGCAGGTGCGAGCGGTTCGGCCGGGGCTGGCGATGGCAGCTGTGATGCCGGCACGACCAACACGGTATGGGCCAGCAATTGCACGACGACCGCGGTGTCGTGCACGGCCGGCAGCTGGACTGCAGGTGGCCCCGATCCGGACCATTCGAACTTCCAGCTGATCTCGGAATCGGCCCACTTTGCCGTGTACTCGGACGAAAATATCTCCACGACGACGGCGCAGAGCGCGACCGAATACCTGGAAAATACGGTCTGGCCGACGTTCTTCGGTGCGCCGCTTTTCATGCGCGAGCCACTTTGTAACTCGGCCAACAAGACCAAAGTGAGCATTCACGTGCACTCGGACTACGGACTCACGGGCGGCTCTTGGGGCACGGGGCGCATGGGCATGTGGATCGGACCCGGCGCGCTCGCAGATCACTGGGGATTGGCGCACGAGTTCACGCACGGCGTGCAGTCCGTGCAAGGCGGCATGAGCTGCAATCAATCCAATACCTGCGGTTGGATCTACGAGAGCCACGCCAACTGGCACGCTCAACAAGTCCCCGAGTATCACACCAAGGACGTGCACTGCTCGGAGATGCTCGCGAACGCGCCGCACTTGTACTTGGGCTCCACGCGCGATCGCTACTGCAACTGGCAGTTCATGGAGTTCCTGAAAGACAAATACTGCCCTGCTGCCGTCAACGCGATTTGGACGGGCACGCCAGCCAAGGATCCGTTTACCGCGATCATGAACGCGCGCGGCTGGAATATCGGCCAATTGAACGATTTTTTCGGCGAATGGGCGATGCACAACGTGACCTGGGACTATCAAGACCCCGCGCCCCAGAGCACCACCGCCAACAACCAAGGAGCGCTGTATCGCTCCAAATACGGCAACACCACGGATGCCTCGAAGACCGAGCGGCGCTTGCGCGTGACCAAGCTCGACCCGCTCGATACGAACTATGCGACCAACCGCCGCTTCGTGTCGCCATTCTATTGGGCGCCGCAGCGCTGGGGCTACAACGTGGTGCGGCTGTATCCGGAGGCCGGCGCCACCAGCGTCAGCGTGACCTTTCGCGGCGTGACTCAATCCGGTGCCAACGCGGACTTCCGTTGGGGCTTGGTGGCGACCGACACGGCGATCGCCAAGCCGCGCTACAGCAAACTGCAGAGTGGCACGGACGGCACTCTGCAGTTCTGCGTGCAAGCCGGTGAACCGCTGTTCTTGGTCGTGATGGCGACGCCCTCGGTGCAACAACAGATTGTGTGGGATCAAGCGTACCCGACCATTTATCGCTACCCGTACATGGTGCAGTTCGGCAATGCGTGGCCCGAAGGCTTCCAAGGCGGCAAGCAGGATGCGTGTCCCAGCGGGCTCACGCGCCACGACAACGGCGGTGGCTGCGCTCCTTCAGCGACGCCCTCGACCGTGTACGTCGGCCCTTACGCGACCATTGTCGGCGGTACCGTGAGCGGCGACGCGCGAATCGAAGATCACGCAACGGTCGTGAAGGGCACGGTCAGCGGCGGCACGGTCGGCGCGCTTTCACTGATCGGTAGCTCGAGCGCCAACGCATTCACCGTTGCGGGGAGCGCCAAAGTTCAAACCACCTTTTATCCGGTCGGCTTCTTCGAATCCGGACAAGGCTTGTCCGGTAGCGCGTCACTCTTGGGGGACGTGGAGTACCGGGGTCAGGGCACCAATCGCTCGAGTGGCTCATTTTCCGGCTTCGTCGACGACACCACGGCGAGCTCGACGATGACCGAGGTCACCACACCTCCGCCTTATGCTTGGCGCCCCTAGCTCCTTGATTGATGTGCGAACAACCATTCGCGACATCACTCGTATTTGGGGGATGGCAGAACGGCCATTGTGCGGTTTTTGCGACAGATCGACGTCCGGTCGTTCGACCATTTCTGCCGAGCGCTAAATCTTCGCCCGCGCTGGCGAGGCCAAGGACAAGGCCGAAAAGCGCGTCCCCGAACGCCGTTTGACAGGCCGAAAGTTGCCCGACTATTAACGGATCTTCACCTGCTGGCGCGGGCTCGAAATCAAGGCGAAGTGTTCAGCCGAGCGTAGTCATTTGTCGTGCTCGCAGCAGGCTCTGCACCGCGACCGTTGTGTGCCGTCGTGCCTAAAAACTCAGCGAGAAATCGACGCCACTCTAGCGGCTTCATCACCCCGGGGACTGCAACTCAGGCGCGTTCTCAGGCGGTTTGCGGTTACGGACACGTATTGCCAATCGCGGGCCAGCATGAGAGAGTCCCCCCGTTCAGCGCGTGGTTGCGTTAACGAAAACACACGCTGAAGGTGCACAAAAGCCATAATTTTGGCTGCGAGCACCCCGGTCGAGTAGATAGCAGGCTGGAAGTGGAGACATCGCTGCGCGGCTTTCGCGGAGCGATTGAGGCGCACTGCCGTGCGCCGGCAGAGTTCAACGGGCTTAGTTTTTCTGCGTGCGGTAGCGCGCGCAAAGCAAGGTGGATTCGATCATGGGACGTAAATTTCAGGTTTGTGCGTTGAGTTTGGTCGCCGCGTTCGGTTACACGACGTCGGCGTTTGCGCAGGCGCCGGCTCCGGCCGCGGACATTTCGAAGCCCGCAGACCCGACTGCGGCTGCCGGCACCACTGAGCCAGCCCCAGTGGCAGCGCCGCCGACGGACCCCGCGGCAGCGCCCGCACCGCCCGCGCCCGCACCGCCCCCGCCGGCAACCACTGCTGCTGAGGTTCCGCAGGAGCCGCCGCCCACGACCTTCGATCCCCTGAAGATCGAGTCTAAGAACGCCACGCTCAAGATCGGCCTGCTGCTTCAGCCGCAGTATGAGGCGATCAGCGCTGGCACGAGCGTATCGGGCGTTACGGCTGGCGAGGACACCCACAAGGGGATGTCGAACAACCTGTTCATCCGCCGCACGCGCCTGCTCGTCGGTGGCAGCTTGTTCAAGACCTTCGAATACTTCTTCGACACCGACGTGCCGAACCTGTTCAAGGGCGACCAGAACGTGGTCGGTGGGATGACTCCGTCGAACGGAACCGGCGTCAAAGGCGGTACCAACCTCATCGTGCAGGACGCGTTCGGTACCTGGAAGGCCGCTGAAGACGCATTCAAGGTCGACATCGGCTACATGCTCACGCCGGGTGCGCACAACGCCCTTCAAGGCGCCGGCACGCTGTACGGTTTGGACTACTTCTCGAACACGTTCATCCACAACACCCTGCTGAACGTTCCCGCCGCAGCTCTTCCTGCCGGTCGCGACGTCGGTATGCAATTCCGCGGCCTGGTGCTCGACAACCACCTCGAGTATCGCGTTGGTATTTTCCAAGGCAAACGCAACGCGGGCACGGCTGACCACGTTGCCGGGTCGAACATGTTCCGAATTGCGGGCCGCGTGCAGGTCAACCTGTTGGACGCGGAGACCGGCTTTTTCTACGCCGGTTCGTACCTCGGCAAGAAGAAGGTCTTGTCGCTCGGCGGCGCATACGACTTCCAGAGCGACTACAAGCACTGGGCCGTCGATGCCTTCCTCGATATGCCGGCTGGCCCTGGCGGAATCACCGCTCAGGTAAACGTGGGTGGCTGGAAGGGTGGGGATTTCACCACGCCCGCCTTGCCCAACGCCGTGATGGCGATCATGGCCGAAGCTGGTTACCGCCTCGACGCCTTTCCGATCAGCCCGATCGTCAAGTTCGAGAACCTCTCCCAGTCGGATACCGACTTCAAGCAGATGCGCGTCGGTGGCGGTCTCGCGTACTGGCCCTACGGTCACACCATCAACGTGAAAGCCTTCTACACGCACAGCAGCACGCAGTTCGCTGCTGACACCGACAAAGTCGGTCAGGATCAGTTCCAACTCCAGACGCAGCTCTACTTCTACTGATCTGCTGCTGAGTCACTGACGAAACGGTCGCTCTTGCTGGCGGTTCTGACCGACCGCTGTCGCTAGTCGACAGCGGTTACCCGGTCATCGTGCCCCAGCAAGAGCGCCTCGTGAGACCTTGTCTCTTTTGATGTCACGTTGATTGCGTGTCACGTGAACGGCGCTCGTCCCGAGCTGCGTACGACGCGCATCCGCTGGAAAATTGGCTCTGTAGCGTTTCATGCGCATGCGTCGAGCCACGCG
>Ga0164307_10000958_pt1 | contig 12958 bp, 17 predicted proteins | sample Whisoiple_243_MG_FD_110214 | JGI IMG/M metagenome (GOLD analysis project Ga0164307, IMG submission 110214) | Soil microbial communities amended with fresh organic matter from upstate New York, USA - Whitman soil sample_243_MG | ecosystem: Environmental > Terrestrial > Soil > Unclassified >...
TCCTTGCCGTTCGAGATGAAGCCGACCGTCTTGCCTTGGAGCGACGACGGTCTCACGGCTGGCTGCACACCGGCGGCCTTCAATTCGTGCGTGGGATCGAGAACGCGGACGATCATGTGCTGTCCCCTTCAAGGGTCACGGATGCCAACTCTAGCTAGCCCTTCGGCGGCTCACAATCGACGCAGGCGCCTATCGCGGCCGTAACCGCCTTGGTCTTGCTGCCCATCCACGGCGGAATGACCGCGCCAAATCCGCCGGCCGGGCCGCCCGCCGCAACCACCAGCAGATGGTCCGGCGATTCAAGCGCGGTGTGAATTTTGTTCGGCCTGTCGCGGACGATTGCGCCCTTGCCGACGTCCGCCCATTCACCGCGCCGGACCCGTGCGCGCTCGTAAATGAATTCGGCGATGTCGCGCTTGGTCCAACCAGCCGCTTGTATAATGTCGCGCAACTGCTTCGGGATGACGATGGCGTAGTTGCCGCCGTAGATCGAATAGTGACGCTGGTTGGCGCGCATCTCGGCGGCGAAAGTCTCTAGGATTTCTTTGGGGTCGGTGGTCCACTCGTTCATGATCTGACGCGGTGCAAGCGCCGCCATCACGGTCACGGCCGACAGACCCTGCGGAATTCCCCGCATCACCGATAAAGGCTGCCAGTCGCTCCCCTCTTCATCTTCCGCGAGACAATACGAAAACTTGCCCGGGTGACCGAGCGTCGTGCGGTCAATGCCTCCGGGGCGCACGTCCATCAGATTGATCAAGGCAAGACGGATGGCGCGGCCGATGACGGACGTCGCGCGATCGCTGTTGCCCAGCGCATTGAACGTCGCGTTGGCGCCGATCTCGAGACGGATCGGTCCGTTGATGATGACGAGGATGGCGCAACCGCCGGTGCTGGACGTCACGCCATGCAGGAGAAACTCTTCCTTCATCATCGCCTGCCACGCGGTCGCGACGATCGGGAAATGCATGGGCAGGCAGCCGGCCATGACCGCATTGATTGCGAGTTTCTCTGCGGTGATCGGTTGCGCGCGAACGGGTTCGATGCCGATCAACTGGTCCGGTGGCATCAGGGCCCAGTCGAGGCAGGCCTCGACGGCCGCTTCGGTCGGCGGCACGACCGGGAGACCGTCGGTCCAGCCGTTGCTGTGAAACAGCTCTTGCGCGGCGGCGAAATCGTCGACGTCGTAGGCCTTCGAACTCAAAGCCGGCCGGTTTGATCCAAGCATCGCGTGGCTCTCATGACTCACCGGCAGGCTGAAGCGTCCAGCTGCCTGGCTTTGACCTTGTCGTCGTTGTCTTTGCCATTGTTCAGTTTCTGTCGCGCCAATCCGCGATTGCAGAATGCCGCGGCGAAATTCGGCTTGAGCCGGATGGCTTCGTTGTAGTCGGCTATGGCCCGGTACAGGTTGCCGTTGCGCGCATAGGCATTGCCGCGGCTGTTGAACGCGGACGCATCATCGGGGTGAAGGCGGATCGCCAGGTTGAAGCTGGCGATGGCGTTGTCAAACCTGCCAGCCGAGTAAGCCGTGGTGGCCTCTCGGATCGCGGCCAGATAAGCCTTCTCGTTTGCTTCGGTCTCGGTCGTTGCTTTTGCCTGCTGCTGCTCGGGCGGGTTTTCCGTAGCTGCGCGTTCGAGACAGGTTTTCAGACTGGAATAATCAGCGATGCCCTTGTCGGCAGAACACGATGTCCGCTTCCCTTTGTCATAGGATTCCCAGCGCTCTGCCAGCTGGTCGTGAGCCACGTGTTCGTCTTTGCCAATGGACCGACACCAGCTCTTCAGCGCCTCCGACCACTCTTTTCCAGTCTCCGCCTGTGCCAGGCATTTCGCGGTCTCCGCATCGACGTCGTAGACCGGTAACGTCTGCGCGCGCACGGGAGCGATGCCGGCGATGAGGGCGGCGGCAAGACAGGCTGCTGTCACAAATCTGATGTGCATTGACCAAACTAAATCACGAATTGGGTCTTTGATGTAGGTCAATTGGACAAGGATTTATTCGCCGCATCATTCTTTATCGAAACGCCCTATCCGGGAGATTCAGAATGTATGCGCTTGTCATAATATTCGCGATTCTGTCGCCGGCAACCGGGGCGGTTACACCGGTCGGCGTTACGTCTCAAACGGTGGGAGAGTTCAAAACCCTGGACCAATGCAAGGCAGCAGTAAACGAACCTCTTACAGGAGGCACCATTTCTGATCTGAACCTTTCAAGGGGCGTGTATTGGTATTGTGTCAATGCCGGTACGAAGCTTTCGGCGCGAACTCGCGGCAGGTGATTGAGGCGAGGAAACAAGATCGGTCTATTTCCACTCGCTTTTCAGCTTTGACATGACATCGACCGCCTTTTCGGTGGGGTTGTTCAGGCAACGCTCGATAAATTCGGCCGTCTGCTTATGCACAACATCGAGATTGAAGCTTGTCGTTTCACTCGGCTCAAGACAAACAGATGCCGGATGGCTACAATTTGCGTGATCTGAAGGTTCCGAAAATGAGACTTCGTATTTCGATGACAGCCGCGATTGTGGCGGGCGCAGGCCTGCTCTCCGCATGCACGACAAACACGCGGCAAGAGGACGCGCGCCTCGAGTATGAGCGCTCGGTCGCGGATTATGAGAACTGCGTCGCGGCCAACCAGATGAGTACGTGCGAAAAAGAACGCCGTATCATGCGGGCCAATAAAAGAGCGCTGTCCGCCGCGACGCAGGGTTCCCGCAGATGAATTGAGGGCCGCTTTTGGCCCTTGCGATGCGCTCATCACCTTGGCGTGAACACCACGAATAAAGTTCGGTCATCACTGATCTGGTTGGAACACGCACCAACCAAAAGGATCCGTGTCATGACTGATATCGCACTGAAGGCCCAGGAAGAGACGCTTTGCTTCGACATTTCCGATGAGACGCTGGAAGTTGCGGCCGGTGTCACAAAGCTTGGCGCGAGCTTCACTCTTGGCTCTTGCACTGGCCTGTCTGAGTGCCCTGCTTGACCGGCTGACATCCGTCTGAGGACAAATTCGGAGAGGCCGCCACCCGGCGGTCTCTCTATTTCCCAACGACGGCCCTGCCCAGGAACGGCTTTCCGGACCTCGTCTTTTTCGCGGTTGAAGCGGAGTTTTCCCCGTCGTCCACCGTCGTTGAGGCAATTCCAGTTTGTCTCCTCGGCGAGAGCGCGCTTAACTGATGACAGATGGCAGGAGACCGCCATGCTGCACTACCGAGCATATATTCTGGATGCGCATCATCGCATCGCGCAGCCCGCCAATGAAATTGAGGCCGCGACCGACGCGGACGCCATCAAGATTGCCAACGAATATCTGGACGACCGCGACCTCGCGCTTTGGCAAGGACCACGTCTTGTCACAACGCTCAAATCGAAAACACAGCGGAAGATGTGAACTCGCGACAGCTGCGCAATATCAGTTGCTGTCGGCCGCGAAGGTCACTTTCGGTCTTTCAGGGCTGCATATCACGTAGCCATTGGCGTCGATTTTATAGGCAGCCGGGTGCACATGAAAGTAGCTCTCGGCGGCCTCGAGAGCTGTATCGAACGCCGTATTGGTCACGTAGCCCCCACAGAAAACGCCGCAGGTCAGTAGAAAGGATTTCATCGTCATCGTCGCTTTCCCCGATCGTTCGACCTCGACTTTTCCGAGTTCGACGCCCCATGACACGCAAAAAGAGTGCCAACGAAACCGACCGGATAACGCAAATTCAGGCCGGTCACAGCCGACCAAGTGATTGAGTGGTCGGCAACATGCGATCAGCCCCTTAGTCGGGTCACCCAGTTCCGACGGCTGGCATTGCTTGAGCGCCTGAAATCGTGTCCGCTTGGCGGGTCGGCGCGAGATGACGCGGCGCGTTGCGGCGGGTGGCAATGAAACGGCGCGAATTCCTCACGCTTATCGGTGGCGCGGTGGCCTTCCGGCCACTGGCCGGGCACGCGCAGCCCGCCGAGTCCGCACGTCGGATCGGCGTGCTGATTGGGACTTTCGCCAAAACCGACCGCCAAGGTCAGGACCGGATCGCAGCTTTTCTCGACACGTTTCAGAAGCTTGGCTGGTCCGATGGTCGCAACTTCCGGATGGATTATCACTGGGGAGCCGGTAACTCCGAGGAGATAGCGGTCACCGCCAAGGAGCTGCTTCGCGCAACACCGGATGTGATCGTGGTCTCGGGGAACGCCGCGTTGGCCGAGCTTCGCCGACAGACGAGCACGATCCCCATTGTGTTTATCCAGATATCCGATCCGGTCGGCAGCGGATTTGTCGCCAGCCTTGCCCGGCCGGGCGGCAACGTGAGTGGTTTCCAGAACTTCGAACCTGCGATGGGCGGCAAGTGGCTCGGTGTCCTCAAGGAAGCCGCGCCCGGCATGAGCCGCGTGGCCGTGGTGTTCGGCTCGGACACAGCCGCCAACACGGAATTCCTGCGCGCGGCAGAAGCGGTCGCGCCGTCACTCGGAGTTCAGGTCACGCCTGTCGATGTATCGCCGGCCAAAGGTCGTGACAGCGTCACGACTGAGATGAGCGACGCGATAACGAAATTTGCCAGCGAACCGAACGGCGGCATGATCGTCATGCCGCACATCTATACCGCGGCCAATCGCGGATCGATCATCGCCCTGGCGGCGCGGTATCGTCTGCCCGCGGTCTATCCATTCCCGTACTTCGCCATCGAGGGCGGGATGATGTCGTATGGGCCAAACCAGCTCGACCAATGGCGCGGTGCGGCAACGTATGTCGATCGTATTCTGCGCGGCGGAAAGCCGAGCGATCTGCCGGTGCAGCAGCCGACCAAGTTCGAACTGGTAGTCAACCTGAGGACAGCCAAGGCGCTCGGACTAAACATCCCGCCTGCATTTCCGCTCCGCGCGGATCAGATCATTGAATAAAGAAGCGACGTAGTGAGCAAGCCCAAGGTCCCTGTGAAGATATGGCTGATGCTCGGCCTGGTGATCCTGTTTGCTCTGCTCCTGTCATATTTTCTCGTGATCGGCATCTATCCCGGCCCAGGACGCTAATGGATGTCGGGGTAGCGCTCACGATGACCGACGCTATGATGATGCACGGGGGGACAATCTTATGACATCACGCAGATTTCTTGTTTCGTTTTTGCTCTTTGGACTTCTGTCATTCGCCATCCAGGGTCAGGGCTACGCGGACGAATTGAAAATTTTTACCTCAAGGGCCGTCGCGACGGTTTTGGAAAAAATCGGCCCCGAATTTGAAAAGGGCACGGGGCACAAGCTCAATCTCACGACCGGTCTGAGCTCGGAGTTTGTCGGACGGATCAATGCCGGGGAACCTTTCGACGTGGTTGCCGCTCCGCCACCCGTTCTCGATAGCCTGGCCAACAACGGAAAGATTGCCGCCGATTCAAAGACAGGCCTCGTACGTTCAGCAAACGGCGTTGCCATTCGCACAGGGGCACCGAAGCCAGACATCAGCTCGTTGGAAAACTTCAAGCGGGCGCTGCTGGACGCAAAATCGATTACGTATCTTCCTGTGCCCGGCGTACCGCAAATAATCGAACGGCTGGGGCTTAAGGACGCGCTGGCCGCCAAGACCACAATCCCGAAAACCGATCTCTCGTCCGAACTTGTGGCCAAGGGCGAGGTCGAGCTGGCCATTGTCCCTGTCACTCAAGCCTTCACCACCCCGGGTGTCGAGCTCGCAGGGCCTCTGCCGTCGGAGATTCAGTTCTACACCGCGTTCGGTGGCGCGATCAGCGCCAACTCAAAGTCGCGCGACGCCGCAGCGGACTTGCTTAAATTTCTGAAAGGGTCGTCTGCGTTACGCGTGATCAAGGAACAAGGGATGGAACCAATCTAGGATCGCGTGAGATTCCCTACACCCTTTAGCCGTTCGGGACCTCCGCGCCTTTTGCCGGAGACTTCAATAGTTCTTTTCTCAATCCGTCATAGCAGGCGTTGCGGTCCGCTTCATTGGTTAAAGCACTGCACTTCTCGAAACTCGGGCCGCCCACGAACCACACGGCCGCGATAACCGACGCCACGCATAACGCCACCAAGGCAATCCTGATCCCCATCCGATCTGCGAAGTCATCCCGCGACTCCGTCTGCGCAACAACGCCTTCATCGTCAGGGAGCGTGGTGTCGAAGTCCCATTTTGAACTTTGCATGGCACACACCCGATAGCGGTTCTTCTCGCTCGTCGCGTTCAAGGCGCCAACGCCCGGACGAGCGGAAATGTGTGTGCCACCGCATAGGAATTCGATTGGGAAATCAGCGCCCGGACATAAAGGCGTTATCAAGAGGGCTGGTCGTGGTTTTCAATAACAAAGCCCCCGCGCCGTTTCCCGGTCGCGGGGGCTCAGACTTTTCAGCCAGTTCTAGCTGTTGTCGTGATGCGCGGTGCTGCCGTGGTCGGCAACAACGCTGTCATGACCGGTGAAGGTCAGGTTGTTCAGCTGGACGTTCGCACCGAGGACGATGCTCTGTCCGATGGCATCCACCGATCCGGCACTGTCGAGCGACTGGGTGAAGGCTGCGCCTGTCCCGTTCTCGCTGCCGATCTTGCCATCCCACTCGCCGCCATGGTTGCCGATACCGATCGTATCGCCGCCTTTCAGCTCACTGACGGTGGCGCCGTAGCCGTTGCTGATGTCGGAGGCCGATCCGTTGCTGACGAGGTTGTTCACCTGATCGAGGTTGAACACCACGTTGTTGGCGCCTTCACCAGTACCGTCGATGGTCTGGTAAATGTTCTCGGGCATCAGGTTGGCGATGCCGTGGTTGTCCGGCATGTTGATCTGCAAGCTGCTCATATCGATGGCCGCCGCCTGCGGCGAGCTTTCGATCTGATCGGACACCTTCACGTCGACGCAAACGGTCGTCGTGCTGCTGTTATAGTTTGCGTTGATGTTGCAGTTGGCGCTTTCGTTCGCGTTGGCGTTGCAGTTCAGGTTCCCGTTCACATTGCAGTTGGACGAATCCTGATACTGACTCTGGCTCTGGTGTTCGCCTTGAGCCTGGCCCTGAGCCTGGATTTCAGCCTGACCCTGCAATTGCGCCTGCAACTGCTTCTGCAGATCGTCTTTGTCGTCGTGATGATTGTCGTCTGGCTTTGGAGGGTTTCTTGGTGACATAGCGCATCTCCTCTCACGTGGAAGACGCACCGCAATCATCGAATACTCGCCAATCTTCTACGTTAGCGAATATTCCGATGCCCTTCTGCGAGCGAACTCCACTTCGGTTTCGGTGGATCGAGCGTCCACCTTGCCATCAGGGGTAAGCCATTAATGTTGCGGAGATTCACGTTCGTCGGTGACAGGTTTTGACGAAATATGACGCGCGCACGTCGGCTCTGCGTCAGATCGTCCTGCGACCCATCATGCATTTCAGGTGACGGGGTACCTAACGCTTCATGAGGCTGCGACAGGTTGTCCGGACTGTGGTCCGTTTTGGCTCAGAAGCACGGCACGGTCTCGAAACGTGCGGCAGTTTGTCCTGCATCCCGTCCGCGCCGCGCAAAAGTGCGTCAGTTTGCCCCGCGGCGGAACAGTGCTCGGCCGGTCGGCACTACCGCCATCTATCGACATCTACCGGCTTGGCAATCGCTGGTACGTGTTCTGCAGGTCGTCCTGAATGATATGCGCCTCGCCTCTCGCCTGTGCGACGAGATCGGCAGTCAGCGTGCGGCTGCGATATTGCCAGCCTTTCGGGAGCTTGAGACGACTGCCGAGCGTGGCCAGATCGGCGTAGCGAAGGTTCGGATCCACGATCTGTGAATACGACTGCATCACGTAAACGCGGCCGTTCGGGCTGACCAGCTCATGCACCGGCTTGCCGGCCAGAAAGACCCAGTCCGTCGTGCGGCCGATGGTTCGCTCGACGTAGAACGCGCGCTTCTCGATGAGCTCGACCAACCTCAGGTTCATGACAGCGACGGACCGCATGGCAAGACCCTGGACGTCGACCGTGTCCTTCGTGACGTCGCCCGACGCGAGCCGGTCCATGATGAAATGCCGGGGGCCGTTGCGGATCACCCGGATCGCGCCGAACTGCGAAGCCACCTTGGCGACATCGATCGCATCCCAGGTTGCCTGCGGGCAATCGTTGAGACCCAAGGTATTGTAGATGCCGGCCGTCAGACCTGCGCCCTGGCGTTTGACAACGAAGAACTCGCAATAACGTCGATCACGAACATCGTCGAGCATCTTCAAGGGCGTGGATGATTGTGCGCTGGCGGCGACGACAAAAATCGCGAGGCCAGCGGCGGCGCAGATTGGGGACCGCATATCGACCATCGGTCTCATCCTGATTTTGCGAGCGGGGAGAAGCGGGAGAAAATGTAGTTTGCCCCGGGCCGCAGCCTATTGCTAACGGATTTTCGACCTGAGGCGGGTATCGCCCCGCGATCCGAGCCGATACCATGCGGTTACGAGGCCGGGGGCGGCAATGAGGCGGCGCGAATTCGTCACGCTGTTGGGGGGCGCGGCAAGCTGGCCGCTATTGGCGCGCGCGCAAGCGACACCGCCGGTCGTCGGTTTTCTCAATCCCAATCTGGCGGAGAATTACGCGTTCAACGCCGCCGCGTTTCGCGATGGCTTGAAGGAAACCGGTTACGTCGACGGTCAGAATGTGACCATCCAGTACAGCTGGGCCGGTGGAGATTATGGTCGCCTCCCCGCTTTGGCCACCGAACTGGCTCAACGGAAAGTCAGCGTGATCGCGGCAACCGGCGACATTGCCTCCGCGCGCGCCGCACAGGCGGCGACCAAAACGATCCCCATTGTGTTCATCGTTGGGAATGATCCGGAAAAGTTCGGACTGGTCGCAAGCCACAATCGTCCGGGCGGCAACATAACCGGCATCAGCCTGATCACGAGCCTGCTTGGCGCCAAGCAATTCGAGGTGCTCTCCGAACTGCTGCCAAGTATCGAGCTGTTTGCTCTCCTCATGAATCCAGACAACGGAAACGCGGAGATCGATCTCAAAAATCTGCAGAATGCCGCCGGCACCGCGGGACGACGAACCTTTGTCGTCAAGGCTGCAAAGCCCGCCGAATTTGATGCCGCTTTCGCCGCCGCCGTGCAGCAGAAGGCGGGCGGAATTTTCATCGCGAGCGATCCGATGTTTCTCGCCGAGCGCAAGCATCTCATATCGCTCGCCGCCCAGCATGCCATCCCCCTCATCTGCAGTTTCCGCGAATTTGTCGTCGGCGGCGGATTGGTCAGCTATGGGCCGAGTATCACCGGCGTCTACCGTGAAGCCGGAGTTTATGTCGGCAGAATTCTCCGCGGCGCCCAGCCATCGGACCTGCCGGTGATCCTGCCCACCAAATTCGACCTAGTGATCAACCTCAAGACCGCAAACACGCTCGGCGTGAAGCTCCCGCAGACGCTGTTGGCGCGAGCGGACGAATTGATCGACTAGCGATCGTGTAACCAGCCCGCATCGAACGATTCGACATTCGATGCGTTACAGATAGCACGCGCCCGGTGGCAACCGGCCATAACGGGGAAGATGGACGCAGTTGATTTTGCCGGTTTCTGACTGCGACACCAACGCATCGGTATGCGTAACGTCTAACCTGTTCCGAGCGCGTGCGCCTATTTGACCCCGGCCGCGTGCAGATATTGCAGATCAACGAAACGGTGCCGCAGGCAGCGGCGGCTTGAGTGCACCCGCCTCGGCCATCATCGCGATGACCTGTGCAAGGGCACTCAGGTCGATTTCGCCCTCGCGGGGCAAAACTCCCCGCTCCGGCTCAAAATAGAGTTTGAGAACCTTGTCGGCCATCGCTTTCGAAACATTGTTCGTTTCGGAGATGATCGCAGTCACGGCGGCACACGATGCTGCGGGTCGCGAATGAACCCGACAATGACGTGCCCTTCGTCCTGCCGCACGCTGCGCGAAAAAATTAGCGCCGACTGGTAATCGCGTAAGCAAGTCGTCTCGCCAATTATCTTCGTTTTAATTCTCCTCGTATATCAGCGCGAACAGCTGACAAATAATTCGCGCCTCGATGAGAAAATTTCTTCTGATCCTTTCTTGCGTGTCCATTGCCGCGTCGGCACACGCGGGGTTCTTCGAGCGGCTCCACAACAATATCGATGAAGGCGTTCGCGAACTTTGCGCGCGCAAACCCGACCTCTGCAAAAAACTTGAAGCGAGCCAAAAGCAGAAGGCGGAGGCGACGCCGATGAACTCAATCCAGACGGATCAGGTCGATCAACGCAGCCGCGAGAAATAGTGTGGTGTTCTTTTACCGGCAAACGGTAGGCGCGATTTGGCAGACCGGCCGCTAATTTGATAGATGAAGGGCGTGCCCTGTCTCAAACGTCGTGCAGTGGCAACTGCATAACGTGACCAAAGATTTGCCATCGGCAGGGCATCTGGAAAGCGGAAGGCCGGAGGGGGTTGATGTTCTGCGCGATTACGGTTGGACTATTGCTATCCAACGTAAGCGTTGCCTCGCTGCCCTGCAGCGACTTCGACCAAGTCGCCATCGTCGAAGAACAAAATCAGGTCGCGGCCCTCGAGGAGCCGAAAGTCCAGGTCGCCAGTATCGACCACGGCTACGTCCCGCTCCCGCCATCGCAACCGAAAAGATCAGACATCAAAATCGAGACCACGACGATCGATCTCGAGACGTCAAACATAAAAAATATGTCGCTGCTTGTCGTTCATACGCCCGACAATGTCCTCAAGACCTCGGTGGCCTCGGAACACGCCGGCAAATTCGTCTGCCTGCTGAAAAAACTGGTGGCGTCGGGTTATCCGATCAAGGACATCGGCGGTTACAGCTACCGCAAGATTTTCGGCACGAATTATATGAGCTTGCACGCATACGGCAAAGCTCTCGACATAAACCAGGTCCGATACAACGAAGTCACCGTTGAGCAGCCAAAACGTACGATTGCGATGGCGCACGAATGTGGCCTGGACTCCGGAGCTGAATGGGGCACGCCCGACACCGGTCATTTTGAAGTCCCGACCGACGGCTATGGGACCCGTATTGCCCGGGGGGAAGCGCCCCAGCGCGGGCTATTCTCCTATGCATCGGGCAAAGTACAGGAATTCTGGAACTGGAGCGTTCACTGAGGGTTGGTCTATTGACCCTCGGTCCAATCGCCTGAAGACTGGATTCCTCATAAAATCCTGGATCGGCTGAAAGTCCTTAAAGGGAGGATGCGATGTGTAAGCGTTTACCATCTGCCCTGCGTTTCTGCGGCGTGGTGATCGTCCCCGCTTTGGCACTGATGTTCGCCGCCCCTGCGAGCGCGCAGGTCGCCTCCACCGGCTCCGGCGCAAGTGCCAGTTCGGAGAGCCAGGGCAATGGCAGCACCATCCTCGTGACCATCGACAAATCCAGGCAAAGGATGACGGTCGTCCTCGACGGCGTACCCAAATATGAGTGGCCGGTCTCGACTGGAAAGGCGGGGTATTCAACTCCGTCAGGGAAATATACGGCCACCTCCATGAACGAGATCTGGTACAGCAAGGAGTGGGACAACGCTCCCATGCCGCATTCCGTTTTCTTCCGGAAAGATGGCTATGCGATCCACGGCAGCCTTGAGGTGAGAAATCTTGGCCGCCCCGCCTCGCATGGCTGTGTGCGTATTTCGCCCGAGAATGCCGCGACGTTTTTCGCGCTGGTGAAGAAGGTTGGCCTGAAGAACACCGAGGTTGTGCTGGCCGGCGTGACTCCGGGCGGCGAGTACAAGGTCGCCAGGGATTCGGAAGCCCGTTACGGTGGAGAAGACTCCAACAGCTACTATGGTGGCCAGACCCAGTGGGGCGGTGGCTATTATGCCCAACCCCAACCCCAATGGGGCGGCGGTGGCTACTATCAACGCAACCCCTACTACACTGACTCGCAAGGCTATCGACGGCCGCCGCGCGGATTCTGAGACGTCCGCGCGCGCCGATACAACGAATGAGTGGTTTGCCGAAATTTGGGCGCGCTCGATTTGAGCGCGCCTTTTCTTCTGCGCGCGAAAAAACTCAACAACGCCTCGACAGCGCGCATCGGTTGCACACGTCACGCAACACCGCGAAAAAGATGCGAGCCGTGTTTCACACTGTGTGTGATCTATAAGTGACAGCCAAATTCAGGCGAATGGTCTTCAATGGACCATTGAAGATTTGCGGTATTACGTTCGGGCCCTATGAAAAACGTACTTGTTGCCTTTGCGGTCACGCTGGGTCTTTGCAGCAGCGCCGTCGCCGCCGACGTTGCGATGCCGACGAAAGCACCAATCACACCTCCGGCACCAATTCAGGGCTGGACATACAGTCTCACGCCGTATTTCTGGGCGATATCGCTCGACGGCTCGACGACCGTTAAGGGGCGGACGAGCGACGTCGACGTCGGCTTTTTCAATATTCTGGACCACACGCAGTTTCCGAAGGGCCTCTTTCAATTGGCGGCCCTGGGCGAGGCGCGCTTTGGCCGCTTCGCCCTGCTCACCGACATCCTTTACATGAAGGTCGACCTGAGCGCGGGCGCCACGCGTTCGCGAGGGACGGACGCGATTGGTGGCGCGCTCGGCGTGTCGGCGGGATTTGGTCTCGAGATGACCATTGCGCAGGTGGCGGCCGCCTATGAAATCGCGAGCTGGACCGGCCTGACCTCGGCGGCCTCGACGACCGCACTCGATATTTACGCGGGTGGCCGCGCCTGGTGGCAACGCGCCAACGTGGACATTTCGGCGACCGGCACGTTGAACATCTTCGACCTTACGTTCGCGCGGGCCGGCGTGCTCACGGCCGAAAAAAGCGTCAGCTGGTTCGATCCCCTGGTTGGCATGCGGCTGCGTCACCAGTTCGCGCCGGCGTGGAATCTGGTCGTCAGTGGCGACGTCGGAGGCTTCGACGTCGGCAGCAAGTTTACCTGGCAGGTCCTGGGAGCGCTGGACTACGAATTCTGCCGATCGAAAAGCGTCACCTGGAGCGGGATGATCGGCTACAAGGCCCTCTCGGCCGACTACTCGCA
>Ga0164307_10000960_pt1 | contig 12950 bp, 10 predicted proteins | sample Whisoiple_243_MG_FD_110214 | JGI IMG/M metagenome (GOLD analysis project Ga0164307, IMG submission 110214) | Soil microbial communities amended with fresh organic matter from upstate New York, USA - Whitman soil sample_243_MG | ecosystem: Environmental > Terrestrial > Soil > Unclassified >...
GCTACAATCGTTGTATAAAGTCCTGTAACAGGCGATATTCCAGAAGCTATCGCAAATCCTAACCCTAAAGGTATAGCTATAATGCCAACAACAATACCTGATAGTATATCTTTCTTCAAATGCTGCAAGGAGTAATTTCGAAAAACCTCTAGATTCATAAGTGTACATCAGCCTCCATTTTAAGTAGTGAGGTTACCCATTCGTATTTTGGTCATACAACCTTATTTAACTTTCATTCGTTCAAAATAAGGTGGGCTACTCGATTACTTCTATTTTAAAGGAGACAACTTACAAAAAAATAAAGAGGAAATTAGAAGTTTATTAGCAAGTTATTAAAATTTTCTTAAGAATTCTTACTATTTATTCTTTTAGTTATTTTTTAGATAGAGCTAGGTAAAACCGGTACGATTTTCTCGATATAAGACTTTAAGAGCTATAAACTGAGGGAATAATGAAGTCTTTGTTCACGCAGACCCTAGGTAAAGGCTTGAAACAGAGTCTTCTAGGCATACAATTTTTGATACTTATCGCTGTAAATACATCTTTTTTACTCAACTGCGCTATAAATGTAGAAATAAAAACAACTAGACCCTATAGTAGCTATAGGGTCAATGATTATATTTATTAACAGCTCAGATTATAACTAAATGTTCCTTTTCCAACATTTTGATCTAATCCATTGATAGTTAGCTTGCGCTGCTCTTTTTCCGGAAGGTGAAACGTAATCTGGTTATAAGGTAATTCATAAGAACCTTCCTTGTTAATGTTTATTTGAATCTCATCTTCTGTAGTTTCCATATCAACATGAATGTACGCAAATGTGTGCAAATATTCGTTTGTTAACCCATCATCTTCGTATAAGCTATAAGAAGATTTCCCTTTCCCTCTACAAGGAAATAATAAAAATCCTCTTTCATCCATATTCTTCGTTGAAAAAGTTACTTCTGCTTCATTAATCGGGATGATTGCTCCCGCCTTAGCTAGCAGCGGCGTATAGTGTAAAGGTGCAGGAATTTCAACCTTTTTTCCCCCTTCATACCACGTTCCAACATGAAAATCGTACCATCCTCCAGGATTATTTGGCAAATACACTTCTCGCTCTTTCTTTCCTTTTTCAACAACGGAAGCAACCAGCAGAGAATCGCCTAGCATAAAGTCGTCATTTTCTTCAAAGGTAGTTTCATCATGTTCAAAATCATAAAAAGTAGGCCTTATAATAGGATGGTAGCTATTAGAGGTTTCGCGCAACTCACTATAAATATATGGAATTATTTTTGTTCTAAATTTAATTAATTCTCTAATTGAGTCTAGAACTTCAGGATACATCCAAGGTTCATTAACTGTCTCGTCATCGTTCCAAGAGTGGATAGTAAATCTCGGATGAACAATTCCATTTTGTATCCATCTTACGAATAATTCAGGTTCAGGAGCAGGGCCAGAAAATCCACCTACGTCATGTCCAAAATTATAAATACCGGATAAACTTAGCCCTATCCCCATCTTGATATTGAATTTTAACGTTTTCCAACTGGTGCGATTATCGCCTGTCCATGTTTGCACATAACGATGCATTCCCACAGAGCCGGATCGTGATATTAAATAAGGACGCAACTGAGGGTTATGTTCCAACTGTGCTTCATAGGAAGCCTTCATCATAAGCAGTGGATGAAGTGCACGAATCAGTTCAAACTCTTTATTGTTCCCAAAACCGTGACAGATGGCTTCCTTACTCCAGATTTCAAATTCATTATTATCATTCCAAGTGGAATCAATTCCATAATCCAATAGCTTTTCTTTTACTTGCCCTTTCCACCAGTCGTAGGTTTCTTTATTGGTAAAATCTAAATAAGCACCTATTTCATCCCAAAATTGTGCCATTTCAGGTTCTTCGTTATGACTATTTGTTATAAACATCTTTTTTTCTTTTAACTCATTAAATAAGGGATGATCTTTTAATAAACAGGGCTTAATATTTGCACATAAACGTAAACCCTTATCATGAAAGTCGTTTACCATCTTTTTTGGTGAAGGAATTTTTGATTGGTTCCAATTAAATACATAACGCTTATCTTCAATTGACGTATAGCCCGACGACAATTGGAATGAATCACATAAGATATCATGTTTTTCACACAGCTTTAAGAATTCGTTTAACTGCATTTGTGCATCTGGAGCATCGGTATAACTCATTGTCGATCCAGAATACCCCAAGCTCCACTTCGGTGGAAAGATTGTTTGTCCAGTTAACCATGAAAATTTCCGAGTAACATCTTTAACTTTTGGGCCTCCAATAATATAGTAATCTAAATCACCTTGTTTAGCTTGATAGTATCTGTATAGCTCATGATAGTTATCGAGTTCCGTACCTAGTTCGAAAATTGAACTGGACAAATTATCATAGAAGACCCCAAATGAGAATCCTGTTTCTTTATGCCTTGTGATGTAAAAAGGAATATGTTTATAAAGAGGATCGCTATATTCTGCATCATACCCCATTGCATCAATTGCTTGCATTCGATAGCGCTTTCCATGTTTATCAACTGATCCTGTCTTTTCTCCTAATCCAAAATATTGTTCATCTAAATCACGCTTTAAATAATGAACGATCCCCTCACCAAGTGAACCATCAAAATTATACGCCTGAGTTTTTCGGTCATTCGCAAAATTCACCCACCCAGAATCCTCACGGTAAAACCAGCTAATCTTAAATCCATTTAAATCAACATTAAGCTTTAACGCTGAAGTTTCTACGGTACATTCACCGTTATTATTACTAAACTCATAGCTTGGTAGTGAAAAACCGCTTGTATCCAAACGTTTGCGCCCCTCCAATGGAACATCTGACTGCCCGGGTGCGACACTCCAAGTTTTATCTAGTTGTAATTCCTCACCGTCTGTAAACAAAATCCTGATAATATCTGTTTCAAGTATCATAATTTTCGCATATATGTTATTCTCTGCTAGTTCAAATTGAAGAATGTTATCAGTTTCATTTATGAAAGTAAATTGATAATTTTCCTTAATACTCATGTGGTATCTCCTTTACTATGCATGTATTATAAAATAGTGTGTCAAGCTGCTTCCTAATAAAAGTTTATAAATATTGTCTTTAGTAGCCCCTATTCAAAATACTTTTTATCAAATTTTTTTAAAGCTGCTTCTCTCTTTCAAGTCGGCAACAATTTTACTGTATAAATTATCTGTAAGGTTATAAAAGAAAAATAAAATGATTAATCCAATAATATTAAGAGCCGCCGGAGCAAGAAATAATAACCCCTTGAGACCTAACAATGTATCTGAAGACTGCTGAATATTTGGAACGTACCCAATTAAGCTCAGTGCAACTCCTGGAATAAAACCTGCCAAAGCCTGCGCAAGCTTTCGGAAGAAACTGTATGTTGAGTAAACAATGCCTTCTGTACGTTCTCCCGAATTCCACTCATGATAGTCGATGGAATCAGCAATCATTACCCACGGTAGACCAAGCGCAAATGCTAATGCAAAGTTTCCTAATGAAAAAACAGTTAAAAACGTTACTGTACTCGTTGGTAATATAAAATTTAAAACGTCACAGGCAATGCAAACTAAAAGCCCAAGCATGAATGTATTTTTCTTCCCTATTCTTTTTACCATTGCCGGGATGAACATTGAACCAACTACAGCAAGCCCTATACTTAAAAAGGAAAGTATTGACATTAATTCTGGGCTTTTTAAATTATACTCCAAATAGTACAACTGAACAGCGTTGCGAATATTGGAAGAAGCAATCATGAATAACGCTGCTAAACACAATACAATAAGAGGACGGTTTGAAAACAATGCTTTGAATAGTTTAGATAAAGGCACCTTTTCTTTTCTTGGGGCTCTAATAACGTTTTCTTTAGTATTACGATAGCAAATTAAATGAAACAAAATTCCGAATATTGACATCACAGATATAGCTACGATGTACCCGACTTCTTTATTAGCAAACTGTAGCACAATAGGAATTACCACTACTCCTGAAATAAGAAGAGCTGTTTGACTACCAATTGCTCTAAATGAACCCAAAGATGCACGGTCAATTGGATCTTGTGTCATCGCTGCAGACAAAGAACCATATGGGATATTAACAAATGAATAGGCTAGCCCAAATCCCATATAGGTGGCAAATGCCCAAACAATCTTTCCGGTGTCTGAAAAGTTTGGAGCCAAAAACGAGATGACCGTCATTAATGCTAGAGGAACTGTTCCCCATAAAATGAAAGGTCGGAACTTTCCTCTTTTTGAGATATTTGTTCTTGAATCTACAAATGCACCAACACTTGTATCTGCAAACGCGTCAAATATTTTAGAAATTAAAAATACTAGCCCTCCCCAGTAAGCAGAGATTCCCAAAACATCTGTATAAAATTTTAGAAGGTATAACTGTCCCATATCAAACATAAGTCCGTTACCAATATCACCAAAACCATAAGACATCTTTTCTTTGAAAGTTAGCTTTTTAGAAACCGTAACTACTGGCCTTTTACTTGGAACCACTGGTAATGCCATATAACTATCCCCTCTTTCTCCCATTTACAATCCCCTTTTGTAAACCCTTTCATTAAGAAGTAGACATAGATGTTTCAATATTTAAAATCTATCACACTCCTTTCAGATGTCTCTTTTTAAGTTAGTAGCCCACAAACTTAAAGCATCAATTTTCTCTTTTCTTTAACTCTTTCCACACTTGTTCATATACTTTTTTTAAAGGAACGCTGTAAGTCTCAGCAATGAACTTACAATCTTCAAATTCTGGTGCCCTTTGTACAACTTCACCTTTCATAAGTCCGGTTTTTACTGTAACGCTTCCCCATTCGGTTTCTACTTTATGGAATTCTCGTTCCAGCCGGTGAACCGACAATGGATAATAGCGAATTCCCAAAGTTGTTGTTTCCTGAAATAAAATCTCCTTTATTTTATCTACATATGCCTCTGCACAAAGCAGCTGAAGTAAAACACCTGGTCTGTTTTTCTTCATGTAAATAGGCGTGTAAAAGACGTCGTTGGCTCCGGACTCTAAAAGCAAGTCCATAATATATCCCAGTAATTCGCCAGAAATATCGTCAAGATTCACTTCCATTTTTATCATTTTACGATCGATGTGCTCCAAGTTAGGAGGAATGTGTGAAGACAAAATAGTCTCTCCTTTCTTTTAGTTCCTGTTTACTTTGAGATAGGATACTTCAGACTTTCAATTTTCCTCACCAATAATTACTCGGAGCACATTAGGATGTTTTTCAAAATCTTTTGTTCCTGCTCCATACCCCACTGCTTGTACTGTCATGGAAGGAACTGTACAGAATTCTTCTGAAAGCACTGATACAATAGCTGCACCTGTAGGCGTGGTTAACTCGCTTTTTATATTGCTTTGCTGAAGAGGAACACCTTTTAATATTTCTAAAGTAGCAGGTGCAGGGATTGGATAAATCCCATGATCAATATGTACTTTACCAGCACCTACACAAACAGGTGATGATTTTATTTTTCGAATTTCTAGTTTGTTTATCAAAATAGAAGCTCCTACAATATCTATAATCGAGTCTACAGCTCCGACTTCGTGAAAGTGTACTTTTTCTAAAGAAATACCGTGAATAAGACCTTCAGCTTCCCCAATTTTTCTAAAAATGTTTAACGAAGTTTCTTTCACTTCTTGAGATAATTGACTTCCGTCGATCAGCTTTACAATATCTTGGTAAGCACGATGACTATGGTGATGGCTGTGTTCGTGATGATCGCTATGTTCATGCTTGTGACGATGGTCGCTATGTTCATGTTCGTGATTGTGGTCGACATCTTCATGTTTATGATTATGTTGATGTCCATCAGCATACTTGTGATCAGCTGTTTCCGATAGTTCTACATCAAACTTCGTACTAGAGATTCCATTTTTCACAACTTTTCTCCAGCTCAATTTATACTCTTCAGAAATATTTAGTTTTTGAAGCTCCTCTTCTAAAAGAGTTGAATCTCCTCCAGCATCAATAAGTGCACCAATGAACATATCACCACTAATGCCTGAAAAGCAGTCAAGATAAAGCGTTCTCATTATGTTTAGCTCCTTTTTGAATTAATCGGTGAATCAAAGCAGCGTTGTAAGCAGCGCCGAACCCATTATCAATATTAACTACGCTAATTCCGGAAGAACATGAATTTAGCATAGTTAATAAAGCTGATAATCCGTTAAAATTTGCTCCATAACCAATGCTAGTAGGTACAGCAATGACCGGATGGGAAACCAATCCACCAACAACGCTTGGAAGAGCTCCTTCCATACCAGCTACTACCACTGTCACAGTAGCATTTTGAATCTCATCAATATTATTTAAGAGTCGATGAATACCAGCTACTCCTACATCATAAATACGGCGAACTTTACACCCGAGTATTTCTGCAGTTACTGCAGCTTCTTCTGCCACAGGCAAGTCAGAGGTTCCTGCACAAACAATGGCAATATATCCTTCAAAAAAAGAATCCTGATCCGAGTCCTTCCAAAAGAGAATTTTTGCTACCTCGTTATATGCAAAACTTGGGCATGCTTCAAGCACTTGATTTGCTTTTTCTTTTGATATTCGCGTCACAAGCACCGACTTATCTTTCAGTTGCAGCGCTTTAATAATAGAAATGATTTGTTCGGCTGTTTTCCCTTCACCAAATACTACTTCTGAAAAACCTTGACGTTTTTTTCGATGATAATCTACCTTAGCAAAACCTAGATCCTCATATGTAGCTAACTCTTTTTCAGCATCTGCCACAGTTAGTTTCCCTTGCTGAACTTGTTTCAAAATTTCTTTTATCATTGTTCGTCACACACCTTAGATTGTTTATTCAGTGAAGTTTAGTGTCACTATTCCACTTTGGATAAGGCTTGATTCATGCTACCACTTTGATAACCAGTCAAATCTAATGTAATATATTTATAGCCTAGTCCCTTCAATTTCTTAGTAATGATATTATTTTTTTCCATAATAAAGGTCATATCCTGAGGTTCCACTTCAATTCTAGCAATCTCTTTATGGGTTCGAACTCTCACTTGACCAACACCTAGCTCTTTTAAATAGGCTTCTGCTTTTTCTACTTTGGTTAATTTTTCTTTCGTAATATACTCACCGTAAGCAATTCTAGAAGATAAGCAAGCAAATGAAGGCTTATTCCAAGTTGGTAACTCTAATTGCTGAGATAACTCTCTAATTTCTTTTTTAAACAAATTAGCCTCTAGTAGAGGTCCTCGTATTCCTTTTTCCTTTGCAGCCTTCATGCCAGGTCGGTGTTCATTCATATCATCCGCTATAGCACCATATACAATCGTTTTAAATTGGTATTCTTCAATAATTGGCTTCAGATGATCAAATAAGCTACTTTTACAAAAATAACATCTATTTTTGTTGTTTTCCGAATAGCCTGGAATAGCTAATTCTGATGTCTCAATGATCTGATGCCTTACCCCAATTTGCCTTGCTAGCACCTTGGCTTCTTCCAGTTCACTTGATGGATAGGTCTCCGAATCTGCAGTTACTGCAATCACATTTTCATTTCCTAATGTTTCAACAGCCACTTTTAATAAGAAAGTGCTATCGACTCCTCCGGAGAAAGCTACAACAACTGATTCCATATCTCGAAGAATAGAAGTTAAAATCTCGTATTTTTTGCCCAACATGTTCTTATCCTCCCGTCTTTGACAATCTTCTTACTTTTAAATTGTCATGCTTCCAAATCCACCATCAACCCGTATTAGCGTTCCTGTTACAAAACTAGAAGCCTTTTCTGAAGAAAGCCAAACAGCTGCTCCTTGTAGTTCTTCTGGCTTACCAAACCGCTTCATAGGTGTATGTCCCATAATTGAATCTACCCTCTGTGAACTTAGTAATTTTTTATTTTGTTCTGCTGGAAAAAATCCAGGAATAATTGCGTTGACTCGAATACCGTTCGGAGCTAACTCTCTAGCTAAAAATTGCGTTACACTATTAAGACCGGCTTTTGACACAGAATACGTAAATACTTTAGATAACGGAGTAGTCGAAGAAACAGAAGAAATATTAATAATACTGCCTTTTCTTTTTTGTTCGATCATTTTTTCAGCAAAAATTTGACACGTAAGTACAACCCCTTTTAGATTGACATCCATAATATCATCCCATTCGTCCATATCTAGCTCAAAAAAAGGAGTTCCACTATTTTTACCAGGAGCGTTAAGAAGAATATCCCATCCTCCTGACCATTTTTCAATTGCACTAGCTACTTCAATTAAGGATTCACGAGCACTGACATCAGCTTGAAAAGCTTTTGCTTTTCCTCCATTACGTTCTATTTCCTTCACTACATCTTCTGCTTTTTCTAAATTACGTCCTACAATAGCAACTGTTGCTCCATGATTAGCTAGTCCTATCGCTATAGATGAACCTAAAACACTATTTCCACCAATTACGACTGCAGTTTTTTTAGTTAAATCAAATAATTGTTTCATTTCTGTCCTCCACTCTCAAAAAATTTCCTTCTTTATTAAATGATATAGAATACAGCTCTGAACTTTGTTGCATATGAGGATGAGAATGGATATGATTTAGCAATGCCTCAGAAACCTCAATTTCACTTAGCTCTAACGTATTTTTAATTCGCACCATCTTTACTTGAGTAAAGTCTAATATATTACTCGTTTTAATAGCTGCCTGAATGGCTTGGCGATCATTAGGTAACGTAGTAGGTATTTTTGTAGGCGCCACAACTGTTGAAGTTAAGCCATTGGCGTACATAAATTCTAGGTTTGCTTTATCTACTAATCTTTGAGTTGTAAAGTCTGCAGTTCCGACTCCATTTGCATTTCCTTCTGTTTGGGGAGTCAAGTCCAAAACAACCATCTTATTAACGGCCGGTCCGCCATGAGCATATGGAGTTGGATAGCGTCCTGTGACATTAGGATCCATTCCATCCCCACTAATATTTTTACCAATTTCATCAATAACCAGCACGTCTAGCTCATCAAAGTACAGTTTCGGTAAAAGCTGTTTAGCTATAATTTGTAGATTCGTCTCTTTATCCTCAATTTGTTCAGACGGCAATACTTCTATTACAGCTACTTTATCAAATGAGTTTTCAATACTAGCAATGCCAAATAGAACAGGAAGTTCTTGCATAATAACTTTAGCCATTGCAGGAACGTTTTCAGCCATATATTTAAATCCTAGCTGATGGCAAGCTTCTGCCCCTTTTTGTTTTCCTAAACCAATGCTAATCATTTTCATGAGACCACTTTCCACTGGACCGCGAAAAGCTGTATGTGGTTTTATTCGATTTACAACGATAATTCCATCAGCTTTTGAAGCATGCTTATCTACAAAGACAGGTAATCCATTGGATAATTGTCCAATTTCCACTACCTCCATTGAAGAACGAATCTCACATTGTACACTCTCTTCGGTTATTCCAAGATGGCGTAAAACTTCTTGCTGGCCTTCAGCAGTTGCTCCGCCATGACTACCCATGCTTGGAACAATAAAAGGATTAGCTCCAAGTCCTTTTAAGAATTGTACTGTGGTAGCTGTCATTTCGACTATTTGATCAAGCCCTCTACTACCTACTGCAATGGCAATTTCCATTCCAGGTGTTATTCTTCTTTTTATGTTTTCTTGATTTAATTTTTCCGTTAATACATGTTGAACGTCATGAATTTTTGTATCATCAAATGCCACTTGTACCTTGGCCATTTTAGGAATAGGAATATCTTTTAATAAATCTTGCAAAATACCCATCTTTTTCTCTCCTTTCTTTTAATCTGTAACATTAGAATTATCCGTAATAAGAAAAAGAACTTTATTCATGTTAACGTTGTAAAAAGTATCTCTCTGCGTTGTAATAAGAAATATTTTCAATCAGCGCTTGCAGAACTGTAGAATCATTGGGAACCTTTCCTTGCTCTACCCATTCGCCAATTAAGTTGCATAGTATTCTACGAAAATAATCATGTCTTTCATAGGAGAGAAAGCTGCGAGAGTCTGTCAACATACCGATAAAATGACTGAGTAACCCAACGTTAGCAAAATCTTTCATTTGTCTCTCCATTCCATCAATGTGGTCGTTAAACCACCAAGCTGTCCCAAACTGAATTTTTCCAGGAACGCCATTTTCATAAAAATTCCCCATCATAGCGGCAAGTACAGGATTATCTTTAGGATTCAAATTAAATAACACGACTCTCGGAAGCGCATCTTCTTGATCAAGCGCATTCAGAAATTCCGATAATCCTCGTGCGATATCAGCTTCTCCAATTGAATCAAACCCTGCATCCGCTCCTAAAAGGTTTTTCATTTTTGTATTGTTGTTTCGCATAGCTCCGATGTGTAGTTGCATTACCCATTGTTTGTGAGCGTACATTTTTCCTAGTTCTTTTAAAAGAAACGATCGGTACTTAATTAACTCATCTTGTGAAAGAAGTTCGTCATTCATACGTCTCGTAAAAATTATTTCCGCTTCTGCTAGAGTCACCTCTTGGTATTTCATGTAAGGAATATCATGATCCGCTGCTCTTCCCCCATTATCATGAAAATAATCAACTCGCTGTTTAAGCGCTTTAATTAAAGTTGCTAAAGATGTTACTTGTTTCTGAGCTACGTGTTCAAGGTTCTTGATCCATCTCTGAAAAGTTGGACGTTCAATAAACATTGCTCCATCAGGACGAAAGGTTGGAACAACTTTTGTTTCAAACGTAGAATTTTGCTTTAGCAATTGATGATATTTAAGAGTAGAGGTAGGATCATCCGTAGTCCCTATAAATCGTACATTAGATTTCTTAATTAACGATTGAGGTGTAAACTCGGCACTTTGCAGTTTTTCGTTGCATTCGTTCCAAATTTCAAGTGCCGTATCCGGGCTAAGCCTTTTATCAATATTAAAAAAATTCTTTAATTCCATATGAGTCCAGTGGTACAAAGGATTTCCAATTAAAGAGGGCACCGTTTCTGCCCAAGCAAAAAATTTTTCCCAATCACTAGCTTCTCCCGTAATGAAATGCTCAGCTATACCATTCATTCTCATTGTTCGCCACTTGTAATGATCTCCTGCTAACCACAGCTGAGTAAGGTTTTTATATTGTTTGTTTTCTAAAATCTCTTTTGGGTCTAAATGGCAGTGAAAATCAAAGATCGGCATTTCTTTAGCAATGTATTTATATAACTTAACAGCTGTAGGTGTGTATAGTAAGAAATCGTCTGCTAAAAACTCTCTCATGTTATTTTCCTCCTAAGGAAACAAAATTGACTTTATGGCTAAAAGGATATGTAAACACTTTCATTTTCTGTTATAATTAATTTGTTCGTTTACTAAACTAATTAATTATAGAAATAATTTAGCATGTATACAAAATTCAGTCAATTAAATATTTTAAATTTTACAATTAATATTTTTCCACACGAAGATGCTATAATAAAAAAACAATGTCAACGAAAATTTGGAGGATATATTTATGCCTAACGGTGATGCAGCTTATATCAAAAAATTAAATCGATCTTTAATTATTAGCAAAATTGTAGAGGCAGGAATGATTTCACGAGCTGAATTGTCTAAGGTTACAGCATTAACAAAAGCTACTATTTCAGCACAAGTTGCAAGTCTACTTGAAGAAGATATTATTATTGAGACACAGCAAGACTATTCAAACGTTGGAAGAAAGCCTATAATGTTATCTTTGAACGAAACGGCAGGATATGCACTAGGAATTGATCTAGATTATGGTCAAATCTCATTTACTCTTTCTAATCTTCTTGGACGTCCAGTTTCTTCAGATAAAGTCAAAATACACGATACAAATTACTCAAATATACTTAGTGTATTAGTAAAAAAAATTAATGAATATAAAGATAAATGTCTTATGTCTAGATACGGCCTGATTGGTATAGCTATTTCGATACATGGTCTTGTTACCACTGATGAAATTATTCACTACATCCCTAGGTTGCAGTGGCATGAAATTGCTTTAAAAGAAGACTTAGAAGCAGCAGTAAAGGTGAATGTTTATCTTGAAAACAATGCAAATTTACTAGCTTTTGCTGAACGAGCTTATACACATCATAAATCTGATAACTTAGTATGTATAACGCTTCGTTCAGGTATAGGTCTTGGAATCTTAATAAACAACAAATTATCTAAAGGTCATGATGGCTATGCAGGAGAAATTGGTCATATGATTGTTCAACCAAATGGAGAGCTTTGTGCCTGTGGAAACAAAGGATGCTGGGAGAAATATGCATCTGAGTCAAGCTTTTTAAAGAACCTTTCCCAAAGAAAACAAGTTCGTAATATGTCTTTTAAACATATTGAAGAAGAGCTTAATAGAAAAGATATTGAAACCCATCAAGAAATGGAGAATTTTATTCATTACCTTTCAATTGGTTTGAATAATGTCATTAATATCTACAATCCTGAAATTTTAATTATCGATAGTGAATTACTTTCTCGATACCCAGATTCTATACAAAAAATTAAGAGCAGCCTTTCTTCCTCTATAAGTCACTACCGTGAATTATTAATCTCCTCAACTGGAAAAAAGGCATATGAATTGGGTGCATGCGCATTAGTAATTAAGCATTTCCTTGAAATTACAATGCCAAACTTGGTATATTCCGAGTCAACAGAAAGCTCCCTTTTAAAATAAGTACCATCTACATTTCAGCTTGTATAGTAAGAGTAATTAAAGATAAATGTTTTTACCTTCGAAAAAAGAAATGAAAGATTAATTAAGACTTTCAACCTTCCTAATAAAGAAAGTAAAATGATTGTAGCATGAGCTTAAACTAAAACCGGAGCTATCTTACCTAGACAGCGATTAAGAATTGCCTCCTACTTGCTAGGAGGCAATTCTTTTACTTCTATATCTAATCACCATAATAAAACTCCAAAAGGTTTAGGATAGATAACAAGATGATCAAAATAACCAAAAC
>Ga0164307_10000962_pt1 | contig 12942 bp, 14 predicted proteins | sample Whisoiple_243_MG_FD_110214 | JGI IMG/M metagenome (GOLD analysis project Ga0164307, IMG submission 110214) | Soil microbial communities amended with fresh organic matter from upstate New York, USA - Whitman soil sample_243_MG | ecosystem: Environmental > Terrestrial > Soil > Unclassified >...
CCCACCGGCGTCGTCGCCGTGCTCGCGCCGCAGGAGTCCTCGCTGCTCGGGCTCGTCAGCGTGGTCGCTCCGGTGATCGTCACCGGCAACACGGTCGTGGTCGTCTCGTCGTACGACCGTCCGCTGCCGGTCGTGAACCTCGCCGAGGTCCTCGCGACGTCCGACGTGCCGGGCGGGGTCGTCAACATCCTCACCGGCTCGGCCGCGACCATCGGGCCGTGGCTGGCCGCGCACATGGACGTCAACGCCATCGACCTGACCGGCATCGCCGGGGACACCGCGCTGGCCACCGACCTCGAGGTCGCGGCCGCCGACAACCTCAAGCGCGTACGCCGGGCGCCGGCCGCCGAGCCGGACTGGACCCTCGACCCCGGGCTCGAGCCGATGACGGCCTTCCTGGAGATCAAGACCGTCTGGCACCCGATCGGGGTGTGACGCGACGCCGGTCCGGGACGTCATGCGGACAGAGCATCCGCTTGCTCCCTCCGCATGACGTCCCGAGGCGGGGCTGGCATAGCCCCTAGCGCGACGCGATCGCCTTCGCGAAGACGCCGAGGATGTCCTCGGGGGTGTCCGCGCTGTACGCCTGTCCCCCGGTCGCCTCGGCGATCCGCCTGAGCGCCGGGTAGTCGGCGTCGTCACTGATCCCGATCCCGATGATCCGCACCGGGCGCTTCGGGCTCCGTGCCTGCTTGAGCTCCCGGACGAGGCGGTCGAGCGAGATCGACCCGGGGTCGTCGTTGGCGCCGTCGGTCATCAGGATCACCGTGTTGGAGTACGCCGGGTCGTAGTCGCGCAGGGCCCGCTGGTACGCCGCCATCGTGGTGTCGTAGAGCCCGGTGCCGCCGGTGGTGAGCTGCAGCATCTGCTCGGCCTGGCCGTCGAGGCGGTCGCGCTGGCTGGTGCCGTGGACGTCCGCGTCGAGCCGGCGCATCGGCTCCAGCTCGCGCCAGTCCTGGCCCGGCCCACCCTGGTCGATCGAGAAGACCCAGAGCCCGATCCGCGCGCGGTCGGGGAAGACCGCGAGCGCGGTCTTCGCGACCCCCACCGCCAGCTGCATGCGCGACTGTGTGCCCGCCATGTAGTCCATGGAGCCGGAGGCGTCGAAGACCGCGAGGACGCTGGACGGCTGGCTGATGTCCTGCCACAGCTTCAGGTCCGAGGCGGCGGCGAACGGCACCGGGAGCGGCAGTGAGCGCACCGGCCCGACGCCTCCCGCGATCGGCTTGCCGTCCGGCGGACGGAAGCCTTCCTTGGCCAACCTGGCAAGCCCGGTCGCCGAGGCGAACCACCGGGTCAGGGCGCGTGCGGCAGCGAGGGTGCCGGCGTCCGCGCTGGTCGGCGCGTAGAGCGGGAACTGCAGCAGCGGCGCGCCCTTCGACGGGACCCGGGCACGCAGGCCGGAGCCGGAGCCGGCGTGCACCAGTTCCTGCTCGGTGACGGGCATCAGGCGACCCGCGTGCAGGCCGTCGATGAGCCCGGCCAGCGACGCCTCGTCGGCCCGGCCGTCCTGCTGCTCGCCGTACCGCTGGGCCAGCGGGACGAGGGTCTCCCGGATCTGCTCGTCGCTGGCGCCGGTCGCGGTCATCTCCGAGCGCAGCGCCAGCATCGCCAGCGCCCCGACCCCGTCGCTGAGCGGGTCGCGGAGGTCGACCGAGTCGGCGTCGAACGCCGCTCGCCAGGTGGCGGGTGCAACCGTGTCAGGACCGCCCGCGAGCACGACCGGGGAGGACGCGAGCGCGGGGCCCACGATGCGCAGCTGCACGTCCTTGCCGAAGAGCTGCGCCTGCCAGGTGTTGGACTCGGCGATCCAGAGGTCGGGCACGTCCTTGCCGAACTCGAAGCGGCGCGCGACCTGCACCGACGACGCCGGCTCGACCTCGATCTCGAGACAGTCCTCGTGGAGCGCTCCCGCGGCGGTCCGCGCGACGTCCGCCATCGCCGGCGCGACCGACAGGGTCCGGGTCACCGGCTCGGTGCAGGCGGCCTCGTCGTCGGCGCTCGCGCCCGGCGTCCCCTTGAGGACGAGTACGCCGGCCGCTGCCACCGCAGCGAGCGACACCCCGACCGCTAGGACCTTCGCACCTGTGCGCATGGCCGCAACCTAGAACCGGTTTCACCCCACGTCTGCACCGGGCGACCAAGTAGAGCCGACCGGTCCTGACGACATGGCCCACCCGGGTCATCCCCGTCGGCCGTTCGTCCCACGGGGTTCGGTCACGACAGCCACTGCAAGAATGGGCCGGTGCGCGCGCAGGTGATCGTCCTTGCTGGACCGTCCGGGTCCGGGAAGTCCCGACTCGCCGAACGCGTCGGGCTGCCGGTCCTCCGGCTCGACGACTTCTACAAGAGTGCCGGCGACCCCTCGCTGCCGCTGATCACCGAGGGCGCCAACGCCGGCATCGTCGACTGGGACGTCCCCGAGTCGTGGCTGCTGGACGACGCGATGGCCGCCCTGGACGAGCTCTGCCGCACGGGCCGGGCCGAGGTGCCGGTCTACGACATCTCGCAGTCCGGCCGCTGCGGCACCCACGTGCTGGAGCTCGGCGACCACCACCTGTTCGTGGCCGAGGGGATCTTCGCCCAGGAGATCGTCGGCACGTGCGGCGATGCCGGACTCCTTGCGGCGGCGTACTGCGTACGGCAGCATCCGATGGTGACCTTCTGGCGACGGCTCACCCGGGACCTGCGTGAGCGCCGCAAGGCGCCGCTGGTGCTGGTACGACGCGGCCTGGCCCTGATGCACGACCAGCGACGGGTGGTCTCCCACGCCGTGGAGCGGGGCTGCTCACCGGTGACGCCCGACGAGGCGTACGCCGCGATCGGGCTGCTGGCCCGGCGGGACGCCTCGCGATGAGGCCGAACTCATGAAACTCTGCTCATGAAGAGGTGGCCGCGACAGCCAGACTCCCGCACGTGCGGGCCGTCGAGCGTCGTCGTCGCGGAGGACCTTGCCGGTCCGTGGCCGGACTTCCGTGAGGACGTGCTCGCGATGCACCGCCGGCTCACCGGCGTGCGCGACCGCCACGGCCGCTGGCAGCTGCCGTGGCCACGGATGTTCGGCACCCCGCCGTGGGCGGTGGCGCGGGAGCTGGGCGGGAGTGTCCACCGCTATCGCGAGGCGGACGTGCTCGCGGCACTGCCGACCCCGGTCCCGGTCTTCCTCGGCACCAGGTGGCTTCCCCGTCACGTCGTCCTCGTGCTGGACGAGCGTGACGGGGAGCCCCTGATCTACAACCCGGCGCTGGGCGCCGTCGTACCTCTGTCGTCGTCGCGGTGGAAGCGCCGCTGGTGGGCGGTCCTGCCGCGTTGACGGGTCAGGCCAGCGCCTTGGCCTTCAGCGCGTCGAACTCCGCCTGGGTGATGGCGCCCGAGTCGAGCAGCCCCTTCGCCCGGGCGATCTCGTCGGCAGGCGACGCGGCGCCACCGGACACGGACCGGATGTAGTCCTCCTGGCTGGCCTGCGCCGAGCGCACCGCGGCGATGTTGCGCTCCGCCATGCCCTGACCGCGCGCGATCAGGTACACCAGCGAAGTGATCAGCGGCAGGATGATCAGGAAGAACACCCAGACCGCCTTCAGCCAGCCGCTGGTGTCCTTGTCGCGGAACAGGTCCGTGAGGATCTGGAACAGCACGACCAGGTAGGCCATGAGCAGGAAGAAGGAGATGATGAACCAGAAGAAGTCCCAGAAGCTGTCCACAGCGTTCCTCTCAAATGCGTCGGAGCCGGACTCGGCCCACTATCGCGTCGAGGCTAATGTCCCGTGACCTCACCCGGACTCACCTGTTCCGGGTGAGAGCGCGTCAGGAGGCCCTGGGCAAGGAACGGGCAGATCAGCACCGTGAGAGCGCCTCCCGCGACCAGGACGGACGCGTTCGTCGCGGTCATCTCCCCGGCGTCGACGGCGACCGCGGTGACGGCCACGATGATCGGCAGCCCGGTGGCGGCGAAGAGCCCCATCGAGACGCTCTCCCGGCCGTCGAAGGCGCGCGCGCCGTCGACCCGCGTGGTCCAGGTGGCGAGCAGGACCAGGCCGCCACGCACGAGCAGGATCAGCGCCACGAAAGCGACCAGCGCGACCGGCTCGTCGAGCACCGCCTGCGGGTCGATCGCCATCCCCGAGGTGATGAAGAAGACCGGGATCAGCAGCCCGAAGGCCAGACCCTCCAGCTTGTGCTCGAGGCTCTCGTGGCCCTCGGGCAGCAGCCGGCGCAGGACGAACCCGGCGGCGAAGGCGCCGAGGACGGCGTCCAGCTCGAAGACGGCTGCCGCGACCCCGAGCGTCACGAGGAGCAGCACGACCAGGCGGACCTGGATCTGCCCCGAGGTCTCCGCACCGCGCTGGATCTCGGCCAGCAGCCGTGAGCCGTCGCGGCCGTGTCGCAGCGAGAACCGCCCGACCAGCACCGCGAGCAGCGCGAAGGCGCCGAGGACGATCATCGAGCCGATCGGGCCGCGGGCACCGAGCAGCACGGCCATCGCGACGATCGGCCCGAGCTCGCCGTACGCGCCGTGGTTCATCAGGGTCTTGCCGAAGCGGGTGCCGAGCATCCCGCTGTCCTTGAGGATCGGCAGCAGCGTGCCGAGCGCCGTCGAGGTCAGCGCGATCGCGACCGCGATCTCCGCGTGGATGTGGTCGGAGAGCCCGATCAGGCCGATCACGGCGAGCGCCACCGCGAGGCAGACCAGCCAGGTGGCGAGCGCTCGTCGTCCGCCCTTGCCGACCAGCTCGTCGACCTCGACCTCGTAGCCAGCGAGCAGGAACAGCATCCCCAGGCCGAGCTCGCGCAGCATGCCGACGCCCTCCCCCGTCTCGGCGAGGTCGAGGACGTTCGGCCCGATCACGACGCCGAGGACCAGCAGCAGGACGACCTCGGGCACCTTGCCGCGCAGGAGCAGGCCGACCAGGAGCGGAGCGAGGACGGCGCACAGCGCGATCCAGAAGATCGACTCGGCCGGTGACGGCATCACGAGGTCCAGACGACGAAGACCAGCACCAGCCAGGCGGCGGCCACGCCCAGGGCGACCAGGAGGGCGAGGGACCCGAGCACGAGCCAGGTCCGGCCGGCCCCCTCCGCGGTGCCCTCCGTGGCGGCCACGTCGACCCGGTCCGGGCGCTCGGGGTCGTAGGCGACCTCGATCTGCTCACCGACCCGCGGGGGCGGTGAGGGCACGTCGGTGAGCGTCAGCGCCTCGACGGCTTCGGTCGCCCCTTCGGGGGTGTAGCTCACCCGCGGGAAGTAGCGGGTGTCCGGCGCGGCGCCGAGGCTGAGGTCCTTCGCCTCGAGGGCGACGACGGTGGCGGTCGTGGCGACCGCACGGCTGCGGAAGGTCTCGGCCGTACGCCGTACGCCGCGGCCCTTGAGCAGGAGGAAGACGCCGACCAGCAGGATGAGCACGGCCGAGCCGAGCAACAGCACGGTCGGCACGTAGTGGATCTTCATGCCACTACGCCTCCTCGCGCAGCGCGGCGTACGCCGGCTTGATCACGTCGGAGATCAGGGCGAACCGCTCGTCGAACGGCAGGAACGCCGACTTCATCGCGTTGATCGTGAACCACTCCAGGTCGCTCAGCCCGTAGCCGAACGCCTCGACCAGCGAGGTCATCTCGTGGGTCATCGAGGTCTGGCTCATCAGCCGGTTGTCGGTGTTGACCGTGACCCGGAAGCGCAGCTTCTTCAGCAGCCCGATCGGGTGCTCGGCGATCGAGGCGGCGGCCCCGGTCTGGATGTTGGACCACGGGCACATCTCGAGCGGGATCCGCTTGTCACGCACGTACGCCGCGAGCAGGCCCAGCTCGACCGAGCCGTCGTCGTGCACGGTGATGTCGTCGATGATCCGCACGCCGTGGCCGAGCCGGTCGGCGCCGCACCACTGGATCGCCTGCCAGATCGACGGCAGCCCGAAGGCCTCACCGGCGTGGATCGTGAAGTGGAAGTTCTCGCGCTGGAGGTACTCGAACGCGTCCAGGTGCCGGGTGGGCGGGTAGCCCGCCTCGGCGCCGGCGATGTCGAAGCCCGCGACCCCGCGATCCCGCCACGCCACCGCCAGCTCGGCGATCTCCATCGACCGGGCCTGGTGCCGCATCGCTGTCAGCAGCTGGCGTACGACGATCCGGTCGCCGCTCGCCGCGACCCCCTGGTCGAAGCCGTCCTGCACGGCCGCCACGACCTCGTCGAGCGTCAGGCCGGTCTCGACGTGCTGCTCGGGGGCGTAGCGGATCTCGGCGTACACGACCCCGTCGGCGGCGAGGTCCTCGACGCACTCGCGGGCCACCCGGGTCAGCGCGGGACCGGTCTGCATCACGCCGACGGTGTGGTCGAAGGTCTCGAGGTAGCGCTCCAGCGAGCCCGAGTCGGCCGCCTCGGCGAACCAGCGTCCGAGGGACTCCGCCGTCAGCTCGCCACCGACGTCCGGCAGCTGGTGACCGCAGTCGGCTGCGAGCTCGATGATCGTCTGCGGGCGCAGCCCGCCGTCGAGGTGGTCGTGCAGGAGCACCTTCGGTGCCCGTCGGACCTGGTCACGGGTCGGCGTCACGGGGTCCCCGCTGGGTTGTTCGTCGGAGGAGCGAAGCGGGGGAGTCGAAGAACCCAGCGGGGTGTGCTCATGCGTCGATCCAATCAGACCCGTTAGACAGTGCTGGATATCTTGGGAGGCATGCGCGTCTTCAAGACCCTCGACGAAGTGTCCGCCGCCGTCGGTGAGGAGCTCGGCACCTCCGAGTGGCTGGCGATCGACCAGGAGCGCGTCAACGTCTTCGCCGACGCCACCGGCGACCACCAGTGGATCCACGTCGATGTCGACCGCGCCAAGGACGGCCCCTTCGGCGGCACCATCGCCCACGGCTACCTCACGCTCTCGCTGGTGCCCTTCCTCGGCAGCCAGGTGCTGAGCTTCGAGACGCCCGGCGCCAAGCTCAACTACGGCACCAACAAGGTCCGCTTCCCCAACCCCGTCCTGGTCGGCAAGCGGATCCGCGCACACGTCGCGATCGCCGACGTCGCCGACCTGCCGAAGGGCAAGCAGGCGACGATCCGCTACACCATCGAGATCGAGGACGAGGCCAAGCCCGCCTGCGTCGCCGAGACGGTCGTCCTGCTGCTCCCCTGACGTCGAGTCGGGACTTTCGACGGTTGAGTCGGGAGTTCTGACCGTCGAATCTGGCGAATGAACCGTCACAAGTCCCGACTCAAGCGTCACAAGTCCCGACTCGACTAAATCCCGTGCCGTCCGGCCCGTTGGCCGTTAGGTTCCTCGGTGTGACGGCGGTGGTGGCTCGGGATCTCAGGCGCAGTTTCCGCACCACGCAGGGGCGGTTGAAGCGCGCCCGCAAGGACGTCGAGGCGGTGCGCGGCGTGTCCTTCAGCATCGAACCAGGTGAGACGTTCGGCCTGCTCGGCCCCAACGGTGCCGGGAAGACCACGACGATCAAGATGTTGATCACGCTGCTGCTGCCCACCTCGGGCAGTGCCAGCGTCCTCGGCCGCGACGTGGTGACCGACGTCCGGGAGGTACGCCGCCGCATCGGCTACGTCTTCGGCGGCGACCGCGGCCTCTACGACCGGCTCTCGGGCCTGGACAACCTGCGCTACTTCTCCGAGCTGTACGGCGTGGACCCGCGCGAGCAGAAGCAGCGGATCGGGGCGCTGCTGGAGCTCGTCGGCATGACCGGCCGCGAGGGCGAACGGGTGGAGGGGTACTCCCGCGGCATGCGGCAGCGCCTGCACATCGCACGCGGCCTGCTCCACGACCCCGAGGTGATCTTCCTCGACGAGCCGTCGATCGGGATCGACCCGGTCGGCGCCCGCGAGCTGCGCGCCACCATCGCGTCGCTCAAGGACCAGGGCAAGACCGTCCTGCTGACCACGCACTACATGTTCGAGGCCGACGAGCTCTGCGACCGGATCGCCGTGATCCGCGCCGGCGAGATCGTCGCCGAGGGTACGCCGGACCAGCTCAAGCGCGGGGTGCCCAGTGGTCGCGTCCTCGAGGTCGAGACGTACGGCGTGCCCGACGCCGTGGTCACCGGCATGTCCGAGCTGGACGCCGTCCGGTCTGTCGGGGTCGAGGAGCGTGGCCAGCTGCAGGTCCTCGTGCTGCAGTGCGACGCGGACTCCGAGGTGACCCAGCAGGTGCTCGCCCGGCTGGGCGACGTACGCGTGGGGCGGATCGCGGTGCGTGAGCCGACCCTCGAGGACGCCTACGTGCAGCTGGTGACGGGGTGACCGTCGACCGGCTCTCTGCCCGGCTCCGCCAGCTGTGGCTGTGCTACCGGCTGCAGCTGAAGATCCTGCTGATCTCTCCCTTCGAGGGGTTCCTCGGCATCGTCTTCCCGCTGATGTTCGCGACCGCCACCCTGATGGTCTACCGCGTCAACGGCGACGAGGCCGCGATGGCGTACGCCGGCCTGGGCGCTGCGGTCATGGGCGTGTGGACGTCGGTGACGGTCAGCGCGAGCACCCTGCTCAACCGCGAGCGCTGGGCGGGGACGCTGGAGCTGCTGGTGGCGGCGCCGACGCCGTTCTCGATGGTGCTGATCCCGATCACCACGGCGATGGCCACCGTCGGCCTGGTCAGCGTCGTCGTGACCCTCGTCTGGAACCGGCTGGTGTTCGGGGTCCGGCTCGAGGTCGAGAGCTGGCCGCTCTTCGTGCTCGGCGTCCTCGCGGCGACGGTGACGATCGCGATGTTCGGGTTCCTGCTCTCGGTCGTCGCGGTGCGCTATCGCACCGCCTGGGCACTCGGTGCATCGCTGGAGTACCCCGGGTGGCTGCTCTGCGGGTTCGTCGTACCGATCGCGCTGCTGCCCGTCGTGCTCCACCCGATCTCCTACGCGCTGGCGCCGACCTGGGCCGTCGAGGCGATGCGCTCGGCTGCCTCCGGCGAGAGCCCGTGGGGCGAGCTCGGCATCTGTATCGCGCTGGGTTCGGCGTACGCAGCCGTCGCCGCCTACCTCGGCGTACGGCTCATCGACTCCGCCCGCCGCAACGCCACGCTGGCGCTGACCTGACCGAGCCATGTCCAACACCAGGATCTTCTTCGTCGGCGGGCTGATGAGCTTCCGCGCGCAGTTCAACTGGCTCAACCCGTGGATCCTGGTGCCGGCGCTGCTGATCTCGCCCGTGGCACAGATCCTGCTCTTCGCGTACGTCGGCCGCGCGGCCGGCGTGGGCGACGACCGGTTCTTCGTGGTCGGCAACGCGCTCAACTACGCCGCGATCCCCTGCATGTTCGCCATGACCTTCGCGATCTCGGGTGAGCGCTGGGGACAGACGCTGGGACTCGTGCTCGCCACGCCGGCGCGCCGGCTCCCGCTCTTCCTGGGCCGGGCTCTGCCCGTGATCGTGACCGGGTGGGGTGTGGCCGTCTTCGGCCTCGTCGTCGGCTCGCTGCTGCTCGGCGTGCGGATCGAGGTGGGTGCGTGGCCCGCGCTCATGCTCGCCGTCGTCGTCACCTCGTTCTCCTGCACGGGTCTCGGCCTGGTGATGGGCGCGGCCTGTCTGCGGATCCGCGACGGTGCGACCCTCGGCAACATCGTCTTCCTGCTCCTGCTGGTCTTCTGCGGCACCAACGTGGCACTCGACGACCTGCCGGCCTGGATGGCGGCCGCGGGCGAGTGGCTTCCGCTGACCCACGGCATCGAGGCGGCCCGGGGCCTGGCGGGCGGTGCGAGCCTGTCCGACGTCAGCGACTCGTTGCTGCGTGAGCTGCTGACCGGCCTTGCCTACGGCGCCGTCGGTCTGGCGACGCTCGGGTGGATGGAGCGCGACAGCCGCCGCCGCGCCACCCTCGAGCGGATGTGACCTCGGTCAGCCGATCCGGTCGATGACCAACGGACTGCCGGCGTACGACGACCCGTCCGGCTCGATGTCGTAGCCGCCCTCGAGTGAGGCCAGCGCGCGCTCGAAGCGGTGCTCGTCGTCGGTGAGCAGCGTGAAGAGCGGCTCGCCCTGTGTGACGCTGTCACCCGGGCGGGCGTGCCAGACGACGCCGGCCCCGGCCTGCACCGGGTCCTCCTTGCGGGCGCGGCCGGCGCCGAGGCGCCAGGCGGCGAGACCGACGGCCATCGCGTCGAGCCGGGTCAGGACACCCGAGGACGGCGCGGTCACGACGTGCTGCTCCCGAGCGGTCGGGAGTACGGCGTCGGGGTCACCGTCCTGAGCCCGGATCATCTGCTTCCAGGCGTCCATCGCGGAGCCGTCGGCCAGCTTGTCGGCGGGGTCGATGTCCGAGCGGCCCGCCCCGGCGAGCATCTCCCGGGCCAGGGCCAGGGTCAGCTCGACCACGTCGGCCGGACCACCGCCTGCGAGCACGTCGACGGACTCCTGGACCTCGATGGCGTTGCCGGCGGTCAGGCCCAGCGGCGTGGACATGTCGGTGAGCAGGGCGACCGTGTGCACCCCGGCGTCCTGGCCGAGCGCCACCATCGTCTCGGCGAGCTCGCGAGCGGACGCGACGTCCTTCATGAACGCGCCGGTCCCCACCTTGACGTCGAGCACCAGTGCGCCGGTGCCCTCGGCGATCTTCTTCGACATGATCGACGAAGCGATCAGCGGGATCGCCTCGACCGTGCCGGTGACGTCGCGCAGGGCGTAGAGCTTCTTGTCAGCCGGGGCGAGCCCGTCACCCGCAGCGCAGATCACCGCGCCGAGCGACTCCAGCTGCGCGAACATCTCCTCGTTGGACAGCGCCGCCCGCCAGCCGGGGATCGACTCGAGCTTGTCCAGGGTGCCGCCGGTGTGGCCGAGGCCGCGCCCCGACAGCTGGGGTACGGCGACGCCGCACGCCGCCACCAGCGGAGCGAGCGGGAGGGTGATCTTGTCCCCCACGCCGCCGGTCGAGTGCTTGTCGGCGGTCGGGCGAGAGAGCGCCGAGAAGTCCATCCGCTCCCCCGAGGCGATCATCGCCGCGGTCCACCGGGAGATCTCGCGGCGGTCCATGCCGTTGAGCAGGATCGCCATCGCCAGCGCGGACATCTGCTCGTCGGCGACGTCACCACGGGTGTACGCCGCGATCACCCAGTCGATCTGGCTGTCGCTCAGCTCGCGCTTGTCCCGCTTGGCCGAGATGACCTCGACCGCGTCGTGCTCAGGCATGGGTTCCTCTCACAGGAAGGGTGCGGTAGCCCCGCAGGACGAACGTCCCCCGACTCTCGGGCTCGCCCGCCAGGGCCAGGTCGGGGAACGTCTCGAACAGGGCCGGCAGCGACTCGGCGAGCTCCATCCGCGCGAGCGGGGCGCCGAGGCAGAAGTGCACGCCGACGCCAAAGGCCAAGTGGTTGTTGGGATCGCGGTCCACCCGGAACTCGTCCGGCTGGTCGAACACCGCCGGGTCGCGGTTGGCGGCGCCGAGCAGGGCGGCGATCTTCTGGCCCTCCTTGACGACGATGTCGCCCACCTCGACGTCCTCCATGGCGGTGCGCTCGAAGAGCTGCAGGGCGGAGTCGAAGCGGAGCATCTCCTCGACGGTGGCCGCCACGTCGGCGCCGGGTCGCAGCCCGCGACGCAGCATCGCGGTCAGCCCGTTGCCGAAGACGTTGACCGAGGCCTCGTGGCCGGCATTGAGCAGCAGCACCACGGCCGCGACGACCTCGTCCTCGGTGAGCTCGGTCGCGACCAGGTCGGTGATCAGGTCGTCGGCCGGCGTCGTACGCCGCTCTCCGACCAGCTCGCGCACCAGCCCGGCGAAGTCCTGCGCTGCCCGTACGGCGTCGTCCACCGTTTGCTGGGGCGGGGCCACCTCGTACATCCGCACGATCGCCTGCGACCAGTCCCGCAGGTCGTGGGCGTAGGAGCGCGGGACGCCGAGCAGGTCGGCGATCACCAGGACGGGCAGCGGCTCGGCGTACCCCTCGATGATGTCGAAGCCATCCGGGTCGAGGTCGTCGAGCAGGCCGGCCGCGATCTCGCGCACCCGCGGCCGGAGCCGCTCGATGTGCCCGCGCGCGAACGCCTTGGCCACCGGGCGGCGCAGGCGCGTGTGGACCGGCGGCTCGTTCTCCATCATCTGGTTGCGGTGCAGGAGGTTGAACGGCTCGAGGTAGTCGAGCGGCTCCTTGTCGGCCCAGATCCGGCCCAGCCGGCGGTCGCGCTGGACCTGGCCGACGGTCGCGTGCGCGAAGGTCAGGTACATCCCCGACGTCTCGTGCCAGGCCACCGCGTGCTGCTCGCGCTCGCGCGCGAAGTGGGGGTAGGGGTCGGCGACGACGTCGGGGTCGGCGAGGTCAATCGAGGTCGTCGGGACCGAAAGCATCGGGCAGCACCTCGTCCATCGTCTTGATTCCGGACACCGTCCACAGCAGCAGCTCGGGCCCGCCGTTCTCGTACAAGAGCTGCCGACAGCGCCCGCACGGCATGATCACCGCACCGTCCCCGTTGACGCACACGAAGTGCGTCAACCGGCCGCCACCGGTGATGTGCAGCTGGCTGACCAGCCCGCACTCGGCACACAGCGCGACGCCGTACGCCGCGTTCTCGACGTTGCAGCCGGTCACCACGCGACCGTCGTCGACGGTCGCGGCGGCACCGACGGAGAAGTGCGAGTACGGCGCGTAGGCGTGGGTGACCGCCTCCTCGGCGGCCGCCTTGAGCGAGTCCCAGGCGAACTCCACTATCCGTGCCCACTCATCCGGCGCTGCCCTTGCGATAGACCTGCCCGTCGGCCGCCGGCATCCGTAGCCGTTGCGAGGCGAACGCGAGCACCAGCAGCGTGACGACGTACGGCGTCATGGTGCTGAAGTCGCTCGGGACCTCGTCGATCGCGAAGTAGAGCGCACCGAGCGCGACGGCCACGACGCCGGTGATGACCGCGGCACGCTGCTGCTGCTGGCGCGCCTGCCAGACCGCGGCGGCGAGGGCGAGCACGGCGACCGCGAGCAGTAGGGCGTGCACCGAGTCACCACCCGCGCGCAGTCCGAGCGTCTCGCTGTAGCCGAAGAGGCC
>Ga0164307_10000966_pt1 | contig 12910 bp, 12 predicted proteins | sample Whisoiple_243_MG_FD_110214 | JGI IMG/M metagenome (GOLD analysis project Ga0164307, IMG submission 110214) | Soil microbial communities amended with fresh organic matter from upstate New York, USA - Whitman soil sample_243_MG | ecosystem: Environmental > Terrestrial > Soil > Unclassified >...
CCCTCGGTGGGCACCCACAGCAGCAGGTCGGAGAAGGACAGGTCGGCGAGCAATTGCCACTCCGAGACGACCGTCTGCAGGTGGGCGACCGCAGCACCGGACAGCACGGAATGCTCGGCAAGTACGTCGGACAGCGTCGACATGGTCGGGAGCGCGCCGTTAGGAGATCTCGGCGATCAGGTCGCCCTCCTGCACGAGTCCGCCCTCCTGCACGACCAGCTTGGACACCGTGCCGTCCACCTCCGCGATCACCGGGATCTCCATCTTCATCGATTCCAGGATCACCAGGGTGTCCCCGTCGGCAACCGTGTCGCCCTCGGCGACCAGCACCTTCCAGACGTTGGCCACCATCTCGGCGCGGACTTCTTCGGCCATCGTCGTTTTCCTCTCGCTGACTCCTACGGGATGCCGGTTCGGCACACCACCCCGCCCGGCGGTGTGCCGGACCCGGGGACTGGCAGCCATCCTTTCATCCCGCGCCGCGACTCGCGTCCCACCGGTGCCGGGTGTCCGGCGCTCATCGAGACCGGCCGTCGACGGTCTGCCGACGTGGCAAAATGGCGACGATGCCGCGACCGACCCGGTGGCGGCTGCAGCATTTCGCCAGCATCGCCGCGAGGAATCCTCAGCAGAGAGCACTCCGCAGGAACCAGCCGCGATATCCAGCATCGGAGGACCCATGAGCAAGCGCGGTCGCAAGAAGAAGTCCCGCAAGAAGAACGGCGCCAACCACGGCAACCGTCCCAATTCCTGACGATCGACGGCCCTGACGATCAACGGCGAAGGCCGGCGGCCCCTCGGGAGATCGAGGAACTGCCGGCCTTTTCTATTGCCCTTTTCGGCACACCGCGGGATGCTGCCCGCGCGGCTGGGACCGATCAGCCCGGCGGGCGCTGCGTCACCTGGACGGACCGCACGGTCAGCTGTTCGACGCCCTCATCGGTCACCGAGGTGACCCGCACCGAGCTCAGCGTCGCGACCAGCCGCTGACGCAGTTGCTCGGGAGCCCGATCGCCGCCGCACTTGCGGTGCAGCAGCTCCTTCAGCTTCTGATCGAGCCCGGCCTCGACCAGGCACGGTGAACACTCGTCAAGGTGCTGCTGCACCTTGGCCCGGTTCTCCTGGTCCATCTCGTCGTCCAGGAACAGCCAGACATCGCGCAGGACGCCCGAGCACTGAGAGTCTTCCATCGGGTCACCGCAGGCCATCGCCGCGACCTTCCCTTCGTCCGTCCCCGACGTTGGTGGCGTTCTCTTCCCCGCTACCGCCGCTCGCAGCGACCGACACCGGCACCGCGTCGGCAGCTGCCGCAGACTCCGGCTTCGGCCGGAGGAATCCCCGTTCCGTGGCATACGCGGTCAACAGTTCCCGCAGTTGGCGCCGACCACGATGCAGCCTGGACATCACGGTCCCCAGTGGGGTTCCCATGATCTCGGCAATCTCCTTGTAGGCGAATCCCTCGACATCGGCCAGGTATACGGCTAGCCGGAAGTCCTCCGGCAGCTCCTGCAGCGCTTCCTTGACGTCCGAGTCGGGTAGCCGGTCGAGAGCGTCCATCTCCGCGGACCGGAGCCCGGTCGAGGTGTGCGACTCGGCGGCCGCCAACTGCCAGTCGGTGATCTCGTCGGTGCCGCTGACGATCGGCTGACGCTGCTTCTTGCGGTAGCCGTTGATGTAGGTGTTGGTCAGGATGCGATACAGCCAGGCCCGCAGGTTCGTCCCCTGGGTGAAGCTGCCGAAGGCGGCATAGGCCTTGAGGAACGTCTCCTGGACCAGGTCCTCGGCGTCAGCCGGGTTCCGCGTCATCCGCAGCGCCGCGGCGTACAGCTGATCCAACAGCGGCATCGCCTGCTCGGTGAAGCGCTGGCTCAGCTCGTCGTCGACCGACGTGGTGGCCACGTGATTCACCTGCCCTGCTACCGCCGGTCGCGTCCGGTCCCCCACGACGCGCGATTCGCGACGCAGCGTTGAGGATACCCGTCGCGCAGGGGACTCCCGGCGGCCCCGTGGTCGGGACCGGGGCGCCGTCACCCTGTTCCGCGCGGTCGCCGATCCCTCCCGGGTCCGGTCGTCTGCGAGCAGAACCGTCATGTTGCGCCGCCTCCGAGATGTCCCTGGCCGGTCGTCCGGCTCCTGTTGGTGGCAACGCCCGACGTCAGGGCTGTATTCCGGTCGGCTTGGTCACGGGCCGTCGATCATGGGTCTCAATCGTCGGAGACCGGCTCGAGCAGGACGACCGGGATCTCGCGATCCGTCTTCGCCTGGTAGCCGTTGTAGTACGGCCAGACCGCGGCCGCCCGGTCCCACCATTCCTGCCGCTCCGGGCCGCTTGCCGTCCGCGCCCGGTACCGGCGCCGGATGTCCTTGTCCTGCAGTGTGACCTCGGGATCGGCCAGCAGATTCAGGTACCAGACCGGGTGCTCGGGGGCGCCGCCGAGCGACGCGATCACCGCGTACCGCTCTCCGTCGGTGACCCGCATCAGCGGAACCTTGCGCAGGGCGCCGGATTTGCGGCCCCGGGTGGTCAGGATGATCACCGGAACGCCGCGCATGTCGCCCTGCTCGGCGCCGTCCGACGCCTCGTAGGCACGCACCTGATCGTTGGCACGCCGACTGGTTCCCGGCAGATATTCGGTCTCCGACGACATCTGTGGATCGCCTCCAGACAACTCGGTTGCGGCGCGCGACCGCGCTGATGATCAGTGTCGCAAGGGGCGGCCGCGGTCAACGTCGACGGATCGCCCGCTGATGTGCAGCGGTCACCAGACGACCGGCATGGTCTCCGCGCTGTAGACGATCGAGGAGCTCCGGAACCGCACGTCGGCCATATCGACCGCCGGTCGCATGGTGGGGAACCGCCGGGCCAGCGCCGGAAAGGCGATCCGCAGCTCCATCCTGGCCAGTTCGGCGCCGACGCAACGGTGGATCCCGTAGCCGAAGGCCAGGTGCGAGGTCGCCGGGCGGGTCGGATCGAACGTGTCCATGTCCGGTCCGACGCCCCCGCCCAGCACGGCGTCCCGGTCGGCCGCGGACAGCGACACCAGGACAAGGGCGCCGGCCGGAATCGGTTGGCCGCCGATCGTCACCTCGGTGCGGGAGAACCGGGGGAATGCGACCTGCACCACGGTGAGGTAGCGCAGCAGTTCCTCGACCGCGAGGTGCGCGGTCTCGTCGTCGGCGGAGCCGAGTCTGGCGTAGTAGTCCGGACTCTGCATCAGCGCCAGGGCACCGAGCGACAGGGAACTCGCGGTGGTCTCGTGCCCGCCGGTGAGCAACCCGTCGGCCAGGCCGGCGAGTTCGCGGTCACTGATGTCGTCGCCGTGTTCGCGGATCAGCATTCCGAGCAGGCCGTCACCGGGGTTGGCCCGCTCGTCGACCACGAGTCCCTGCAGGTAGTCCAGCGACGTACCGATCACATCAAGCGGTGAGTCGTCCCCGAGATCGAACCGGGCGGTACTCAGCGCCTGGAATCCTTCCCGGTCCTCGTACGGAACGCCCAGCAGCTCGCAGATGACCAGCGACGGGATGGGCATCGCGAACAACTCCACCAGATCCGCCGGCTGGCCGGCGCGCTCGATCGCATCCAGCTGCCCGTCGACGATGGCCTCCACCCGCGGCTTGAGTCGCTGCAGCCGGCGCATGGTGAATTCCGGGGTCAGCATCTTGCGCAGCCGGGTGTGGTACGGCGGATCGGTCATGCCCAGCCCGCCCGGGTCCTGCTCGTCGTCGGTGCCGGACGTGGTCAGGTTGCCGAAGGCGTTGCTGAACGAGGTGGCATCGCCCAACACCTCTTTCGCGGCGTCGTAGCCGGTCACCAGCCAGGCGGTGATGCCGAACGGCAGCTCCAGTTTCGACACCGGCTCGGTGGCCCGCCGCTCGCCGAGCTCGGCGATCGGATCCAATCCGTCACGCGAGAACATCAACGGAAAGTGGAGCGCATCGGTCACGGAATGCCGTCCTTCGGGTCGGGCGAGCTGCCTACGAACGTTGTCTCGGTGCGATTTGTCCGGACGAGGTTCTCCTGCGCGAGGTTTGTGCCCATCGTGCCCGAGTCCGCCCCGAACGGTGCGATGTCGTCGAGCAGCGCCTGCGCCAGCTCGACGTCGACGGTCAGGTCCCGGTCCACCATGGTGGCCGGCAGCCGGGCGCAGACCGACCACGCCGGTTCGAGTGCGGCCGGCGGCGTCAATCCGCGCAGCCGGATCGCCCTGGTCGCGGCCACCAACTCGACGGCGACCACCACCCGTGCCGCCGCTATGGCGTCCGCCAATTGGTCGGCGGCCAGCGGGGCGTAGGTGGCGTCCTGCTCGATACCGCGGGACAGACCGGCGCTCTGTGCCGCGGCGGGGGCGGCCGCCGCCCGGACTGTGCCGAGCGCCGCCGCCGCCGTGTACTCCAGGACCATGATCCCCGATGCGGTGCTGGGGCCACCCGCAAGGAACGGACGCGACACCCCGGCGACCGGCTCGTCGGCGACCACGACGTCATATCCGGCGGCGACCGCGGCGTCGGTGGTGACCCGGACATCCGGGGTGGCCATCGGCAGCGGCTCGGTCAACAGGGACAGCCGGTTGATGGACCCGACGGCGGCCCTGGCCAGCCCGAGGGCGGCATCGTCAAGCGCCGCCGTCAGGTGGACCGCGTGGAACCCGCCGTGATGCACGGCGCTGGCCGGCGGCCCACCCAGGACAAGGGGGTTCTCCAGTCCGGCGTTGGCCAGCGCGGTGACGACCTGGCGCAGCCCGGCCGCGCCGTCGACCGCGATGCCGAGGGTCTGCGGTGCCGCGCGCAGCCCGTACTGGTCCTGCAGCCGCGCGGCCCGGCGGCTTCCGGCCTCGAGGCTGCGGAGCACTCTGGCGATCCGCTGCGGCCCCGGGAACGGGCCGGCCGCCTGCGGATGCAGGGCACCACCGGCACCGTCCCTGGCCAGGAAGGTCAACGCCGTGACGACGGTCGCGGCGGCCAACAAACGATCGAGATCGACGACTGCCAGGGCAGCACGACCGATGGTCAACGCATTGGACGACATCAGCGCCAGCCCGTCGCCCGGATCGAGGGCGTCGTCAGGCAGCGCCAACGCGAGCCTGGCCAGCGGCGCGATGTCACCGGTGCCGATCGAGCTGTACCGGCCGATGGTCGGCATCCGGTCGGTGTTCAGCAGGTCCACCAGGGCGACGACCGCCCGGGGGCCGAGTCCACTGCGGCCGACCGAGATCTGCTGTATCCGGACGGCCGTCATCGCCCGGACCTGTTCGCCCGGCAGCGGCGGACCGGCGGTCGTCGCGTGACTGCGCAACAGCCCGTCACCGTGCTCGGGCGCCGCCTCCGCTTTTGAGATCCCCGCATCCCCGGCCGACGCTGCCGCCCTTGGCTGGTCGGTGTCCATCACTCGGGCGGTGATCAGCGCACCCACCCCGGTCGACCGGCCGTACACCGGGCCGGTCTCGGCGAGCCGCATCACGGCCTGGTGGTTGGCGGTCAATCGGGGCGCGACATCGTCGGCCAACCGCACCGGCTCCCGTTGACGTGCGATCTCGACGATCTGTTCGCAGCTCAGCCTCCCGCCGCCCAATTCGATCACCCGGACAGTCTGGCGCACGGGTTCGAGGCCAGTCGTGGTGCTATCCCGGTCGATCCGGGCGGACCGGCACGGCAACCCGTGGCAGACCCGAAGAGAAGTGGCGGAGCGGCCGTTCGCCCCACCGCTGCCCGCATGACAATTGCTCAGGACCGGTTCCGCGTGCGGCACGGTTCGTTGTCGGGCACTCGGGGTACTGTCTGGCACGAGCGGCGACCGGTCACCACAGGGTGTCACCGATCGAACCGACGGGTTGATCGCTCGCGAGTCAGTGCCGACTTGCCGCACCACTGCACGCCCGCACCGACAATGCCCACCGACCGCCCGCACTTCCGGCGCCACAGGCCTACCCGAAAGGGACCGCCGTGATCAACTTCCAATCAGTGTCGAAGGTCTACCCGGATGGAACTCCGGCCGTGGAAGACCTGACCATCGAGATCCCCACCGGCAAGATCACGGTTTTCGTCGGCCCATCCGGCTGCGGGAAAACCACATCGCTGCGGATGATCAACCGGATGATCGAGCCCACCGGCGGTGTGGTGTTGATCGACGGCCAGGACACCCGGAGCATCGACGCCCCGACCCTGCGCCGTGGGATCGGGTACGTCATCCAGAACGCCGGTCTGTTCCCGCACCGCACGGTGCTGGACAACATCGCCACCGTCCCGGTCCTGCAGGGTCAGAGCCGCCGGGCCGCCCGTGCTGCCGCCGGTGACCTGCTGGCCAGGGTCGGCCTCGACTCCGCCATGGGCAGCAGATATCCGGCGCAGCTCTCGGGCGGTCAGCAGCAACGGGTCGGCGTGGCCAGGGCACTGGCCGCCGATCCGCCCGTGATGCTGATGGACGAGCCGTTCTCCGCGGTCGACCCCGTCGTGCGCGCCCAGTTACAGGACGAATTCATCCGATTGCAGTCCGAGCTCGGTAAGACCATCGTGTTCGTCACCCACGACATCGACGAGGCCGTCAAACTCGGCGACCAGATCGCCGTATTCGCCGTCGGTGGGCGGCTCGCGCAGTTCGCCCGGCCCGCCGATGTGCTGAGCCGTCCATCCGACGATTTCGTCGCCGACTTCGTCGGTCGCGACCGTGGTTACCGGGCGTTGTCGTTCGTGGTGTCGGAGGATCTGCCGGTGCACGACGAGCCGACCCTGACTCTCGGCCAGGCGGTTCCCGCCGGCGCCGGTTCGGCTGCCGAGGGGATCGGCGACGCCCACGGGCAATGGCTGCTGGTGGTCGACGAGCAGCACCAGCCGCGTGGCTGGCTCGACTGCCTGCGGGTGCCGCAAGGACATCGGGTCTCGGTGAACGACCTCGTCCTCGGCGGTTCGCTCGCAGGTCCGGACGCCTCATTGCGGACGGCGTTGGATGCGGCCCTGTCGTCACCGTCCGGACGCGGAGTTGCCGTGGACGGCGACTCGAAGGTGATCGGCACCGTCGCCGCCAGAGACGTGCTGGCCGCGATCGAGCAGTCCCGCGGTGCGGGAGGCGATCAGCCGCCTCCGCAGGCAGAGCCGGCCGAGTCGGCGGATCCGTTCCGCAAGGCCGGGGCCGCGACGTGAACTGGGCGTGGCTGGATCGGAACACCGACCAGATCGTGTCCTGGCTGATCGCCCACTTCTGGCTCGCGCTGATCCCGACCGTGGTCGGGCTGCTGCTGGCCCTGCCGATCGGCGCCCTCGCCCATCGTTACCGCTGGTCGTATGCCACCCTGATCACCTTGGCCGGACTGCTCTACACGGTGCCCTCGCTCGCGCTGTTCGTGGTGCTGCCGGCGATCCTCGGCACCCGGATCCTGGACCCGCTGAACGTGATCGTCGCGTTGACCCTCTACACGTTGGCACTGCTGGTCCGGGTGGTGGCCGACGCGCTGGACTCGGTGCCGCCGCTGGTGGTGCAGAGCGCGTCGGCGATGGGGTACCGGCCGTTGAAATCGTTGATCAATGTCCAACTCCCGCTTGCCATCCCGGTGATCGGTGCGGGACTGCGGGTGGCTGCGGTGTCCAATGTCAGCCTGGTCTCGGTGGCCGCCCTGCTCGGCATCCCGCAACTCGGTCAGCTGTTCACCGTCGGGTTCCAGCTCGACTTCGCGACGCCGATCATCGCAGGCATCGTGCTGTGTCTGCTGCTGGCGGCCCTGTTCGACGTGGCCATCCAGTTGATCGTGCGGTTCAGCACGCCGTGGCAACGGGTGGTGAAGAGCCGATGACCGGGGCCTTCGAGTGGTTGACCACCGGCGCGAACTGGTCGGGTTCGGGAGGCGTGCTCGCCCGGTTGTTCGAGCATCTCTGGTACACGATGCTGGCGCTGGCCATCGCGCTGGTGATCGCCCTGCCGATCGGTGCCGCCATCGGGCACACCGGCAAGCTCACCGGGTTGGTCTCCGGTCTGGCCAACGCTCTGCGGGCCATCCCGACGCTCGGCCTGCTGATCCTGCTGGCCCTGTGGGGGCTGAACACCCTGCGCGGCAGCATCTCTCTGCTCGGACCGGCGATCGCGGTGCTGGTGATCCTGGCGGTGCCGCCGATCCTGTCCAACACCTACGCCGGCATCGCCGCCGTTGATCCGGCGGCCAGGGACGCCGCCAAGGGCATGGGCATGACGAACCGTCAGGTGCTGACCCGGGTGGAGTTGCCGGTTGCCCTGCCGCTGATCATGTCCGGCATCCGGTCAGCATTCCTGCAGGTGGTGGCCACCGCCACGATCGCCGCGGTGATCTCGCTCGGTGGATTCGGCCGGTACGTGATCGACGGGCTGGCCCAGCAGAACTACTCGATGATGGTGGCCGGTGCCTTCCTGGTTGCCCTGCTGGCCATCATCGGCGACCGGATCCTGGCGCTCATCGCGCATTTCGTGGTCTCCCCCGGCCTCACCGGCCGGAGCGTCAAAGCCAAGGCCACCACCGCCGACATGGTCGTTCTCAAGGCCCAGACCAACTCGGGGACCGGATGACTGCCGACCCGCGCCGGTTCCGATGTTGTGGGACACCGGACCCACGACCGCATCTGACCCACCCGTGAACCTGACTCGCCAACGCACCTGAATCCCCCACGCACCTGATCAAGAATTGCACCTGACCACCCAGCACATCGCACCGTCAGCACTTCCTCGTCCGGCCACACCCGGCCGGCCCGGATCCCTAGGAGCAGCAGTGTCAGTTCGATCCAGACTCATCAAGGGCAGCACGCTTGTCGCCGCCGGGCTCGCCGCAGCCCTGACGTTGACCGCCTGCGGCGGCTCGTCCGACCCGCTGGCCAGCAGTACCAGCGCAACGGCCGCGGCCTCCGGTTCGGCCGCCGCGTCCGGTTCCGGTTCAGCCGCAGCCGGTGGCGCGATCGTCATCGGGTCCGCCAACTTCCCGGAAAGCGCGCTGTTGGCCAACATCTACGCCTCCGCGCTGAAGGCCAAGGGCGAGGACGCCAGCACCAACCTGAACATCGGCAGCCGCGAGGTCTACCTCAAGGCCCTGCAGGACGGTTCGATCGACCTCGTCCCCGAGTACACCGGGGTGCTGCTGCAGTACTTCGACCCGACCGCCACCGCAACCGCACCGGAGGACGTCTACACCGCCCTGCAGGCCGCCACCCCTGCCGGCTTGGAGGTGCTGGCGAAGTCGGAGGCCGAGGACAAGGACGCCGTCGTCGTCACCAAGGAGACCGCGGACGCCAACAACCTCAAGACCATCGCCGACCTCGGGCCGGTGGCCAGTGGATTCATCCTCGGCGGCCCGCCGGAGTGGGCGACCCGGCCGACCGGTGTTCCCGGGCTGCAGTCGGTCTACGGCCTGACCTTCAAGGAGTTCAAGCCGCTGGACGCCGGTGGACCACTGACTCTGAACGCGCTGACCGGTGACCAGATCCAGGCAGGCAACCTGTTCACCACCGATCCGGCCATCCTGGCCAACGACCTGGTGGCCCTGGAAGACCCGAAGAGCCTCTTCGCGGCGCAGAACATCCTGCCGCTGATCAATTCCGACAAGGCCACGCCGGAGGTCACCTCGACCCTGGATGCCGTCTCGGCGAAGTTGACCACCGACACCCTGATCGAGCTGCTGACGAAGGTCACCGTCGACAAGCAGGACTCTGCCCAGGTCGCCGAGGAATGGGTCAAGGCCAACATCCCCGGCTGATCGCCCACCACACCACCAGCTGACCCGAAGCGGGCCGGTTCCTTCGGGAGCCGGCCCGCTTCTTGTTGTCACTCCGGCCGCCCGGAACCGTTGCGGTGGAACATCGGCCTGCGTGACGCGTGCCGAACATCCACGATCGCGGCCTCATCCATGTGCGGCGTCGTGGGTGTTCACAACTGCAGTGGCCGATTGCGGGTTTCCCGCACAATCGGGCCCCATGCCCGCCCAGCCCGCGCCGTGGCGTGATGTCGCGGATCACCAACATGGCGTGGTGGCTCGTCACCAACTCATGGCTCTTGGCCTCAGCCGCTCACAAGCGCGCCAGAAGGTTGTGAACGGCCGGTGGCAACTGCTGCTCCCCGGGGTCTACTGCACCTTCACCGGACCCGTCGACGCCATGGCCACGATCTGGGCCGCGGTGTTGTACGCAGGTCCCGGCGCCGCTGCGAGTCATGGCACGGCCTTGTGGCTTGCCGGTGCCGTCGACGAACGCCCGGTCGTGGTCGACATCAGCATTCCGGCCACCCGTCGGGTCCGCCGTCAGGTCGGAGTGCGACTTCACCGCACCTCGGCGGCGTTCGTTTCGTTGCATCCCGTTGCCTCACCGCCCAGGAGCCGGGTCGAGGTAGCGCTGCTCGATCACACCGACGCCGCCACGGTCGATGTCGTCGTCGACCTGGTCCTTCGGGTCATCCAACGACGGGTCACCACGGCTGCTCGACTTCGCTCGGCGCTGGCCGCTCGTCCGCGTCATCGATTCCGAGCGCTCCTGCTCGATGTGCTGAAGGAAGCGAACGACGGGGTGCAGTCGACGCTGGAACGGCGGTACCGGCATGACGTCGAGGTGCGGCACGCATTGCCACGCGGTCAACGTCACCAACCTGAAACGACGCCCACCGGTGCCCGCAGGTACCGCGACGTGCGGTACGGCCCCTGGTCGACGCTCGTCGAGCTCGATGGGCGGGAAGCGCACCCGACCTCTGAGGCGTTTCGCGATCACCGGCGGGACAACGCCGCCACCGTCGCCGGGGACGCGTCACTGCGGTACGGCTGGCGGGATGTCGCTGCTCGGCCCTGCATCGTCGCGGCCGAGGTGGGTCGGGTCCTGCAGTCGCGCGGGTGGCCGGGCGGCCCGGAAAGCTGCGGGCCCGAGTGCGCCCTCGTCACACGCTCGAGTTGAGCTCCCGGTGGAACTTCGGCCCGCGTCACACCGGCCGATTTTCCAGCCTCGCCGATCGATCAGGGCCGTCACCCCTCAGACGAAGCCCGTCCCAACCCGGCGTCCCTGGCCCGGACTATGGCCTCGGCGCGGTCGGCCACATGCAGCTTGGCGATCAGCATCGCCGCGCTCGGCCCACAGCAGCACGCGGCACCGGGTGGCTGCGCCCGCCGGGGCCGCTGGTGGCCGAGAGCTGGGCGATCGTGGTGCTGCCGATCATGGGCATCTTCGGCCCGACCATCGGCGGACCCGCTGCCGGGCGGCACCTGCTGCTGGAATACGGAGTCCTTGGCGTACTGCTCGCCCGGATGCCGGAGCGCACCGGAGCAGTCTGATCCACTCCACACCTGTGATGCGGCGTCCCTGACCGGGGCGCCGCATCGCTGTCTGCAGCACTAATCTCTGCCCATGGCAGCGGCCCCCACTCCGGCGATCGCGGCGCTCGTCCGCGCCAAGGTCGCGCACACCCTGCATCCGTACCACCACGATCCGGGCACGACGGCCTTCGGCGACGAGGTGGTCGCGGCCCTGAACTGGGATCCGGAGCGGGTGTTCAAGACCCTGGTGGCTTCCATCGACGGCTCCCTGGTGGTGGGGATCGTGCCGGTGGCGACCCAGCTGGATCTGAAGGCCCTGGCCGCCGCCGCCGGTGGTAAGCGAGGTCAGCTGGCGAAGGTCGCCGATGCCGAACGTTCGTCGGGCTATGTCGCGGGCGGCATCTCCCCGATCGGTCAGCGCAGGGCCTTACCGACGGTGATCGACAGCAGCGTGGAGCACTTCCCCACCGTGATGGTCAGCGCGGGTAAACGCGGCCTGCAGGTCGAGCTCGCCCCCGTCGACCTGATCGCCGTGTGCAAAGCCAGGGTTTCCCCCATTGCCGCTGCGTAGACCGGATGAACTTTGTGGTTGGCATACACGGCCAGATGAGTGATGATCACTTCATCACATCGGCAAACAATGACGATCACGGCGCTCAAGTGCCGTTCAAGGCCGTTCAGTGCAGCAGAAGGGGGACCTCCGAATGAGCCAGCCGCCCGTTCGGTCCACACCGCAATCACCCAGAGCGACCAATCCGGCGCCGCCCTCTCCGGTCCGCGGCGATCTCACCCAGGAGTTGATCGACACCGACATCTGGACCGACGAGATGGTGGCGCGGGCCGGTATCCCGATCATCGACACCAAGTTCGTCACCGTCGGCGGTGGTATCGGGTCGTTCGTGACGGTCGATTTCCTGCGCATCTACGGTGTCCCGGCCTCCGACATCACGGTGCTCACCCAACTGGAGACGCCGTGGTCGAGTTACGAGTACCTGACCCGGGTCTCGCAGATCCCGCGGAAGGAACGGCTGCGGTCGGACTCCAAGTCGACCCCGGACAACATCTGGGGCTTCCCCAGCTACGCGGTCCGGGAGGCGTTCGGCGCCAAGTCGATCAAGGAATTCATCGCGCCGCTGTGGAACGTACTCACCGAACCCATCCTGTCCGACTACTACACCCCGAAGGCCGGGCAGGCCTTCGAGTCGATGGAGCGGGAACACGACCGGATCGGCTACGCGCAATGCGTCCGCAAGGGGCAGGTGCGGATGGTCCGGCGTCGGCGGGAGGGCGGCTACTTCACCATCCTGACGCCGCCGCAAGGCGCGACCCAGACTCGCCGGCTGGCCTACCGCAGCCCCTATGTACACGTCGCGATCGGCTATCCCGGCCTGAAGTTGCTCCCCGACCTGCAGCGCTACCGCGAGTACTACCGGGATCCGTCCAAGGTGGTCAACGCGTACGAGCCGCACGAGCACGTCTACCAGCAACTCGCGCTGCGTCCCGGCACGGTGGTCATCCGCGGCGGCGGCATCGTTGCGTCCAGGGTGTTGCAGCGATTGATCGACGATCGGGACAAGTTCGGCCTGCAGACCCAGATCGTGCACGTTTTCCGCACCTACATCACCGGTGCGCACGGACCGAACATCTTCAAACGCCGCAAGGGCGGTGAC
>Ga0164307_10000967_pt1 | contig 12905 bp, 12 predicted proteins | sample Whisoiple_243_MG_FD_110214 | JGI IMG/M metagenome (GOLD analysis project Ga0164307, IMG submission 110214) | Soil microbial communities amended with fresh organic matter from upstate New York, USA - Whitman soil sample_243_MG | ecosystem: Environmental > Terrestrial > Soil > Unclassified >...
GAGCCCCGGGGCCGAGAAAAGCGACAACACGGACTGCACCCGGAGAAGACCTGGATCGACGCTCGAGGACCGGGGTTCGATTCCCCGCAGCTCCACTCGTTCGCCCTCTTGATGACGTGTGGTGGCTCCAACTCACCAGGTGAGTCGGAGCCACCACACGTCGCTTTGCGTGCTGCGACGACGCAACCAGATCGCTGGTCGCCGGCGTCACACTGGCATGACGATCACACTCGCGAAGCCCACCCTGCGACTGCTTCTCTGCGCAGTCCTCACCCTCACGCTCGGCTCGTACGGCGTCGCCGGTGCCAGCGCCACCACGCAACGCGCGGCTCAACCACGCCTGATCGTGTACGCCGGCGGTGAGTCGCCCGGCGTCGAGGTCCAGTCGCGGGGTTATGTGCAGCACCTGCGTGGCGCCCCGAGATCCTTCAAGCGGTTCATCGGCCGCAAGGCCCAGCGGATCGCCGACCACTCGACGTGCACCGGCGGCTACGTCGGGGTGACCGTCGAGCGGGTGCGCACCGACGGGTACGCCGCCGGCGGCGTCAACGACTGCGGTGGCTACGCAGCCCTCTGGGCGAAGGTCGACGGTCGCTGGAAGGAGATCGCGGGGACCCAGGAGATCTGGAGCTGCGGGATCCTCGAGCGGCACACGGTCCCGAGCAGCATCGCCGGCAGCTCCTGCTACGACTACCAGGCCCAGCGGGTGCGGCACTACCACCAGCGCTGAGGCCTGGTTGCCTAGACGATCCGGCCGTCGACGACGGTCACCAGCTCATCGAGGGCGTCGCGGTGCACGAGGTCGTGCGTGACGAGCAACGTGGCGGTGCCGCGCTCGTGGGTGAGCCGGGCGACGAGGTCCATGACCGCGGCGCCGCTCTCCTGGTCGAGAGCGCTGGTGGGTTCGTCGATCAGGAGCACCTGGGGCTCGTGGACGAGGGCGCGCGCGATCGCGACGCGTTGACGTTGACCGCCGGACAGCTGCGCGGGTCGCTTGTCGGCGTACGCCGAGAGACCGACGGCCTCGAGCATGCCGTCGACGCGGGATCGGACGGCGCGGCGCCGGGAGCGCGCGCCACCGCCACCCAGCTCGGCCATCAGCTGGAGCTGTTCGCGGGAGGTCAGGGACGGCAGCAGGTTGGACTGCTGGAAGACGATGCCGATGCGTTCGCGACGCAGGTCGGTGGCCTGCGCGGGAGAGAGGTCGGATGCGTCGACGTCTCCGATCCAGATCTTGCCGGTGTCCGGACGGATCAGGGTCGCGGCCAGCGCGAGGATGCTGGACTTGCCGGACCCGGACGGCCCGGTGATGCCGGTGACGATGCCCGGCCGGCCGGTGAGCGAGACCCGGTCGACGGCGGTGACGCGCGAGGCGCCGTCCGGGAACGTGAGGGTGACGTCGTCGAGGGCGATCATCGGTTGCTTCCTAGTGCGGTGAGGGGCTGGGCGTGCGCGACGGTGCGCAGCGCGACCGCGGCACCGGCGAGACCGAGCAGGGCCATCGCGACTGCGGGTACGACGGTGGTGAGGGGGCTGAGCACGAAGGGCAGTGCGGACCCGGCGACCGTGCCGAGAGCGGCGACCGCGCCGATGCCGACGGCGATCCCGACGCCGAGCACGACGAGGGCCTGCCCGAGTGCGTCGCGCACCAGGGAGGCGGTGCTGGCACCGAGCGCCTTCAGCACTGCGATGTCACCGGATCGCTGGATCGTCCACACCGTGAAGAATGCGCCGACGACCAGTGCCGAGACACCGAACAGCATCACGATCATCAGGCCGAGCGACCCCACCTCGGACTTGAACGTCTCGAGGGCGCCCAGGCTCCGGAGCCGCGTGTCGGCGCTGGTGCCGGTGTTGTCGGCGACGGCGTCCCAGTCGGGGTCTCCGCTGACGGCGAGCACGGTCGCCTCGCCGGTGCCGCCCAGATCCCGGTCGACGTCCTCCCAGGCGTCGGGGCTCATCGCCACGACCGGGGTGTGGCTGTACCAGAGGTCGCCGCCGACAGACGACACCGTGTAGGCGGCTCCGCCGATGGTGACTCGGTCGCCGGCGGCCACGCCGAGCTCGTCGGCGGCACCGGAGGAGAGACCCACCTCGCCATCCTGGGTGGGGGCGAGGTCGGCGACGGGGGAGGAGGCTGCCTGGGTGTGGGGGAGACCGAAGAGCGCGACGGCGACGGGTTCGCTGCCGCTGCCGGCTCGTCCCTGCGTGATGCCGACGGGCATGACGTCGTCGACGCCGTCCGCGTGCCGCCAGGTTGCGATGGTGTCCGGGGTGATCGAGGAGTCGGAGAAGCTGGTCTCTCCGGTCGAGGTCTGCTCGAGCACGAGTCGGTCCCCGGGGAGCCCTAAGACTCCCGAGATGTTCTGCGAGGCCAGCCCGCCGGCGAGTCCGGCCAGGAACCCGACCAGCAGGGTGATGAGAGCGACGACGGCAGCGATGAGCACGAACCGTCCGCGGGCGAAGCGGAGGTCTCGCCAGGCCACGAACACGATGGATCCTTCCCGGGCCACGGGATCTCCGCGACGCCACCACCAGCGTCGCCGTCAGGCCCGGCCGCGACATCGCCGTACGGGTTGGTCTTCTGGTCCAACTTTCGGTTGATCCTGAGCGGCGCGTGCCTCCGTACTCTGGACAGGACATGTCGCACAGCACCCTGACTCCGGTCTTCATCGGGCTGCGCACGGGCCTGCACGTGCTCGTGGCCGCGCTGCTCGCGCTCGTCGTCGTCCAGATCGCCGTCGACGGCGCCTCGCCGACCTGGTTGGCCGTGGTCCTGGCCGCTGCGTTCGCCGGGGTGTACGTCGCCGGCGCCCGGATCGCAGCCGTCGCCGCGACCCGGCGAACCCTCGTCGGAGCGGTGTGGCTGGCCGTGCTCACCCTGGTGTGGATCGCGTTGCTGGTGCTGGTCCCGGAGGCCGCCTACCTGGTCTTCCCGATGTTCTTCCTCTACCTGCACGTGCTCCCAGGTGCGGCCGGCCCGGTCGCCGTCGTCATCGCTACCGGGGTCGCGATCGTCGCACTCGGGCTGCACACCGGCTTCACCGTCGGAGGAGTCGTCGGGCCCCTGGTCGGCGCCGGTGTGGCGTTGCTGATCGGCCTCGGCTACCGGGCGCTCGCGCGTGAGGCGGTGGAGCGGGAGGCCCTGCTGGCCGAGCTCGTCGCCACCAGGGACCGACTGGCACTCACCGAACGCGAGCAGGGGATGCTCGCCGAGCGGGCCCGGCTCGCCCGCGAGATCCACGACACCGTCGCCCAGGGCCTCTCGAGCATCCAGCTGCTCCTGCACGCGGCCGAGCGCGCCGACCCCGATCGACCTGGCATCGAGCACGTCCGCCTTGCTCGCGAGACCGCCGCGACCGGGCTGGCCGAGACCCGCCGCTTCATCCGGGAACTCAGCCCACCGGCGCTCGAGCAGGGACTCGCCACGGCGCTCAGGCGTCTCGCCGAGACGCAGCGGACCACGCATGGCCTCGAGGTCGAGGTCGACGCCCCGGACTCCGTCGACCTGCCCATGGACGTGCAGGTGGCCCTGCTCCGGGTCGCCCAGGGAGCACTGGCCAACGTCGTGCAGCACGCGCAGGCGACGCGGGCCCGGATCGTGCTGACGATCGACGACCGGCACGTCGGGCTCACGGTCTCCGACGACGGGATCGGGTTCGATCCGGCCGCGGTGCGCGCCCAGGCGCCGACGACGGACTCGTTCGGGCTGCAAGCCATCCGAGAGCGCGCCGAGCAGATCGGCGGCACCCTCCGCATCGAGTCCGGACCAGGTGGGGGCACGTGTGTCGCGGTCACCGTCGCTCGGGACCTCTCATGATCCGCATCCTGATCGCGGACGACCATCCCGTGGTGCGCGCCGGGCTGCGTGCGCTGCTCGCCAGCGAGACCGACCTCGAGGTGGTGGGGGAGGCGGCGACCCCCGACGCGGCCGTCGAGCTCGCCGAGAGGCTGTCGCCCGAGCTGGTCCTGATGGACCTGCAGTTCGCAGGAGACAGCACGGGGGCCGATGCGACCCGGCGCATCCGGGCGATGGAGGCGGCGCCGTACGTGCTGGTCCTGACGAACTACGACACGGATGGCGACATCCTCGGCGCCGTCGAGGCCGGCGCCAGCGGCTACCTCCTCAAGGACGCCCCACCGCACGAGCTGGTCGCCGCGATCCGCGCCGCCGCTGCCGGCGAGAGTGCCCTGGCGCCCGCTATCGCCGGACGGCTGCTCGAGCGGATGCGGTCCCCGCACGTCAGCCTGTCGGCCCGCGAGATCGAGGTGCTCCGACTCGTGGAGTCAGGCGCCTCCAACGCCGAGATCGGCGCCCGGCTCCACATCAGCGACGCCACGGTGAAGTCACACCTCGTCCACGTCTTCTCCAAGCTCGGCGTGTCGTCTCGGACCGCCGCGGTCTCAGCTGCCCGCTCCCTCGGCATCCTGCGCTGAGCCGGACCGTCCTCCACCCGCGCGGGGGTGGTCCGGGGCCACCCACGTCTGGGTCATCCTCGACGCTGGAAGCGCCTGCGCGGAAGGAGAGCTGGGTGCGAGTGCCGACCGTCAACGAGTCCAACCTGCGGCGGCGTGCCGCGCAGTTCGGCTGGTTGACGGCCGGGCTGACGGCGCTGTCCGTAGCGCTGTTGGTCGGAGCCGTGCTGCTGACGGCGAACCAGACGACAAACACCGAGCCGGGCCGGGTGGTGTTGCCGCTGGACGTCGAGCTGGTCAACCCCGGTGTCGCGGTGCTGGCGGCCGCAGCCCTGCTGGTGCTGGCGTCGTTCTTCGGGCTGGCCGCCTCGCAGACCGCTGCGGTGATGCGGGTGCTCGACCCGGATCGGCACATCCCGCCCCCACCGCCGAAGCCGGTCCGGCGCGCGCGCCGGATGCTGCTGGGACCCTTGGCCGAGGAGCTGGCCGACCTGGAGGAGCTGGCGGCCCAGCCGCCGTCAATGGCACTCCCGACGGCAAAAGAGCTGCCGCCCGGCACGCGGGTGCGGTGCACGGTCCTGATCCCTGCGCACAACGAGGAAGCCGTGCTCGGGCGGACGCTCGAGTCGCTGGCGGCGCAGACACGTCCTCCCGACCGGATCACGGTGGTCGCGGACAACTGCACCGACGCCACCGTCGAGATCGCGCGTCGGCACCAGGTCGAGGTCGTCGAGACGGTCGGCAACTCCGAGAAGAAGGCCGGTGCGCTCAACCAGGAGCTGGCACGCCTCCTGCCCGCCGCCGAGCCCCGCGACGTGGTGCTGGTCATGGACGCCGACTCGACCATCGCACCGGTCTTCCTCGAGCGAGCACTGGCGCGGCTCGAGGCCGATCCGGGCCTGGTCGCCGTCGGGGGACTGTTCTACGGCGAGGAGGGCGGCCGCCTCGTGGGCCAGTACCAGCGCAACGAGTACGGCCGCTATCAGCGCCTGGTCGGCCGCAAGCTCGGCCGCGTGTTCGTGCTCACCGGCACCGCCTCCGTCATCCGCGCCTACGCCCTGCGCGCGATCGCGGAGCACCGTGGACCGATGCTGCCCGGTCCCGCGGGGAAGGTGTACGACACCATCGCCCTCACCGAGGACAACGAGCTCACCCTGTCACTCAAGACCTTGGGGGCGCGGATGACGTGTCCCCAGGAGTGCCGGGTGACCACCGAGGTCATGACGAGCTGGCGCGACCTGTGGCGCCAGCGGCTGCGCTGGCACCGCGGCGCGTTGGAGAACATCGGCGCCTACGGATTGACCCGAGCCACCGCCCTGTACTGGGGCCAGCAGCTCGGCCTCGCGTACGGCGTGCTCGCCCTCCAGTCCTACCTGTTCCTGATGACCATCAGCCTGCTGGCGGCCGACAGCATCCGGTGGTCGCCGTTCTGGGTGACCATCGGGATGATCTTCGTGGTCGAACGGCTCGTGACGGTCTGGCGCGTCGGGTGGAGGGGACGGGCGCTCGCCTTCCCCGTCCTCCCCGAGCTCGCCTACGCGATGTTCCTGCAGGCGTGCTTCGTCACCTCGATCTGGCACATCCTCGGGGGACGGGAGGCGGACTGGAACGACGTCCCGCGGCCGGCCGTGCCGGGACTCCTCGCCCCCTGGCTGGTGGCCTGGGGCATCGTCCTGCCCGCGACGGTCCTGCAAGAGGACTGGTACGTCGCCCTGGCCTGGTGGGTCGGGTTCAACACGCTGGTCTTCGCCGGGCTCAGCATCCTGCACATCCTGCCTCCGCTGCACCGACGCCAACGCGCTACCGGCTGAAACCCGTGGTCGGCAGCTCCGACACGGCCAGCGTCCACCGCGGCGTACGGCGCTCGCGCCAGGCGGCGGGCCCCTCGACCGCGTCCGGGTGGCTCATCAGGACGCGATGAGCCCGGGTCTCGGCCTCCGCGATCTCCGCGGCGGACAGGTCCGACCACAGCAGCTCCTTGCTGAGGGCCAGGGCCGCGGGACTCACGTTGGCCGCCACGTCGCGGGCGACGGCGAGCGCCTCGGGGAGTACGTCGGCGGCCGGCAACGCCTGGGTGGCCAGTCCGCGGGCCGCGGCCTCGGTGCCCCTGAGCGCCCGGCCGGTGAGGAGCAGGTCGGCGGCGACGGCGGTCCCGACGAGGCGCCGCAGGGTGAAGTGGCTCTGCGCGTCGCCGACCATGCCGCGTCGTACCTGGGGAATCGCGAGCTTGGCGTCCTCGGCGACCAGGCGCAGGTCGCACTGCAGCGCGATCGTCAGGCCGATGCCGATCGCGTGGCCGTTGATCGCGGCGACGACCAGCTTGCGCACCCGCCACGCCGGCGGCTCCACCGGCGAGGCCGAGAACGCCGCCCCCGGCTCGTCGAACGCCGTCGACCCCGACCCCAGGTCGGCCCCGGCGCAGAACGCGGAACCGGCGCCCGTGAGGACCACGACCCGGACGGCGTCGTCCGCGTCGCAGGACTGGAACGCTGCGCTCAGGGCGCGCCCGGTCGCTGGCGAGAACAGGTTGAGGTCGTCGGCGCCGTCGAGGGTGATCAGGGCGATGCCGTCCGGATCAACGGCCAGGGTCACGTCGGTGCTCACCGGAGGAGTGTCTCAGCGACCAGTGCTGCACGGTTCTACCCCGCTTGGGGTGGTGTCCGACCACCCACGCGGTCCCGACGATGGGGCTACATCAACCCGGCCGGGAGGTCATTGTGGTCACTGTGTGGGAGTACACCCCGGGAGACGTCTTCCTCTCCATGCTCTGGTTCTTCCTGTTCTTCATCTGGATCTGGCTGCTGATCTCGGTCTTCTCCGACATCTTCCGCAGTGACGACCTGTCCGGCTGGGGCAAGGCGCTGTGGACGATCTTCGCGATCGTCCTGCCGTACCTCGGCGTGCTCGTCTACCTGATCGCCCGCGGCAAGAAGATGGGGCAGCACGCTGTCCACGACGCCGCCCGGCGCGAGCAGGACATGCGCGCGTACGTCCAGGGCGTCGCCGGCACCAGCACGGCCGGGGAGATCGAACGGCTTGCCGAGCTGCAGCGCAACGGCACCATCTCGGAGGCCGAGTTCCAGCAGGCCAAGGCAAAGCTCCTGGCATGACGCCGTGCCGGACCGGGAAGGACGACCACCGCAGCGCTTCCTGGCGACGCCTGCGCTCTCGGTCTGGATCTACGACTCGGCGATGGGGGCCGCGGCCGGCGAGGTCCGGCTGAAGAACCTGCGACAGCGAGGCGCGCTCCAGGTCCACGACGCCATCACGGTCTCGTGGATGCCGGGGGCGCATCAGCCCCGCATCGGACATCTCCGTCGCGAGACGTCGGCAGCGGCCGCCCGGAGCTCGGTGCTGGGCGGCCTGGTCGACCTGGTCTTCCTGGCTCCGGATGCCGGGACGGGCGTCGACGCCCGTCCCGGCATCGCGGCGTTGGCGCAGCGACTGCGGGGGACCGGGATCGACCTGGGCTTCCTGGAGGAGATCAAGGCCCGGCTGCACGCAGAGACCTCGGCCCTGCTCGTGCTCTCCAGCGACGCCGACCTCGACGAGGTCCGCCCGATCATCGAGCGCGGACTGGTCCGCGGGGACGTGACCCTCATGCACGCGATGCTTCCGGGTGACGCCCCGGAGCTGCTCCGCGCCGCGGTGCGAGAACTGCAGAGCGGCGCCGACGAGAGTGGTTGAGCTCTCGTCGGCGCCGCCGAGTGTCAGCCAGCGTCAGTCGGCGTCAGCCGGCGAGCAGCTTGGCCTTCTGCGCCTCGAACTCCGCGTCGGTGAGGATGCCCTGGTCACGCAGCGCCCCGAGCTTCTGCAGGTTCTCGATCAGGTCGTCGGAGGACGCGGCCGGGGCAGGGGCCGGAGGCGGCGGGGCGGCGTACACCACCTGCTGGGGCGGCGGCTGCTGGTACTGCTGCTCCTGGTAGGCCTCGGCCTGCGCCTGCTGGTTCCAGCGACCGGCTTGGCGCCGCGACACCCGGTTCGACACAGCGGTCGCAGTGCCGGCAACGACGGCCGTGCGGGCCATTCCACCAATCAGTCCCATCTCGGACTCCTCACTCTCAGGCTGACTCGAGCGCGTCGAGCGCAGCGATGACCTCGTCGACCGGGATCCGGCCGCTTGCGATGACCTCGGCGCCTGCGGCCCGCATCGCGGAGACGAAGGGCCCGGCCCAGGTGTTCTCGTAGAGCAGCAGGCCGACGGCGTCACCGGGCTTCACCAGCGCGGCGCCCTTGGCCACGTCCTCGTCGTCGAGCAGCCCCGAGCGGACTCCCTCGAAGACCGCCAGGTCCAGCTCGCCGTCACCGTCCAGGTCGGCGAGGGCGACGACGGCGAAGCTGCCGTCCTCCGCGACTACCGCCACCACGAGATCGAGGATGCGGATGATCCCGCGCTCCGTCAGGCTGATGAGCTCCTTGATGCCGTCGCCGTTGAGCTTCGCGCCGGGGAGCTCCAGCGCGAGATAGTCGATCGGTCCTACGTCCAGCTGGGTCATGCGCGCCTCCTCGGCCGAGATCGTCGTCGCGCGCCATGCGCGCTCCGAATTCACGCTCACATGCATCTGGGTGGTTCGGTCCCACCCCGATGCGGGTGGGCGGAAAAGCTGTCCGAAACCGGCCTCCGGATGCCCACCCCGGGCAGGGTGAGGCGCAACCACCCCTGGCCTCCGGACGATCCAGGTGACGGCGCCGATCGAGCGCGGCCGTGCACCCCACTGGAGGCGAGCGATGTCGACGAATCCCTCTCAGCTGGCCGCCGTACCGGGGTCCGTCGATCCCGTGTCCGGCACCGCCGAGGCAGTCGCAGGCGGACTGGGAGTCGATCCCGCCACCGGGCTGTCGGCCGACGAGGTCCGCAGCCGTCTCGCGTCGTACGGCGCCAACCGCCTCGCCGCCGGCAAGAAGGAGCCGGCCTGGCGCGGGTTCGTGCGCCAGTACGAGGACTTCATGCAGGTCATCCTGCTGGCCGCGGCCCTCGTCAACCAGCTCGTCACCGGTGACACCGGCACCACGGTGGTCCTGGCCGGCCTCACCGTGTTCAACGCGGTGATCGGCCTGCGCCAGGAGTCGAAGGCCGAGGAGAGCGTCAAGGCGCTCTCGCAAATGATGAAGACGATCGCGCGCGTACGCCGCGACGGCCAGGCGATCGAGATCGACGCCGAGGAGCTGGTGCCGGGCGACATCGTGCTGGTCGAGGCGGGCAACCGGGTGCCGGCGGACGGCCGGATCAGCCTGGCCGCGACGCTCGAGATCGAGGAGGCCGCGCTCACCGGCGAGAGCCTGCCGGTCGCCAAGTCCGTCGAGCCGGTGCCGGGCGAGGACATCCCGCTCGGCGACCGCCTGTGCATGGCCTACATGAACACGTCCGTCACCCGCGGTCGCGGCGAGATGATCGTGACCTCGACCGGGATGGGCACCGAGATCGGCCACATCGCCGACATGCTGTCCAAGACCGAGACCAGCAAGACGCCGTTGCAGCGCCAGCTCGACTCGCTCTCCAAGATCATCGCCTCGATCGCCGCCGTGGCCCTGGTGCTGGTCATCCTCCTCGGGCTGGCGCGCGGCGAGTCGTTCGACACCCTCTTCATCACGGGCGTCGCGCTCGCCGTCGCGGCGATCCCCACCGGTCTCCCGGCGGTCGTCACCGCCCTGCTCTCGATGGGCACCCGGGAGATCGCGCGGCGCAACGCGATCGTCAAGCGGCTCCCAGCCGTGGAGACCCTCGGGTCCACCTCGGCCATCTGCTCGGACAAGACCGGCACCCTCACGCTCAACAAGATGACGGCTCGCGAGATGGTGATCCCCGGTCAGAACCGCTACACGGTCTCGGGCGAGGGCTACAGCACGGTCGGTGAGATCAGCCACGTCGGAGGGCAGCGCTACGACCTCGACCCCTACCTGCTGCCGATGGTGCTGTGCGCCGACGCGGTCCTCGACGGCGAGGCGCTGATCGGCGACCCGACCGAGGGTGCCCTGATCGTGCTGGGCGCCAAGGGCGGGCTCGACATCCTCGAGACCCGGGCCGCGCTGCCCCGGGTCGCCGAGGTGCCGTTCGACTCCGACTACAAGTTCATGGCGACCTTCCACGAGATGACCGCTGACGACGGGCGCCCGGTCGTGCGGTGCTACGTGAAGGGCGCGCCGGACGTGCTCATCTCGCGGGCCACGACGATCCGCCACCCCGACGGCACGCTGGTGCCGATCACCGACGCCAACCGGCACCTCGCGACCGAGGCCAACGACCAGATCGCCAACGCCGGCGAGCGGGTCATGGTCGTCGCCCAGCGCGACTTGGACCCCGGCGTCGTCCAGGCGGGCGGCGACCTGATCGGGCACGTCCAGGAGCTCACCCTCCTGGCGATGGTCGGGATCGTCGACCCCCCGAGGCCGGAGGCGCGGACGGCGATCGCCGAGTGCCACGACGCCGGCATCCGGGTGCGGATGATCACCGGCGACCACGCGACGACGGCGGCCGCCATCGCCAGCGAGCTGGGCATCGAGGGCCGCGCGATAACCGGTACGGCGTTCGCCGCGATGAGCGACGAGCAGCTCCGCTCGGAGCTCGACGAGATCGGCGTCATCGCGCGGGTCGCGCCCGAGGACAAGGTGCGGCTGGTCCGGCTCCTCAAGGAGAAGGGCAACGTCGTCGCGATGACCGGGGACGGCGTCAACGACGCGCCCGCGCTCAAGACCGCGGACATCGGCGTGGCCATGGGCATCACTGGCACCGAGGTCTCCAAGGAGGCCGCGGTCATGATCCTGACCGACGACAACTTCGCCACGATCGTCGGCGCGGTCTCCTACGGCCGCACGCTCTACGACAACCTGCTCAAGTACCTGCGGTTCCAGATGTCGACCCTGGTCGCCTACATCGCGATCTTCATCGGGGCCGGCATCATCGGCATCGCCAACGGCGCACCGCTCAACCCGCTGCAGATCCTGTGGCTCAACATGGTCGTGGACATCCCGCTCGCGATCGCGCTCGGCTTCGACCAGCCGGCCCGCGGCCTGATGAGCCGGCCGCCGCGACCGATCGGCGCGCCCGTGCTGTCGCGCAACAACTGGGTCCGGCTGTGCGTGCAGGGCGCCGTGATGACCGTCGGCTCGCTCGTGGCGTACCAGATCGGCGAGGATCACGGCGGCGCCGTCGTCGCCGCCACGATGCTGCTGACGACGCTGTCGATCTTCCACCTCTTCGGGGCACTGCTGAGCCGCGACCAGGTCCACACGATCTTCGACCGGGACGCCATCCCGGGTGTCATGCAGCTGCGGCGGTACGGCATCGCGCTGATCGCGATCGTGGCGATCACCGCGATCGACTTCCTCGCGCGGATCTTCGGGACCACGGGCCTGTCCTTCAACCAGTGGTGCATCTGCATCGCCATCGCCGCCTCGATCGTCGTCGTCGAAGAGGTCGTCAAGTTCTTCGTACGCCGAGCCGCCACCACCCCCGCCATTGCCTGACCCGCGCCACCCGAGACCAGGGAGCACCCATGTCCTTCAACCTCCGTCATCGCAGCTTCCTCAAGGAGTTGGACTTCAGCCCCGACGAGCTGCGCTTCCTGCTGAAGCTGTCGGCCGACCTCAAGGCGGCGAAGTACGCCGGCTACGAGCAGCCCCGGCTCGCCGGCAAGGACATCGCGATGATCTTCGAGAAGACGTCGACGCGGACCCGCACCTCCTTCGAGGTCGCGGCGAAGGACCAGGGCGCGCACGTGACCTACCTCGAGCCCAGCGGCTCGCAGATCGGCCACAAGGAGTCGATGAAGGACACCGCACGCGTACTCGGCCGCACCTTCGACGGCATCGAGTACCGCGGCTCCGCGCAGGAGAACGTCGAGATCCTGGCCCGGTACGCCGGCGTACCGGTGTGGAACGGCCTCACGGACGAGTTCCACCCGACCCAGATCCTCGCCGACGTGCTGACGATGACCGAGCACTGCGACAAGCACCTGAGCGAGATCGCCTACTGCTACCTCGGCGACGCCCGCAACAACATGGGGAACTCGCTGATGGTCGGGGGCTGCAAGTACGGCATGGACGTCCGGCTCTGCGCTCCGCGTGAGCTGTGGCCCGAGGACGACCTGATCGACACCTGCCGCGGCATCGCGGAGGAGACCGGGGCCCGGCTGACCATCACCGAGGACGTCGACGAGGGCGTCGCCGGCGCCGACTTCCTCTACACCGACGTGTGGGTCTCGATGGGCGAGGACAAGAGCGTCTGGGCGGACCGGATCCGGCTGCTCACGCCGTACCAGGTCAACCAGAGCGTGATCGACCGCACCGGCAACCCGGACGTGAAGTTCATGCACTGCCTGCCCGCCTTCCACAACCGCGACACCAAGGTGGGCGAGGAGATCTTCCAGGAGTACGGCATGGACGGCCTGGAGGTCACCGACGACGTCTTCGAGTCGGAGCACTCGATCGTCTTCGACCAGGCCGAGAACCGGCTGCACACGATCAAGGCGGTCATGGTCGCCACCCTCGGA
>Ga0164307_10000968_pt1 | contig 12897 bp, 7 predicted proteins | sample Whisoiple_243_MG_FD_110214 | JGI IMG/M metagenome (GOLD analysis project Ga0164307, IMG submission 110214) | Soil microbial communities amended with fresh organic matter from upstate New York, USA - Whitman soil sample_243_MG | ecosystem: Environmental > Terrestrial > Soil > Unclassified >...
CGCAGGCGTCGGTCGACTCCGTGGTGCAGCGCCACCCGGAGCTGGCCGCCGAGTTCGACGGTCTGATGGTGCCGGAGCCGGAGGAGGACGCCGACGGCGGACGGACAGCCGGGGAGGCGGACGCCGACGCGGCAGCCGACACCCGCGACCGGGCCGCCGAGGTGCGCCGCGCCGCGCTCGTGTCGAAGGTGCTGCTGAACGTCTTCCACTCGCCGCCCGGCACCGTCACCGCCGGCCAGCTGTCCCGGTGGCAGTCCGACGCCGGCTGGCTGGAGCGCGCGCTCGGCTGCGGCCCCGGGGAACTGCGCGGCGGGCGCGCCGGAGGGCCGGGAGCGAGTCCGACCGGCACGGGCGGCGGAGGCCGGACGCCCGATCTCAGCAGGCTCATCCCGGAGATCGGACCGGCACTCGGCTCCATCGAGGCCGGACTCGTCAAACGGATGCGCCTGCGCGAGGTGCTCGCCGACCCCCAGCTCGCCGGGCAGCTGACACCGAGCATGTCGCTCATCGAGCAACTGCTGCGTGACAAGGACAACTTGTCCGGGGTGGCCCTGGCCAACGCCAAGGCGCTGATCCGCCGCTTCGTCGACGAGGTCGCGGAGGTGCTGCGCACGCAGGTGGAGAAGTCGACCGTCGGCGCCCCGGACCGTTCGGTCCCGCCCAAGCGGGTGTTCCGCAACCTGGACCTCGACCGCACGATCTGGAAGAACCTCACCAACTGGGACCCGGAGGAGGAGCGGCTGTACGTCGACCGCCTCTTCTACCGCCACACCGCGCGGAAGACCACACCCCAGCGGCTCATCGTGGTCGTCGACCAGTCGGGCTCGATGGTGGACTCGATGGTCAACTGCACCATCCTCGCCTCGATCTTCGCCGGCCTGCCCAAGGTGGACGTCCACCTCATCGCGTACGACACCCAGGCGCTCGACCTCACCCCGTGGGTGCACGATCCGTTCGAGACGCTGCTGCGCACCAATCTCGGCGGCGGCACCGACGGCACGGTCGCGATGGCACTGGCCCAGCCGAAGATCGCCGAGCCCCGCAACACGGTCGTGGTGTGGATCTCGGACTTCTACGAATGGCAGACCGAGCCGCTGTTCGAGAGCATGGCCGCCATCCACCGCTCCGGTGCCAAGTTCATCCCGGTCGGCTCCGTGACCAGCTCCGGCCGCGCCAGCGTCAACCCGTGGTTCCGGGAGCGCTTCAAGGACCAGGGGACGCCGGTGCTCTCCGGCCACATCCGCAAGCTCGTCCACGAGCTCAAGACCTTCCTCACCTAGGGCCGGGCCCGAGGGCCGGGTCCCGGGACCGAAGGCCCCGTCGAGCCCTCGCCCAGGTGCAGTCGAAACCGAACATCCCAGAAAGGCTTACAGACATGTCCGACCTGCTGCGCGCCCCTGCCGAGATCAAGTACGCCGAGGAGCTCGACTGGCTGGAGTCCGTCGACGACGGCCCCAAGCCGTTCTCCTGGCGCCTGTCGCCGAAGATGGTCCGCCTCTTCATCCTGGGCTCCGAGCGCGCCGACGGCCTCGACCGGGAGATCTCCCAGAAGTGGTACGGCGACCGCAGCTTCGTCGAGCGCTCCATCGTCACGCTGGCCTCGGACCGGGGGCTGCTGCTCATCGGTGACCCGGGCACGGGCAAGAGCTGGCTGGCCGAGCTGCTGTCCGCCGCCATCTCCCGCAACTCCACCCTCGTGGTGCAGGGGACGGCGGGCACCACCGAGGACCACATCAAGTACTCGTGGAACGTGTCCATGGTGATCTCCAAGGGCCAGTCGCGGGAGTCGATGATCCCCTCACCGATCATGACCGCGATGGAGACCGGGGCGGTCGGCCGGTTCGAGGAACTGACCCGTTCCACCAGCGACGTCCAGGACGCGCTGATCTCGATCCTGTCGGAGAAGTACATCTCCGTCCCGGAGATGGACAGCGACAACATCGTCTTCGCCAAGCCGGGCTTCTCCGTCATCGCCACGGCCAACAGCCGCGACCGCGGTGTCAACGACCTGTCGTCCGCACTCAAGCGCCGCTTCAACTTCGTGCGCATCCCCGTGGTCACGAACAAGAAGAGCGAGGCGGAGATCGTCCGCTTCCGTACCGAGGAGCTCCTGAAGCGGCACCGGATCGAGCTGGACGTGCCGCCGACCCTGCTCGACGTGCTGCTGCAGAGCTTCGCCGACCTGCGGGCCTCCGCCGCCGCGGCCGGCAGCGACGACGAGAAGCTGGAGTCCGCCCTGTCGAGCGCGGAGCAGATCGGTGTCCTGGAGGACGCGATCCTGCACAGCAACTTCTTCGGCGAACGCGCGCTGACCGCCCGCACCCTGGCCTCCTCGCTCGTCGGCTCGCTGGCACGGCGTGAACCCGAGGACCTGGCCATCCTCAACAAGTATCTGCACGGTGTCGTCGAGCCGCGCAGCAAGGAGGAGGGCGGCTCCTGGCCGGAGTTCCTGGAGGGCGGCCGCGACGCGATCGCCACCCTGTCATGAGCGCCCTGGACGAAGGCACGCCGTTCGAGGCGCTGCGTGGACAACTCCAGACCGCGGCCACGGAGTTCGCGGACGGCCCGGACGCCCTGGAGGGCATCCTCCTCGGCATCGTCGACGACGTCGACCGCGCCGTGCGCGAGCCGCTGGAGATCTTTCCCGTCTGCCACCACTCGCCCGCGTCCGCGGTCGCGATGGCTCGCAGGCTGCGGGAGAAGCAGCCGAAGGTGGTCTACCTGGAGCTGTGCGAGGACATGGCGCCGCTCCTGCCGGAGCTCCGCAACTGCCGGCTTCCGGTGGCCGTCCAGGCGTTCGCGAGCGAGGTCAAGGGCTTCCCCGAAGCATGGGCACCCCTGTCGGTCGTGGCCCCGATCACCGAGGCGTCGGCCGAGTACCAGGCCATCGCCTACGCACTGGACACCCCGGGCGTCGAGCTGGTCCTGGTCGACCGCTCCTCGGACCACGTGTTCCAGTGGCAGGCGGGCGGCGAGGAGCCCGCCGGCCCTGACGACCCGCCCGTCGAGGAGGAGGCCGCACTGCACGGCGACGCCGTCGGTGTGGAGATCGGTGACCTGCGCCCCCGTTTCGCCGAACTGGAGGAGCACCTGCTGCACCACGGCCGTGTGCGGCACTGGTCGGAGTGGTGGCACCAGTACGTCGAGCTGCCGCTCGGCGACAGCGACCACGACACCTACCGCCAGGTCATGCTCCTCATCGGCAGCCTGTTCCGCCGCCTGGCTCCCGGGGACACGGACCGGGTGCGGGTGGACGAGGACCGCGAACGCTACATGTGGACCCGGATGCGGGAACACCTCGCCGCGACGGGGACCGACCCCGAGGACTGCCTCTACGTCTGCGGCGCGTTCCACGCGTCCAGCCGGGTCGAGGAGTTCGGCGTCCACGGCACCGACACCTTCGAGATCACACCGCCCGGCGAGAGCACCTGGCAGCACGGCCTGATCCCGTCCAGCCACGCGGCGATCGAGGCGCAGTTCGGCCTGGCCGCCGGTTCCGTGTCGATCGCCGCCACCCAGTGGGCGAAGAACCTCAGGCGCACCCGGGTGCAGCCGTTCCGGCTGGAAGGCCAGGCCGGGGCCCGGAAGGCCGCGAAGCCCAGGAAGGCCTCGGGGCCGCCTGCCCCCGTGGCACCGGAAGCACCGGCAGACAAGCTCTCCGGATTCCTGCAGAGCCCGCCGGCTCTCGACCGGCTGGACGAGGCCGAACTCCTCGGCTGGTCCGTGGAGATCGTGCGCTCCGCCCGGCGCAACGGCTACCTCGCCTCGACCGCGGACGCCATCGCCGTGTTCGAGACCTCGATCCTGCTGGCCGGCATGCGGGACCGGGCCAGGCCCACCCCGTACGACTTCCAGGACGCGGCGGTCACCTGCATCGAGAAGGAGACGGTGCCGGGCAGGCGCGACGTCCGCCGTCTCGTCGAGATCCTGATGGGCGGCGACCGCGTCGGCCAGGTCGGCTACGACGCGCTGCCGCCCCTGGCCCGCGACGTGCACGACCGGCTCGCCCCGCTGAACCTCAAGCTCCAGCAGCGCGGTGTGCAGCGTGCCCTGCTGGACATGACCTCGCAGCCGGAACTGCGCCGGTGCTCCGACGTGCTGTGGATGCTGCGCCATCTGATGCCGCACGGCGCCGCACGGCCGATCATGGGCGAGCGGGAACTCGGCAAGCAGTCCGTCCAGGAGTCCTGGGACCTGGCGCTGGGCACCCACCAGAGGGCGCTCATCGAGCTCGGTTACGAAGGCGTCAGCATCGAGCAGGTCCTGGAGCAGCGCCTGCGCCGCGTCGCGTACGCGCCGAACGCCACCACGGCGCAGGTCCTCGGGGCCGTCGAGGACGCCGTGCTGCATCTGCGCAGCGGCCGCCTCGCCGACGAGCTGGGCACCCACGCCCTCGAGGTGCTGGCCACCGAGCGCAGCGTCGACGGAGCCCCCGAGGTGCTGCGGAGGGTGCGCAGGCTCCTCGCGTACTACCGGATCAGCCGGCCGGTGCTGCCGGCGTGGATCGAGTCCTTCGCCAAGACGGGGTACGCGCACTACTGCACGCTTCTGCCGACGGCGTTCACGGACGAGGACGCGACGGTACGCCAGGTCGCCGCGATGCTGGGGTTCCTCTTCAGCATGGAGAGCCTGGCCCTGTCGCTCGGCTGCGACCGGACCCAGCTGGATCTGGCCTTCGCGCAGTCGCACCCTCGGGAACCCTCCAGGGTGGCGCTGCTGTGGGCGTCCCAGGTACACCTCGGGCAGCTGTCCCGAGCCGAGTTGAGGGAGCGGTGCGACGGACTGCTCGCCGACCCGCTGGTGGTGCCTGCCTACCCGCGCTACCTCAGCGGGTTCCTGCACGCCCTGGAACCGGTGCCGCAACTGGCCGACTTCGTCGTGGAGGCGGTCTCCAACGCGTTCGCGCGCCTGCCGGACCCGGTGCTGCTGCCCTGGCTTCCGAAGCTGATCACCACACTCCGGTCCGAGGGTGCCGAGCTGGCCCCCCTGCTGATCCGTGAGGCCGGCCGCGTCTTCCCCGGCCGCCTCGCGGCCCTGGACGCCTGGGTCCCGCCGTGGCAGGCCGCCCCCGCAGCAACGGCCGCGCCGGAGGCCGGCGGCGGTGCCCGCCGGGCCGTGCTGCTCGTCGCCCACCCGGAGACGTGCGACAGCGTGGCGGAGCTGCTGGGCTGCGAGGGCACCTGGGAGGCGGAGGCGCCCGAGCCCTCGGGCGCGGTACTCGTCGGCCGTCACCCGGAGACGGCCGCGGCGGTGGAGCTGCTGCTGACGGGAGGCTGACGGGACACGCCGACGAGTCGGTCCCGGGACCACCGGAGGAGCGCCGGGGGTCCCGGGACCGTCGGCGCGGCCCTCAGGCGGTCGGGACTCCGGACGGCGGCGGGTGCGGGGCCCGGAGGGTGAACGCCTCGGGCCCCTCGCCCCCCTCACGGATCAGGGCGATGCGCTCCATCGCTTCGCTGACGGTCGGGCGGTGGCCCGCGGGCACCCACCACAGCGCGAGGTGGAAGTCGGCGAGCCGTTCGAACCATTCCCGGCGCCGGGCCAGCACCTTGAGGTGGTCACTGCGGTAGGTGTACTCCCGCAGCGCCTCGACCGACTCCCATACCGAGCAGTTGATCAGGAGGAGGTCGTCGTCGTTCTCGGGGCGCAGGGAAGTCGAGTCGGCCCCTTCGCCGTCGACCAGGCGCCAGACGAAGCCGGGAGCACGATCGGCGAGGGCGTTGATCCCGGGAAGCTGTGCGACGAAGTCGGCCAGTTGCGGACTGTCGAGCGGGGCGAGGATCCGCCCGACGTTGACCTGGGCAAGGTGGAAGTCGTTCACGGCGTCAGCATGCCCGCGTGAACCTTCTAAAGTCAACGAGTTTTGTTTTTAGTTCTCGCCCTCGGCGGCCCTGAGTGCGACGCAGCACCCCCGCGGCAGCGGATCCATCTCCGCGGTCCAGTCCTGACCACCCGTCAGCCCCGCCAGCAGCCCCTCGATCCCGGCCAGGTTCATCCCGCAGACCAGAGCGGGGAACTGGTCGGCCAAGGCGTGGAACGGGCAGTTGTGGAGCCGGAGGGTCCCGCCGTCCCAGAACGGCTCGAAACCGCGCGCACGCAGGATCTCGACCGGGTCGGACCCCTCGTCGGAGGCCGCGCCCCCGGCCTCCCCGGCAGCCCGTGCCGCGGCCTGTAGTTCCCCGTCCAGCCCCGCCTGCTCCACCACCTCGGCGAGCAGCCGGCCCGCCGTGTCGTAGGTGCGGGGAGGCATGGACACCGTCCGCTCGCCCTCGGCCCGCCGGTAGAGCTTCGCGGGGCGCCCGGCGCCCGGACCGCTGCGCCCCGACAGCCGCCGGAAGGACACCTCGAGCAGCCCCGCCTCGACCAGTTTGTCCAGGTGGAAGGCGGCCAGCGAGCGGGAGATCCCGGCGGCCTCGGCCGCCGCGTCCCGTCCCACCTCGCCCGGTGATCCGCTCACGTGCCGGTACAGTCCGCGCCGCACCGGGTCGCCCAGCACGGCCAGCGCCTCGAGGGCGGCATCCTCACTGCTCACGGCGCGATTCTATGACCAACGACGATTGACGCCGGCGGGAGCCGCCCGGCCGGGGCGTCCACCTCCCCTCCTGACACTTCGGCGGGGGCCGAACCGCCGGACGGATAGCGTCCTGGAACGCGCCGCGGGAGATGCCCGGTCGGCGGAAACGGTGAGGGGCGGATCATGGTGCCGGTGGCGGGGAGAAGCCTGAAGCGGGAGATCGCGGAGCGCTACCGCGAGGTCAACGGCGACCATCCGATGACCGAGGCCGACGACGCCTATGTGAGCGCGCAGTTCGTCGTGCTGGAGGAACTCTGCGCGATCCACGACCGCGGCGCCGAGGAGGTGCGCCGGCTGATGCTGGAGGGGTTCCTGCCGCTGCCGGGCTACCTCAGGTCCGACGGCGCGGAGATGGTGCCGGCCGACCTCTTCGCCCTGGCCGACGAAGCCGGGGGTACGGACGGACTCGAGGCCTGGTTCACCGCCCACTGGGCCGACCCGGTCGCCGGCGGGGAGGAGTGGAAGGCCTACCTCGGCGGACGGTACGTGTGCCTGCACTCGGTCACCCCGTCCACCATCCGGCGCAAGGACGAACTGACGGCCGCCATCGCCGCCGCACCGGACGCGCGGGATGCCGGTTCGCCGCAGTGGTCGGCCCGGCTGCACCTGCAGATCGACGAACTCGACCGATTGGTGCCCGGGTTCACCGGATACGACCGCCTGCGCTTCGGCGGGCCCACGTCGCGGGACACCTGCATCGACGCGATGCGCGCACGCTTCCCGCGGCCGGTATGCCTCGGATCCTGACGGCAGCGGTGTCCGGCCCGCCTCCCCGGCGGGCCGGCCGCCTACTGGAAGCTCAGCCGGTGCGGATGGGACGGGTCGGCCGGGCAGGTGTGGACACGCATCAGCCCCCGGCCGAGAAGGACACCGACCGGGTCATGGGCGCGTGGACCGCCGTCCCGGTCCTCGAGCGGCCGCCAACTGCGTGAGGCGCCGCCGCCCTCCCACATGTCCACGGTGAGGAGCGGCGGCATGGGGGTGTCGCAGACCTCGCAGTCGACGCGGGCGGGGTCCGTCAGATGCCAGGAGGCGAAGCCTCCGACCTTCCAGCCGGGCGCGATCGACAGATCGCCCATGTAGGTGAAGGACTCGGGCTCGTCCTCCAGGGCGGCCGCCATGGCGGCCTCGTAGTCCTCGTACGTCGCGTAGCTCGCCGGGGGAGGGGCATCCTCCTCTTCCCCGCCCTCCTCGTCCCAGCCCTCGTCCGGCTCCTCGTCGTCGAGAAGCCCGCCCCTCCATGAGCAGATCTCCTCCTGGAGGCCCTCCTCCAGAAGGCCCAGGTACTCGTACTCCACGACCTGTTCGGGGTGCACGACGCACATCGTCGGGACGCATTCGTCACGGCCGGCCACGCGGGGTTCGGGCTGCGGGTCCAGCACCGCCCCGACGTCGGCCGAGCGCCGCCACGTCAGCACCACGTCGATCGTCGAGCCGGCCCCGTGGGCCTCGAACGGGCACCAGAGGACCTGGAGCAGGTCGTGGCCCTCCGGCCCGGTCAGATCAGGGATGTCCCGTGCGTACAACTGCGCGACGGCAAGCATCGGCACAGGGGCGTCCTTGCCGAGGTCGGGGGCGTGGTTGTCCCGCCCGATGCCCCGCAGGACGTGGAGCTCCTCCTCCGTGAGGTCGCGCCCCTGTGCCTCCGCGTGGATCCGGCGCTTCAGCCGCACCTCGGACAGCAGGTGTCCCCTTCCCTTCGTGTGCGTGGCGGTGCACACCGGCCACGGCTCGTCGGCCGGCCACAGCAGGGGGCCGGCCACCGAACTCTCCCGCACCGTGGGGGTGCCGGGCCGGGGGTGCAGGCGCGTGGCCGTACGCCGGTGAGCCGCCAGGGCGGGGAAGACCGCTTCGACGTCGAGTGGACGCGGCGGCGTGGTGCGGGTCATGGGAGAGACCTCCAGATCGGTGCGGCGGCGATGCTACACACGGTCCCCTCGGCGGAGACGCCGTGTGCGGTGCCGGCCGTGACCCGGTCGGCGCCAGGTCGGCTCCTGTCCGGTTCGCCGGCCGCTCGGGGGGCGCGTACCCGGCGCATGGGGGCTCGGCAGGATCTTCGCTCGTAACGGGAGTACGCGGGCGCACTACGGGGCGCTATCCGAAACTGGATGGTTCATATCAAGCGCTACCGGACTATAGGGACATCGGGCTGGCTGGATATTTCTGCTCACCGACTTTTGGCATATCCCCGGGGCCGATGCACCCTCTGACGGCCGGGCGGGTGCGTTCAGGTAATCAGGCGAATACGCGCCGTTCGCGGCGCTGAGTCCTCTAATGTGATCGGCGTGAACGGGCGACATCGGATTAAGGGCGGATCGGTCAAGGATCCGCCGGCGCGGACGGAGGCGTAACGTATCTCCGTTCCGATGGGACGAGATCTCGCCGCAGAGGTGTCGGGGGGCTCGACGGTGCGTCGCGGGAACGACCGGAGCGATACGCCGAGCGCAGTGGACGAACAAGTCATGGAGAACGTGAGAACACGTGGGGGGACAGTCGTGACCAATCCTTTCGATGACGAGTCGGGGCGATTCGTGGCGCTCGTGAACGACGAGGGGCAGTACTCGTTGTGGCCCGCGCACATTGAGGTTCCGGGCGGCTGGCGCGCCGACGGTCCGGAAGGTTCGCGTCAGGAATGTCTCGATGTGATCGAGCGCGCCTGGACCGATATGCGGCCCGCCGGCCTGGTGCGGGCGTCGGGCGCCGACGCGGGATAGAGCAGCGGCAGGGCCGCCGGGTATCCCCAGGTGGGACTGTGTGCCGATACGTCAACCTGATCGATTTCGCTCTCGCTCGGGCGAATTCGATCAGGTTTGATCAGTCACGGTCACGCTTTACTCGACAGTGCTCACGCTGCCTTCATGTGGCGTTCATAAAACATCGATGGGCTGTGTGACGACGCCCTCGGTGGGCGAAGACGACGTGATATCCCGTGGGCGGGTGAGCCCCTCGCCGCGGGATCCTGGCCGCGCCCCGGAGAAGAGGGTGTGGCGATGTTCCTTCTCCGCTTGCGCCGGCTCCGGCGTCGATGATCGGTGCACTGGCGCGGCCGGTTCGATCCGGCCCTTCTTCACCGTCCCCGAAATCTCTCCCCAAAGGTGTGGACCGGCATGCACGAAATCCGTTCGATTCCGACCGGCGTGGTTCCCGATGAGCTTCTCGAACTGACCGCGGCACAGCAGGGCGTCTGGTACGGGCAACTCGTCGATCCGGGCAGTCCGAAATACAACATCGGTGAATGCTTCCAGATCCACGGTGACCTCGACGAGGAATTGTTCGCCGCCGCTCTGGCCCGGGCCCTGGCGCTTTGCGACAGCCTCAACCTCGAGTTCGTCGTCCGGGGCGAGACGGTGCGTCAGCGCGTCGTGCACCGCCCCGCCGCCGACACCGGACGAATCCGTGCCGTCGATCTGTCCGCCACCGACGACCCGGTCGCCGCGGCCGAGCGCTACATGGCCGACGACATGTCGACCGTCGACCGCCTCGACGCCCCGCGCCACCACTTCGCGCTGCTGCGTCTCGGCCCCCGGCTGCACTACTGGTACGTCCGCTTCCACCACATAGCCGTCGACGGCCTCGGCGGTGCCGTCTTCGGGCGCGCCGTGGCCGAGCTCTACGGGCGCGCCGCGCGCGGGGAGGACCTCGCTGAGGCGGAGCTGCCCGCCGCCGCACCCCTGCGCGACCTCGTCGCCGACGAGGCGGCGTACCTCGGCTCGGACCGCTACGAGGCCGACCGTGCCTACTGGACCGGCAGGTTCGCCGACCTGGCGGACGCCGCCGCGACCGACGCCGCGGGTGCCGGTGCCGCAGGCGAGGCGCACGCGCGCGGCGGTACCGCCCTCGTACGCCGCCGCACCGACGCCCCCGCGCCCGCCGGATCCGAGGTCCGGATGCACACCGGCGAGACCCTGCCCGTGGCCGTGCTCGACGCGCTGCGCGGTCTCGCGGCCGGCCACCGCACCAGCTGGACCGCGGCCCTCGTGGGAGCGGTCGCCGCCTACGTCGCCCGGGTCGGCGGGGCCCAGGACGTGACCGTGGGGCTCGCCTCGAACGGCCGCCACGGCGGGCTCCGGCACATCGTCGGCATGACGTCCAACATCCTGCCGCTCCGGCTGCGCGTCACCGCCGACATGACGGTCGGCGCCCTCGTGCGCGCCGCCGCCGACGAGATGCGCGGCGCCCTGCGCCACCGCCGCTTCTCCCGCGAACAGCTCGCCCGCGAGCTGAACATGACGGACGGCGCGTCCCACCTCACCGACGTCGTCGTCAACATCATGGGCTACGACTACGACCTCGACTTCGCGGGCAGCCCCGCCCCCTCCCGTGTGCTGTCCATCGGCCCGGTCGGCGACGTCTCGCTCTTCGTCTCCGAACGGGGCGAGAGCCAGGGCCCGTTGATCGGATTCGACGCCAACGCGGAGCTGTACGACCCCGAGGACGTACGGTTGCTCCAGCAGGCCGTCCTCTCCTTCCTCACGACCCTGGCCGAGGCGGACGCCGGAACGCTCCTGCGTGACCTGCCGTTCGTCGACGCGGCCGCCGCCGAGGCGCTGCTCGCCCAGGGACGCGGCGCGGCACTGCCGGCCGGGGGGACGACTCCCGTGAGCCTGCCCGAGGCCTTCGGCGCGCAGGCACGGCTGACCCCGGACGCCCCGGCGGTCGTGGACGGCGCGGCCGCACTGACCTACCGGGAGCTGGCGGGGACCGCGGACGAACTCTCCACCCTCCTCGCCCACTCGGGCATCGGTGCCGAGGACGCCGTCGGTGTCCTCGTGGGCCGCTCCGCGGCGGTGGTGACCACCACGGTCGGTGTGGTCGGGGCGGGAGCCGCGTACGTACCCATGGACCCGGCCTGGCCCGCCGAACGGCTCGACCGGGTGGCGGGGGTCGCCGGCGTCCGCGCGCTGGTGGTCGACGAGGCCGTCGCCGCCCTGCCGTGGACCGAGCGGGCGGCCGCCACCCTGCCGGTGACCGTCGTCGACGCGCTCGGCCGCCTCGTGGGCCACGCCCCGCCTCCGGTCAGGACGCTGCCGCCGGTACTCCGTGGAGACCGGCTCGCCTACGTGATGTTCACCTCCGGCTCGACCGGCCTGCCGAAGGGGGTCGGCGTCACCCACGCCGACGTGCTCGCGCTGGCCGCCGACTCCGCGTGGTCGGACGGGGTGTGCGACGCGGTGCTGCTCCACTCGGCGTACGTCTTCGACGCCTCCACGTTCGAGATCTGGGCACCGCTCCTGAACGGCGGCCGCGTGGTCGTCGCACCCGCCGGCGCCGTGGACGCGCCGGCCCTGGAGGACGCGGTGTCCCGGCTCGGGGTGACCGCCCTGTTCCTGACGACCGCCCTGTTCAACGTGGTGGCCGAGGCCGACCCCGCGGCGTTCGCCGGACTGCGACTGGTCGCCGCGGGGGGCGAGGCCGCCACCCCGGACCTGATGCAGCAGGTGGCGGCGGCCGCACCCGGCACCCGCGTCCTCCATGTGTACGGGCCCACGGAGACCACGACGTTCGCCACCCGCCACGAGGTCGTCGCGGGCGTGCCGGGCGTGCCGCCCATCGGCCGGGCCCTGGACGGGATGCGCCTCCACGTGCTCGACGGCTCCCTCTCGATGGTGCCGCCCGGCGTGGTGGGGGAGCTGTACGTCGGCGGCCGGGGTGTCGCCCGCGGCTACCAGGGCCGCCCGGCGCTGACGGCCACCCGCTTCGTCGCCGACCCGTACGCCACGGGCGGCGGCCGCATGTACCGGACGGGCGACCTCGTGCGCTGGACCGCGCGCGGTGACATCGAGTACGTCGGGCGCGCGGACGGCCAGGTCAAACTCCGCGGCTTCCGCATCGAGCCCGCCGAGATCGAGAACACGCTCCTCGTCGACCCGGACGTCCGCGCCGCGTGCGTCCTGGTACGTGAGGACATACCCGGCGACCGGAGTCTCGTCGCGTATCTCGCCACGGCCCCCGGCACCCGGCCGGACGAGGCGGCGCTGGCCCGCCGGGTGGGACGCACGCTGCCCGCGTACATGGTGCCGTCCGCGTTCGTCCTGCTCGACGCGCTGCCCCTCAACGCCAACGGCAAGGTCGACCGCCGCGCCCTGCCCGCACCCCGCGCCGCCACCGCCACGGGACGTGCGCCGCGCACCGCCTACGAGGAGGTCCTCGCCGGACTGTTCGCGGACGTCCTGGGGGTGGAGTCCGTCGGCATCGACGACAACTTCTTCTCCCTCGGCGGCCACTCCCTGCTCGCCACCCGTCTCACCGGCCGGGTCCGGGCCGCCCTGGGCGCCGAACTGGCCATGCGCACCCTCTTCGACCACCCCACCGTCGCCGCCCTC
>Ga0164307_10000970_pt1 | contig 12876 bp, 20 predicted proteins | sample Whisoiple_243_MG_FD_110214 | JGI IMG/M metagenome (GOLD analysis project Ga0164307, IMG submission 110214) | Soil microbial communities amended with fresh organic matter from upstate New York, USA - Whitman soil sample_243_MG | ecosystem: Environmental > Terrestrial > Soil > Unclassified >...
CTCTCGCCGACGATTTCGAGGATGTTGATGATGCGGAACGGCCAGTCGCGCTCGTGCGCGCACAATTCGCGATGATCGGAATGATAGACCGCGACGAGAGCGTCGACGCCTGCGTCACACGCGGCCTGAAGCTCATTGAGCTGCAGCTCCCGCTTGAAGGCGGGAAGCACGCCAAGATTGACACTCTGCAGGCCAACCGCCGGCTGTTCTAGGTCGACGATTTCCACTCCGGGGACCGCGTGCAGCACCCTTGCGGCGGCTTCCATGATGCCCGCCACCCCCGGATGCTTGTGCAGCGCTACGCGCATTTCGACCCGTCGGCGCAAATGCGGCGTCAACTGGTCGAGTCGGTCGGTGAGGAAACGCATGAACGGCGTCATCTCGAACGGCCGCGAACCACGCTGTCTCTCGATCGTCGGCAAGGTCGTTTCTGTGAATTGGACATAACAGCTCGGGCACCATGAAATCACCTGGCCCGACTTGGTCTGCGACAATTTCTCGGTCGTGCTCGAAGCCATCCGGCCGGACATTTCGACGTCGCCCGCCCGTAGTTGCATGACACCGCAACAATGCGTTGGTCCGCCCATCACCCGGTAGGTCACCCCGAGCACGTCCATGATATCGAGGGCGAGAAGCGCAATGTGCGGTGTTTTGAGGACATTGCAGCCGGTGTAAAACACGAAGTCAGGAAGTTCACCCGGCTTGGATAACGAGGCCGATTTTTGCCCGAGCCGCTCCAACACTTCGCCGTCTAGCTGCAAACGGGAAAGCACGGTCACGTCCCGGCCGAGATCGCGGAATTTCTCTACGCCCTGGCGGCGGCGCTGGGGCAGCTCGTTTTCGGCCTTCGCCATCGCAACGCGTGCCATAGCAAGCAGAAAGCGTGGATTGACTCCGTAGTCGCACGCCTTGATGCAATCACCGCTGAGCATGCAGGACGCAGCCCATTTGCGCGAGGCCTCGTGACCCCGGCCGGTGCGCAGGATGTCGAGCACGCCGCTTATGATGTCTTCAGGGCTGGCATCTGCGATGCCCGCAGGTCTTACGCTCGGACAGACCTCGACGCACTTGCCGCACCTCGTGCAGGCGTCGAGCATGAGGTCGACGCGGCCGCTGAGAGCCGTCTCGAAAGAGATGTCGTTCATCGCTTGCCGATCCAGCGCCGAGACAATGCAGATGACTTACCGATCCTGCGCTTCGAACGTAGCCTACACCTTTTAAGACGTAAATGTTGAAACCGTAACCACTGACCTATCTCTATTTGTCAGACAGCCATACTTAGAAATTCCTGGCGGGTCAGCGGATTATCACGAAAACACCCGAGCATGCGACTAGTGACGAGATCCGATTCCGGCTTGTGCACGCCGCGCGTGCTCATGCAGTGATGCGATGCCTTGATGATCACACCGACGCCTTGCGGTCTGAGCACATCGTTAATCGTATTGGCGATCTGGGCAGTCATTTTTTCCTGGATTTGAAGGCGCTTGGCATAGACCTCCACGACACGGGCAAGCTTGCTGATGCCCACCACCCTGCCGCTCGGAACATAGGCGACCCACGCATGACCGATGATGGGCGCCATATGATGTTCACAGTGACTTTCAAAACGAATGCCACGCAGTGCAATCATTTCGTCATAGCCTTCGATTTCCTCGAAAGTCTTTTGCAGGATTTCAACAGCATCCTGACCATATCCACTAAAGAACTCCTCAAACGCGCGAGCCACGCGCGCAGGCGTTTCGGTCAAGCCGTCACGGTCAGGATCATCGCCCGTCCACCGGATAATGGTTCGAAATGCCGCTTCGACTTCGGCCCTGTTTGGCCTGTCTGTAGCTGAATCTGTTGATCGGACCCGTTCTAGTGCGCGTACATTTGAAATCATCGAAACATTTCTCCATGCCTGTGATGCAGCCCGCACGTCGCGGTCGTTGGCGAAACATTGGATGCTCACCAACAGGAAGGGTTCCCGTTTCAAAGGACAAGAATGCAAATGGCGGCGTACGCACACTGAAGGTCGTCAACGGAACGTCTGCCAAGTGGGAAGATCGTACTTTAAACGCACGAATCCTCTGCCCTCTCGCCTCGATCATACGCTGCCAGCCAAGCTGCGAGCGTCGCCGACTGTACACCCGACGCCTGCAACTGCCGAAGCGCTACCCGTGCGGTGGCGCGTCTGAAACGATCACCGTCAGGATTGATAGCGAACGGCTCGCCGCCCGCCATAACGGCGCTGATGACACGTTCCTTAAGTGCAACGCGTTTGGCATCGCCGTAACGCTCTAACATCGCCTGGAAGACAAAATGACTGTCGGCGTCAAACGGGCGGCTGCGGCCCTGGCCATCACGTATCGGATGGGGCGGATAGCAATGTACGCAGGGTACCCAATCGCCAGGTAGTGGTTCAGTCGCGGCATGCGTCCTGCCATTTGCGAGCAGTTTGGGCAAAACATGAGTGTGCGGACCTTCAGGGCTCTTCCCGTCGGGCGGCGGAATTCTCTGAAAGACCTCCACGCGACCCAGCTTGCTAACAAAAACACGATGAGGGTTGGCGTCCAGAATAACAGACATAGCGCCGCTATCGGCTGCGAATACCGATTTCCCGACATGCCGCCGCAGTGCGGAGGCGGCAGCAGGGTCACTGATGCGGACGAAAGCATCAACCTGCAACAATCCAAGCCCAAGATCGAAAAGGATTCCACGTCGATCCTCCGATCGTAGCGCCTCGACGTCGGGACCGATTTCCGTCAATTCAAAACGACGATTCATGCCGCAGAGTTGTTGCGGCAAACACACCGCAACACGATGGCTCCAAGCCTCCGCAGTGGGCGATTCTGAAGCGATAAGCCGGGACCCGATCTGCGCATCAACGAGAATACCACCACGGGCGGTGACTGCCGACCGTGCGGTCCCGTGGCGGCGAAACGTCACCGGCTCATCCGGATCCCGCATGAATTCGGCAATGGCTCCAAAACTGCCGACGCTCCATGCCGTGTTCGGGTCTTTCAATTGCTTGTCGAAGAATTCCGACAACTCGTCTGGATCCACAGCCCGCCTCCGAACGCGCACAGAATACTACTCACGAGCATCGCAGAGGGTCCGATGCCCCGCAATCGTACACCACCTGCAACTCGCGTGGGGGTGAGCACACAGGTCCACGGCGGCTCGATTGCCATCCCGATGCCCCCCTGCTCATTTCGGAATGAGTCTAATCGAATTAACCTTTTCTGAATGCCAAGGCTGACAAGAACGCGTTTGTTTGTGAGCGCTTTTGGCGGGCCGCCTCACAGTTGATGATCAGCCAATGATGTTTCGACTTGAGGGCGGCAGCTATCTTAGGCCACGACCACGAATAACCTTTGGCCGACAGCTTGGCATTGAAACGACGGACGGCAGCAAGAGCGTCCCGCTCCTCTTCCCAATCGCGACGCATCCGCGTGATGTTGTCGCGAATTTCATCGTTGCGTGCGTTGTAGCCCATGCCGACAAACTACCACCAATAACGATCGTAGCCGGGGTACCGATAACGACGGTAGAAGTTGCCGGGGTAGCCATAATAGTAGCTGGGATAGCCACCGTAGTAGTAGCGGTAGCCACGGTAATCACGGTAACCGTAATAGCCACGACGGTAGGCGCGCCGATAATAGTAAGCCTTTTGTAGTTCAGGCGCGGGAGCGGTTACGCCTATTATGCTTCCGCTTATTGGCACTGCCGAGGCACCGAAGGTCCCGCCAAGTCCAATGCAAGTCGCAGCGAGTGCCGCCAGAATGTATCGTCTCATGTTGTCGCGGAATTCGTCGTTGCGTGCGTTGTAGCCCATTGTCGTCGACCCGCGGTGTGCCACCGATCATAGGGGAACTTGCCACCACCTGCTCGCGTTAAAAATCATGTCCCCCGAAAAATCTAGGAGTACATGATGCCAGAGCAGACAGCCCAAGGCCGCATCGTTGAAACGGCAAAAGAAGCCCGTGGTGGCGAACGCGGGCCAAGCATGGTCGTCGTGCTCGCAGTAAGCACCATATGTGTGGCGGTGATTTTTATGGGTCTTTGGTACTTCATGGCGTTGTGAGCGATCAATGCCCAAAGGGCTGGACGTTTCCATTCGGCAGGTGGGCGCATATTTCCGCGTCGTCTATCAGCGGCAGTATCCGAACGCAGTGGAAGATGTGATGTATTCGGAACGCTTCAAGACGCAAGAAGAAGCGCAAAAGTTTGTGGCTGCCGCACTGCGTGCGCAAGGTATCTACCGCAATTTGTCGCCATGATCAGAGTCGAAACCACAAAACGTTGCAGCCGTGGAAATCCGTTAACGCCAACCGGCCTAGGCCGCGAACCACATGCCAATCAGCGCCGCAATCGATACAACGGACAAGAACGCGTTCGTCAAAATTAGCAGCGCTGGATTGATGCGGGCCGCGTCTGGCACTGGCGGCGGCGGGCCCGGGTAAAGATGGCGCCAAATTGCCGCGCCAAAACAAAACACGCTAAACAGCATAAGCGCGCTCGCAGTCACAATGATCAGCCATGCCGGTAGAACACCCGCCATCAATGCCTTTGCGCCAATGCCACTCGCCATTGCCACCAGACCGGTGCGAACCCAAGCGGCGTAAGTCCTTTCAGCGGCGAATATGGTGCGGTCAGCAGCGAGTTCGGTCCGTCGGTCGGCACTGTCTTCAACCCGCGCGGTGCTCCGCTCCATATGAGCCGCACTGTCCTTTATGTGAACAGCACTGGCCTTGAGCTTCTCGCTGGTCTCGACAGTCTTCGGCCTGGTCATCCTTAAAAAAGTTCGACAGCCTGTAAAAAGTTCCGATCGTGGGACCTTGCCTCGGCCCTCCGCACAGGAACGAACCTATCAGCCGCACGTTTAGCGAATCGTCGCCACTTGTTACTCTGTGGCGACCCAGCACGCGTGGACTGATCTAAGCAAGAAATCACGGAGGATGTTATGTCAAAGCTGCTCTTTTCAATTTGCTTAATTGCGGCAGGTACGTTTACAGCGGCTGCTCAAACGAGCCCACCAAGTGGAAGTCCAAATCCGCCGGGAATGTCAGGACCCGGAGGTTCCAACTCAGAAGCCGTCTCGGCTGTCACCCACTGTCGCGATACAAATGGTCATGTTCGTCTAAAGACGGACGCCATGGCTGGACCAGGCAGCGGCACGACCACGACGGGATCGGCAACGGGGAATACGGCTCCAAGCTCCACAACGACGCCCCAAACCTCTGCAAGCACTCTGCCGAACTGCTGAACAAATCCGGCAGACGCGAGGAACGAAATACATAGAAAGTGAGTTGGAGGATTCGCCGCTGGCTTGGTCCCCGTATGTCCCCCCATACCCCCAACCGGATCCAGTGGCATCAAGTCTCTCGGGGCTGCCATCTTGCCTGATGGTGGCCCCACTTATTGTGGTCGTGGATCAAGATCAGAGTGTCTGCGAGATCGAACCGCTCGCCAAATTATCGGCGGGTCGCGCAATACGGTTCGCAAGGAGCCGCATCTCCGGTACGGCCGATCGACCCGAAGACAGGACTCCCAGTCACTGAGCTTTCGTCTGCCGAAAACATAAGGCAGTCATTAGGACCAAAATTGGCAGCGAGATTGTAAGAAGTACATCTGTCGGCTGTGTGCGTTTACAATTTTCCAAGCAGAAGCAGGATCAGTAGGATTACGATTACGAGTCCAAGCCCGCCGCCACCATAATAGCCGGTGCCATAGAACGGCCCGCCACCAATTCCACTAAAGCCCCCGAGTAGTGCGATAACCAAAATAATCAGTATTATCGTTCCGACCGACATAGTTGCTCTCCAACTTTGTAAGCTCCAATAGGAAAAGAGACACTGACGGAACTTTAAGTTCCTTCGGCATCATTCGGTTCCAAGAACTTTGAAAACTGAGCTTTGCTTAACTTGACCGCGTGATTGCCCTGCGTGACTTTTTCGAACCTCAGCCGAGGGCTATTTCTCAATCCGGTCCGCCATCTCACGCCACTGTCTGGCGAGGTCCAGCCACGTACGCGCAAGCGATGACGATGGCGCTCGTCTCGCTTCCTCCTCGCATTCCTCTGCTTTTTGACGGCAGTGCTGGGCTTGAGACGACGGCATTGCACTGCAACGCGGCGGTATTCATACCGTTCCGAGCTTCACGGGAGGAACTGCCGTTATCGTTTCCGAATTGTTGAGTTGGGGAATGTCTAGAGGAGGCTCAAATGCCTGTAATCTTGATTCCGGTGCTGTGGGTCGGAGGCGCGCTCGTACTGCTCGGCGGCGGCTGGTACGTCATAGGCCACATGGTTCATTAGATGCTGTAAGCAGTTTGACCAGTGGGGCTGCCATCGACAAATGGCGGCCCTTCTTTTTTTGCGGCGCGGCAAAAAGCCTACACACGCGCATTGAGCAACTGCCTTTACTGACGGCTCGACACACCGCTATTTCCGGATAACATTTTTCGTGGTGGCGTGGAGACGTCGCATGCGCACGTCTGAATCTATCCTGGGCCCTCCGGCAATCTGGCGGCCCCGCTGTGCCAAATGTCGTGCAGAGATGTGGCTTGTCTGGATCGAGCCAGACGACAAGCCCAACCATGACAGACGGGTTTTTGAGTGTCCGAGGTGCCAGTACGAAATCACCGAGGTCGTGAAATACAGATAAAAGGACCGCCGGTTGTTGCGACTACGACGGTCCCTGCGGGTTACCTTGGGATGTTCGAGGCCCTTTCGGCTTCCCGCAATCAGCCAACGCCGGCATCCTGTAATGGTCCCGTGATATTCCTATATTTCTCACATGTATGGCGTGCGTAGTGCTCCCGCTTCCTTTATCCAGCCCTGCCGTCCAACCGTAGTCACCACGCCTCCGAGTGGTCCTGGTTGGGTGCATGAGCTGAAGCATGACGGTTATCGACTGCAAATCCATGTGCGGGATGGTCGGGTGAAGCTTTACACCAGAAACGGAGCCGACTGGACCAAGCGCTATCCTCGCATCGTGGAGGAAGCAGCGCGGCTCCGCGAACCAATCATCATTGATGCTGAGGTCGTGCATTTGTCGCCCAATGGGAACGCTGATTTCGATGCCCTGCACAGTCGCACTGTCGATGATAAAGCCGTGGCGCTTGCTTTCGATCTTCTTGTTTCAGGTGACGACATCCGGCGTCGGCCTCTACTTGAGCGCAAGAATGCGTTGAAGTGGATTCTTCGTAATTCGCGCGGCGGTATCCAGTACGTTGAACATACCGAAGGTGACGGTGATAAAATGTTCGCCGCAATCTGCAAGCTCGGCCTTGAAGGCATCGTGAGTAAGAAACTCACGTCAGTTTATCGGTCGGGACCATCGAAGGCGTGGCTGAAAATCAAAAACCCGAAGTCCGCTGCTGCAACGCGCGCAAATGATGGAACGTTCTGATCATTCATCAGGACTCCAACCAAATAACCCAAGATCAGATTTATTCGTTCAATGAACAGGCGTTCAAAGAGGAACAAGCCCCGACACGATTTGCATTTACATCAGCGCTTTCTGCGCGATTGCACGAATGCACAAATTAAAAAGCCGCAATGAACGAAGGTACGTCAGCCGTTGCCCGTTAAATATATTGGCGGCTGAGCGAGGATTGCGCTTTCGCCTAAACGTCGAGGTAAAAGATGCAATTTTCTTCGCACGCCAATTTATCTATGGAAATGACGAACGGTCGTCCGCTCTGCCCCAAGTGCAAAGCGCCCATGTGGGGCGTTCACGTTGAACCGGCGAAAACTGCCGACGATAAGCGAACGTTCCAATGTCCGCGGTGCGAGCATTCTCAGGCTGTCCGCTTTGCCCCCGAAAGCAGACATTTCCTGCGACGCGCGTAATGTTCGCTAAGAGCCAAAAGCGGACTCATGCGCTGCAACAAACGGAAAGACCGTCTCGCGAAAGCTATGGGACAATAAAAAGATCAAGGAGCCGCAGTTAGTGCGCTCCCATTCAGCCAACCAAACGCATTGCTTATTTGAGTATGTAGCAGATCGAGTAGGTGGGTGGCGTGCGCGTCGCGTCATAACCGGCGCGACACTGAACTAAATAGGTTTGGTCCGGGTGGCGAAACAGGATGAAGGTTGAACGGTTGTCGGTGGCTTGGCTGTAACCGGCAATTTGCCACCCTTCCTTCAGCATAGTGCTGATCGAAGGCGCGTCTTCGGCCGTGGCCAGTCCGTGAACCGGCAAAGCAAATAAAACTCCGGCAAGAAGCCGCCATCCGAGCCGCGCTTCGCTATATTTGTCCATAGCTGTCTCGGTTAGACGCACCACTTTGGAAAACAGCTAGGCCTGTTTCTTGACTGGTGGTGTCTTGTGCACCAAATCGCGCTCATTAGCATTAGCGGCAAGCTTTCGCCACTGCCGCGCCGCCACTAAAAGATCGCGGCGAAGTCCTGGTGGCATTTGTTCGGCGCGACCTTCACACTGTTTCGCGTTGGCGCGATAAGTTTCAACGTCTGACGGCATGAGGTTTCAACATTTCCTCAGCCTAGATGTTCCTCGCCGCAGGTTGCGCCAACTACCAAAAGTGAGCGCCAGCCCAGACGGCTGCGCAAATTACGATGACTGCGCACAAGGCAACGACGACGCCGCGCAATTCAGGGTCTGATTTTGGGTGACGCTGTGTTTTCATCGCAGCGTTTCCTACGCTACGTCGAGTAACAGCGTCTTGTGATCCTTGGCCAAAAAGCTGTTGACCGCCGCCAGCGCGTCAGCGCTTACGTCGGATAGCCGACTTCATATTCGGCGTCTGTTCCTTTTCGTTTGATCTAAATCAAACGTTCTGTTCAGGGGCTCTATTTTTGTACGCACCAAATAAATAGCGCGACAATCGCGCCTTTGATATTTCCATTTATGGAAAACAGCTAGGCCTGCTTTTTGACCGGTATTGTCCCGTCCACCGCGTTGCTTTCTTGACGTGGCGTTGCAGGCTTCTTGCTCTTGCTAATGCCAGAAGACGGAGGCTGCGTGCTGATGTTAATCGCACCCGCCAAAGTAATTTCTACCCCATAGATCGTCAGGCCTGCCGCCTTCACTGCGTCGATTGTGCGCATGATTTCTTCCGTCGTGAAGCGCAACCGCTTGCGACTGTCATTCTGGTTCTTAGGAATAGTTTTGGCTTCCTGCCATCCGGCTGTTCTGGTTTTCAGGTGTGTCAAATGACCCACGTAATGCGGGCGGTGTGCCGATTTTTCCGCAGTCTGATTTGCAAGTGTCAGCAGCGGCCAACGGTTCCCAAGGAACCAACTTCTTCCCAGCGTATTGTGCCCGATAGGCGATGCCCTTTGGGCGGGGAGGTTTCCATGACCGTACGAACCGATCACCAATCTGACTATGATCCGGCCCAGCTAGTGCTTTATGGCGCGGCGGCTGTTGTTCTTTTGGTCTACGCTTGGACCTTCGCCCTCTAACGCAGAAGTGGCTAAGCCTCCTTCGTCCCCGATTTTACTTCGCGGTCAGCCGCAGCGCCCCTGTAACGATGATCGTCACCAACGCCACTGAACCGTCACCGCCGATTGGAATGTCTGCTAAGTGCCAATAACGGACATTGCCGGTTGGCCACATTTGCAGCCTTCGACCGCCTCAAAATCATGTGTTCATTGTTGAGGAGACTTGGCGAAGTCTTTCGCGACCGCTGAGTTGGCCTCGCGGATGGCGCGTCCTTCGTCTCCGGTATCTGACAACACAGAGTTGGCTATCTCGGCCCACATGCGTTGGCGCTTAGGATCGTTGGCCTTTTTGGTATGGCGGTCGGCGTCTTCGGGGTTCCATGGCATGGCGTGCTCTCCTGACTGCCTAACGCACCTCTAGTAGTCGGGTTTCCATCGCATGACTGGGCTTATTTGTATTTGAATTCCTTATGAGCTCACCAATAGTTAGCCCGAGATCCTCCAAGCATAGGCGCGTCACACTAGTCTGGTATGCCTTTTAACCTGTGGTTGTGCACCGCGCCCATGTTAGAATTTTTTCGTCCTAAGAAAGAATAAGGGGGTAGGACACACGATGGAACTTTTCCAACCGGCTCCTCCGATAAAAATCGAGCCTCCGCACTGCCCGACGTGCGGCATGTCTATGATACTCACAGCGGTTTTGCCGGACACGCCGGACCACGAACAACGCATGTTCGAGTGTCGGCTTTGCCATGACGCTTTATCCGAAGTGGTCAAATACAAATAGGCACGCTAACGCAACGAAGAGGCCGCCAACTGGGCGGCCTCAACAAGTTAAAACACTCAGGGCGATTGCTACCAACTCGTCCAGGTGCCGCCTTTGTAATATCCGCGGCCCTGCCCCGACTCACGGATTGTAATGTCAGGGGTGGGTTTCCATGTCTCCTCGCGAACAATGACTTTGGACTCCGCCGGATACTCGTATCTCTCTTTAGCAACCCAGCAGACGTTGCCAACGCAGGCATACGCAGCCGATGCGCTTGCCGCCGAAAAGGCCAACATCACTGTGCCACTTACGGCAGCCAAAACGTATTTGCTTGCTCTCATGTTCATTCCTCTGGTTGCCCCTCGAATTTATTGCAACGGGCGTACACCGACCTAAGTTCCTTATTGTCCAGTTTCGGGCAGCGGCGCTCTTAACATCACCGTCGAGTGTCAAAAGACGTACATCGCTATCTGCGGTGAGTTCCAAACTAGGAGCTTTGCGTTTCAACCGCATGAATGTGACCGCAGGCTTTGCACTGAAAAAAGTGCGTTTCTAACCTCTCTCCCGGGCGATCAATGGTTGCTTTCAATTCCAGTTCTCCGCCGCACTGACGGCACGGACCTGAATTGATGTCGGAATGCTTCACGGCGTACTCCACTTCACCTGAGTAGACGCCACCGCGGTGCAAATGGTTCAAACCTAAGTAGGACGCCGATGTCCGCTGAATTCGGCTGAATCCGCTTGGACGACCTCGCACGATTTTAAATTTGGAAAATTCGAAAACACCACGCCAAACCAAGAGTTCTGAGACGGTTTCGAAATGCCCCTGACAGGTTTGAAAATCGACCCCGGTTAACCTTTTCTTTATTGAGCGCTATGGCGCCAAGGATGCCGTGCTAACGTCGCCTCGGGTTGTGGTGGCGCCCGTTTTCACGGGCCGGGGAAACGGGAAAAAAAATGACAACGGCCGACAGTTCAAGACACACGCGCGAGCCGATTTCCGACCGCGACCAGAAGCGCGTGGCGCTCGGCTATCTGCAGGAAGCCTGGGCCGAAGCGCGCCACGACGGAATCGACGGCGATTGCCTGGCGCAGGCGTGTCTTTTCACGGCGCTTGCCGAGTTCGTTACCACGTATGGTGAAGAGGCCGCCGCCAAATTCACTGACGGACTGAGCGCCCGGATCCGCAACGGCGAGTTCTCGATCGAACAGCGGCAATAATTTCGAGTCAGCTCGAGAGGGTTTCCAGAAACCGCACGCGCTCGCCCTGAGCGGGCGTAGTGAGATCGCCGTCCCACATTATCTTGCGTCCACGAATGATCGTGCCGACCGGCCAGCCGGTCACCTTGACGCCGTCATAGGGTGTCCAGCCGGCGCGCGAAGCCACCCATTTGTCGGTGATCGTTTCGCGGCGCTTGAGATCGATCACAGTCACATCCGCGTCGTAACCGACGGCAATCCGGCCCTTGCGCGCAATCCCGAAAAGACGCGCCGGACCGGCGCTTGTCAGATCGACAAACCGCAGCAACGTCAGACGACCGGCGTTGACGTGATCCAGCATGATCGGAACGAGCGTCTGCACACCAGTCATCCCCGAAGGGCTCGCTGGATAGGCCTTGGCTTTTTCTTCGCGAGTGTGCGGGGCGTGATCTGAGCCGAGCACATCGACGACGCCATTCGTCAGGCCGGTCCAGATGCCGGCACGATGCGCGGCATCGCGCACCGGCGGATTCATTTGCGCGCGTGTGCCGAGGCGCTCATAGCAACCGGGCGCTTCGAGGGTGAGATGGTGCGGTGTCGTCTCGACCGAAGCCACATCCTTATGGCCGGCGAGATACTCCATCTCGTCCGCCGTGGAAATGTGCAACACGTGCACGCGCGCGCCGGTCTCGTGCGCGATCGTGACAAGCCGCTGGGTTGCCTTGAGGGCTGCAACTTCATCGCGCCACACCGGATGCGAACGTGGATCGCCTTCGACGCGCAAATTCTTGCGCTCGTTCAGGCGCGGTTCGTCTTCGGCGTGAAACGAGGCGCGCCGGCGGATCTTCTGCAGGACGCCGCGGAGCCCGGCATCATCGGCCACCAGCAGCGAGCCGGTCGATGAGCCCATGAACACCTTTATGCCCGCGCAACCGGGCAGACGCTCCAGCTCGGGCAGGTGTTTTGTGTTGTCGACCGTCGCACCGACGAAAAAAGCGAAATCGCAGTGCATGCGGTGGTGGCCGCGCTTGACCTTGTCGGCCAGGGTCTCCGCGGTCACGGTCAACGGATCGGTGTTCGGCATTTCGAACACGCCGGTGACCCCGCCCATCACCGCCGAGCGAGACCCGCTTTCAAGATCTTCCTTGTGGGTGAGACCGGGTTCGCGAAAATGGACCTGGGTGTCGATCACCCCCGGCAGCAAATGCAGTCCCCTGCACTCGATCACCTCGCCGGCCGAAGCACGCGACAGATCATCGATGGCCACGAACCGCCCCGCGCGGATGCCCAGATCGCGCGGCCCCTCGCCGTCGTGGTTGACCACGATGCCGCCCTTGAGGATCAAATCGTACGTATCGGCCATGCTGGAACGCATCTAAACGGGGCTTGAGACCTGCCTGACAGCGCTTACGTTCCGCCGCGAGTTCTGGCAAGAGACTATAGAAAACAGACCCCAGAGAATTGGCATGCAGGCAGCTCTTCTTCCGGATCGCGGCGTGGTCAAGGTGGCCGGCGATGA
>Ga0164307_10000972_pt1 | contig 12873 bp, 7 predicted proteins | sample Whisoiple_243_MG_FD_110214 | JGI IMG/M metagenome (GOLD analysis project Ga0164307, IMG submission 110214) | Soil microbial communities amended with fresh organic matter from upstate New York, USA - Whitman soil sample_243_MG | ecosystem: Environmental > Terrestrial > Soil > Unclassified >...
CTGCGCGCTCGGCGCCTGCACGACTCGATAAGAATCTCCATCGCGCCAAACGAACACAGTGGCGCACCCAAACTCCTCGGCTACCTTGGGAAGCCATTTGTCTTCCGGCGGAGCGGCGTCGCCCAGCACCACTGCACACTCATGCTGGGTGCCGGGATACGCTGACAGCGACGGGAACGAGGGATCGGGGTCGCTCGACATGCCAAACCCATATCATGGGCTCCCCGACCTTTGGCCAAGCCTTCCGAAAGACACGTGGGGGAACAACCTGGAGCGCTCGTCCGCGGCGCTCTCCTGGGACGCGCCATCGCGATCCACCTTGCTGCCCTTTCGAGGGCGGCTCTATTCCTTCGCGGGCCGCGACTTGTCGCGCCTCACCACCGGCGCCCGAAGCTCCTCCAGTGCGAACGACCTCGCGCTCGACGTCACCGAGAGCATCAAAAATGACTATGGCGAAAGCGCGTGAACGCGGTGGAGACTCACAGCTAAAATGCCAAATGAAGAACGCGATTGGCTGGGCGCGCGGAAAGTTTCGCTTCCGTGGAGCTGGCTATTGGCCCTCTACTTGGTATTGGTCGTCGGCATTGCAGCATGGATGTTGATTGAGGTCTTTCCCTCGCCACCCCACGACCAGCAGAAGACCGCGCACAAAGATGAGCTGAAGGGCAAGGGTAACGGCGGAGCGCCCCCCCGTTTGAGCGAACCAACGCCGAGCGACGCTCACTCACCGGCGTCAGCAGGCAACGCAGGCCAAGGTCCCGCAGTCGGCGGCGCTGGGAGCGCTGGGAGCGCTGGGAGCGCTGGGAGCGCTGGCGCGAGCGGGGTCGGTGGGGCGGGCGGGGCAGCACTTGGCGGCACGACTGGCGCGAACAGCGCGCGAGCCGGAAACGGCGGAACCACTGTCGCGGAAAAACCGACCGTCGAGGAAGACCAGGATCGGCCATCTTGGCCGACTAACCTCAAATACGGAACGTTCGCGCACCTGGGAATGCGGATTGAGCCCCAGAGCAACGATCAAGGGATCCTCATCTTGGCGCTGCTCGCCGGTATTCTGGGCAGCTTCATGCATGCGGCTCAGTCGCTCGCGATCTATGTAGGCAATCGAGATCTGCGTACGAGTTGGGTGCTACTCTACGCACTACGACCTTGGATTGGCGGGGTCCTCGGCTTGCTCTTCTACTTCGTTCTTCGCGCGGGCTTGATTCCTGCTGCGGCTGCTTCGAGCACGGACGCGGTAAGTCCGTACGGCGTTGTCGCCTTTGGTGCGTTGGCTGGTTGGTTCTCCAAGCGAGTTACGGACAAACTCGCCGAGATGGTCGATATGCTTTTTCGAACGCAAAAGGACGCCTATAAGGACAACACCGTGCGAGACGGCAGGCCGGAAATCGCGAGCGTCGTTCCCGACAGAATCGCCGTCAGTATGGCAGCACCCAATCAGGAGTTCGTCGTCAACTGCAGTCGTATATTGCCGGGGGCGTGGTTCGTCCTCGAAAATAAGGAATACAAAGCAACGTTCAAAGGCAACATGAAGATCGCGTTCACGCTACCGCAAGCCGACGCTCAGCGCTTTGCCGGCAAGACCAGCGTGATGCTCATCGTATACAATCCTCCAGACCCCGCAGCCGACGCGGACTCGAAGCCTCGGGCTTCCGCTCCTTTCGACATCACCGTCGTGCCTTGAGCGTGGCCGCGGTGCGACTGACCCGCCCATGCGCCCGGTGTATCGACACCGACGGCTTGATAACCGTACAAGGTTGGTCGGTCGCGCAGTCTGCATCACTCCGGCACGTTGCAGGGGTGCACGTGCCGCGCCGCCGAAGGCTGAGACGCGGCTGGCCCGATTCGCGTGACCATCAAAAAATCCCAGAAAGAAACCGCCCTTCAAATTAGTTGCATAGCTAACCAATCGTGTTAGGTTCTGGGGGTGTTCGATCATTGCCTCTACTTCAACACGTCGGCGCTTGCTCGGCTCTTGGAGCGGCTCTGGAGTGATGCTTTTCGCAGCTTTGATTTGACGCCACCGCAGGGCTTCTTGTTGCGTGCGGTGCTCGATAGGCCCGGGCTCACGCAACGAGAGCTCGCCGAGCTCATGCGAATTGCGCGCCCCACAACGACGCGTGCGTTGGATGGCCTCGAAGCAAAGCGTTTGCTCGAACGCCGCGTATCGCCTGCCGACGCGCGCGAACAGCTCGTGTTCCCGACCCGCAACGCCGAGGCGATTCAGGGCGCGCTCAATGCTGCAAGCGCCAACGTGACCAAGCAGCTGAAGCAGCAACTCGGCAAGGCCACCTTCGAGCGCACGGTCGAGGGGATCCGCCACGTGCGCGGCTCGCTGGAGGAATAAGCTCGCGCTGCCTGACCGTTTTTTTGAGCCAATTGTTGCATAGCTAACTAATTTTCACAAAAGGAGCCCGCAATGCCCATCATCAACGTCAAACTCAGCGAAACTCCGAGCCCAATCCTCATCCAAAAGGTCTCACAAACGGTCCTCGAGCTCACGACGCGAATTCTGCGCAAACGGCGCGATGTGACCTCGATCGCGCTCGACTTCGTCCCGCGTGAGCACTGGATCGTGGGCGGCGTGTCGCTCGCGGCGCAGGGCAAGAGCAGCTTCTATCTCGACATCAAGGTCGTGTCGGCAACCAACACCAAGGACGAAAAGGCGGCCTACGTGGCGGCCATGTTCAAGGCGTTCGATGAACTTCTCGGGGATCTACATCCGGAGAGTTACGTTTATGTGCACGATGTCGCAGCCGAGGCCTACGGCTACGGTGGGGTCACGCAAGAGTATCGATACATTCAAGGCCGCCAGGCGCCGAGTGAGCCGCGGTCCGGCGCGGCGCAGCCGTCGTCAGCGTAGTGGTGGGCGAGCTCAATCACGGGCAATCGCATTTCCGCAACGGTGTGCCACGACGGCTAGTGGTCGATACGCTGTGCCTATCACATACCGTTCGTGATTTAATCGCCAGTTGCCCTCATGCTGATTGAGCATGGTCAGACATAGAATCTATCTATTGGCTCGCTCGCTCGACAGGCGATAGTGTCGCGCGCCAGGTCTGGAGATGCCGCACCACGCGGCAGAGGGAAAAGGCATGGCTTGGTTCGATCATTCACGAATTTCGTTCCTCATTGCGGCGTCCATCTTCAGCTGCGCTTGCGGTAGTGCAGTGCAGGAAGGAAGCGAGGAAATGGACGGCGCGACCGCGCAGGCGGAACTCGGCCGCACTGACGGCAGCGGGCATGTCATTGATCTGGGAGTTTTGGATACGGCTCCGGACGAGACGTATTCGAGCGCTGGGCAGGCGCTCAATGAACAGGGCACGGTGGTGGGGTACAGCCACTCCCAAGTTTCGCCTTCGCTCATCTCGCAGCACGCCTTTCGTTGGAAAGCCAGCACGGGCATGGTCGATCTGGGAACGCTCGGTGGGTCGTACAGCTCCGCGATTGACGTGAACGAACACGAGCAGATTGCGGGTACCGCAGCGCTGCCGGACGAGAGTCAGCACGCGGTATTGTGGGATGCTCTCGGTCAGATCCGTGATCTGGGGACGCTCGGTGGGCAGAACAGCACCGCATTCAGCCTCAACAATCGCGGTCAGGTGGTTGGTTTGGCCGACGATGCGACTGGCAGCACCCGACCCTTCATCTGGGATGCGAGCTCCGGCATGGTCGATTTGGGATTGCCGGGCTCGGGCCTCGCCTATGTCTATGGCATTAATGACTCGGGCGTGGTCGTCGGGTCTTGGCTGCAGGAAGACTTTACCGCCAGACCTTTCAAGTGGTCGAAGGATGAGGGGCTGACCGAGTTGAGCCTGCTCGGTGGCACGAACGGTGAAGCGTTCGGCATCAATAACGAGGGCCAGATTGTCGGCTACGTGGTCGCCGACAACGCGGTCGTTGGGATGAAGTGGGCAGGCCGGCACGCCTGGCGTCTAGCGAGTCTGCCAGACGGCGTGCAGTCGGTGCCCAAGGCGATCAACAAACCGGGGTTGATCGTGGGCGGCGATACGCTGACGTCGGGCGACCCAGTCGCGGTTCGGTGGGAAACGACGAAGCGCGTCGAGCGGGTACCGCTCGGCGGACGCCCCGGCGCGGCGAATGATGTCAACGATCGCGGCGCGGTCGTCGGCTCGTGGAACGGATCGATCGCTTGGCACGCTTTCTTGTGGGAGCCGGGCAGACATTGATTTCGCGGTAGGTTCACGAGCAGTTTCGCATTTTTGCGTGCGGCGCTCGGGTGAGCCTTGCCCGATGGGTAGCGGCGACGATACGCTCGACCCAATCTAGGGAAGGAAGAGAAATGCAGAACGCGGGGTGGGCGGTTGGTCTCGCGGCCTTAATGGTGGCCGGCGGGTGTTCTTCATCTGGCAACAACGGTAGCGAAGCCACCAACGCAGGGAGCGCGGGGGACGCCGGAGCTTCTAGCAACGCAGGCACCTCAGCGGGTGGTGTTGCTAGCGCGGGTCGGAACACTGCGGACGCAGGAGCCGGGGCACGCAGCGGCGCAGGCGGGGTCGCGGGCGAGCCAACGGGTGGGCCCGATGCGGGTGCTGGAGCAGCGGATGCCGGAGCCAGTGACGGCGGCGCCGATCAGGGCACGGCCGGAACGAGTGCTTCCGGTGCCGCTGGTGCAAGCGCAACGGGCGGAACCGCTGGAATTGGCGGAGCGGGCATCGGAGGATCCATCGGGCTCGGGGGCAATGCGGGTGCGGCAGCAAGCAGCGGTGGCGGAGCCAGTGGCAGCGGCGGAAGCGTGGCAGGTGCTGCTGGCGGTGGCTTGGCGGGTGCGGGTGGCGGTACCGCGGCGGGCGGCGGCGGCAGTGGCGCGGCGGGCGGCGGCGCGGCGGGCGCCGGTGGTGGTAGCGGCTGCGCGGAAGGCAGCACTGGTCCGAACTGCAGCGTGTGCGTCGTCTACGTGAGCAAGAGCAACGGCAACGACTCGAACGACGGACGAACCTGGGCCACCGCAAAGAGCAACGTGCAAAACGGCATCGACGCCGCGTTCGCGAATAGCAGTCCGTGCCAGGTGTGGGTCGCCCAAGGCACGTATGTTCCAACTTATATGGCCGATCCGTTCGCCTCGCCCAAGACGGCCACGCTATTGATGCGCGCAAGCGTCGCGCTCTATGGCGGCTTTGCCGGCAATGAGCACGCGCTCGAAGCGCGCAACATCGCGGTCAACGTGACCACGCTGTCGGGCGCGATCACGGTCTCGGGCAAGGCCGATTTCTTGAACAACGTGGTCACCGCCGCGGACGGCGGAACTCTCGATGGCTTCACGGTGTCGGGAGGCGGCGCGGGCGCGGTCCAGTGCAACACCGGAACCCTCACGCTCTCGAACGACACGCTCTCGGCTAACTCCGGGCCAGAGGGCGGGGCGCTGCGCCTAGAGACCTGCTCGGCAACGATCGCCAGCTGTACGTTCAACAACAACGGCGCGAAACCTGGCGCCGGCTCCGAAATCGCGAACGGCGGCTCGATTTACAACAACTCGGGTAATCTCACGATTCGGAATAGTGCGTTCTCGAACAGCGGCACGAACGCACGATACGGCTCCGGAGGCGCGATTTTCAGCGGTGGTCCGACCGACATTCGAGACACGACGTTCACGAACAACTCGGCACCCAGCGGTGGCGCGTTGTACGTGTCGAACACGAGCGTGCTCGTTCAGGGCTGCACCTTCAGCGCCAACCGAGCATTCGGAGGGTCTGCCATCTACGCGCCGCTGAACCTCATTCTGCGTGCGAGCACCGTCAGCAACAACACGGCGACGGTCACCCCGAACTCGACGAACGTCAGCGGCGCGATCAACGGGCGAGACGTCACCGTTGAAGACAGCAACTTCGTGGGCAACACCGCGATCGCGACCGACGGCGGAACGACTGCGCTCGGCGGCGGGCTGTACGCCTTCGGCGTCGTCAAGATCAAGAATTCGTCGTTCCGCAACGGCTTCGTCTCTGCAGGCAACGGCTCGTCGGGCGCCGGCTTTTACTGCGCCCCGCACTGCTCGGCACAGCTGGCCAGAGTCAGCTTCGACGGCAACGTGGCCAAGGGGATCGGCACCAACAGCACGTACGGTGCAGGCGCGGCGGTCTACTTCGCCGGAGACAGCATCTCGCTCGATAATTGCCAGTTCACGAATAACCAAGCCAAAGCCTTCGGCGGCGCGATCTACCACTTTGCGTCTTCGGGCACCTTCCTCGTCAGCAGCTCCACGTTCTACGGCAACACGTCGGCGACGGGTGGCGCGGTGTACATCCGCAGCGCCGCAGCCACGTTCTTGAATTCGATCTTTTGGGGCAACACGGCAACGACACAGGGCAACCAGGTGTTCAACGCTGGCTCGGGCGGCTCCACGGTACGCGCTTGTGACGTGCAGGGCAGCGGCTTTACGGGCGCTAATGGCAACATCGACCAGAACCCGCTGTTCGTGAGCACAGCCGCGGGCGCGCTCGATCTGCGTCTGCAATCTGGCTCACCGTGCAGTAACAGCGGTTCCAGCACCGATCTCGCACTCGACGCTTTGGATCTCGATGGTGACGCGAACGTCAGCGAGCCCGTGCCTTTCGACATCGACGGCAACACCCGCGTCCAAAACGGCACACCGGACCAGGGCGCCCACGAATCCAGCTATTGATTGCCGTCGCCGAGACTCATAGCGCAGCGAGCAGTGCCGTCGTGAACGAGTAGGAGAGCGGGAGCCCAAGCCGTGCGTGGGGGCGCACGAGTATCAAAACAACGCCACGCCGCCCCAGCCCCGAATGGCAATGACTGCCCCCGCCAAGATGGGGACGACGCTATAGCCGAAGACATGCATCCAGAAACCAGCTCGGTCACCCCAACGATCTTTCATGGGGCCAAGCTTCGAAAAGACGCCTGGTCGCGTGATGCGCAGTACGGTCGTCAGCAGACCGTACGCAACCATCCCAACTCCAATACAGACCGTCATCGTATTCATTTTGAACCTTCCAGCACTTCGCTGCCCGGCGTTATTGAAACCGTTGCCCGGCCCCCTATAGCATGAGGGCGACGAGGCAAAGCTAGAACAGCGGCGCGAACGGGCCCCTTCGCCGATCCAACGGTGTGGGTTAAACTGTTCCCCGTTAGGTGAAACCGATCGCAGTGAGTGGAATCATCGGCAGTCCCTGAACTTCGACTGCCTTTGCAAGTTCTGTAGACCGATGGTTGCGAGGGTGGACTGTAAATGGAACGCGCGCCGTCGCCGGTCGCAGTCGGCCATGGAGAAAGATGGCGTGCCAAATCCGCGCAGGCCCGTTCAAAATTGCGCAATCCGCGAGATTGGGAAGGGGCCCGCGGACCGCGCAGGTCCTCGACCCCACAGGCGCGAGCCCGATCCCAGCGGCAAGATGCTGCGACTGATAGTCATTAATCCCGTTCGCATTGACGCAGTTCGCGGAAAGGCTCAGTAGAGAGAGTCCGAGTCGAACCTGCATTCGCGCACACCACCACTTAGGGAGGCTGTATGGCCGGGCTTGCGCCAGAACCTGAAGCTGGGTTTGGTTTCAGGGGATGGTCACTGGGCGCACTGTTTACCGCGCTGACGGCAGCTGCGGCGTGGTTTGGTGTCCCACGCGGCGCGCCAGCGGCGCAGCCCGCGAACGCCAAGGAACCGACGACCGCCGCCTCTGAAGCTTCCCACCCGGCATCTGGCTCCCCGGAAGTGACGGCGTCCGACGGGCCGCCGAAGGCCTGCGTCGATCGCTTCATGCAGCCTTTGGAAGCGATGGCATTGCAACGCTACGCAGCGGTCGATCGATCGGGGTTGAGCAAGCGTCGCTCCGACTCGGCGGATTGGCTGCAGCGCCTCGCTGGCACGTTGGCAGACGTGCGTTGGACGATGAGCGGCACGGCGGATATCGACGTGTTCATCGCGACCCTGCCGGATCCCGTGGATTCTGGCTACGAATACGGTTTCGATACCGGGTTGAGAGCAATCCGATATGGCATCGAAACCCGACGCCGAAGCGACTCGAGTTCGCTCTTTCGCGACCTCAGTTGGCTTCCCTGGCGGGACTCGGTCGATGACGTAGAGGCGAGAAAAGCAGCCCAGGCTTGTCGGTTCGACCTCCCAGGCCTGGTCACCTTTCGAGGTGGTGATCCGGCTTCTCCTCGGCTCACTGCGGTGCTCGTCGTTGGTGAGACTGCCGCAGGGGGTGCACATCAATCCGCGCTCGTACGCGCCTTGGACGCGGCCCGGGTCTTCGGGCTCGCAGCTGGGGATTCGCACAAGCTGCGCATCATTGGACCGTCCTTTTCGGGCACCGCGTTCTCGTTGCATCGCGCGCTGAAGAGTTGGCGCGACGCGCAACCCGACGACGCATTCAGTCGCGTGGTGGTAGCCACGGGCTCCGCACTCGGAGGTTCGCTGCGCCAGCACTTGCACAGCCAGCCGGGCGAAGGCGGTGCTTGGTATCGGGGGGGCAGCGTCGAGTTCTGGTCGACGACTGTGCCCGTTGCTCGACTCCAGTGCTCCTACCTGTCCTATCTGTACTACCGATTGGGCGTGGGGACGGAAGGCACGCCCCCAACGGCCCAGAGAATGCTCGAGGAAGTGGCCCTGCTTCACGAGTCGGGCACGGAGTTTGGCGGTTCGCTTCAACAGCCAGGGTCGAGCACGGCTTGTCGCTTCAGCCCCGGCGTAGATCTGTCATTTCCGGCGCAGGTCTCGGCGCTGCGTGACGCCTATGAGGATTTGGATCGACAGGCGACGAGCAACCAGCGGGACGTCGTCGGACGACACACGACGCTCGACGTATCCTTACGCGAAAGCAGGGCACCAACCGGCATGGAAGCGCCCTCCGCCAAGACCACGTTCGCCAGCGACATCAGCGTGTCGCGTGTGTTGAGCACACTCGGCCGAACTAAGATTCAACACGTGGTGATTCAGGCGACGGATATCGCCGACGCCATCTTCCTGGCACGCAGGATTCGCGACGTGGCGCCGGACGTTCGCCTCGCATTCCTGACTGCGGACTCGCTCCTACTGCACCCGGCGTATCAGGCCGACTTGAGCGGGTCAATCGTTGTCACCAGCTATCCATTCCTCGGCTCGTCGGATTTCCAAGGCGGTTCGCAGCACGACCTCGGAGAGCACGACGGTTCTGGCGCAGTGAGGCACGAAGAATTCGAGAATAGTTCTAGCGAAGGGATCTTCAACGCCGTCCTCGCACTTCGAGGCGTCGAACTCGACGAGTTGCATGAGTACTCGCTGCCGCCCGATCGCGAAGCGGTGGTGCTGCCGGTCTGGCTCTCCGGGATCGGTCGAAACAGCTTCGTCCCTTTCTGGATCAGTCCGAGCAGTGGCTCGGGTAGCCCTTGGCCTGAAACGCTCTTCCCGCTCACGTCGATGTCGCCCACGAGCCCGAAGGACGTGGATTCGGCACGCAAGCGTGCTCTCGCGGCGCTGAAACAGGCAAGACTCCTAGTGTCCGACGAAGTGATCCTGCCTCGTCTTTGGCGATTCGTGCTGCTCGCGCTCGGAATCGCGTTCGTGGTCGACTTTTTCCGACTGCGTCAGGCCCGAAGAACCTTCTCGCTCGAACCGTTCCCGGAAAAGCTGGACGAAACCAGCGATCGCGCCGGCGATCATGCGATCGTGCGCACGAAATGGAAGCTGTATGCGGCCATCCGTGCCTTCGTCTTGGCTGCGGCGTTCAACTACATGGCAGTCTTGTGGATCATGGGCGCGGGGATCCGCAATTGGAAACCGCCGATTACTCATGCCGCCTTACTCGGAGCCAGCCTGATTGCCTTGTTGTCTGCTGCTTGGCGGGCGTGGGAGTTCGCAGACGACTACGTGAAGTTCGGTCGCAGCGCGGGCTGCTGGTCACCCGTGATCGCCACGCACGGCGCCCTCGTCGCAATCTCCCGGCACGCAAGAGCGTGGTGGAAGTCGTTCGCGAACCTTGGACAACCGGGGCCGCCTTGCACAGAACGTGTGTCTAGCGCTGAATCGCAGCCGGCGGTGAGTCACCGCGAAACGGTCGCGGAGGTACTAGACCGCGACCCGATGGATCTTTGGGACCACTGGACGCTCGCCTTGGGTGTCGCGCGCGCTGACGCAGACGTGTCGCCGGCAAAATTGTCGTTTGCGCAGCTTCGCTTGCTAGCCAACCTTGCCCTCGCAGTCGCGCTCTCCTTCCTCGTACTGCAGGGCATTGCGCTGAGCGACAGCATCGAACTGAGGAACGAATCGCCGGCACAAGTGACGCAAACGCTGCTCGTGCTTCGTTCGCTCTCGCTGATCGGCGGCGTTTCGCCCGCCACACCGACGTTGCTGTGCCTGGCAGTGGTGTATGTTTGGGCTTCAGGGCGCATGTCGCGCCTTTCGCTGGTCCACGGCCTGTCGCGCATCTCCCCTCCGGATGGCATCGCAGACTTGGTGAGCACGCCGATCCGCCTGATTTTATACCCAAACCATCCGCGGGACGTGTGGGACGACTCGTTCACCAAAGTCGAGCGCCGGGCAGTCAATACGGTCGTGCGCCCCGTCACGGGCCCGCGCTATTGCTTGGCTCTGTTCCTATCGCTGCTCTTGCCGATCGGGATTTTTGCGTTCAGCCCGCCCTCTTCACTCGAGTGCAGCAGTGCCAATGGCCTGCTCGTCGTCGGTCTCTTTCTGTGCAGCGCCTTGACCTGCAACACGCTGATCCAGTTGTTCCAATACTGGGGCGCCCTTGAGCAACTGCTGAAGCGCGTGCTCGAACATCGGCTCGGGCGCGCCTTCGAACGGGTGGCCCCCTTCGTGCGTGACTCGCTGCACGACCAGGTCACGCGAACTCCAAACGATGTACTGCGCCTCGCGGCTGCGGCAAGTCAGTTCGATGACCTGATCCGTTGGGGAACGAGACTCCGCGATTCTCGCTTGTTGCCTGCGGCGAAGCTCGAGGAGTTCAATCAGATGCGCAAAGCACTGGGTGATCGCCGAAGCGCAGCGATCAGCGCTGCCAACTCACGGGTCGTCGAGCAGGCTGCAGATCAGGAAGAGGCGCTCGGTCGAGCGGTCATCAACGCAGCGAACGGCATCATGAAGCAGCTGGTGCTGGCGTGGCGAGACGCTCTGCCGGCGACCCCCTCGCGCGCAAAGCCGAAGGCGGTCCCCATGGTGGCTGCAGTCGCACACACGCCTGCGATCGCGTCGTCCGGTTCGCGCGGCGGTCGCGCGGCGGCAGCAGCTCTTGCGCCCGGCTGGACCGCGGTCGATTCACCGCCACCCAGCGTCGACTTCAAGCGCGATGATTCGTTGCCGGCGGCCGAGTCCCTCTCGCCGAACAGCCTGAGCGAGCTGATTCTGCCCGGTTCGGCTGCGGCAGGCGCCCTCCCCGAGTCGCCGCCGTCCATTCTCCCAAGCGGTGTCACGCCGGAGCACGAAGCGGATAAGGCCCTTGCGACAGTCGCCTGGCGCTACACGAAGCTCGAGGTCAGGTGGCTGCAAGACGCCGAAGCTTTCGCAGCCACGGTAGCAGCGTTGCTGCTCAACCGTCACGTTCGTCAGCTCTCGTATTTTGCCTACACGCTGCTCGCGTGCACGTTCCTGTCGACACTGACCGTTGTGAGCTATCCGTTCGAGCCGCACCGGTTGCTGCGCACCTGGAGCTGGTGCCTCGTGGTCGCCACCGTCGGAGTGAGCCTGTGGGTCTATACGGAACTCGACCGGAACGCGCTACTCAGCCGCATCGCGGCCACGCCCGCCGGCAGGTTGACGTTCAACCGGGAGTTCGTGGTACGCATTCTGGCCTGGGGGATCATCCCGCTGTCTGCCGCGGCGGCCGCGCAATATCCAGATCTCGCCAACAACATTGTGCGAATCATTGCCCCGTTTGGCATGGCGCGTTGAGGCCGATGTCACACTGGTGCGCCCCAGCCCCCGCGGTCCACGTTTGGTCCGCGTGCAAACCGTTCGGTTCGCTTTTCTCTTTTGATTTTGCGGAGGTGAGGACCGGATTCGAACCGGCGTATAACGGTTTTGCAAACCGCCTGCCGTGCTTCTTGGATCGCCATGAACCGCCGTGTTTTGTGCCGTATTTCTCGACGAATTTGAAAACCGAAACCGCCGCTACGGGACACTACAGGACAAGAGAATCCAGAAAAATGGGAAACTATTGGGAAACCAATTTCCGGGATTTTCGGGGTGGATTTCTCTGGGCGATCGTTGTGCAACGGTTCACAGGACCGGCATACGAGAAGCAGGGGAAGCCCGGGGGTCACCTCCGAGAAGAAATGCCTACAGTTCCGCGCATCGACTTGGGTCAGCATGCCCGTCGATGGACGACTCCACGAAGACCAAGCTGGCGCTGCTCACGTTCGGGCTCATGATGCTCTGGCTGATCGTTCATTTTGCCAAGGGGGACTTGCCCCGCTTCGAACCGCATCACTGATCAAGACTTCTGCACACGGTCACCTTGGGCACTTTTGTGCCGTTCGGTGAAACTCAAGGGTGCCTCGCACGAGGTCATCTGGACCTTTGGGCACAGAGGCGACTACGCTTCGCCCATGCCTAACGCCGTCGACACTTTACTTGCTCAGCTCCGTGAGACCCTAAAGGAAGAATTGAGGGCCGAAGTCAGGGCCGAGATCATCGCTGAACTTCAAGGGGGTACGAAGCCAGTCGCCAAGAAGCCTGGTCCACAACCCAAGACCACCAAGACCTCGGCCCCCAAGGGGTCAACAGCAACCAAGAAGCCTGACCCCACGTCAGCGCTCGTGGTTCGCCCGGGCCAACGGCGAACCGAGAGTGAGGTAGCCGAAGCTGCGGGTGAGATCGCCGGCTACCTGAAGGAGAACCCGGGGTCTCGTGTGGATCAAATCAGTGCCGAGTTCGGCGTGCCAGTGAAGGACTTGCAGCTGCCGATC
>Ga0164307_10000973_pt1 | contig 12861 bp, 9 predicted proteins | sample Whisoiple_243_MG_FD_110214 | JGI IMG/M metagenome (GOLD analysis project Ga0164307, IMG submission 110214) | Soil microbial communities amended with fresh organic matter from upstate New York, USA - Whitman soil sample_243_MG | ecosystem: Environmental > Terrestrial > Soil > Unclassified >...
CGGCGCGGGCGGGCTCAAGGGCTGGTACTGCGACATCGCCCGCCCCGCGGTGCTGCGGGACGGGGAGCTGCTGGTGGAGGACCTGGACCTGGATCTGTGGGTGTCGGCCGACGGCTCGTCCGTCCTGCGGCTGGACGAGGACGAGTTCGAGGAGAGCGGCCTCGCCGGCCGTGACGCCCCGGCGGCGGAGGCCGCCGTCCGCGCCCTGGACGAGCTGGAACACCTCGCCCGCACCGGAGGGCTGGCGGGACTGCTCACCTGAGGGGTGAGGGGCCGGTCGGGCCGGTCACGGCGCCCGGGCAACGGGGAGGCTCAGGGGGCGACCAGCTCCACCTCGTACCCGGCGGTGTTCTCCAGGTACGCGGCGTAGTGGCCGCTGCCGCCCGCGTGCGGGTGACGGTCCGGGAAGAGGAGCCGCCAGCCGTGTCCGGGCGCGTCGGCCACCAGGGTGTCGAGCGTGTCCCGGTCCCGGACGTGGAACGCCAGGTGGTTGAGCCCGGGGCGCAGCCGGTCGTGCGCGCCCCCGGTGCCGTCCGGTGACTGCTCGACGACGACGTAGCTGTCGCCGCGCCGCCAGCTCCGGCCGTGCGACCAGCGCTGGTAGGGGAGATGGCCGAGCCGGCCGAGCAGCCACCCCCACTCCGCGCCGGCCTCGGCGAGATCGGGCACCCACAGCTCCACGTGGTGCAGCCCTCCGGTGGCGGCCGACGCGACCGGCAGCGGGACGGCACGCCGGGGCGCCCGGGGTGCGTACGCGACCGTGTCGCTGTCCTCGTGCCAGTGGACCAGGAAGCGCTGTCCGGCGCGGTATCCGTCGAGTGCGACGCGGCAGTACGCCACCATGTCGTCCGGCAGGGCGTCCAGCGGGTACCACGCCAGCTCGGAGCACTTGTCCGGCTCGGCGTTGCGGGGCGGACGGGCGGGGTCGAGGTCCGCCTCGAAGAACCAGCCCGTCCGGGGGTTGCCGCCCGGTCCCCTGTGCTGCATCACCAGGGCCACCCGGAGCTCGTCCGGGTCGAGTTCGACGCCGATCTCCTCGGCCGTCTCCCGGATCACCGCCGCCCGCACGTCCTCGCCGTCCTCCACGTGGCCCGAGGGGGCGTGGAGCAGCCCGTCGGCGTATCCCGTGCCGGCCCGCCGGGCCAGCAGCACGTCGGGGCCCCGGCGCAGGACGAGATGGACGTCGACGATCTCGCGGTGCCGGCGGGGCGGCTCGGCGCGGGCCACCAGGGCGTACCGCTCGTCGTCGACCTCCTTGCCCCAGAGCAGGGGGTCGCCGGAGAGCGGCTCGTGGTGGACGCGCTCCGTGTGGGCGTGGAGGAGGGCGGTGAGGCGGGCCGCGGAGAGACCGGTGCCGTTCCACACGCCTTCGATCAGCAGCAGCCGGCCGCCCGGCCGCAGCAGCGAGAACCAGTGCCGCAGGGCGGCCGCGGGGTCCGGCAGCAGCCACACGGTGTGCCGGGCGAGGATCACGTCGAACCGCTGTGTGCCGACCGGGGGCAGCGCCGCGTCGCCGACGAGCACCTCCGCGCCGGTCCCCGCCAGCTTGGTCCGCGCGTGCTCCGCCATGCGCGGTGACCGGTCGACGGCGGTGACGCGGTGTCCCTGGCCGGCGACGAGCAGGGACAGACTGCCCGTGCCGCAGCCGAGGTCGAGGACCGTGGAGCGCGCCGTGGGCAGCCAGGTCTCCATCCGCCGTGCCCAGGCGCCGCGGACCACCGGGTCGTGGAGCCCGTGGTCGGGTTCGTCGTCGAAGGAGTCGGCGGCGGCGTCCCAGTCGGTCGTGGTCATACCCACGATCCTCTCAGCCGCCGCCGACAGCCCGTCACGTCCGGTTCCGCTCCAGCGTCTTCCTCACCAGCGGCCAGGCCAGGATCAGGGCGACGACGACGTACACGGTCACCGAGAACGGGGTGTTGACCAGACCGGTCACACTGCCGTCGCTGATCTGGAGGGCGCGGCGCAGCTGCTGTTCGGCGGACGGTCCCAGGATGACCGCGATGATCGCGGGGAGCACCGGCAGCCCGTACCGGCGCATCCCGAAGCCGATCAGTCCGATCACCAGCAGGATCACGAGGTCGACCGCTTCCCCGCCGACCGCGTAGGCGCCGACGGCGGCGAAGAACAGGATGCCGGCGTAGAGGTAGGGGCGCGGGATCCGCAGCAGCTTCGCCCAGAGCGGTGCCAGGGGCAGGTTCAGGGCGAGCAGCAGCACCATGCCGACGAAGAGCGACGCGATCAGGCCCCAGACCAGCTCGGGTTCACGCTCGAACAGCAGAGGTCCGGGCTGGATGCCGTACTGCTGGAAGGCGGCCAGCATGACGGCGGCGACGGCCGTGGTGGGCAGGCCGAGCGTCAGCATGGAGACCAGGGTTCCCGCGGCGGACGCGGAGGCCGCCGACTCCGGGCCGGCGACGCCTTCGATGGCACCCTTGCCGAACTCGTCGCGGTGCTTGGACAGCCTTTTCTCGGTGACGTACGACAGGAAGGTGGGGATCTCCGCGCCGCCGGCCGGGATCGCGCCGAAGGGGAAGCCGATGAGGGGCCCGCGCAGCCAGGACTTCCAGGTGCGCCGGACGTCGGCCCTGCCCAGCCAGGGGCGGCCGACGGGGATCGGCTTCCCGGTGGAGCGGCGCAGGTGCGCGGCGACCCAGAGTGCCTCCCCGATGGCGAAGAGTCCGACGGCGACGATCACCACGTCGACGCCGTCGGCCAGTTGGAGCGATCCGAAGGTCAGCCGCTGCTGTCCGGTCATCTGGTCGAGGCCCACGAGGCCGATGGTCAGGCCGACGAGGAGCGAGGCGAGGCCGCGGATGCGTGAGGAGCCGAGGACGGAGGTGACGGCGATGAAGGCCAGCACCATGATGGCGAAGTAGTCGGGTGCGCCGATGTCGACGGCGAGCGAGGCGACGGTGGGGGCGAGGACGACCAGCAGGATCGTGCCGATCATCCCTCCGGCGAAGTGTCCGACGGCGGCCGCGGCGAGTGCCTGCGCACCACGCCCGGCCTTCGCCATCGGGTTGCCCTCGATCGCGGCGACGACGGCCGCGCTCTCCCCGGGGGTGTTCAGGAGGATCGAGGTCGTGGAGCCGCCGAACATCGCGCCGTAGTAGATCCCGGCGAACATGATGAACGCGCCGGTCGGTTCGAGCCCGTACGTGACCGGCAGCAGCAGTGCCACGGCCATGGCGGGCCCGATGCCGGGGAGCACACCGATCGCCGTGCCGAGCAGGACGCCGAGCGCGGCCCAGAGCAGGTTGACCGGCGTGAGCGCCGTGCCGAAGCCGTCGACCAGGGAGTTGAGGGAATCCATCGGTCAGAGCACCCCCATCAGCGGGCCGCCCGGGAGGGGCACCCCGAGCAGGTTGTCGAAGACGAAGTAGGTCAGCAGGGAGAGCCCGGCCGCGATCAGCGGGTCGCGGTCGAGGTGGCGGCTGCCCAGCGCGTAGGCCGAGCCCCAGAAGAGGAGGGCGCCGGAGACGGGGAAGCCGAGCGGGCCTATGAGGGCGGCGAAGGCGAGGAAGACACCGGTCAGCAGGGCCACGGTGCGCAGATCGGCGGGGGCGTCCAGGTCGACGTCCTCGCCGGCCTCCGCCTCGCCCCGGCCGCCGCGCAGGACGTCGACGGCCAGCAGCACGGCGACGGCCAGCAGCCCGGTCCCGACGACCAGGGGGACGGTCCTGGGGCCGACGGGCCCTCGCTGGGTGATGTCCACGTTCATCGTCAGGGCGTCGGTCAGCACGAGGACGCCCAGCACGAGCAGCAGGACGCAGACGCCGAGTTCGGAGTGCTCGCGCAGCCAGGAGCGCGCGGTGGCGGGCCGGGGAGGAGTGCTGTCGTCGGTCACAGTCCCAGCTCCCTGAGGACGGTGGCGACGCGCCGGTCCTGGGCGTCCAGGAACTCGCCGAAGTCGTCGCCGGTGAGGAAGGCGTCGTCCCAGCCGTTCTTCTCCATGGACTCACGCCACTGTGCCGAGTCGTGCAGTTCGCTCACCAGCCCGACGAGCTTGTCGCGTTCGGCGTCGGAGAGTCCCGGAGGGGCGACGATGCCGCGCCAGTTGGTGAAGTCGGTGTCGAGGCCGGCCTCGCGGAGGGTGGGCGCGTCGAGGCCCGGGACCCGCTTCGGCCCGGTGACGGCGAGCAGGCGGAGCTCTCCGGCCTCGATCTGGTCGAGGTACTCACCGACTCCGGAGACGCCGAAGCCCACCTTGTTGCCGAGGATGGAGGCGAGCAGTTCGCCGCCGCCGTCGAAGGGGATGTAGTTGACCTGCTCGGGGGCGATCCCGGCGGCCTTCGCCATCAGCATCGGCGCCAGGTGGTCGGGTCCGCCCGGAGAGGAGCCGCCGCCGACCGGGATCTTCCCGGGGTCCTTCTTCCAGGCGGTGAGCAGCTGGCCGATCGTCCGGTACGGGGAGTCCTTGGCGACGACGACGATGTCCTGCTCCTCGGTGAGCCGGGCGATCGGGGTGGTGTCGGCCAGCGTCCTGGGTGACTTGTTGGTGCGCACGGCGCCCACGACACCGAGGCCCATGGACATGGCGAGCTTGCCGTTGCCGTGCTCGGCGACCAGCCGGGTCACACCGACGGTGCCGCCCGCGCCGGGCAGGTTGAACACCTCGATGCCGTGGGTGAGTCCGGCGTCCTCGGCGTTCTTCGCGGCGGTGCGCGCCGTGATGTCGTAACCGCCGCCGGGTGTGTTGGGGACCATGAAGCGCAGTCCGGGGATCTGGGTGCCGGTGTCGGAGCCGCTGCCGGTGGAGAGCAGGGGTGGCCCGACGAACACCAGCAGCGCTGCCCCGAACAGGGCGAGTGGAGTGCGCAGTCGCACCGGGTGCCGCCTTTCGAGCTCGGTGGGGGGCGTGTGAGGTGGCCCACATGTTGCCTGCGCGTTAACGAGCTGTCGCCGTTCCGGAATCAATGGACGTTGTGGTCGTTGTGGTCGCGCCCTAGCGTGTCCGCGTGACGAAAGTGCTGGTGGTGGACGACGACTTCATGGTCGCGAAGCTGCACAGCCGGTATGTGTCCGCCGTGGACGGTTTTACGGTCGTCGGCGTGGCCCACACGGGCGCCGAGGCCCTGCGCGCGGCCCGCCGGCTGCGTCCCGACCTGGTCCTGCTCGACATCTTCCTTCCCGACATGGACGGCATCCAGGTGCTGCGGGAGCTGCGGGCGGCCGAGGAACGCGAGGGGGACGGCCGCAGCGCGGACGCCCTCTTCATCACGGCGGCGCGCGACGCCGGTGTGGTCAGGGCGGCCCTGCGGGCGGGCGCCCAGCACTACTTGATCAAGCCGTTCCACCGCTCGGCCCTGCAGGAGCAACTGCAGCACGTGGCCTCGCTGCGCAACCGTCTGGACGCCCTGGACGAGGCCCGCCGGGAGGCCCGCCAGGAGGACGTGGACCGCATCTTCGGCACCCGTCCCCCGGGCTCCCGCGAACTCCCCAAGGGGCTGGCGGCCCGCACCGCGGAGCTGGTCGAACGCGTGCTGCGGGACCACCCGGCGGGGCTGTCGGCCTCCGAGTGCGCCGCGGCGGGCGCCCTGTCACGGGTCAGCGCGCGCCGTTACCTCGAGTACTTCGCGGAGACGGGACGGGCCGAGGTGTCCCTGCGGTACGGCGGGACGGGGCGGCCCGAGCGCCGGTACCGCGCGGTGTCCTGAACCGGCCGTCCGGCGGCTGTCCTGTTCACGCGTCGCTCGGCCCCCGGCCACACATTGCGCGTGAGCATGACATCAATGCCCGGCAGCGTGTTCCCGGTTGGCGCAGATCGACCGAGGAGGACCCGTGTTCGCGAATTCCGTGTCCCGCAGGCAGATGTTCGGGTTCGGCGGAGCGGCAGCCGCCGCGCTGATGCTCGGGACGGGGGCGTGGGAGGCGCAGTCCGCGTTCGCCGCGCCCGCGCTGAAGGGGGACCCGTTCACCCTGGGTGTGGCCTCGGGTGACCCGACGTCGGACGGTGTCGTGCTCTGGACGCGCCTGGCTCCCGACCCGTTCGCCCAGGACGGTCTCGGCGGGATGCCGGCGAAGCCGGTACGCGTCCACTACGAGGTGGCGCTCGACGAGCGGTTCCGCCGGATCGCGCGCCGCGGCAGCGTCGTCGCGACCCCCGAGCTCGCCCACTCCGTCCACCCCGAGGTGCACGGGCTCGCCCCCGACCGCACGTACTGGTTCCGCTTCAGGGCCGGCTCCGCGATCTCCCCCGTGGGCCGTACGCGCACCACGCCGGCCCCCTGGCAGTCCCCGCGTGAGCTGAAGTTCGCCTTCGCCTCCTGCCAGGCGTGGCAGGACGGCTACTTCACGGCCTACCACCACATGGCGCGGGAGGACCTGGACCTGGTCGTCCACCTCGGCGACTACCTGTACGAGTCGGGCGTCAGGACGAACAAGCGCGGTGTGACGACCGATCCGAAGTTCCACACGGAGACGGTCGGCCTCGCGCGCTACCGCCTCCAGTACGGCCTCTACAAGTCCGAGGCCCCGCTGCGCGAGGCGCACGCCGCCTTCCCCTGGATCATGACGTTCGACGACCACGAGGTGGAGAACAACTGGGCGGACGAGACCTCCGAGAACGACGAGGACCCGAAGACGTTCCTGCTGCGCCGGGCCGCCGCCTTCCAGGCCCTGTACGAGCACGCGCCACTGCGCCGCACCCAGCTGCCGAACGGCCCGGACGTGCAGATGTACCGCAGGCTCCCCTACGGCCGGCTCGCCGACTTCACGATGCTCGACACCCGCCAGTACCGCGACGACCAGGCCTGCGGCGACGGCACCTCCGCCGACTGCGCCGACCGCTTCGACGAGAACCGCACCCTGCTCGGCCCCCGCCAGCGGGACTGGGTCCTCAAGGGCTTCAGCCGCTCACAGGCCCGCTGGCAGATCCTCGGCAACCAGGCACCGATGGGCCAGACCGACCAGGACCCGGGTCCGGGTACGACGGTCTGGACCGACCCCTGGGACGGCTACGTCGCCGAACGCAACCGGCTGCTCGCCGAGGCGGACACCCGTGGGGTACGGAACCTGGTCGTCGTCACGGGCGACCGCCACCAGAACTACGCCTGGGACCTCAAGCGCGACTACACGGACCCGGAGTCGGCGACCGTCGGCTCGGAGTTCGTCGGCACCTCGGTCACGAGCGGCGGCGACGGTGCCGACATGACGGCCCAGGGCGAGACGTTCCTCGCGGCGAACCCGCACATGAAGTTCTTCAACAGCCAGCGCGGCTACGCGCGCGTGACGGTGAACCGCGACCGGTGGACGACCGACTTCCGGGTCCTGCCCTTCGTGACGAAGCCGGACGCCACGATCAGCACGCGCGCGAGCGTGGTCGTGGAGGACGGCACTCCGGGCGTCCAGGTCTGACGCCTCCCCCGTGGCCGGCGGCTCCCCGCTCACCGGAGCCGCCGCTCGACGCCCCGGGTACGGCCCGACCGGCCCTACCTGAGCCCTCGCCTAACCCTTCCTTAAGCGCGCCATAACGATCCCCACCTGCGCCTTCTCCCGCCCGGATCCGTCCCCGGAGGCGGCTAGCTTGCTGATCACCAGACCTGGTCGACAGCAGCCAACAGCCGTGCCGCCGAAGGAGAAACACCACCATGGCCGTCCACACCACCACCCGCCGCAGGCTCGCCGGAGGCATCGTCGCGCTCGGCGTCGCACCGCTCGCGCTGACCGGGCTCTCCGCCGCACCGGCCGCCGCCCACGGTTCGCTGAGCGATCCGGTCAGCCGGGTCTCGGCCTGCTTCGCGGAAGGGCCGGAGAACCCTCGGTCGGCGGCGTGCAAGGCGGCGGTGGCCGCAGGCGGGACCCAGGCGCTGTACGACTGGAACGGTGTGAACATCGCCAACGCGGCGGGCAAGCACCGTGAGCTGATCCCGGACGGCAAGCTGTGCAGCGCGGGGAACGACAAGTTCAGGGGGCTGGACCTGCCGCGCGCCGACTGGCCGTCCACGCCCATGGAGGCGGGTGGCCACACCTTCAGGTTCCGGGCCACCGCCCCGCACAAGGGGAAGTTCGAGCTGTACCTGACCAAGGCGAGCTACGACCCGACGCAGCCCCTGAAGTGGTCGGACCTCCAGGAGAAGCCGTTCGCCACGGCCACCGACCCGACGCTGCAGGACGGGTCGTACGTCTTCGACGGCACCGTGCCGCAGGCGTCCGGGCGACAGCTGGTCTACACGGTCTGGCAGCGGTCGGACTCCCCCGAGGCCTTCTACGCCTGCTCCGACGTGGTGTTCGGCGGCGAGAGCGCCGGAAGCGGTGCGAGCACGGGGGACGACGCGACCGAGGAGGCGCCGGCGCCGGCCGCGTCCGCCCCGTCCGACGAGGACATCGACGCGGGCGCCGGCAAGTCGTCCGTCGAGCACCACGGGCACGGTGACGACGACGCCTCGACGGGAGCGGAGGTCACCGAAGCGGCTCCGGCCGCCCCGGCCGAGGACACCGGGGCCAACGCCCCCGAGCCGAACAACGTCGTCGCGTCCCCGGCGGGCGGGGCCCCCGCCGACGAGACCCTCGCCGAGACGGGTGGCAGCGGCAGCACCTCGTACCTCGCGATGGGCGGGGCCGCCGCGCTGGCCCTCGGCGCGAGCGCCCTGTTCGTCTCGGTCCGCCGCCGGTCCGCGGGCGGCGCGCACCGCGCCTGACCACACGGCTGCCCGGCCCCCGTCCTCGGGGCCGGGCAGCGTGCTCTCAGCTCACGGCAGCGGCGCAGGTGGTCGGGGTGGCGCGCGCCGGGTCGAGGGCGTTCGCCACCTCGTGGAAGGCGATCCGGTCGATGGTCCCGATCGCGACGTGTTCGGACAGGTCGACCGGGCACAGGTCCTGGAGCAGGACGTTGCGTACGTTCGTCCCGCTCAGGTACTGCGTGCGGTACGGGGTGACGACCTCGTCGTACTTCGTCGCGATGACCGTGTAGCGGACCCCCGGCACCGTGTCTCCGCCCGCGTTGAGTTTGGTGATGAACGCGGATCCGGCGATCTGGTCGGCGAGGCCCGGGGTGTTGGTGGTGAGGAGGTCCTCGACACCGGGGAAGTAGGGCAGCAGCTTCGTGAGGCCCAGGAGCGTGGTGCCGTGGTTGTCGGGGGCGATCCCGACGAGGGCGTTCACCTTCTCCGCGCCGCCGAGGAACTTCAGGTAGTAGTGGGGCATCATGCCGCCCTGGGAGTGGCCGACGAGGTCGGCCTTCGGCGCGCCGGTGGCACCGAGCACCTTGTCGACGAAGACGTCCAGCTGCCCTGCCGACCTGTCGATCGGGCCGAGCCCGTTGAAGAGCGGCACGCCCGGGAGCTGGCCGTAGTCGAGCGAGAAGACGCAGTAGCCCCGGCTGACGAGGTACGGCGCGAGGACCAGCCAGTTGTCGATCGAGTTCCCGAAGGTCCCGTGGACGAGGACGACCGGGCGGGGGTGGGTCGCGGAGGGCTTGCAGGAGTAGTCGTTCCAGCCCCGTGACGGAGCGGCGGCCTGCGTGGGGGCCGCGGTCGCGGTCGCCGTGGGGGCGACGAGCGCGGCGAGGGTGAGGAGCAGTGCGGCGAGCGTGCGGCGCGCGCGTGGGGTGCGCGGGGGGCGGGTCCAGGGCAGCATCGGGTGTTCTCCTTGCGGCTCAAGGGAGTTGCGATGTCGGTGCGCCCTGCGGTCCGGACCACAGCGGATCTCACGTTTTAACGTGCTCATGCCAAGTTACGCACCGGTAGGGCCGCTGGGGAAGTTACGCGTCGGTAAAAACATCCCGGTCTCCCGGTCAGGCCGCGAGCCGCCCCGGCTTCACGGCCCCCGGGCCGAACCTGGCCCGCAGCCGGTCGGACACCGCCTCGATCCGCCGTGCCCGTTCGTCCACCGGATCGAAGGTGAGCTGGTGTGCCGCCCGTTCGGCGTCGTGGAGCCCCTCGGCCCTCAGTCCGATCCCCCGCACTCTCGCCCGCTGCAGGGCGAACGAGTCCTGGATCCGGTACGCGAGCGAGGTGAGCGCCACCGAGTGGGCGGTGGGCTCCGCGAGCGTACGGCTGCGGGTCAGCGTCGCGTAGCCGGTCCGGTCGGCGTAACGCACGGAGACCGCGAGCGACCGGCACACCTGCCCGTCGCCGCGCAGCCTGGCCCCCAGTTCCTCGGTGAGCGAGAGGAGCGCGCGACGGTGCTGCTCGGGGTCCAGTTCGTCGCGGGGGAAGGAGCGTTCGGCGGCGATCGACCGCGCGGCCGCGTTCGGGACGACCCGTGTGCGGTCGATGCCGTTGGCCCGCTCCCACAGCTCGCGTCCGGTCCGCACGCCGGTGATCCGCTGCAGGGTGGCGAGCGGCGCGGCGGCTATCCGGCCGATGGAGTCGAGCCCGTATCCGCACAGGGTGCGCGCGGTCGCCGCCCCGACGCCGTCCAGTGCGGCGGCGGGCTTGGACGCGAGGAAGCCGGCGTGCTCACCGGGAGCCACCACGAAGGTCGTTCCGGCCGTTGCCTGCCGTGCGGCCATCCTGGCCAGCATGGGGTTGGAGGCCGCGCCGATCGCGCAGTCCACCCCGTGCAGGGCGAGGGCGCGCACCCGGATCACGGAGGCCAGACCCGCCGCGTCCTGTCCGAAGTAGCGCAGCGCGCCGCCGACATCGGCCAGCGCGGCGCCCGGCGGGGCCGCCTCGACGACCGGGGTGAACGCCCCGAGGAGGGCGAGCAGTCCCTCGTAGGCCGCGCTGTCCGGCAGTCCGCCGCCGATCCGGCAGAACCGCAGGCACAGGACGGCGGGCCGGTCGTTCATCCCGCGCTCCCCTGGCTCCGGTGCCACAGCTTCCTCCCCGTGGGCGTCCCCTCGCCGGCCGGCTGGAGGTCGGACCAGGGATTCATCTCGTAACCGGTCGGCAGCTGGATGCGGCGGCCGTCGTCGGGGGCCTCCTCCTCCCCCTCCTGCGCGGCGGGCTCCTCCGCCAGCCGTGCCGCGACCGCGTCGAGGCCGCCGGTGCTCCGGAGTTCGGCCAGCTCCGCCAGGTTCCAGGCGACCGCGCCGACCACGCTCATGCTGCGCGGACCGCGCCGCTGGACCACCCCGCGCACCAGCAGCAGCCAGGAGTGGAAGACGGTGTGGGCGCAGGCGGCGTGGCTGTCGTCGAAGAAGGCGAGGTCGACCAGGCCCGTCCCGTCGTCCAGGGTGGTGAAGATGACCCTGCGTCCGGAGCGGACCGGCGGGGTCTGGGTCGCCACCTTGGCGCCCGCGACCAGCACGGTCTCCCCGTGCCTGGCCTCGCGCAGCCGCTTGGCGGAGACCGCGCCCAGCTCCTCGAGGAAGCCGTGGTGATCGCCCATCAGATGGCGCGACACATCCATGCTGAGGACGCCGAGTTCGGCGCTGAGACGTTCGGCGTCGTTGAGGTCGGGCAGCCCCACGCTCCCGGTCCGGTGTCCGCCGCCGAGCGGGAGCTGGGCACCCGCCGCACCGGAGCCGGAGCGCCGCTGGGCGCGGTGGAGTTCGGACAGGTGCAGCAGCAGGTCACGGCGGTTGGCGCCGAAGGAGTCCAGCGCGCCCACCTGGGCCAGCCGTTCCGCGGCCGGCTTCCCCGGCCTGGCCCGCTGCCAGAAGTCCAGCAGGGAGCTGTAGGGCTGCCCGGACTCGATGCGGGCGACCTCGGCCTCACTGATGCCGTGGACGTCCGACAGGGCCAGCCTCAATCCCCATTTCTCACCCTTGCCACCAGACACCAGTTCGATCCTATGAGCGGCTGCCGACCGGTTCACATCCAGGGGCAGCACCGGCACCCCGCGCCGTCGGGCATCCGCGAGCAGCAGCCGCTTCGGGTACATCCCGGGGTCGTGCGTGAGCAGCCCCGCGTAGAAGGCCGCCGGGTGGTGCGCCTTGAGCCAGGCCGACTGGTACGTCGGCACGGCGAAGGCGACCGCGTGCGCCTTGCAGAAGCCGTAGCTCCCGAACGCCTCGATGATCTCCCAGGCGCGGACGATCACCTGGGCGTCGTACTTCCTCTGCGCGGCCCGCCGTGCGAACCAGACCCTGATCCGGGCCTGCGACTCGGGGTCGGAGAGCCCGCGCCGCACCCGGTCCGCCTCGCCGCGTCCGCAGCCGGTCATGATGTTCACCATCTCGATGATCTGCTCGTGGAAGACGACCACCCCGTAGGTGTCGCGCAGCGCCCCTTCCAGGTCGGGGTGCGGGTAGCGCACGGGCGCGCGGCCGTGCCTGGCCTCGATGAACGGCCGCACCATGTCGGCGGCGACCGGCCCCGGCCGGAACAGCGAGATGTCGACCACGAGGTCGTGGAAGGTGGCGGGCTGGAGGCGGCCGACCAGGTCGCGCTGGCCCGGCGACTCGATCTGGAAGCAGCCGAGCGTCTCGGCGTCCCTGATCAGCCGGTACGTCTCCGGGTCGCCCTGCGGTACGGCGTCCAGGTCGAGCTCCTGTCCCGAGGCCCGCTTCAGCTCGGTCACCGCGTGCGCCATCGCCGACTGCATCCGTACGCCGAGCACGTCGAGCTTGAGCAGCCCGAGGTGCTCCACGTCGTCCTTGTCGAACTGGGACATCGGGATGGGGGAACCTCCCCCGCCGTCGAGGCTGGGGATCTCGCCGCTGGTGGGCACGACCGGGGTACGCCGCAGCAGCGAGTCGTCCGAGAGGAGCACCCCGCACGGGTGCATGGCGATGCCGCGCGGCAGTGCGTCCAGCGACTCCACCAGGTCCCAGAGCCGGCCGTACTTCTCCTTGCTTCCTGCCACGGCCCGCAGTTCGGGCAGCTCCTCCATCGCGGCGCGGGCATCCCTGGCCCGGATGTGCGGGAAGGCCTTGGCGAGCCGGTCGGTCTCGGCCGGGTCCATGGAGAGCGCGGCACCGACGTCACGGATGGCGTGGCGCACCCGGTAGGTCTCGGGCATGGAGACGGCCGC
>Ga0164307_10000976_pt1 | contig 12842 bp, 12 predicted proteins | sample Whisoiple_243_MG_FD_110214 | JGI IMG/M metagenome (GOLD analysis project Ga0164307, IMG submission 110214) | Soil microbial communities amended with fresh organic matter from upstate New York, USA - Whitman soil sample_243_MG | ecosystem: Environmental > Terrestrial > Soil > Unclassified >...
GCTGTACGAGGTCGCGCCCAACGCGCGCATCGCCATCGAGCCCGGAGCCGGCACCGAAGTGAACGGCGAAGAGTCGGACATGCGCCGCATGTTCCACATGCTGGTCAACCAGGACAGCGGCCCGAGCGGCCAAGGCGGGCCGTCGGAGGTGGAAATCCGCCGCCAAGGCGAGTGGGTAAAAATTGCCGTTCAGCTCGGCCCCGATACCGTGGCGGCGGACGACGTCGAACGCCGCTGGCTCAGTCGCATGGCCACGCGCTACGGCGGTCACGTCGAGCTGGAGGGCGGCACGCAATCGATCTTTTTGCCCGCCGACGGCGCCAGCGATCAACGTGAAGTGGTCGAGCTCAGGAAGGAGCTCGAGCAGGCCCAGCAGCTCGGTGAAGCGTACGCGCGTGAGCTCGCCGCCGTCATCACGGCTGGCGATTTGCGCAGTGACATCCCGCCCACCGCGCCACCCGAGACCGGCATCGATCGCCTGGAGCTCTTGCAGAATACGGCCTCCGCGCTGCAACGCGTGCTGCGCCATTGGCTCGACGGTTTGCGCGCGGACACGGTCGAGCTGCAAAAGCAACTCGGCGAGCAGGCACCGCTGGCACAAAGCTTCACCCGGCGCATGGCCGTCGGCGCCGAGCTGCTCGGCGATCTCGGTCTGCTCGCCGAGTGTGACTTGACCGAACCGGTGCGCAGGATCGACGTGGGCGAGCTGGCGCGTGAAGCGCTGCAATCGGTGGAGACGCGCGCTGCGCGTCACGGCGTCGGGCTCAACCCGCGCCTGCCCGAGCGCGCGCCCTTCGAGACCAAGACCTCCGAGCTGCGCGTGCTGCTGCGCGCACTGCTTCATCACGCGATCGCCGCCACCCCGCGCGGCGGAGAAGTTTCGCTCGCGGTCGTGCCCACGGAAATGGGTATGATGTTGAGCGTGGAGGACGGCGGTCCGGTGGTGCCCGAAGCGTCGCGCACTCAGGTGATCCAGCACCGTACGGATCCCGCGAGCTTCGGGCGTCCCGCGGGCGTTTCCCTGCTGGTCGCGGACGTCATTGGCGGCGTTCTGGGCAGCGGCGTAGGCATGCGTGAAGGCACCGCGGGCAGAAGCGAAGTTTGGGCCGTGCTGCGGAATCGCCCGGATTGAGCAGCGCTAGCGGGAGCGAGCGCTATTGGGCTATGCTCCGAAGCAATGCGCATTCTCGTCGTTGAGGACCAGGACTCGATCCGCCGCATGATCGAAGCGCTGGTACAAGCGCGCGGTTATGACGTGACCGCCGTGGCCTCGGGCACGAAGGCGATCGACGTGGCATTGACCAACCCGCCACATCTGGTGCTGCTCGATCTCAATCTGCCCGGTCAATACGACGGTTTCGAGGTGTGTCGAAGGCTACGCGCCGATCCGCAGACGGCGAACGTGCCGGTCGTGATCATCAGCGCGCTGGACGACCAAGAGTCACGCAACCGCGCCACCGAGGCCGGCGCTACTTCCTACTACACCAAGCCCTTCAGTCCGATCGCCCTGCTCAAAGAGATCGAACGACTGAAGAACTTGACCGGCGCGAGCTGAAGCCCCGACGCTAAAGCAGTTCCAAGAGCGACTTGGCGCGCTCTTCCGCGGCTGCCACCAGACCGCGTGACTCGATGCTCGGAATGCGCAGCACTTCACACAGCTCGTCGATCAGCTGCTTCTCCGTCTGAGCTTGTTCGCCATCGACGAAGCTGAGCAGCACCGCGTGTTGAAGCAGCAGTCGCCGCGCGTCCGCGCTCAGATCGTGCAAGGGCACGTCAGTCAGCTGCTTCGGTTCGCGGGCGAACATGCGCAGCTCGTGCGCCTCGCTGGGGGTCGCTTCGAACGCTTGCAGCAGCGCCTCGAGGACCTCTTTTTCCTCCCCGGCCATGCGGCCATCGGCCCAGGCCACGCTGACGAGCCCTTTCAGAATCGCCAAGTTCTGAATGTGCATGAGCCCCGACGCTGCCAGATCTCCCTTAGCGGATCAAGGCCGCGAACGGCGCGGGCGTCGCGTCCAAGTCGGCGAGCTCTTTGATCGCGCGACACAGGCCGCGATTGATGTTTGGCTCCACAACCTGGAAACTATCCACGAGCTCCTTCACGTCGCTCTTTTTCGACTCCACCAGCGATACGCCAGGAGGAAGCGGTGAGAGCGGCAGCGCCTGCGGCAGGCATTCCGTCCGCTCATCGCTCGTCTGCGAGCTGAGGGAGCGTCGTTCGAAGGCAACCCTGGCCGCGATGCTCAATTCGGCGATCTGCTCGGGCGCTAGGATGGGCAGGTGTGTCGCCAGCGCGCCCAACGTGGGCGTCTCGGGCACGGGCTCGTCCGGCTCGTCGGCAATTGCTTTTGGCAACTGATCGAGCAGCGGTCGCAGCGAGTTGCGCAGCACCACGGGCTCGGGGCGCGTGCGCGCTTCCACCGGCAAGTCGAGCAGTGGCGAATCGCTCGTCACTTCAGGGGCGGCCAGCGTCACGGGCTCGACTTCGACCGCGCGCATCACCGTCGGGGCGGCGCTCGAATCGACCGCGTCCGTCTCGAATTCGAGCTCGACATCGAGCCAGAATTCCGGCAGAGGGGGCGCTTCGGAGACGGCCGCAACCGCGGGCATGGGCGCGGCCGTTACCGCGGGCACGCTGACCGTGCGAACGGCGAGTGCGCAGGTCAAGGCATCGCTTTCCACGAACTGCGGCGGAGCGGGCAATTCTTCACACAGGGCGCTGACCACGCCGTCCAAGCAGCTCTCCAGCGCAGGCAGCACGGATGCGGATAGCGCTGGGGTCTCCATATCCTGCTCGAGGTCGGGCCCTGGCTCGGGCTCGGGTTGGGGCTCACGCGCTTCGACAGCGAGCGGCTCGCTAGGCCGCGCGAGCGGCGCGGACTCCGCCGGCGCTGCGGAAACCGCAGGCGCCGCAACCGCTGCCGACGACAGCACCGGCAACACAACCGGCGCGGGCACTGCGGGCGGCTCAGCGACAGGCGGCGCGACGGGCGCGGGCACTGCGGGCACGGCAAGCGCGGCCGGCGCCGGTGCTGCGCTGCACGACGGTTCCTCCTGCTCCTCCGGCAGATTGCCGCTCTCGAGCGCACGCGCCGTTTCGCGATGTACGCGGGCCAAGGCGCGCCGCGCCGCGGCACGATTGACCGGGATCAACGCCGCTTCCAACTCGCGGACGAGCGCTGCTAGGCCGAGCGGTGCGGTGCGCCGGCTCGCGCGTGTGAGCGCGGCACTACCGGAGCTGGCGACGAGCAGCAGTTGATCGAGCGCACGTCGCAGCGCAAGCTCCGCGTCCACGTCGGAGCTCGCGTGTCCGGAAACCACGCGCAGCGCTCCGTCCTCGGTCAGCTGAATGTCCGCGGCCTGCACCAGCCGCGGGGCGGTGAGCACTTGGTCGGCGATCGCCAACACCAAGTAGCCGGCGCTTTCGCCTGCCAGCGGCGCGCGGTGCGCCCGCGCCGCCCGTTTGACCTCGGAAAGTGTCACGCTCATCTTCAGCCTCCTCGAACCGGAACGCCGCGCTCGGCCAAGTAACGTTTGGCCTCGCCGACCGTAAACTCACCGTCGTGAAAGATTGAGGCCGCCAGCGCGGCGTCCGCGCCCCCTTCAGCCAGCCCCTCGCGCAAGTGCTCGAGGTTGCCCACGCCGCCCGAGGCGATCACGGGGATCTCCACGGCCGCGGTCAACGCGGAAAGCAGCTCCAAATCGTAGCCCGAGCGCGTTCCGTCGCGATCCATGCTGGTGAGCAGGATCTCGCCTGCCCCGAGCTGCGCGCCGCGCCGTGCCCATGCAATGGGGTCGAGGCCCGTGCCGCGGCGCCCGCCGTGGGTGAACACTTCATAGCTGCCGTCGGGGTTCCGCTTGGCGTCGATCGCCAGCACCAATACCTGCCGACCCCAGGCGCTCGTGATCGCGGAAATCAGGCTCGGATCCGCCACGGCCGAGGAATTGACGCTGACTTTGTCCGCGCCCGCGTCCAAGAGCGACTTCACGTCGGCAGGCGAGCGCACCCCACCGCCCACGGTTACAGGCGCAAAAACCACATCGGCCGTCCGCTCAACCACGTGCAGCAACGCGCCGCGCCCCTCGATCGACGCGGTGATATCCAAAAACGTGATCTCGTCCGCGCCTTCGGCGTCATAGCGCCGGGCACACTCCACGGGGTCCCCCGCGTCTCGAAGGCCCACGAAATTGACGCCTTTCACGACGCGACCGTCGCGAACGTCGAGGCAGGGAATGATGCGTTTGGCGAGCATGGGACGTGAGTCTCCTCACCCCTTAGGGGAAAAGGGGGCAATTGGACAAAGACCTTGCAGTCGGGGGCGGCGCACGAGCCCTTGGTAGCTGGGGTGCGTCCGGGGTTATAGTGCGCGCAATGAGGCTGTGCCCGCATTGCGGAACGCGAAATCCCCCGGAGGCCACCGGGTGCGAGAACTGCGGGAAACCCCTGGCCTCCTTCAGTCAGACCGTGGTCGGCTTTTCGCCGCCGGTACCCGAGGGCCGCTTTCGGGGCACGATGCTCGGCCGCGCGCCGCCCGACATGCCGGCAGCGTCCGACATGCCGGCAGCGTCCGACATGCCGCCGGCAGCGTCCGACATGCCGCCGGGGGCGCCCGACATGCCGCCGGGGACGCCCGACATGCCCGCGCCCGCGCAGCCACCGACTGCGAATGCGCGCGCGGCACCGGCCGGCGGATTGCGCAAGACCATGATCGGCATGGCGCCGCTCGTGATGCCTGAACGAGCGCCGGGCCAAGTCGCCCCACCCGCAACGCCTTCGGATCCAGCCGCTCCGCCGGAAGGGCTCGGTTACCCAACCCCGCCACCTCCACCGGAGGGCAGCTCAGCGCCTACCCCAACGGGTACCGTCCCGCTCCTGTCGTCTCACCAAAAAACCATGCTGGGTGTGGCTCGGCCCGGGATCGCGCCGTTGAATCCAGGACAGGCCAAGCTTCCCACACCGCTATCGGCAAGCCCGGCTCCCGTGAGCCCCGGGCCCGTGGCTCATCCGTCATCGAGCTCGCGCCCCGCGTCCGGCGCGTCCCTGCCAACGTTGCCCTCGGCACCTCCGAGCGCGCCGCTGCGCACGTCGCATCAGAACGTCGCAGCCAAACCGGGGATCCCGGCGCTGGCTGCGGTGTCGATGGTCGGCGCAGCAGGGCTGTTCGCCGCAGCCGCGGTGGTTTGGCTCTTTTACCGCGGTCACGGCTCGCTCGAAGCGCGCGCAACGGCACTTGCCGACGGCAAGGAGCAGCTCGAGCTCACCTGCTCGGCGTGTGAAGACGGCACGGTGGCGCGACTCGATGCGGTCAACGCGACATTTACCGGGCATCACGCCAGCTTGCCCTTGTCGCGCCCGCTCCGAGTCGGCGAAAATCCGATCACCATCACGCTACTCGCAGCGCGCGGCAAGCAGAGCTTCGTCGATATCTCGGTGCCCGTCGCCTTCCGCGTGCGCGGCGACACCAGTGGCCTCGACGCGCCGACGCCGGAGCTCCGCGTGTTGGTCAACGCCGTTGCCGGCTCGACGGTCACCGTCGACGGCAAGCCGGTCACGCTCAACGCCGAAGGCGAAGGCCGCTACATCCTCGACGTCAGCGCCGAGGTCACGGGGCTGGACGCTTCGGTCAAGACGCTCGAGCGTCGGCTACCCTACGTCGTTACGCCGGCGAACGGCTCCGCACAATCCGGTACGGTCAGCCTGCAAGCGGGCATCACCCCGCTGGTGATCGACGCGCCCGGCCCTTCGGTGTTGCTCGAGTCGTCCAATTTCGTGCTGGCTGGCCGCACTGCCAAGGCCGGCACCTTGACCGTCAGCGACCGCCCGATCACGGTCGATCCGAGCGGTCGATTCGCACAAATGATGAACGTGTCTGCGCCCGGTGAAACCACCATCATCGTCCGCGCCACCAGCAAAGAGACCGCGCCTCGGCTCTTCCCCTTGCGCGTGAAACGCGTCGACAGCTTGGCACGCGAAGCCGAGCGCGTGCGACAGCGCGCCACCAGCAACTATGACGCCATCGCCGATCAAGCCGGGACCAAGCGCGGTTGGGCGGTGGCACTCGACGGAGTCGGCGTCGATGCGCGAACCGAAAACTACAATACGGTGATCGTGATGGACGTGCAGAGCGGTTGCGCGCACGCTCCCTGTCTGGCCCGCGTGACCTACGGGGCACCGTATACGATGCTCCCGGGCGACAAGCTCAGCACCTTCGGCGAAGTGGTCGGTCTGGTCGATGGCCCGCGTTCCGGCAGTAAAATCCCCGAAATTCGCGCCGACTTCCTGATCAAGGCCACGAAGTGACGCGCCCTTTTCGCGCGTCGCTGTGCCTGGCCAGCAGCGTTTTTTTGTGGCTGGGCACGCCGGCGAGCGCGCGCGATGCCGCGCGCGTGCAGCGCATCGCCGTCGGTCGCGGCTCCGCCCTGGCGGCTTGCGAGGGCCTCGACGCCAGCAACGGCAATCGCGCACGCAGCCGCTTTCCGAGCACGCCAGAGCTTACATTTCGCACGCGTTTGGCGGGCGGCATCGGCCAGGCCCCCGCGAGTGACGCACACGGCAATTTGATCGTCGCTCACGCCGAGCCGCGCTTGTCGAAGCTGGATGCCAAAGGGCGAACGCTCTGGTCCGAGCGGCTCGCCAGCGAAGCCAGCTCGGCCCCGGTGTTGACCAGCGCGGGGTCGATTCTGATCGTCACGCGCGACGGCGAAGCGCTGCTCTATTCGACCGCCGGAAAGCTTCAGGCCAAGCGCGCCCTCCCCTTCGCTGATCCCAGACGGCGTAGCCTGTCGATCCCGACCAGCAATGGCGGCGCACTGCTAGCGAACGGCAGCGAGCTGTTCGAGCTCGACGAAAATGGCGCCTTGCTGCGCCAGCTTCGCGCCAGTGGCAACCTGAGCACGATCGCTGAAGCGAACGCCGCGCTGATCGCAGTCAGCGACAACGGCCGTGTGCAGATTGCGCATGCCACTGGGGATTTGACGCCGCTCGGCAGCTTCGCTGGCAATGTGGCGGAAGGTGCCGCGGTGAGCGCCGGCAAACTGTTCGCCGTCGTCGACGGCCACAAGTGGTGCTCGCTCGATCTGACGACGGGTCAGGTCGTCACCTTGGCCAGCGAGCCCAACATCAACCTCACTGGCCCCGTGGCGATGCTCGATTCACCCTCGGCAGCGTTGGTCGCCGATGGCGGATTCGTTTCCCTGCGCGCCAAAGACGGTGCCGAGGGCTCGCGCGCGGCCCTCAGCGCCACTAGCCAAGGCTTCGACCCCGCGCTGCGAGGCTTGCGCGCGGCGCTCGTGGTCAGCGATCAGCGAGGCGCGATCGCCGCGGTGCGCAGCGGCAACGACGCGCTCATCCTACCTGAAGGCAAGAGCGCGCTGAGGCTGGACGACACGAGCTGCCTCGATCCATTTCGTCCGACGCCCACCGCAACGGGCATCGTGTTCGCCTGTCGTTCGGGCCAGCTCTTCGGCGTCAGTGATAAAGCGCGGTGAAGGACAACGTGGCGGCCCCGAGCGACGCTTGGGAGCCGACGCTCTCCTGCTCGTCACCGGTCACGCTGCCGGCGAACCGAAGCATGCCCCCGAGTGACCACTGCGGGCTGACCCAAAACTCGTAGCCGCCCCAGGCTTGCAGTCCGAGGCCCGCGCCCTGAAATTTCCGGCCATTGTCCTTCACCTCGGCGGCGCCGCTGGCGACGCCGAGCGCGCCCCCCAAATGCAGGCCGCGCTGAGGATTGGGAAAAATGTCCACGAAGTAGGCGAGGATGCCCGTGCTGACCACGACATCCCCGGACACTTGCTGGCCGTCGACGCTTCGCCGCGAGCTACTCAGCCCGAGCGCCGACAGCGCGGCGCCCATCACCAATCCAGACGTAGGCGTGCCACCGATCCAGAGATCCAAAGCGCCCGCGGCGCCGCCGATGTCATAGTCGCCGATGCTCCTCGAATCGGAGGACACCCGCGCGCCGCCGCCCCCCAAGCCCAGCGCCATGCGCAGATAAAAGCCGTCGTGCAGGGTCGCGCCCCGCGGCGCTCGCGGAGGCGCCGGCAAATCATTGCCCGGCGCTCCGGGAGGAGCGGCAGACGGCGCGACAGGCACGGGCAGCGCGCTGGCCGCTGCCGGTGGAATTGGCAGGGACCGAGGAGCCGGGGGCGGAGGCAGAGGTTCCTCCGTGGCCGCTGGAAGGGCAGCCGGCGGAGGTGGAGGCGGCAACGCGCTGGTCGTGGGCGTCAGCCCGGTCTCCGCTGCATGCGCAGCAACCGGGGTGGAGCACGAAATCCCGAGCGCAAGCCAAAAACCCAGCGGCGAAACACGCTTGCACTGGCGACGGAAGGGGAGCGTGCCTATACTAGGCCCGCGTCGTTCGGTGACGAAACGCTGCAATGACATTGGCAGCGTCGGCCCGTGGGCGCGGAGGAAACCCATCCGATGATTTCAATCACAACGCTGGCCGCAGACAAAGTTAAAGAGATTTCGAAGTCGGAGGGACTGGAAGGCCAAGGCCTCCGTTTGCGAGTGGTGGGCGGTGGTTGCGCCGGTTTCCAGTACGACTTGTACTTCGAGGACAAGCCCACGGATTTGGACGAGCTGTTCGAATCCAACGGCGTGAAGCTGTTCGTCGATCCGCTCAGCTACCAGTATTTGGACGGGACGGAGATCGACTACGTCGAAGGCGCCAACGGCTCCGGGTTCAAGTTCGGCAACCCGAACGTGTCGGGAACTTGCGGCTGCGGCTCGTCGTTTCAAGCTTGATCTGAGAGCTGCTCACTCACGCCGACGGCTGGTCTGTGCCGGGCACTCGTGCCCGTTTCGATCGACGACCAGCCCGCTCGGCGGTGTGACCCGCGCGCGAGCGCCACAACGAAAACCGCCGCTGCAGATCAGCAGCCGGTGTCGTGGCGCAATTGCCACGGTAACGCGGACACAGTGTTTGGTAGCTTGGACAATGCCTAAACACGCCGCGCAATGTGCCCGTGCGTCCAGCCCGTTTTGCCCAACGTACGAACTTGGGCGATTGGTAAATCTTAGCGTAACCGCGAAGATACCTGCCGCGTAGGTCAGGGTGCGAGCTGAGTGCGTGCGGCGCCGTTCGAAGCGTGTGGGTCGCGCGTTCTGCGTTTGTCTAGGACTGGAATTAGACGAAGGGAACCGAGAAGTACCATGGCCCGTCAAACCGATCCCTCCCTGACGTTCTACATCACCGCGGTCCATTCCTATCCTCAGCTCTCGCGTGAAGAAGAGCTCGCTCTGACCGCCCGCTGGCTCGATCAAAAGGACGAAGTGGCTCGCGAAGCGCTGGTCCGGGCCCACCTGCGCTACGTCGTGGCCATTGCACTCAAATATCGCCGCTACGGCTTGCCCCTCGGTGAGTTGGTGGCCGAAGGCAATTTCGGCGTCGTGCACGCGCTGCAGAAGTTCGACACCAGCCGGGGCACGCGCTTCGTTACCTACGCCGCCTATTGGATCCGCGCCTATATTTTGAACCACATCATTCGCTCGTGGAGCTTGGTCGGCGTGGGCTCGGGCGCGCTCCGTTCGAAGATGTTCTTCAAGCTCCGCCGCGAACGCGTGCGCATCACCAATTTGGTCGGCGAAGGCGATCACGCCGATGAGCTCTTGGCCAAGGCGCTGGATGTGCCCAAGGCAAAAGTCACATCGATGGTGCGCCGCCTGGAAGCGCGCGACGTTTCGCTCGACGCCAAGGTGTACGACGATTCGGCGACCACGCTGGGCGACACGCTCACCGCTTCCGGGCTGAACCAAGAAGAGGGTTTGGTCGGTTCCGAGGTGGGCGGCTACGTGCGCGACGCGGTGCAGCTCGCGCTCACGGGGCTGGACCAACGCGAGCGCTACATCGTCGAAAATCGGCTGATGGCCGACAACGAGGACGAGATGTCGTTGGCGGAGATCGGCCGTCGCCTGGGCGTGTCACGCGAACGCGCCCGCCAGCTCGAGGCCCGCGCCAAGAAAAAGCTGAAGACGCGCATCACCGAGCTTTCGCGCGGCAACGGTTGGCTGGACATCCACGACGCCGCCTGACAAGGCTCTCAGTCTTTGGTTGCGCGAGCCGCACGCTGCACCTAAGCTCGGCCCGTTGCAGCATCTCAGGCGATCGCAGGTTCGTCTCACGACGAGCCTGAGGAAAGTCCGGGCTCCGCAAGGCAGGATGCCGGGTAACGCCCGGTGAGGGAAACCTCGAGGAAAGTGCCACAGAAAATCAGACCGCCCGAGCCGCTTTGGCGCCTCGGGTAAGGGTGAAAAGGTGGGGTAAGAGCCCACCGCGCAGCCGGTAACGGTTGCGGCAAGGCAAACCCCATCCGGAGCAAGGCCATGTAGAGGGGCGTTCGAGGGCTGCCGGCCCGAGCCCCTGGGTAGGCTGCACGAGGCGTTCGGTAACGGACGTCCCAGAGGAATGACCGCCAGCGTGCCGAGGGTGACCGAGGTACGCGACAGAACCCGGCTTACGAGAAGCTGCAACCACACCCCGGGGGTTCGCCCTCGGGGTGTGTTTTATTGAGCAGCGAACACGAACGGCACGTTGACGGTCGTCGAATCTCCAGAGGGCGGGAACTGCCAGCCCCGCACGCGGCTGGAGATACATTGCGAGAGGCCGCGATAGCCCTTCGGATCACCCGCGTTGACGACTGCGTTCGATACACTGCCGCTCGGCAGCACCGTGATTTCGACCAGCACGCGCGCGGTGGTGGGGGCATCCTTGTCGCGCGTATCGAGCGCGGGCTGCCAGCATGCGCGCTTCACGCTGCCCGTGTAGCGCGAAACCGTGCTTTGGATCTGCGCGCCATCGAGCCGCGAAGCGCTGGAGACGCTACCCGATGGTCCGGAAGAATCGGGGCCGTGACTCGGCCCTTGTGAGCCGAGGTTTTGCAGGTTCTTCAAGCCATTGATGCCGCCTTTGTCGGCCTCGGCGGGCGGGCTGCCCGCGCTCTTGGCCGGTGCGGCCACACGCTTGACGGGATTTTTGGGATCGCCCGGCGTATTCGTGCCATCGCTGACGACGGCACTGGCTTCCGGCGCAGCAGCGACTGCAGCGCTTGCGGCTGGGGGCACCACTCGATCCACGTATTTCACGACCTCGACGGTCTTGTTCCCCTTGTTGAACAGCACGAAGCCAATCGTGAGCCCGAACATCAGCGCGATGCCGACGGCGATCCAGGCAGCGGGTGAAGTCCCGCTGCGCTTCGGCACGCCGGCTGCTGCCTCGAGCTCGTCGGTAACGACGGCTGCGCCGGTGACGCCGTTTGCAGCGCCTGAATAGGCTTCGACCTCCGAGCTCGACGCGGCAGGGACGGCGATCGCCGACGCGGTGCCCGGCACCGGGCTCAAAACCGTGGCCACCGACGGCGTGAACGGAGTGAGTGATGCGCGCGCGCTCGATAGGCTCTCGTCGACGATTGCGGAAAGCTCTGGGAAAGTGCCGAGCGGGCGCCAGTCCTCGAAGCCATCGCGCCACACGAGCGACTCGCGATTCACCGAGCCAGAGGCTGCCTTCGAGCGCAGCTCGCTCAAGCGGATCGGACCCACGGGCACGCCGTTGATGCCCACGAACCACTCGTCCGCCGGCATGCTCAACGGATCGTGAGCCGCCGCGTCCGTGGGATTGCCGACCGCGAGCGAGAAGGCGCCTGCGAGCGCGCCCACATCCGCAATGCGCGTGCGCTCTTCTTCCTCCACCTCGGGGAACGGATTGGCCGCAGGCGCGGTCGGCTTCTCGACGATCGCCGCGGGCTTCGGCGCAACGGCGGGCAACGGCCCCACGCCGCCTTGCAGCGTGCGCTTTTCGCTCTTGGTGTCGAGCGTTGCGTTGACTGTCGACGGTGCCGGTTTCTGTGCCGAGGATTTGGGCGGGGGCGGCTTGGGCGCCGTGGACGCCGTGGCCAGCGGAGCCTTGGGCGCCGCCGGCGCAAGCCCCGGCTTTGTTGGTGCGGTTGGCTGCGCGCCCGTGGTCGGGGACTTCTTCACCTCTGGTCGCTGCGGAGCACTTGCGGGACCACCAGCCGGCGCACTCGCGGCAAGCGGCGCACTCTTGGCGACAGCGGCCCGCGCACTGGCAGGAGTCAATGCGCTGCCAGCAAACGGCGCACTCTTGGCGACAGGTGCGCTCTTGGCGGCGGGCGCTGGCCGGGGCGTCCCCAGCGCGGATGGCGGCGCGGGGGATCCGAGCTCGACCGCAGACGTGTCCACGGGAGGTGCGGCGGCCGATACGTCACTCAGAGCGTCGATCGCGGGCGGCGGATCGCTCCCGGCAAGAGCGTCACCCATCCCGGGCACGCTCGAGACTTGGATCACGTAACCGCACTTGCGGCACTTCATGCGAACAGCGCGACCGGCGACCTTCTCGTCACCGATCTGGTATTTCGCCTTACAGCTGGGGCAGAGGAACTTCATTCAGCTGAGCGCCGCGTCAAACAAACGGTCCGAGGTTTACGGAGATTAACCCGAGCACTACCCAAGCGCGAAAGCTCTTTCACAGGAGGTTCAACAAGTGTTCTTTGATCGAGAGACGGGTCGGCTCGTCTACGGCCAGAGTGAGCGCCCTTTCCCAGGTTTCAACGGCTTTATTTCGAAATCCGGCCTTTTGGTAAAGAATCGCGAGGTTCTTCAGGGCGGCAAAGTGCTGCGAGTTGATTTTGACGGCCGTTTCCAGCTCGCTGATGGCGTCGTACACCTGCCCCTTCTTGCCGTACAGTAGGCCCAGGTGGAAGTGTAGGCGGTAGGCCAGCGGGTCGATTCCGACGCCACGCGCCAGGTGAGCGATGGCCTCGTCCAGCCGACCGGCTTTGTATGCGGCCACGCCGGCGTTGAGCGCCTCTTCGGCCTCGCCCGAGAC
>Ga0164307_10000977_pt1 | contig 12822 bp, 13 predicted proteins | sample Whisoiple_243_MG_FD_110214 | JGI IMG/M metagenome (GOLD analysis project Ga0164307, IMG submission 110214) | Soil microbial communities amended with fresh organic matter from upstate New York, USA - Whitman soil sample_243_MG | ecosystem: Environmental > Terrestrial > Soil > Unclassified >...
CGACGCCGCGTGGTCGACGTCGATCGGCACGTCGTGACGGACCAGCGACAGGTCGGGCAGCTCGCTGCCCGCGCGAACCTTCGGGAGTGCCGCCTTCAGCAGGACCGGGATCACGTCAAGCGCCCAGCATCATCTGGCCGCACACCCGGACCACGTTGCCGTTGACGGCGGTCGAGGCCGGGTTGGCATACCAGGCGATCGTCTCGGCGACGTCGACCGGCAGGCCGCCCTGGGCCAGGGCGTTGAGGCGCTGGCCGACCTCGCGGGTCGCGAACGGCACCGCCGCGGTCATCTGCGTGATGATGAAGCCCGGCGCGACGGCGTTGATCGTGATGCCGGCCGTCAGCTCGTCGGCGAGCGAGTCGACCAGCCCGATGACGCCGGCCTTGGAGGCCGCGTAGTTGGTCTGCCCGACGTTGCCGGCAATGCCTGCGATGCTCGCGACCCCGACGATCGAGCCGCCAGTCTTGATGACGCCCTGGTCGAGGAGCTCGCGGGTGATCCGCTCGGGCGCGGTCAGGTTGACCGCGATCACCGAGTCCCAACGGTCGCTCTGCCCATCTCGTGTCATGTTGGCGAGCTTCTTGTCGCGGGTGATGCCGGCGTTGTGGACGACCACGTCGACGCCGCCGTGCTTGGTCCTGAGGTGGTGCGCGATCCGCTGAGGCGCGTCCTTCGCGGTGATGTCGAGGACGAGGTGGTCGCCGTCGAGCTCCCGCATCACGCCCTGGAGCTCGCTGGCCGCCTGGGGCACGTCGACGCCGACGACGGTGGCGCCATCGCGGTGCAGCACCCGGGCGATCTGCTCGCCGATGCCGCGGCTCGCGCCGGTGACCACGGCGACCTTGCCCTCGAGGGGGCGGGTCCAGTCGGCGACCTTGCCGGCCTTCGGGACGCCGTGGGTGCCGATCCGGACGACCTGGCCGGACACGTACGCCGATTTGGGGGAGAGCAGGAAGGCGAGGGTGCTCGCGATGGCGCTCTCGGCGCCGTCCGCGACGTACACGAGCTGGACGGTGCCGCCCCGACCGACCTCCTTGCCGAGGCTGCGGGTGAAGCCCTCCAGTGCGCGCTGGGCCACGCGCTCCGGGCCCGCGACCTGCTCGGGCGGGGTGCCGAGCACGACCACGCGCGGGCAGCGGTCGAGGCTGCGCAGCAGGGGAGTGAAGAAGTCGCGGAGCGCGACCAGCTGGTCCGACGAGGTCAGGCCGGTGGCGTCGAAGACGAGGCCCTGGAGGCGCTGCTCGGGATCGGCCGACTCGACCCCGGCGATGCCGAGGGAGTCGAGGATGCCGACCAGCGACTCGGCCAATCGACCGCGACCGCCGACGGCAACCGTGCCGTCGACGAGCGGCGCGCCCTCGGCGTACCTCTCGAGCCGGGTGGGCTGCGGGAGACCGAGGAGCTTGGTGATCTGCTTGCCGATCGCGGACGACGTGAAGCCCTGGTAGAGGTCGCTCATGGTGATATGCAACTCCTTGTGTAACTTGGTGTCCACATTTCGTGATCTGGCCCTCATAGCCTTCTCTGCGCGCGGACCGCGATCAAGGATGGGGGGATGGACCCCCACACCCGTCGGGTCGCCGTGATCGGCGGCAACCGGATCCCGTTCGCCCGCTCCAACACCGTCTATGCCGACGTCTCCAACCAGGACATGCTCACGGCCGCGATCGACGGCCTCGTCGAGCGGTTCGAGCTCGAGGGCGAGCGCGTCGGCGAGGTGGTCGCCGGTGCCGTGCTCAAGCACGCCCGCGACTTCAACCTGACGCGCGAGTCGGTGCTCGGCTCGAAGCTCTCGCCCGAGACCCCCGCGACCGACCTCCAGCAGGCGTGCGGCACCGGGCTGCAGGCGGCGATCCAGGTGGCCAACAAGATCGCGCTCGGCCAGATCGAGGTCGGCATCGCCGGTGGCACCGACACCACCTCCGACGCGCCGGTCGCCATCAGCGACAAGCTGCGCAAGAAGCTGATGAAGGTCAACGCCGCGCGCGACACGCTCGGCAAGGTGAAGGCACTTGGCGCGATCCGGCCCGGCGACATCGGGCTCGAGATCCCGCAGAACGGCGAGCCGCGCACCGGCCTGTCGATGGGCGAGCACGCCGCGCTGACCGCGCTGGAGTGGCAGGTCACCCGGGAGGAGCAGGACGAGCTCGCGGCCGCGTCGCACCAGCACCTCGCGGCGGCGTACGACGCGGGCTTCCTCGACGACCAGCTCACGGCGTTCCGCGGGGTCTCGCGGGACCAGAACCTGCGGGCCGACTCGACCGTCGACAAGCTGGCGAAGCTCAAGCCGGTCTTCGGCCGCGGTGAGGCCGCCACCATGACCGCCGGCAACTCGACCCCGCTGACCGACGGCGCGGCCGTCGTACTCCTGGCGTCCGACGAGTGGGCATCGGCGCGCGGGCGCGAGCCGCTCGCCTACCTCACGGACTCCGAGACCGCAGCGGTGGACTACGTGCACGGCGGCGAGGGACTGCTGATGGCGCCGGCGTACGCCGTCCCGCGGATGCTCGCGCGCAACGGGCTGACCCTGCAGGACTTCGACTTCTACGAGATCCACGAGGCGTTCGCGTCGCAGGTGCTCTCGACGCTGAAGGCGTGGGAGGACCCGGTCTTCTGCCAGGAGCGGCTCGGGCTGGATGCGCCGCTCGGGGCCATCGACCGCTCGCGCCTGAACGTCAACGGCTCCTCGCTGGCGGCTGGTCACCCGTTCGCCGCCACCGGTGGCCGGATCGTCAACGTCGCCGCCAAGCTGCTTGCCGAGAAGGGCTCCGGTCGGGCGCTGATCTCGATCTGCGCTGCTGGTGGTCAGGGAGTCGTGGCGATCCTCGAGCGCTGAGCGTCGCCCGGGACGTCATACGTATTGCGGCCTGGAGCGCTCGATTCGTATGACGTCCCGGGCGCCTCAGCGGGTGGCGAGCGCCAGCGCGGAGGCCACCAGGTAGTCCCGCACCTGTTCGGGCGAGATGGTGCCGACGGTGGGGATGCCGGGGGCGGCCTCCTTCACGAGGATGCCGACCCGGGCGAGCTGCAGCGCGCCGAGGCCGCTCGCGTAGAGCGTGTTGGCGAGCAGCACCGGGTCCTCGACCCGGAAGGTGCCCTGCTCGACGCCGTGCTCGAGCACCTGGGTGAGCACCGCCAGGCACCCGGAGATCCCGCGACCGAGGCGGAAGAGTGCGCTCTCCGACATCTCGTCGAGCAGGTCGGGGCCGGTACGCCGCATCAGGGTCTGCGCGCAGTCGACGAAGGCGGGGTGCGCGACGCCGTACTCCACGAACGCCGTCACCAGCGCCGTCAGCTGTGCCTCGGCATCGGTGGAGGTCTCGACGGCCGCGGCCAGGTCGGCGCGCAGCTCGTCGAGGTAGCCGACCAGGGTGAGCGCGAACAGCTCCTCCTTGCCGGTGAAGTGCCGGTAGACGATCGCCCGGTTGATCCCGACCGCCTTCGCGATGTCCTCGATCTGGGCGTCGCGGACCCCACGCTTGTCGAAGAGGCCTCGGGTTGCCGCGATGATGTCCTTCTCGCGGGCCCGGCGCCGGGTCGCCGCCGCAGTGCGCCGGCCGTCGCTCTCGGGGGCAGTCGTCATGAGGACAATTTACAACCGTGCAACTGGTAGTTGCACGGTTGTGACGGGTTGCGGGTGGTCGTGTCGGTCGTCTGGCCGGTCATGCGCCGTTTGGTCACCAACCGCAGATTTCGACGCCGAGATCTGCGGTTGGTGACCAAACCGCAGGGTCAGCTGGCTCAGCCGGCGGTACGCCGGCCTCTCAGCAGGTACGCGATCGGCCCGAACGGCTGGACGGCGAACGCCAGCACCCACTGCCACTTGCGGCCGCGGACCTCGCTGGCCGGTCGCCGGGCCAGGTCGCGGAGGGCGACTGCCGTCAGCGCCACCTCGACGACGCCGCCGGCGATCACCGCCTTCTGCTGGGTCGGGGTCAGGTCGCTCCACTTCTTCTTCTGTCGGGTCACGGTTCGAGCCTACGAGAGGTAGCCACGCACGGTCTCGATCGTGTCGATCTCGGCGACCGGCTTGTCGTCGCGGTAGCGCACGACCCGCGCGAACCGCAGGGCCACCCCACCCGGGTAGCGCGTCGAGCGCTGGACGCCGTCGAACGCGATCTCGACGACCTGCTCGGGCCGCACCTCGACGACGTAGTGGTCGCGGACACCTGACGGTGACACCGCGAGCTCGGTGAACCGCTCGGTCTGCCAGGCGAGCATCTCGTCGGTCATCCCCTTGAAGGTCTTCCCTAGCATCACCAGCTCGCCCGACGACGGGTCGCGAGCGCCGAGGTGGATGTTGGAGAGCCAGCCCTCACGTCGGCCGGAGCCCCACTCGACCGCGAGCACGACGAGGTCGAGGGTGTGCACCGGCTTGACCTTCACCCAGGAGGCGCCACGGCGCCCGGCGTCGTACGGCGCGGTCAGCGACTTCACCACGACGCCCTCGTGACCGGAGCCGAGCGTCTGGTCGAGGACGGCCGACGACTCGGAAGCCGAGGCGGTCACCAGGCGCGGCACCCGGTGGTCGGCCGGCACCAGCCGCTCCAGTGCCTCGGCTCGCACGGACGCGGGCGAGTCGAGGAGGTCCTCGCCGTCGAGGTGCAGCACGTCGAAGAAGTACGGCGTCACCACGACGCCCGCGCTCATCGCCGTGCGCGATGCCGTCTCCTGGAACGGCCGCGGACGTCCGTCGTCGCCGATCGCGAGCGCCTCGCCGTCGAGCACGAAGGCCGTCGCCGGCAGCGACCGCGCCACCGCGACCACCTCGGGGAGCCGGGAGGTGATGTCTTCCAGCGAGCGGGTCGCCACGACCACGTCGTCGCCGGAGCGGTGCACCTGGATCCGGATGCCGTCGAGCTTCACGTCCACGGCCACGGGATCGCCACCGCCGGCCTTCGCGAGGGCGTCGGCCACCGTCGGCGCGCTCGAGGCGAGCATCGGCACCACCGGGCGCCCGACCTCCAGCCCGATCGCGGCCAACGCGTCGACACCCTCGAAGGCCGCACCCGCGACGGCCACCGTCGAGCCGGCCAGCATCGCGGCCCGTCGTACGGCGGCCAGCGGCACGTCGGCAGCGACAGCAAGCCCCTCTTGCACCAGCGAGTCGAGTGCTCCCTGTCGTACGGCGCCGGTGACCACCCCGCGCAGCCACACCTGCTCGTCCGAGGTCGCCCGCGCGAACAGATCCGCCACCGCTGCCGAGCGAGCCGCCTTCGACCCGGCCCCCGACAGCTCCGCCAACGCGTCGAAGGCCGCGTGCACCTCCGTCACCGTCAGCGACGGCTCCGACGCCGGTGGGGGCAGGGAGGACAGGCCGCGCCAGCCCAGGCCCGTACGCCGCTGCCGCAGCGCGCCGCCGACGTACGCCGTCACCGTCTCGACCTCGTCATCCGCCGCGACGGCCAGCAGCGCAGCGATCGCGGCCACCTTGGCCTTGCGCGACCGGGTGGCGGCGACCGTCGCGGAGGTGGCGACGACGTCGGCGAGCAGCATGCCCCCATTCAAGCCGAGCCCGCCGACACTAGGGTCAGACCGTGGGACGCAAGCAGTGGCTGCTGGTGGAGGCAGAGCGCCGGTGGGACGCGGTCCGGCTGCGCCGCAAGGCGGGCAGGACGCCGGAGAGCTTCCGGATCGACGCCTACCTCGGCCACGGCGGCCCCGAGGGCGTCGTCGTACGAGGTCGGGTGCTGGACAACCCGCCGATGACCCCGGCCATGGAGGGCGAGGGAGCGGGCGCGGCGCTGCGACGCAGCCTGAGCCAGTTCGTGACCGACGAGCTGCCCGGCGTACCCCTCAAGGTCACCGTCGGCGACGCGACCGCCGAGGTCGAGACCGATGGTGAGGGCTACTTCCACGCCGACCTCCGCCCGACCCAGCTGACCGACCCCTGGCAGGACGGCGAGGTCGAGCTGGCGGGGGAGTACCGCGGCCTGACCGAGCCGTACCGCACGCCGATCCGGATCCGGGTGCCCGGCCCGGCCGCCCGCTTCGGCGTCATCTCCGATGTCGACGACACCATCCTCGAGACCGGCGTCCAGCGGGCCGGGCTGATGCTGCGCCAGACGTTCACCGGCTCGGCACTCACCCGTACGCCGTTCCCGGGCGCCGCCGAGCTCTACCAGGACCTGACGGGTGAGCGCGAGAACCCGCTCTTCTACGTCTCCTCGAGCCCGTGGAACCTCTACGGCTTCCTGGTCGGCTTCCTGCGCCACCGCGACTTCCCGCTGGGACCGCTGCTGCTGCGCGACCTGATCGGCACCCACGACGGCCGGGCCCGCAAGCATGAGCGGATCGCGGAGATCCTCGACCTGCACCCCCATCTGCCGTTCGTCCTGATCGGCGACTCCGGCGAGAAGGACCCCGAGATCTACGCCGACATCGTGCGCGCCCACCCCGGCCGGATCCTCGCCGTCTACATCCGCGAGGTGCGACTCGACCCGGGCGACGGGCGAGTCGAGGCCGTGACGGACAGCTGGGACCAGGACGTCCCGTTCGTGCTGGCGGCCGACACCGACGCCGTACGAGAGCACCTCGTCGAGCTGGGGCTGCTGTGACCGATCGCCGCCTGCTGCTCGCCGTCGACGCGCCATCGCTGCTGCACCGCAACCACCACGCCCGGTTGGAGTCCCAGCTGCACGACCGCGGCGGTCGTCCCGCGTGGGCCCTGCACGGGATGCTGCGCCAGATCCTGGAGGCGATCGACCAGTTCGCCCCCGACGCCGTGCTCTTCGGGCTCGACGACCGGACGTCGTCGCTGCGCGAGCAGGCCTACCCGGCGTACAAGGCGGGTCGCGCCGAGAAGGACCCTCTGCTCGTCGACCAGCTCGACCGCGCGGGCGCGCTGCTCGATGCGCTCGGGATGCTGACCTGCACTCCGCCCGGCCTCGAGGCCGACGACGTCAACGCCTCGGCGGCGACCTGGGCCGAGCGGCAGGGGTGGCGCTGCGTCCTGATCACCTCCGACCGAGACGTGTTCGCGCACATCAGCGACCACACCCAGGTGCTGCGCCTGATCACCGGCGGGATCGCCGGCTCGCCGCTGCTCAACCCCGCCCGCCTGCACGCCATGTACGGCGTCGCGGCGGAGCACTACCTGGAGTACGCCGCCCTGCGGGGTGACGCCAGCGACAACCTGCCGGGCGTGCCCGGCATCGGCGAGAAGTCCGCGTCCGTCCTGCTGTCCCAGATGGGCTCGATGCAGGCCGTCTGGGCTGACATCGAGCACACCGACGGCGCGATGCTCGTGGCCACGCTCGACTCCTACTGCGAGGAGCAGGGCACCCGCCGCATCGGTGCGTCGGTGCTGAAGCGGCTCGCCACGGCCGAGGCGCGGGAGCGGTTCGAGTTCAACCTGGCGATGATGTCGGGGCGCACCGACCTCGACCTCGGCCTGACGCCGGACGTGCCGGGCAGTCCCGGCCTGCTCCCGCTCGAGCCGGACCGGGTCGCTCGGGTCGTCGGCCACCTCGGAGTCCCCTCGACCACCGACCTGGCGTTGCGGGTGCTGACCGAGCCGCCGGCGTCATACGGATAGAGGCAACGCGGCGATCGTGAGGTCGTCATGGACCTTGAGGCCGCGTGCGTCGAGGCGCGCCGCCTCCCTTGTCTCGGCCGAGCGGATGCTGTCGGCCACGCTCTGGAGCGCACCGCCGAGTGACTGGTGCGCGCACTGGTCGAGCGTGTGAGTCCCGAGGAGCTCGTAGGCCCGGGCACCGCCGTCGCTGCACGCAACGACGCCTGAGTAGTCCTCGATCGCGACCTCGCCGTGCACAGCGTGCTGAGCGGCGACGGGGTCATGATGGACGCACCAGAAGCCGTCGGGCCGGTTGCGGTTTGCCTCGACGGCCTGGCGTTGCGCCACCCGTGCCGCATCGCCCGAGAGCTCGGCGGCGGCCGTCTCCAGCACCCGCTGCAGCCGTCGGTCGGTGAACTCGGCGCTGCGGTCATGACGATCGACCAGGATCAACGAGGCGTCGCAGAGGACCAGGTACTCCAGCCGACCTCCGGTCGTCCTCCACGCCGCCACGGTTGCACTCGGCGAGCCCGCCGCCACGTCGCACGCTCCCTCGTGCGAGTCCCGCACCCGCGCGATCGTCTCGGCGAGCGCGTCGACCATGGTGTGCGTGCGCGCCACCAGGAGCGCGTGGAACGTCTGCGCGACGCACCGGGCAAACCACTCCACGCTGTGCTGGCATCCGGCGCGCAGCTCTGCCGGAATCCCGGCGCCGTCGACCACGACGGCGACACCGTCTCCGACGACGACCGCGTCCTCGTTGCGGGCGTCGGCAGTCGCGGGCACGGTCAGCGAGAAGGTGCGGGACACGCGTCGGAACCTACCCAACCGCCGCAGGACGTCATACGGACGGAGCGTCCACTTGCTCCATCCGTATGACGTCCCGCGGCGCGAGCTAGCCCGAGACCCCCGCGACGGCCGCCTCGATCAGCGCCACCACCTCGTCGGGCTGCGACACCATCGGCACATGGCTGGAGGCGACCTCGACGGTCGTGGCGCCCATCCGGGCGGCGAATGCCCGCTCGGCGTCCGGCGGGATGGCCTCGTCGTTGGTCGCGACCAGGAACCACGACGGGAGTGCGCGCCAGGCCGGCACGCCCATCACGTCGCCGAAGACGGACAGCGACGCCGGCTGCTGCACGGCGTACATGACCTTCGCCTGCGCGGGGTCGACGTCGGCGGCGAAGTGCCCGACGAAGTCGTCCTCCGGCAGCCAGGCGAAGCCGAGCGCGTCGACGTCGAGGTTGGCCAGGGCGGGGGACGGCGGACCGCCCTCGACCAGGGCGCCGATGGACTCGCCCTCGTCGAGCCCGAAGGCCGCGATGTAGACGAGGCCGACGACGTTCGGGGCGTCCTCGTTCAGCGCGGTGATGATCTGGCCGCCGTACGAGTGCCCGACGACGATCGTCGGCCCGGTCTGCCGGTTCAACACCTGACGCAGCCGCGCCACGTCGGCGGCGAGCGAGGACTCGGGGAACTGGGGCGCGGTGACGCCGTAGCCGCGCTCGTGGAGCCGGCTGATCACGGAGCTCCAGCAGGAGCCGTCGGCCCAGGCGCCGTGCACGAGGACGATGTGGGGGAGAGTCATGCGACGACGCTAGGGCGCTGGGCGCGCTCCCACCAGCCCCCGGACGGGTGTTAACACGACGTTCACCAACCTGGGGGAAGCGACGTGAAGTCCGGCTCGCGGCCCTCGGCGAACGCGGTCAGCGCCTCGAGGTTGGCCGGCCCGCCCATCAGCTCCGCGAAGGCGGCGTTCTCGCGCTCGCGCGCGGCGGCGATCCCGGCCCGCAGCGGCTCGGTCATGGTCCGCTTCACGGCGACCAGCGACGAGATCGGCCGGGCGGCCAGCACCTCGGCGTGCCGCCGCGCCTCAGGCAGGAGGTCGTCGGGCTCGCAGACCCGCCAGACCAGGCCCATCTCCTTGGCCTCGGAGGCCGAGACCCACTCCGCGGAGAGCAGCATCCACGCGGCGTCCTGACGGCCGAGCAACTGCGGGAAGAGGTACGACGAGGCCGCCTCGGGCGCGACGCCGAGGCTCGTGAAGGGGCACTTGAGCCGGGCCTTCGTCGACATGAAGGCGAGGTCGGCGTACCCCAGGATCGTCGCGCCGATGCCGAGCCCGACCCCGTTGACCGCGCAGATCAGCGGCTTCGGGAAGGCGACCAGCGCGTCGAGGAGGCCCAGGAAGCCGTGCTTGCCGGGCACGAAGTCGGGGTCGGTCGCCCGGGCGTGCATCTCCAGCAGGTCGGTGCCGGCGCTGAAGGCCCGCCCGTTGCCGGTCAGCAGGACCACCGCTACGCCGGGGTCGTCCGCCGCCGCCAGCAGCGCCTCGGTGGTGGCGTCGTAGAGCGCCTCGTTGAAGGCGTTGAGCGCCTCGGGGCGGTCCAGGGTGATGGTGCGGACCCGGTTGCGGTCCTCGATCTGCAGCGTCATGGGCGCAAGACTAGAACGTGTTCCACTGTCGGGGCGCCCCGCTATCGTCGAGGCGTGGACGGACGGGTGCGGGAGTGGCGACCCGACTGGCCCTGCCCGGTCGGCGCGGCGCTCGGCGCCCACAAGCGCGGCGGCGGCGACCCGACGTACAAGGTCGTCGGGGACCGGCACTGGCGCGGCATCCGTACGCCGGCGGGGCCGGCCACGCTCGCTGTCGAGCCGCGCTCGGGTGAGGGCGTCGTCCGCGCCGAGGCCTGGGGACCCGGCGCCGACTGGGCACTGGAGTCGGTGCCCGCGCTGCTGGGCGCCGAGGACGACCTGACCGGGTTCGAGCCACGCACACCTGAGGTGGAGCACGCCTGGCGCCGCTACGGGCAGTGGCGGATCGGCCGCACCGGCCTCGTGATGGAGGCACTGACCCCCGCGATCATCGAGCAGAAGGTGACCGGGCAGGAGGCGTTCGCCGGCTTCCGGATGCTGGTGCACCGGTACGGCGAGCGCGCTCCCGGCCCGGGCGCCGACCTCAAGCTCTGGGTCCAGCCGTCGGCCGACACCATCCGCCAGGTGCCGTCGTGGGAGTGGCTGCGGATGCACATCGACCCGGCGCGCTCGCGCGCCCTCGTCACCGCCGCCCGGGTCGCCGACTCGCTGGAGCGCACCCTCGGGCTGCCCGGCGACGAGGTCGAGCGGAGGCTGACCAGCCTGCCCGGCATCGGTGTGTGGACCGCCGCCGAGGTCCGGCAGCGCGCTCATGGCGACGCCGACGCGGTCTCGTTCGGCGACTACCACGTCGCTCAGGACATCGGCTGGGCCGTCGCGGGCCGCGACTTCGACGACGCCGAGCTGGCCGACTACCTGGAGCCGTGGCGCCCGCACCGCAACCGGGTCGTCACGCTGCTCTTGCTCACCGGACGCAGCCGGCCGCGCCACGGCGCCAGGATGGCCCCCCGCACGCATCTGCCGGCGAAGGTCACCCGGCGCTGACCGTCCCCAAGATCGGGTAATCCTGTCCGCGGAGCGACCGAAGCGCGCCAGGGCGGGTATCGGTAAGCCATGTCACGACGATGGTCACGTCGATCGCTCAGGATCTCTGCCGCATCCGTCGGCTTCGCGGTCGCGATGGCGCTCTCGGCGGCGTCGCCGTCGTCCAGCGGTGCACTCGCGTCGCCCGGACAGCTGTTCGTCGTCCAGGCGGTGCCCGGTGCGTCGTACGCCGTCTGGGTCGACGGTGAGCAGCAGCAGGATGCCGTGGAGACCGGCACCGTGCTCGGACCGCTCGACCTCGGCGCCGGCGGCCACGAGGTGCGGTTCGAGCCGGACCAGGGCCAGGCGATGACGGCCAACGTCGAGGTCCGGGCGGGAGCGAGCGCCGACCTGGTGCTGCACCTGCCGGCCGACCCCGGCGGTGAGCCGGTCGCCGACGTCTACCGGGTCTCGGCCAAGCCCGTCGCGCCCGACATGGCGAGGGTGCTGGTCGCTCACACAGCGACGGTCCCTCCTGCGGACGTCCGCGTCGACGGACAGGTCGTCTTCGAGGACATCGCCAACGGGGAGTTCGCGACTGCCGACGTGCCTGCGGGGAAGCACTCCGCGGAGGTCGTGCCAGCGGGCACGTCCGACGACCCGATCCTCGGACCGCTCGACGTCGACCTCCCGGCGGGCACCGCGACCATGGTCTACGCCGTCGGGTCGCCGACGAACGGCTCGATGAACGTGATCAGCCACCAGGAGTCGATCGCCACCCGGAAGGCCGGGCAACTCCGGGAGATCGGCACTGGCTCGGCGGGGCTGGTCCGCGCTCGACAGGTCACGACGTACGGGCCCTGACGTCGTGGTCCCGTCGATGCCGACCCTGGCAGCCGTGGCCCTTGTCCTCGTGCTCGCGGGCGCCTGCGCGGACAGCGACGAGCACGGTACGTCGACCCGGCCCGACGTCGGGGCCCGGTCGATCGAGGCGCGCCCGGCCGAGCGGGCAGGTCCTCCCGTCGCCGAGCGTCCGGTGAGTGTGCGGCTGCCCAGCGGCACCGTGGTCCCCGTCCGTCCTGCGGGCACGCGCGGGCGTGGCCTGCTCGACGTGCCCGACGACATCACCGAGGCCGGCTGGTGGCGGGCGGGCGCGCGGCTGGGCGACCCGTTCGGCTCCACCCTGATCGCCGGCCATGTCGACGCGGTCGACCAGGGGCTCGGATCGTTCGCCGAGCTCCTCGCCGTACGGCAGGGGCAACGCGTGCGGGTCCGGTCGCGGGGCCTGCAGCAGACCTTCACCATCCGCTCCCGGAGGCTCGTGGCGCGAGAGGACCTGCGCCAGCAGCCCGGCATCTACTCGGTGCAGGGCCCGCGTCGGCTGACCCTGGTCACGTGCGCCCCGCCGTACCTGGCCGGCCGTGGCGGCTACCAGAACCTCACCGTCGTCACGGCGGTCCCCGTCGGCAGCGCGCGCGTCAGGAGTCAGTCATGAGACCGAGCTCGCGCGCCGTACCACCCGGCCGCCCGGTCCGCAGCGGCCCGGGCAGGCCGCCGCACCGGATCCCGACGCGCCCGGTGGAGACGGACGACCCCGCAGGCGAGCCCGAACCGCCAGCTCCCGAGCGACCACGCCGTCGGCGGGGGACGATCATCGCGGTGCTGGTGGGCGTCGGCGTGCTGGTGCTGCTGGTGGAGTTCTTCGCCATCGCGAGCTCGCTGCGCTCCGACGATTCTGACGATCCCGATGAGCCGGACCCGCCCGCAGCCGGGCTGCCGCTGCTGGCGCCGGACGAGCTGCCGGAGCGCGGTGCCCTGGTGCTGAGCGAGGTCCGCGCCGACGGCACCGTCCACGTCAGCGAGTGGCTGAGGCGCGGTGACGGCATCGACGAGCTGCTGCGGAC
>Ga0164307_10000981_pt1 | contig 12790 bp, 12 predicted proteins | sample Whisoiple_243_MG_FD_110214 | JGI IMG/M metagenome (GOLD analysis project Ga0164307, IMG submission 110214) | Soil microbial communities amended with fresh organic matter from upstate New York, USA - Whitman soil sample_243_MG | ecosystem: Environmental > Terrestrial > Soil > Unclassified >...
CCGCCAATGCCAGTGCCAGCGTTGCCGGAAGGAGCTCCTGCGCCGCCCGCCATCACGGAACCACCCGTAGCAACGACGCCCCCTGAGCCAGCGCTCAATGCTCCACCCCAACCGCCGCTTCCTCCTTCACCCTCAGGAGTGATTGAACCGACTCCCACGGAAAACTCGATGGTCGGACCTGACGGACCGATGTCGTAGATGCGTAGACCGGAGGCGGAGCCGTCGTTCCACTGGCTGGCGGGGGTCGTCATTGCGCCGAGTTCGGGATTCACGTCTTTGCGGAAGAAATCGGTCTTGGCGCTGCCGGGGCTCGGCCACGTGGTGGCTGACAGGACGCGCGTGCCGGCGCCTTGCACGACCGCGAGCTGCAGTTTTTGCGGCGGATTGTTGCCGGAGATCGATTTGTCGAAGTGCCAGATAAGAGCCCGCCCGCGGCGAGCGGCTTCCACTCAGCGACGTTTTGCACGTTCGACCACAGGTAGTACTCCGTGGGACGCGCAGGGTTCAGGTAACGGTAGACCGCGCCGTTGGGGGTGGCTTGGTAGCGCGCATTGGTCGTGCTCTGGATGTCGACCACGTCGATCCAACCCTGATCGGCGCGCAGCACGTCGTCGATGCCGACGGGGTTGGTGTCCGCTCCGCGGTTGGCCATGATGCAGTAGTCGCCCACGCCGTATAAATCGGGCCAGCCGAACAGCATGTGCCCGCTCTCGTGCGCGAACACGTAGTTTGCCGGCTTGTCGTTCATGGCGGTCATCATGTAGCGACTCAGGCGCACGCCATCGCGCTTGTCGTTCGACTGACTCGCGTGCGGCCAAAGACCGACGCCGAAGGTGCCCTCGCCGCCCGCGTACAGCACGCTGATGGCTTCGGTCTTGCCGTCTTTGTCGTTGTCGAATTGCGAATAGTCGATTTCGGCGTCCAGCGCGGCGCTGACTTCCGCCCAAAGTTCGTCCGCGCGCTCATAGGCCTCGCCGCCTTGGTAATAGCTTTTCGGCTTCTTCGCGCGGTAGAAGCCGTGGACCTCGTTTTGGTAGTCCACTTTTCCGTTGGACTGCTTCAAGTAATAGTCACGGACCGAGCCGGTGAGTCCGAAGCGATTGTAGCCCTGGTCGTTCAACCAAGCGTCTATTTCGGTCTTCGAATAGGCGCCTGCCTGATCGCTGAAGTCGACCAAGATGGTCAAGCCGCGCACGACCCCGCTCGGGTGGGGAAAGAGCATTGCCGCGCACACGCCGACCTGGTCGAACGCGATTGGCGTCGCTGGCTCACCCGGCTGCAAATCGGGCCAAGCGGGCACCGCCTTGCCGTCGACCACGATCGTCGCTTGGGCCTCGCTCGCAAGCGTCGTGATGCTCGCGGCCAAGAACAAGAGCGAGCCTGAGCGCAGAACGGCGAACCTCCGCATACCCTCACAGTCGCACGTGCCTCGCGAAATCAGTCATCAATCTCGCCCGTTCACCGGTGCAGCCGAAACCAGCTGATTTCTCACACGGCCGCCGAGCGCGCGCTGGGCAACCCAATCCAACCGGGGTCAAATTTTGTTTGGCGGCGCTCCTGATTTCACACGGGCAGCGTCAGCCGCCCCCAATGACCCTCGACAAAGATCAAGGACTGTCGCCGCCACTGCCGCCTTCGCCCGTCTGGTCGCCTTCGAGCACGCAGCCCAATGAATAGGCCGCGGGGCGGTCGATCCTGAGGCGCTCGATGGGACCAGTTTGCTCGGGTGTCCATTTTTGTTCGAGTGTGAGCCACAGGCCGCTGCCGTTGGCGTCGGTCGCCTGTCCGCCGATCGCGTAGAGACCACTCAGGGTGCCGTTGACGAAGGTCGAATCGTGACTCCAACTGCCGTCCAAGGCCTCGACGTGGACGGTGGCGTCTTGTTGCAGACCTTCACACAGGGGATCAGGCTGGCTTTCATTGAGAATGCCGAGCACGCGGCGCGCTGCAGCTCCGCGAGTGACGCTCACCGAATAGCGCGCGCCATTGCTGCACACGAAGCGATAGTTACCCTCCAGCACATCGTAGTACTGGTTGGGCGATATTCCTGTTTTGGCCACAGGTTGATCCAGCGGCACCGGGGCGCCCATCGGCCCCTCGAGGTTGTAGTCGCAATGGTATCCGCCGTTGGCATCAGTGCCGGATTGGCCGCCAGCGGTTTCATCAGCGCAGCCAGCGAACAGCAGCAGTGCGAGCACACTCAGATAGCGATCACTCGAGGTCATGGTCTTGCCTTCCTTCGCTGTTCAGCATGGCTTTCGGCGGGAGCCCGGGCAACGCCTAACTTGGCCACTTTTGCACATTTCGTGCCTCCAATCTGACCAACGGAGTGCTAATCTGGGTAAGTGGAACAAGAAGCCAGTGAATTTTTGCGCGCTTTGCGTGGCTCGCGTTCGCAGGTCCAGCTCGCGCGTCGCGTCGGCTACCGGGGCAATCCGGTGACTGATTGGGAGCGAGGCGAGCGTTTCCCAACCGCCGAAGAAGCGCTGCGGATCGCCTCGCTTTGCGGTGTCGACGTAGCAGCGGCGTTCGCGCGGTTTGCGCCCGCCATACCCATCGCGCTCTCCCAAAGCTCTGCGCTCGCCGCTTGGCTCAGCGCCTGGCGCGGAGCAATTCCGCTGGTCGAGCTCGCCGCGCGCGTTGGCGCCTCTCGCTTCAGTGTCGCACGCTGGCTCTCCGGTGCAGCAAAGCCTCGCCTGCCCGAGTTCTTTCGCTTGCTCGATGCGCTGACTGGGCGTCTACCCGAATGGGCCGCCGAGTTCGTTCCGATCGAAAGCCTACCGTCGTTGGTCGGTCGATTTCGCGCGGCTGAAGCCGCTAAGCGCCTGGCGTTCGAGCTTCCTTGGTCCGAAGCGCTGCTGCGCGTTTTGGAGACGGATGGGTATCGCAAGCCACGCAGGCGGGGCGTCTCATACATCGCCGCCTGTCTCGGCATCCCCAACGCAGAGGTCGAGGCTTGCCTACAAAAGCTGCTAGTCGCCGACGTGATCGAAAAGCGAGGGCGCACTTATGGCGTCAAGAGTCAGAGCGCGGTCGATACTCGAGGCGGGCAAGCCGCGTTGCGTGCGCTCAAGCGCCATTGGAGCCTGGTCGCGGCAGAACGGACACTCAGCCCACGAGCGGGTGACTTCCTCGCCTACAACCTCATCTCGGTCTCGAACGAGGATCTCGTGCGCATTCGAGACTTACTGGGGCGGACGTTCCGAGAGATTCGCACTCTGGTCGCGGCTTCGAAACCCGAGCAAGAGGCCGCGCTCATCAATCTCCAAGTCGTCACTTTTGATTGCCCCGAGCCGCGCGGTCCATCGGTACATGCCCGCGATCGTCGCGCCTAGGTTCTGACCGATGGTCTGAAGCTCAGCCCGCGCAGCGAGAACCGGGCGTATAGCCGCAGAGCGGGCAGCAAACTCACTGTGTAAACAAAGGACTTTGTCTGCGCGACGTGAGGCGTTCTCGTCAGCGAGGAAGGTACTGTGCAAACACAGTACACTTCTGCGCGGGTGAGCGGCTCTCGTCGGCGAGAAGATACTGTGCGAACGCAGACGCTTCTGCGCCGGTGAGCGCTCTCGTCGGCGAGAAGATACTGTGCGAACGCAGTACTCTTCTGCGCGGGTGCAGCGCTCTCGTCGGCGAGAAGATACTGTGCGAACGCAGTACTCTTCTGCGCGGGTGCAGCGCTCTCGTCGGCGAGAAGATACTGTGCGAACGCAGTACTCTTCTGCGCCGGTGCAGCGCTCTCGCCGGCGAGAAGGTACTGTGCGAACGCAGTGCTCTTCTGCGCGGGTGAGCGCTCGCTGCGGCGAGAAGTGTACTGTGCAAACACAGTACACTTCTGCGTGGGTGAGCGGCTCTCGTCGGCGAGAAGCGACCAATCTTCCGATTGGGGAAGGATCACGGTGCTGCGACCACGATCTTGCCGCGCGCGTCGCGAGACTCCATCACGCGGTGTTTCCCAATCTGTTCGAAGTGAACAGCTCGGCGAGCGCGATCAAAGGTCACGCCGTGAGTTGGCGCGCTGCCAAGCTCGGGCCGCGCGACGAACTCGGCGAACGGCGTGCGCCTGTCAGGTTGCCTCCGCGTAGTTCTGTGGAAATAGCGCGCGCATCGTTTCTTCGTCGAAGGTCGTCTTGAGACGCAGATCTTTGCCGACGCTGCGCGCACGCTGTACTGCAGGGCGTTCGGCGATTTCGAGAAACCAGCGGCGTAGTCGGGGCCAGCGCGCCCACGCAGACTCGTTCCCAAGCACGAGCTGGTTGCGATCGGCCCAGTCGATCCAACTGTAGGCTGCCATATCCGCGATCGTGTAAACGCCCCCGGCAAGGTAGGGTGACGACGCGAGGCGTCCGTCGAGGACGGTGAAGTGTCGCTCGACTTCGCGCAGGTAGCGGTTGGTTGCATACGCGCTCTCCTGGTGAACGCGTGTGAAGTGCACCGCTTGTCCGCAAAATGGTCCGAGGCCCGTGGCCGCGAAGAACAGCCACGAGAGCAGCTCGGCGCGGTCACGCGCATCGCCGAGAAAGCGCTCGGTTCTTTCGGCGAGGTACAGCAGAATCCCGTTCGAGTCGAACAGCACGCGATCGCCATCCACGATCGCCGGCACCTTGCCGTTCGGATTGATGGCGCGATAGGCAGGCTGGTGCTGCTCTCCGGCGAACATGTCTACCGGCAAGAGCTCGTATGGCAGGCCGCTCTCCTCGAGCATGATCACGACCTTCATCGGGTTCGGCGTATGGTGAAAATAGAGCTTGATCATCGAGTCATCTCCTTCGGCGCGAAGTGCGTGTGGGGCAATCTCACGCGGCGGGCGAGATGCAGACAGGCTAGGCAGCGCACGGCACTCGTGTAAGAACTGCACGAATGGAAACGGCGCTCTTGCGGGTGTTCCTGGACGTCGTCAAGCGCGGCGGCTTTGCCGCGGTGGCGCGAGATTCGAACGTAGACCCATCCTCGATATCGCGCGCAATCTCGACCCTCGAGTCCGAGCTCGCGGTCCGCCTGTTTCAACGCACCACACGCAAGCTCACCCTAACCGAGGCGGGCGCGTCGTTCTTGGCGCGCGTCGGACCAATCGTGGAAGAGCTCGAGCGAGCTCGCGAAGAGGTCGCGTGCATCGGCTCCGAGCCGAGCGGAGTGCTGCGAATGACGGCGTCGGTCGCCTTTGGGCAGATCTGTTTGGTGCCACTCTTGCCCGCGTTTCGACGCGCGTTCCCACGTCTGACCCTCGAGTTGTTGATGACCGACACGAATCTCGATCTGATCGAGGACCGCATCGATCTCGCAATTCGCTTGGCCCCGAGCTACCGCGGCGACGTCGTCGGCTCCAAGCTCTTCGCCACTCGCTATCGAATTGTCGCGAGCCCCGCATACCTCGCGCGCGAAGGCGTCCCAAAGACGCCTCGCGAGCTGAGCGCCCACAGTTGTCTGCTCTTCCCGTTGCCCGATTTTCGCGAGCGTTGGCTATTTCGTCGGGGTACCGTACTCGAAGAGGTGCGCGTGCACGGCAACCTGATTCTATCCACCGCCCTCGCCCTGCGCAGTGCCGCGCTCGACGGCCTTGGGCCCGTGCTCTTGGCCGACTGGCACATCCAAGACGACCTCGAGCGAGGCAGCTTGGTAGATCTCTTTCCGCACCACGAAGTCACCGCGACAACCTTCAATACCGCAGCTTGGCTGCTCTACCCGAGTCGTGACTACCTGCCGCACAAGGTCCGCGTCACGATCGAATTTTTGCGCAAGCACTTGAGCAAAGGTCGAGGGCCGCGACGACCAAGCCGAGCCCAGAAGTGAATGAATGCGTCGAGGCCGGAGTGAATTCGAACCGCTGACTGACAAGTGAAGACTGCCGCACAAGCCCGATTGAACGAGTCGGCGACGGCGCGATGCGCCTCAGAGTGCGCGAGTCAGCGGCGGCGATTGATGCTCAGCGCTTACGGGAGCTTGGGAGCGGGGGCCGGCGCGTCGTTCCGCGTCAAGCGCCTGGCATAGTACCGGCGCCAGAGCGTCAGCCCGACGGCGAGGACGACAATCGGGCCCGCCCAGAGCGGGAGATCGAACGTACGCATGCCGAAGCGCCGTGCGTTCACGACGATGAAGGCGGTGACGGTCGTGATGCAGGACGTCCCCATTCCGGTCATATGCGCGAGGAACCACGCGCGCTCGTGCGCCGGAGGGGTGAGCCAAAAGCGGAGCTGCGTCGCGCCGAGCACGACGCCGAGCGCTGCGAAGAGGACGTAGAGGACCGTCGACTGGCGGATGCCGAACGCCGCGAGCGCGACTCCGCCCGCGACCAAGAGGAACGGAGGAACGAGATCGGTCGCAGCTCGCGACGCGCCGGCGCGTCCCTTCGTCCGGAGCGCGCGCACGCCGAACTGAGCGCTCGCTGCCGCTAGGAGACTGACATACGCGAGGAAGATGCCCGCGCGCCACCGCCAGGGGCCGCCGCCGCTCACGAGCGGGATGCATGACAAGAAGCCAGTCCCCGCGACCGTCGCAGCGGCGCCGACGTAGATCCAGCCGAGGCGGCGGTGCGTTCGGCCGCCTTTGTTCGTGACCAGGGGGACCGCGAAGACCAAGAGCGCGACCGCTCCCGCGGCAATGTGAACGGCGAGTACGGTTTGGAACAGGCGATCCATAGCCGCCACCGTGCGCCCTCGCCAACGATCGCACATGAACCGTTCGTCCCAGCGGCGCGTCGATTCTTCTTGTGACTTTCGGCCCATGGCGGGGCCACGGCAAGGCTGGTAGCCTGCACGAGGCGATGATTCGAGCCAATTCGGAGCGTCCGCTCGTCGGGGCCGGGTTCGTCGTTTGGTTGGCGGCGGGCGTGCCCCAATTGGCGGCATGGGCGTCGGGGCGAGCTTACTTCGAGCAACGCGCTGTCGTTTGGTGCGCGGCTTACGCATCGTTCGCGATCGCGTTCCACCTGGCGACGCGGACGGTGCCGCGAGGAGCGTGGCGTGCGGCGGCGCTCGCCGGGCAGAGCGTTGCGGCACTCGTCGTGCTCGCGATCGGCAATACCGGATTCGAGGGCGCGCTCCTGTGCGTCGTCGCGGGCGAGAGCCCACTCGTGGTGGGTGAGAAAGTGGGGTTCGTGTGGGTGGCCGCGCAGACCATCGTGATGGTGGCGGTCGACCTGGTAAGTCCTTACCGCGGTCGAGGGACCCTCCTTTCGGCGTTTGCGTATGCCGGTTTTCAACTGTTCGCGTTTGGTGCTTCGCGGCTCGTCGTACGCGAAGCAGCAGCACGTGCCGAGCTCGGGCGCGTGCACGCCGAGCTGCTCGCGACACGCGAGCTCTTTGCCGACAGCACCCGCACCGCCGAGCGGCTGCGCATTTCGCGTGAGCTTCACGACGCGCTCGGCCACCACCTAACCGCCCTGAACCTTCAGCTCGAGCTCGCCCGAAACATCGCCGACGGGCAAACCAAGGGACCGGTCGACCACGCGCACGCGCTCAGCAAAGAGCTGCTCGTCGAGCTCCGGAGCGTCGTGAGCGCGATGCGCGAGGACGCGCCGCTCGATCTCTCGGGCGCCCTGCAAACCTTGGTCGCGGGCATCCCGCATCCGCGGGTGCATCTCGACTTTGCGAACGACCTGTGGGTCGAGGCGGCCCTCGCCCACACCATCTTTCGCTGCGTCCAGGAGGCGCTCACGAATGCGGTGCGCCACGCCGGGGCGGAGAACGTCTTTCTGTCCGTCGAGACGAAAGACCACGCCGTCGCGGTGACCGTGAGGGACGACGGGAGAGGCGCGGCGGAGCTGCGGGTGGGACACGGACTGTCGGGACTGAGGGAGAGGATCGAAGGGTTGGGCGGCAAGATGGAGGTCGAGGCAGAGCCGGGCGTCGGTCTCACTCTGCGCGCGCTTTTCCCGGCGCGGGCGGGCGCTCCGTGATCCGCGTCGCGCTCGCAGATGATCAGACGCTCGTCCGGCAAGGCATCAAGGGCCTGCTCGAGCTCACCGCGGACATCCGAGTCGTCGCGGAGGCGGCTGACGGAGACGAGGCGCTCCGGATCCTGACGACGACTGCCGTCGATGTCGCGCTGCTCGACGTGCGTATGCCACACAAGTCCGGCGTCGAGCTGCTCGCCGCACTTGCGCGAATGAAGTCAGCGCCGCCCTGCATCCTGCTCACGACCTTCGACGACGACGCGGTCGCGATCGAAGCGATCAAGCTCGGTGCTCGCGGCTTCCTCCTCAAAGACGTCTCGCTCGAGCAACTCGCCGAGGCCGTGCGCACCGTCGCCGCGGGAGGAACACTCATCAACCCCGCTGTCACCGAGCGCGTCGTTCGCGGTCTCGCCCGCCTCGCGACCAGCGTGCCCGCCTCGCCTATCCCTGTCGCGCTCACGAAGCGCGAACTCGACGTCCTGCGACTCATCGCCGCAGGACAGAGCAACCGAGAGATCTCCGTGGCACTCGGCACCGCCGAAGCGACGGTGAAAAATCAAGCGTCGAGCATCTTTAGCAAGCTGGGGGTACGTGACCGGACCCGCGCGGTGCTGCGCGCCATCGAGCTGGGGGTGCTGTAAACCACCGAGCGTGTTTTCAGGGCAGCCCGGGGCCGACGGTGCTCGTTCGGTGAATATCCGGCGGCGTGAGTTCGTCCAAAAGCAGCGCGGCGGCTCCAGCCGCCCTGCTGCCGATAGCCGGGAGATTCCATGACCAAAGGCTCCATGTTACGCCGCTTTTATGCGCTCGCTGCGCTCGCCGCGGTAGTCCTACCCAGCGCGTCCGCGCGAGCAGATTCGATGAACTGCGGTGACCGTCTGGTGACGAGCGGTGACACCCTGTATCGAGTCCGCTCCACCTGCGGAGAGCCGGACGACGCGCACCAACGAATCGAATACCGCACCGTGCGTGTGCGCGGACCGGGGGCGTGCGTCCAGGAAAACGGGCGCGTCCGCTGTGACAAGGAGGTCGAGCAAACCATCCAAGTGGTCATTGACGAGTGGGTCTACGATCTAGGGAAAAACCGCTTCGTCGAGTACCTCTACTTCGAGCAGGGCAGGCTCGTGCACGTGACCGAGGGCAGCTACGGACGCAAAGACTAAGCGAACGCCCAGTACGAAGCGTACTCTTTCGCCGCGCCCGGATCCGTCCGGCCACTGTCGCAATGAGGACCACGATTGGGAGCAAGTCGTGGGCAACCCGCTTCACACGCGCGCCGTAGGCAGGCTAGCGTTGACCGAGATGCGCTCGAAAGCTTCCGTAGGTCATACGCCCTTGGGTGGGCACCGTAGTTCCGTCGCTCGCGGTGAGCTCCTCGCCGTGATCGCCATCGCGCTCGTCTCGAGCGCGGCGGGCTGCGGCGGTGGGAGCACGCGCAGCGATGGCTCGCCGAGTGCAGGCGGTAGCGCCGGTAGCGCGGGTGCCTTCGGCGATCCGACGCCGAGGTTCACGCCGTTGGAAGCCGCGCGCGCGTGCGTCCTCATCGCGGCGTGCTTGCGCGACGCCCCGAAGCGGACGGTCAGCAGGTGCGTCCACGACGTCGAGCGCACTCAGGTGGCGGTGGCCAACACTCCGCCCGCGTTCGCGAAATGCGCGGCCCACGCCGCGACCTGCACGGAAGCATTCGACTGCGCGACGCTCGGTCACGGGCCGGACTATTGCTCCGCGCACGTGGAGCCTTCATGCGACGGCGACCTCGTCGTGTCGTGTCCGGGAGGACCCGACTGGGCCTACGACGTGTTCGACTGCGCCTCCGCGGGGATGAAGTGCGTCAACGGGCATTGCACCGACGGCAATTCCTGCACGGGCCCCATCGTGCTCAATTGCAACGGTAACCGCGTCACCGCGTGCGAATTATTCAGCGGAATTCAGGCCTCCACCGACTGCGCCACCGTCTATCCAGGGGGGCGCTGCGGTCTATTCACCCCCGGGGGGCTCCAGTGCCTCCCCCCCGAAAAAGAAACTTGCGCGTCGGTCGGGTCCTCTCAATGTTCGGGGAACTTACTGCTCGGTTGTGACGGACCACGTAAGAGCAAGCTCGACTGCGGCGCACTCGATAGCGACTGCGCCAACTTGAGCAGCAACGCGGACTGCGTTCCGAGGGCTCACGATTGCAGCTACGAATCTCCCGACCAGTGCCACGGTGCCGCACTCTCGGTCTGCATCGACGGTCGCTACCAGGACATCGACTGCGGCTCCCTCGGGCTCGGCCCATGTCAGACGACCCCCACCGGCGTTGCGTGCGGGAGCTCGCTCACGCCGTAACTTGGCGGGTTCGTCGCCTGTTGACTTAGGACCACTTGCAACGCGCGGCGCAGGCCGTACTCGGGCCACGACGGGTTTCATGCCAATGAAGAACGCGGTTTGCCTCTGCGCACTGCTGTGGCTCGCGGCTTGCCGAGGAGGCCGCGAGCCGATGAGAATGCCGGCGATCGCCTCGACCCACGGTGGCGAGCTCTCGCGGCCTGCAGGTGATGGGTGGCAAAGCGCGAACGCCCTAGACGCTTCACCAGAGCAGGACTCGGGCGAGAGCGCCCGTGCGAGCAGCGACCAACCGTGCGGGCGTCGGTCGCGCGCGAATCCACCGAATCCGCCGGGGGGGCGCCTACCCGCGGGAAGCTTGCGCTGCCCTCCAGGGCTCGTCGAAGTTCCCGGCGGACTGCTACGCACGCAGAAAGCTGGCTGGTCGGAAAATAGCCACGGTGAACGCTTTGCCCGCCCCGAAGTGCTCGTTGCGCAGCCGTCGTTCTGCCTGGGTCAGACCGAGGTGACGCGTGCCGCACTGAAGGAGTCGACTCGGGCCTCTGAGGCGGCTTTGCCCGCCGAGGTCGATTTCAAGGCGGCCGAAGCGCACTGCAAGGCTCACGGCTTGCGTCTACCGACTCAAAACGAGTGGCGCTTTGCGGCCGTCGCCGCGACGGATTTCCTATTCCCTTGGGGTGATGAAATTCCCGCAGACGGCGTATGTTGGCTGCGAGGTCCGAGCTCTGCGCCCTGTGCCGTGGGGACGAGTTTGCATGACCTGACCCCGGACGGGGTACGAGACTTGGGAGGAAACGTCGTTGAATGGGTGTATGTCCCCGCGCACGGCGCGGCAGACGGATGGATCCCCTACGACGCCATGGGCGCCGCGCACGACAGCAATTGCCTCAACTTGGAGGTGTCGGACTTTCTGTTCGACCGCACGACGGGGGGCAGCAACGCTCCGCGGAAACTGGCCGGGTTTCGCTGTGCTGCCAACGGTCGCCCGCACGCCTCGAGTCAACCCGTGCGCTGAGCGATGGTTCGCCTCCATTGTCCGGTCACGACGCCGATCCAGCGCAAGATTCGTCGGATCGATCTTCAGCGCACGTCGTTAGGCCTCCGAGGGAGCTCGAGGTACGGCGGCGCTTTCGGGGCTAAGTATTCTTGTTCGCGAGTCGGCCCGAGCCGTGTCTCGAAGTACGTCCACAACCAGCCCCCTTCCTGGTCGACCGCCATTTCCGGGGGAGGCGAGCTGTTCCAGCGTGCAGCGCTCCCCTCGAAGTGCCCGTCGGGACGGCCCGCGTCCAAGCGCAGGTTGGCGCGACCGACCAGTGTGGTCGCAAAGCTGCCGTGGCTGCGCGTGTGGAACAAGAACGCTGCGGGCCAAGGTGGATGCGCGACGGTATGTGTATCGGTGAGGCGACCGCGTCGAATCAACTCCAAAAGCCGAGTCTTGTCAGCCGTCGAGAGCGGCTCTGCGGGTGCGCACCGATCCCAACGAACGAGCTCCACATTGTCCACGTCGCCCAAGGCCGCGAGCAAGCCACGGAGTCCGTCGCGGTTGCTGACGCTGGTACCTGGGAATTCGTCACTCGTGGCCGACGGCAACCGGGCATGGGAAGCGCTCGCTCGAGGCGCGACTTCTGGTACGGATGGCGAGGGACGTGGTTCCGCGGTGGGTGTTGGGCGCGGCGGCGCGGTCGATGCGAGCGGGCGATCCGCGCCGGGCCCCGGCTGCTCGACGCGGGCACAGCCGATGAACGCTGCCAGCATCAGTCCCGCGATATGGAGCTTCATGGGTCGTACCGGCGGTAGCCATCCGCCGAGAAGACCGAGCCCGACCGGGTCAAACTTCGAGCGCGGTCGTGAGTGGCTCATCATCAAGCCAAGCAAACCTACATCCTCCGCGTTCGGGTTGGGGTCGTGAACGTCTCGGTAGACGGTCTGCGGATAGCCCGGCTTCTTGGGAGACTACGCCTTCTCGTGCGATGGCTTGGTCGCCGTATACGAGGCCGGCGGTTCGACGCGCTGCCTGCGCGAGGCAGACCCGTCCGGCTCGCATTGGCTGTGCCTGTCGACGCCCCAGCCACTTGTGCTGGTTGCGTTGCGAACCTGCCCGACGAATTCAGCTGCCAAAACCAATGCGCGGCGAACGGATACGCCGTTTCATGCGGTGGGATCCCCCGCCCCGACGCCAACTTGACGTATCAAGACGCGCCGTCGGACTGTCGCGGCATGGGCGTGACGCCGGCCGGCAGTCAGTACGCTTGCTGCCCGTGTCAATAGCCGGGAAATGTAAGCGACCGCCGGGTCTTGGCCGTGGCGGTCGTCGTCGGCTCAGATCGCTGTCCGACGACGACCCTCGATTTCTATTCGAGCGCACTCTTCTTTAGTGCTTCGAAGCGTCACTTGACGGGGCCGCCGAGCGTTCCCCACTGGTAGATGTTGTTGAACGAGTCAATCATGTACAGATGACTTGGGCCGATGGTGCCCACGCTGGTGCCTGGAAGAGCTGAGGCGTAGGCAATTTTTGCGATCTTGCCGCCGTTGGGCAGGTACTGGCTATTGGCGATTAGTATCCACTGGCCGCCGCTTCCG
>Ga0164307_10000985_pt1 | contig 12741 bp, 12 predicted proteins | sample Whisoiple_243_MG_FD_110214 | JGI IMG/M metagenome (GOLD analysis project Ga0164307, IMG submission 110214) | Soil microbial communities amended with fresh organic matter from upstate New York, USA - Whitman soil sample_243_MG | ecosystem: Environmental > Terrestrial > Soil > Unclassified >...
CCCGGCCTGTGGACAACTCCGCGGTCGGGCCCGGCAAACCCGGCCGGAATTCCATGAGAATGGATGTTCGATTTTAGTGTCAAGCGCACCACGCCGGGCCTGCGTGGACCGGGAGCCCCGCTCACGGCGGCCGGCGTCCACGAAGCGGGGAAGCCGACGAATCGCGCCAGAACTCATTCTAGTTTCACGCGATGTGCGGACATATCTCATGAAATGCGTACCGAGAAGCCAGGGTGACTCCGTGGACAGGCCCCTGCCCCCACTGCCGCGAGGTACGCCCGGACCCGCTGCCCCGCTACCGCGCACTCCCAAGCCCGGACCCGCTGCCCCCGCTACCGCGAGTCGCCCTCCGACCGGTGGCCGCGTACCGCGCGCCGGATCCTGGACAGCACCGGCTCGCCACGGCGCCAGCGGTGGCCGCCCTGCACCCTCGGGTCGTCCGTGACGTCGTAGCGCTTCACGTAGGCGCCCAGGAACGCCTGGAGCGTCGCGACGGCGGGGATGGCGATCAGCGCACCGACGGCACCCATCAGCGCGGTGCCCGCGACCACCGAGCCGAAGGCGACCGCGGGGTGGATGTCGACCGTCTTGGACGTGAGCTTCGGCTGCAGCGCGTAGTTCTCGAACTGCTGGTAGACCACGACGAAACCGAGCACCCACAGCGCGTACCAGGGGTCGACGGTGAAGGCGATCAGCATGGGGAGCGCGCCGGCCAGATACGTGCCGATCGTGGGGATGAACTGCGAGACGAGGCCGACCCACACGGCGAGCGCGGGCGCGTAGGGCACGTCGAGAACCACCAGCAGGACGTAGTGCGCCACGCCGGAGATCAGCGCCATCAGCCCGCGCGAGTAGATGTAGCCGCCGGTCTTGTCGACCGCGATCTCCCAGGCACGCAGGACCTCGGCCTGCCGGGACGGCGGCAGTACGGAGCACAGCGCGCGCCGCAGCCGCGGGCCGTCGGCGGCGAAGTAGAAGGAGAACAGAAAGATCATCAGCAGACGGAACAGCCCGCCCAGCACGGTGGTGGAGACGTCGAGCACGCCGGTCGCGCTGTTCTGCACATATCTCTGGAGCCAGTCGGAGTGCAGCAGGCTGTCCTGCACCTCGACCCGGGAGAGCTCCGTGTGGAAGGTCTGGTTGACCCAGTTGATCACCGAGTCGAGGTACTTGGGGAACTCCTCGACCATGTCGACGATCTGTCCGGCCAGCATCGAGCCGAGCAGGACGACGAAACCGATGCCGGCGACCAGCACGGCGATGAAGACCAGGAAGGTGGCGAGGCCCCTGCGTATCCCGCGCCCTGCCATGCGGCTGACGGCCGGCTCCATGGCCAGCGCGAGGAAGAAGGCGATGAGGATGTTGGTCAGCAGCCCGATGAGCTGGTGAAAAGCCCAGCTGCCCAGTTGGAAGCACCCGTAGAGCGTCAGGGCGAGGATCATCGCGCGCGGCAGCCAGCCGGGCATGCGGACGGGGCCTGTGCCGGGCGGCGAGGCGGGGGAAGCGGCCGGCGGGACGGGCGGCGAGGCGGGCGGCTGGGTCTGGGCGGTCTCGTCTGTCGATGCCACGGGACAAGTCTCGCTCACCGCGGTGACAGCCGGCCGCCCGGCCCGGAACGCCCTCGCCGAGGGCGTGCCCGGCCGGAGCGACCACATATGGCTTTCGTACCGGTGTGCGGTGCCCCGGCCGCTCAGCGCTTGTCGGGGGGCACGCCGACCGCCGTGCAGACCCCGCGCCAGACGTCCTTGGCCTCCCAGCCTGCGGCGAGAGCCTCGTGCACCGTACGCCCGCCGAGCTCCGCCATGACGTGATCACGTGCGAAGGAGTCGGCGTACGTCTCGCCGAAGTGATCCGCCATCCGTTCCCAGAAAATCGTCAACCGCATGCCCCCAGTATCCCGCTCCTGCGAGTGCAGCCCGGCCGGGAGCCCCTGCCGACGGCACTTTCCCCTCTACGGTCGGTCCATGGCTGGAACCGGAGCACATTCCCTCGCCCGAGCCGAGCAGTTCGTCTGGCTCACCGCACGCGTCCTCGAGCAGCGGCGGTTCGCCCATCTCTTCCTGGGAGGCGGCGCGGACGTCGTCGAGACCGCGCTGGCCGCCTACCTGAACGAGGACGGCGGCTACGGTCACGCGCTCGAACCCGACCTCCGCGGACCTGTGAGCCAGCCGCTGCACACCGCTCACGCGCTGAGCGTCCTGGACTCGATCGGCCGCTGCGGCGGTCTGCGCGTGGAACGGATCTGCCGCTATCTGACCGACGTGTCGACCAAGGAGGGCGCGCTGCCCGCGCTGCTCCCCTCCCAGCGCGGCTACCCCGCCGCCCCCTTCATCCCCGTCGTCGACGACCCGCCCGCCGAACTCCTCGCGACCGGACCGGTGGTCGGACTCCTGCACCGCAATCAGGTGTGGCATGCCTGGCTCTTCCGGGCCACCGACTTCTGCTGGGCCGCCGTCGACGCCCTGGAGCACTCCCATCCGTACGAGATCGAGGCGGCCGTCGCCTTCCTCGACGGCGTCCCCGACCGTGCGCGTGCCGAGGCGGCCGCCGACCGACTGGGCCGGCTGGTGCGGGACCAGCGGCTGGTGGTGCTCGACCCACGGCGCCGCGCGGAGTATCCCGTGGCCCCCGGTTACGCTCCGGAGGAACACCATTTCCCCTACGACTACGCCCGCGCCCCAGGGTCGCTCGCCCGGCGCTGGTTCAGTGACGCCGAGATGGAGAGGTCCCTGGACCACCTGGAGTCCGAGCAGCAGGAGGACGGTGGCTGGCCGGTCAACTGGCGGCAGTGGGCGCCCGGAACGGCCCTGGAGGGCCGTCCGATCGAGACCCTCAGAGCTCTGCGGACCCTCCGGGACCACGGTCGCGCTCCGCGCTGACGCGCCCCGCCTTCACAGCAGGGCGCGCACGACGGCGGTGACCACCACGGCGGACCCGACGACGACCAGGAAGGGAGCCCGCAGGACGAGGGCGAGGGCGGCCGCGGCGAGGCCCGCAGCTCTGGCGTCCAGTGCCAGGTGCCGGCCGTCGCCGAAGGTCTGCTGGGCGGTGAGGGCGGCGAGCAACGCCACCGGCAGGAGAGCCGCCAGCCGTTGCACCAGCGGGCGTTCCAGGACTCCGGCGGGGACCAGGAGCCCCAGCAGCTTGGCGAGGTAACACCCGACGGCGGTCAGCCCGATGGCGATCCAGATGTTCATCGGCTGTCCTTCGTGTGTGTCGTACCTTCGGTGAGGGTCCTGTCCGTGCCGCTTCCTCGGCGGCCCTTGAGGACGAGGACGACCGGAGCCGCCAGCGCGGACACGAGCACCGGCACGCCCGCCGGGAGCATCGGCAGGAGGCCGAGGACCAGCAGGACCGCGAGCCCCGCCGTGACTCGCTCCGTGGTGCTCTTCAGCATCGGGGCGAGCAGGGCGAGGAAGACGGCGGGGCTCGCGGCGTCCAGCCCCCAGGCGTCGGTGTCGCCGAGCGCCTCCGCCCCGAGCGCGCCGACCAGCGTGGTCAGGTTCCACAGGGTGTAGAGGGTGAGCCCGGTGACGGTGAACCCGATGCGCGCGGCACGCCGGGTGGGCTGGGGCAGGGTGACAGCGGTCGTCTCGTCGATGACCCACTGGGCGGCGAAGGGACGCAGCGCGCGTGGCAGGGCGAGGAGCTGCGACAGCCTGAGCCCGTAGAAGGCGTTGCGGATGCCCAGGAAGAAGGCCCCGGCCGCGGCGGTGTAGGGGTTGCCGCCCGCTGCGAGGGCGCCCACGAGGGCGAACTGGGAGGCGCCGGTGAAGACGAGGAGGCTCAGCGCGCACGTCTGGAGGAGGGTGAGTCCGGAGCCTGCCGAGGTCACGCCGAAGGCGAACCCGGAGAGGCCCACGGCTATGCCCACACCGAGTGCGTCCCGGACGACGGCGGCGTCCGGCTTCCCGGTGCCGGCGCCGGACGTACCCGGGCCGCCGGTGCTCTGAGGGGGTGCTGTCTGTTCTGCCACGCCCGGAACGCTACGGGCGGGTGTCCCCGCCGGTCTTGTACGTTCTTGCACGCTCGCGCTGGTAGGCGCCCGGAGGTACCCCGACGATCCGGGTGAAGTGACGGTTGAGGTGGGGCTGGTCGGTGAAGCCGACGACGGCGGCCGCGGCGGCGGGTGCGGTACCCGCGTCGAGCATGCGCCGCGCTCGGCGCACCCGGGCGTCGGTGAGCCAGGTGTGCGGGGGCATCCCGTACTCCTTCTTGAAGGCGCGCAGCAGCGCGAACGGGCTGGTCCCCAGCTCCGCGGCGAGGGCTTCCAGGGTGGGCGGGCGCTCCATCCGCTCCTCCAGCACGGCCCGCGCACGGGCGGCGTCACGGGCACCGGCGCTGTGCGAGACCCTGGCCGTCAGCACGCCCCCGTGGTGATCGAGCAGCCGGGCGACCAGGACGCGCAGGACACTGTCGGCGGCCAGGGCGTTGCCCTCCTCGGCCGCTCGGTGGACCTGCACGATCAGCCGGGCCGCGAGCGGGTCCCTTACCCCGGTCTCCGTGAAGCCGACCGTGCCACGCAGGCTCGTCAGGTCGGCCGCGATGTCGTTGACCACCTGTGCGGACGGGTACAGGGTGGCGTACACCCATCCCTCGGGCACTCCGGCGCGGGCGGTGTGCGGCACCTCCGGGTTGATCATCACCACGGTGCCGGGGCCGGCATGCACGGTGCCGCCGGGGAGACCGACGTCCTCCACGCCTCTCGTGATCGTGCCGAAGACAAAGCCCTCGTGGCTGTGGCGCGGGAAGGTGTGGCGGACGTACCTGGCACGCAGCAGATCGAGGTGGGGCAGTTCCGCGTACTGCCAGTACCGCGCCCATTCCCGTGTCGCGTCCGCCTCTGCCATGTTCGTATTCTTGCAGGTCCAGGCGGTGCGGGGAGTCCGCGGAGATGAGTGGCGGGCCTGTCCACCGGCCGTTGTCGGTGGTGGGGTGCACGATGGGGGGCATGGCCGGTTCCGCACTCGATTCGTTCTCGCCCGCGACCCGCAGCTGGTTCGCGGGCGCCTTCGACGCGCCCACCGCCGCGCAGGAGGGGGCCTGGCGTGCCATCGGCGAGGGTTCGGACGTCCTGGTCGTCGCACCGACCGGATCGGGCAAGACCCTGGCCGCGTTCCTGGCCTCCCTGGACCGGCTGGCGGCCACCCCGCCCCCCGCCGAGGCGAAGAAGCGCTGCCGCGTGCTGTACGTGTCACCGATGAAGGCCCTCGCCGTCGACGTGGAGCGGAATCTGCGGTCGCCGCTGACCGGGATCCGTCAGGAGTCGGTGCGCCTGGGCCTGCCGGAGCCCGAGGTACGGGTGGGCATCCGCTCCGGCGACACCCCTCCGGCCGAGCGCCGCTCGATGGCTACGAAGCCGCCGGACATCCTGATCACGACGCCCGAATCACTGTTCCTGATGCTCACCTCCTCGGCACGGGACGCGCTGGCGGGGGTGGAGACGGTCATCGTGGACGAGGTGCACGCCGTCGCGGGCACCAAGCGCGGCGCCCATCTCGCCGTCTCGCTGGAGCGCCTGGACGAGTTGTTGCCGCGACCCGCCCGGCGTATCGGTCTCTCGGCCACGGTCCGCCCGGTCGACGAGGTCGCGCGGTTCCTGTCGCCGCAGCGGAAGGTCGAGATCGTCCAGCCACCGTCCGCCAAGGAGTTCGACCTCTCCGTCGTGGTACCGGTGGAGGACCTCGGCGAGCTGGGCGGCTCCCCCGCCACCGGTGACGAGGGCGGCCAGGCGGAGAAGCCGTCGATCTGGCCGCACGTCGAGGAGCGGATCGCCGATCTCGTCCAGTCCCACCGCTCCACCATCGTCTTCGCCAACTCCCGCCGGCTGGCGGAGCGTCTGTGCAACCGGCTGAACGAGATCGCCTACGAGCGGGCGACCGGCTCCGCGTTCGAGGAGGAGCCGGGGGCCGGCGGGTCACTGCCCGAGGCCCACTCCCCCGCCGAGATCATGGCGCAGTCCGGGGCGGCGAAAGGGGCACCGCCCGTCCTCGCCCGCGCGCACCACGGCTCGGTGTCGAAGGAACAGCGCTCGCAGGTCGAGGAGGACCTCAAGGCGGGCCGGCTGCCCGCCGTGGTCGCCACCTCCAGTCTGGAGCTGGGGATCGACATGGGCGCGGTCGACCTGGTGATCCAGGTCGAGTCGCCGCCGTCCGTGGCCTCGGGCCTGCAGCGGGTCGGGCGTGCCGGACACCAGGTCGGCGCCGTCTCCACCGGCGTGGTCTTCCCCAAGTACCGGGGCGACCTCGTGCAGGCGGCCGTCGTCACCGAGCGGATGCGCGAGGGCTCCATCGAGGCCCTGCGGATCCCGTCCAACCCCCTGGACGTGCTCGCCCAGCAGATCGTCGCCACGGTCGCGCTCGACAGCTGGCAGGCCGACGACCTGCTGGCCCTGGCCCGCCGGGCGGCTCCTTTCGCCTCGCTCCCCGAGTCCGCGTTCACGGCGGTGCTCGACATGCTCGCCGGGCGCTACCCGTCCGACGCCTTCGCGGAGTTGCGGCCCCGCGTGGTGTGGGACCGCGTCACCGGCACCGTCACGGGCCGCCCCGGTGCCCAGAGGCTCGCCGTCACCTCGGGCGGCACCATCCCCGACCGAGGGCTCTTCGGTGTCTTCCTGGCCGGCGCGGACCCGAAGAAGGGCGGCGGACGCGTCGGCGAGCTCGACGAGGAGATGGTCTACGAATCCCGGGTCGGCGACGTCTTCACCCTGGGCACCACGTCCTGGCGGATCGAGGACATCACGAGGGACCGGGTCCTCGTCTCGCCCGCCCCCGGCGTCCCGGGCCGACTGCCGTTCTGGAAGGGCGACCAACTGGGCCGGCCCCTGGAGCTGGGCCGCGCACTGGGCGCGTTCCTCCGCGAGCTCGGTGGGCTGTCCGCCGAGGACGCCAGGCTGAGGCTGCTCACGGCCGGACTCGACGCCTGGGCCGCGGACAACATCCTGTCCTACCTGGACGAGCAGCGGCGGGCCTGCGGCCACGTCCCGGACGACCGGACCGTCCTCGTCGAGAGGTTCCGGGACGAGCTGGGTGACTGGCGGATCGTGGTCCACTCACCTTTCGGGGCCCAGGTTCACGCCCCGTGGGCACTCGCCCTGTCCGCCCGGCTCGGAGAGCGGTACGGGATGGACGCCCAGGTCATGCACGCCGACGACGGCATCGTGCTGCGGCTGCCCGACGCCGATCTGATGGGGCTCGACCTCCTCGACTTCGACCCGGTCCAGGCGGACGCGGCGGGGGCGGGCGGGGAAGCGGGACGGGGCGACACCGGCCCGGGATTCCCCGCAGCGGGGTACGACAGCGATCAGCCTCCTGTGGCGGCCGCCGATGTGGTCTTCGACAAGGGGGAGATCAGTCAGCTCGTCACCGAACAGGTCGGCGGATCAGCGCTGTTCGCCTCCCGGTTCCGCGAGTGCGCGGCGCGTGCCCTGCTGCTGCCCCGGAGGAGCCCGGGGAAGCGGACCCCGTTGTGGCAGCAGCGTCAGCGCGCCTCCCAGCTGCTCCAGGTGGCCTCCGAGTTCGGCTCGTTCCCGATCGTCCTCGAAGCGGTCCGCGAATGCCTCCAGGACGTCTTCGACGTACCCGGCCTCACCGAGCTGATGGGTGACCTGGAGGCACGCCGGGTCCGCCTCGTCGAGGTGACCACGCAGGAGCCGTCCCCCTTCGCCCGCTCCCTCCTGTTCGGGTACGTCGCGCAGTTCCTGTACGAGGGCGACTCGCCTCTCGCGGAGAGAAGGTCGGCGGCTCTGTCGCTGGACTCCCATCTCCTGGCGGAGCTGCTCGGCCAGGCGGAGCTGCGCGAGCTGCTCGACGCCGACGTCCTCGGCGAGCTGGAGCGTGAGCTCCAGTGGCTGACCGACGACAGGAAGATCAAGGACGTCGAGGGCGTCGCCGACCTGCTGCGCGTGCTCGGCCCCCTGACCGACGCCGAGCTGGCGGAGCGCGGCGCGGAGGCCGCCTGGGCCACGGAGCTGGAGACGTCCCGTCGCGCCCTCCGGGTCCGCATCGGAGGAGCCGCCCACTGGGCAGCCGTCGAGGACGCGGGCCGACTGCGCGACGCACTCGGCACAGCGCTTCCGGTGGGCGTCCCCGAAGCGTTCACCGAGCCGGTCAAGGACCCCCTGGGCGATCTCCTCGCCCGCTACGCCCGTACACACGGCCCGTTCACCAGCACGCAGGCCGCGAACCGCTTCGGCCTCGGCGTCGCCGTCACCGACGGGGCACTCCAACGACTCGCCGCGTCGGGCCGCGTGGTCCAGGGAGAGTTCCACCCTGCGGGCATCGGCCAGGAGTGGTGCGACGCCACGGTCCTGCGACGGCTGCGCCGCCGTTCCCTCGCGGCGCTGCGCCAGGAGCTGGAGCCGGTTCCGCCCGCCGCGCTCGCCGGCTTCCTCCCCCAGTGGCAGCACCTCGGCGACAACAGCCTGCGCGGGATCGACGGACTGGCACGCGCCATCGAGCAGTTGCAGGGTGCCCCGGTCCCCGCGTCCGCCTTGGAGAAACTGATCCTGCCGAGCCGTGTCGCGGGATACACCCCCGCCATGCTCGACGAGCTCACGACCACCGGGGAGGTCGTCTGGGCAGGGGCCGGGGCCCTCCCGGGCAAGGACGGCTGGCTCTCCGTCTACCTCGCGGACAGCGCGCCACTGCTGCTCCCGCCGCCCCACCCGCTGGAGGAGACCGCGCTGCACGAGTCGGTCCTCACCGCGCTCTCCGGCGGGTACGGACTCTTCTTCCGCCAGATCGCCGACCAGGTCCGGGCCACCACCCACCCGGACTGCACCGATCCGCAGCTGGCCGACGCCCTCTGGGACCTGGTCTGGTCCGGCCGCCTGACCAACGACACGCTCGCCCCCCTGCGTTCGCTCCTTGGCTCCGGTCGCACGGCCGGATCCACCGCGCACCGGGCGAGACGCAATGTCCCGCGCGGCCGTTACGGCTCACTGACCGCGGCCGCCCGTCCGACATCCCGCACCGGCCCGCCGACCGTGTCGGGACGGTGGTCACGGCTCCCCTCGGCCGAGCCCGAGCCCACCCATCGCGCACATGCCCTGGCCCGGACACTCCTCGACCGCCACGGCGTGGTGACCCGGGGCGCGGTGCAGGCGGAGGGCGTCGAGGGCGGGTTCTCGGCGGTCTACCGCGTCCTCGCCGCTTTCGAGGACAGCGGTCAGGCCCGCCGTGGCTACGTCGTCGAAGGGCTGGGCGCCGCGCAGTTCGCGATGGACGGCGCCGTGGACCGTCTCAGGGCGGCCTCCACCGCCCGCGACCGGGCCGACCCCGGCTCGGCCCCCCGCGCCCTGGTCCTCGCGGCGGCCGATCCCGCGAACGCGTACGGTGCCGCTCTGCCGTGGCCCGAGTCGCCGGACGGCGCGGGTCACAAACCCGGCCGCAAGGCGGGAGCGCTGGTGGTCCTGGTGGACGGCGAGCTGACGCTCTACATGGAGCGTGGCGGAAAGTCCCTTCTCGCGTGGCCCACCGATCCGGCCGATCCCGCGCTCCACGCGGCGGCCCAGGCGCTCGCCTCCGCAGCGCGCGCGGGCACGCTCGGCACGGTCACGGTGGAACGCACCAACGGCGTCTCCTCCCTCACGTCCCCGCTGGGCAAGACCTTGGAGGCCGCCGGCTTCCTGGCCACGCCGCGAGGTCTGCGGCTGCGCGCCTGAGTGCGGCTCCGGCCCGGACGGTGCGTCACCACGACCGCCGCGACGGCCGTGACCGCCGTGACCGCGCATGATGGACGCATGCCCGAAGGTGACACGGTCTTCCAGACCGCCAAGCGTCTCGACTCCGCGCTCGCGGGCGGCGTACTGACCGTCTCCGACCTACGGGTCCCACGATTCGCGACAGCCGACCTGACCGGCCGGACGGTGCTGGACGCCACAGCGCGCGGCAAGCATCTGCTGACCCGGTTCGAAGGGGGGCTCACCCTCCACAGCCATCTGCGCATGGAGGGGGCCTGGCGTGTGTTCGACCACGGGGAGCGCTGGCGAGGCGGCCCCGATCACCAGATCCGCGCCGTGCTCGCGACCGCGGAGCACACCGCCGTCGGTTATCGCCTCCCCGTCCTGGAGCTTCTCCGTACGGAGGACGAGGAGCAGGTGGTGGGCCATCTGGGCCCCGATCTTCTGGGACCGGACTGGGATCCGGAGACCGCTCTGCGCAATCTGCTGGCCGACCCGGGCCGCCGCGTCGGCGACGCACTCCTGGACCAGCGGAATCTGGCAGGTGTCGGCAACGTCTACATGTGCGAGCTCTGCTTCATGGCGCGGGCTACACCCTGGCTCCCGGTCGGCGAGCTCTCCCTGCCCCTCGCCACCCGTCTGGTCAGCACGGCCAAGCAGCTCCTGGACGCCAACCGCGATCGTCCCGTGCGGACCACGACCGCGGCCACTCCCGCCATGTCACGCAGACTCCCCCGGGAACGTCTCTTCGTCTACGGAAGGGTCGGACGCCCCTGTCTGCGGTGTCGCACCCCGATCCGCAAGACCGTCCGCGACGACCGCCCCACCTACTGGTGCCCACGCTGTCAGTCCGGTCCCACCGGCTGAGGCCCCCTACCCGTCCGTCACGCACGCGACGTCGGTGCCCTGCCGATGTCCGTACGCTCTCTCGGCGTCCGGCCGATGTCCGTACGCACGCCCTTCCTGACACCAGGCCGACGGCCGTCGATGAGCCAGGTGGAGCCGAGGAGCCAGGTGGAGCGGAGGAGCTACGTGGACATGTCCGCCCGGTCCGCCCCGGACTCGTCGGAGGACCGCTCCGGCCTCACCGCGGCCGCCACATGCACCGGCAGCAGACTGAGCCCCCATCCCCCGGCGGCCACCGCGCCTTCGACCAGCCCCGTGTGTTCCGGCTCCAGGAGCAGCCTCAGGACCGCCCACCACCACACGCCCCCGAGGACGAGCGCCGGTATGTATCGCCGCACCATGGCTGCCTCCTCCGGCCGACGCTAGTACGGCACGATCTCCCGCCGGGAGGGCGCATCGGTGCGCCACCGGCGCGAGCTGAACGGCTTTGCGCCCCTCTTCCTGTCCTGGGGCTGCTGCGAGGCAGGGAGGCCCCGGGCCTCCTCCGCAGTTTCCCCCGCATCGGCGCCGACTGCATCCCACGGCCTCAGACCCTCGGCCACCGCATCCGCAGACCCGCCCGGCCCCGGACATGCCGGTGCCCCCGGGATCGAGATCCGCGGGGGCACACCGAGCGTGGCGTGGTCCTTCGTGTCACCTGTCGTCGTCGTTGAGGGAGTCCTTCACGCCCTTGGCACGGTCGCCGGTGGCACCGAGAGCACCCTCCGCCTTGGCCTTGGCCTGATCGGTCTTGCCCTCGGCCTCCATGCGGCGGTCGCCCGTGACCTTCCCGGTGGCTTCCTTGGCCTTGCCCTTGAGCTTGTCCATGGCCTTCTTGTCCGTCACAGCGATTCCTTCCTCTCGACTTCGGTTTCAGGCGCTCTCGGCCTGGAACATCCACGCATGCTTCTCGAGCTCCGCGGTGAGCGTGATCAGGATGTCCTGGCTGACGGGATCCGGCCCGTCGGTCGCCTCGATCCGTTCCCGCATCCGGTCGATGACCACGCGGAGGGCGTCCACGAGCACGCGTACCGCGTCGCCGTCCTTGATCCAGCCCTCGGGCACGGAATCGATGGCCGTGGTCTTCGCGAGCGTGCGGGACCTGCCGTCCGGGTTGACGCCGATCGCGGAAGCCCTTTCGGCGACGGTGTCCGAGTGCTGACGCGCCGTGTCGACGACCTCGTCGAGCTGAAGGTGCACGGAGCGGAAGCGCGGGCCAACCACGTTCCAGTGGACCTGCTTGGCCACCAGGGAGAGGTCGACCAGGTCGACCAGCGCTCCTTGCAGCGCATCCCCCACGACCTTGCGGTCGCCGTCGGACAAGGCGCTCTTCACGACAGACATGCACTTCTCCGTTCACATAGCTGTTCGACTGACCACTCGTCCACAATGTCACATATAGAGCAAAACGGTCATCCGAGTGGCTGTTCCGGAGAGCTGTCCTCCGGTCTCACCAGGCGCCTGCCCCGCGAATCGACAGCCACACACCTGGCAACGCGAAAGCCCCGGCCGGCCCACGAGGGGCCGGCCGGGGCTTTCGTACACCACGAACCGTGCGGTCAGGCGGCGACGACATCCACCGCTTCCGCGGGCGCCTTGATGGTCACCCGGCCCGTCGGTACGCCGGCGACCGACGCGACGGAGACGGAGTTGAGCATCGGACGTACTGGTACAGGCACCGCATCACTGGCCGCTGCCGACTCGGCCAGCTCTGCCAGCGACAGTTCATCGCTCACTTCACGCATGAGCTCGGACATCCGTACGTCCAGCGCGTCGCAAATGGCGGAGAGCAGTTCGGAGGATGCCTCCTTCTGCCCCCGCTCCACCTCGGAGAGATAGCCGAGCGAGACTCGGGCGGACGAGGAGACTTCGCGCAGAGTACGGCCTTGGCGCTGGCGCTGCCGACGCAGCACGTCACCAAGCAGGCGACGGAGCAGAATCATCGGTGGCTCCCTCCTCGGACCGTGGTGCTGCTTCCTTTACGCCCCACCGTACCGCCTCCAGCAGTGGCTGTGCGGGGAGCGATGTCGTGTTCACTGAGGGCTGCAAACATCAAGTCCCCCCGTTCCGTTCCGTATCCTGTGTCCGCCCGTTCCCGGTCAGTTCGCCGGAAAGCAGTTCCAGCACGCTCCGTACACTCTCTCTACGGATTTCCGCCCGGTCACCGTTCAACC
>Ga0164307_10000987_pt1 | contig 12729 bp, 11 predicted proteins | sample Whisoiple_243_MG_FD_110214 | JGI IMG/M metagenome (GOLD analysis project Ga0164307, IMG submission 110214) | Soil microbial communities amended with fresh organic matter from upstate New York, USA - Whitman soil sample_243_MG | ecosystem: Environmental > Terrestrial > Soil > Unclassified >...
GCGGTTGCTGATATTGCGGCGGCGCCTGTTGGTATTGCTGCGGCGGAGCCTGCTGCTGTGCGGGAGCGGCCTGCTGTTCCTGTTCCTGGTACGCCTGTGCATCCTCCTTTTGCTGGTACTTGTTCTGCTGCCGCCGAGCGACGCGCCCCGACACCGCGGTTGCCGTGCCCGCGACCACAGCGGTGCGGGCCATCATTCCCAACAGTCCCATGACCGGATCCTCAGCCCTCTGCCAGTTCCAGCGCCGACAACACGACATCCCGCGGAACTCTCGCCTGATCGATGAGGACCGCACCGGAGCCCTCCAGCGCACTGAGGAACGGTGCGGCCCAGGTGTTCTCCCAGCAGATCACGGCGATCGAGGAGTTCGGCTCGAGCACATCGGTGAGCTCGGCGACGTCCTCGGCATCCAGGAATCCACCCGGGACGTCACCGTCGACACTGGCGAACAGCGGCCCGTACTGCGCCGTCAACCCGGCCAGCTCGATCGACCCGACCTCTCCGTCGGCGGTCCTGTAAGCGAAGAGCAGATCGAGCACCCGGATCGTTCCGGACGAGATCAGGTTCTCCAACGCCGGCAGGATCGCCCCGTTGAACTCGTTGCCGGGAAAGGCGACCTCGAGGATGTCGACGGGTCCGATGTCCATTGCACGCACGCTCCAGTGTCTGCAGGCGGCCGGTCGGGCCATCCGATTGTCTCCGACCGTCTTCGCGCCCACGGATGCGGGCGGCCGAGGTCGATGTGCCACCGATCTCATCGTCCTCGCCCCGGACCGGCATCCTCCGATGTGGATGAGATGGCGCGCGCCGATCGTCGTCAGCCCGGCGGGCGGAGTCCGTGACGACCGACACCGTTGCCATGGCCTGTGCTTAGATCGACAGTGCCGCCAGGGTGCTCTGCCGTCCCGGTTCGGTAGCGCGTGAGACGAATCGGTCGGAACGATCGGACGTCGCCAGGCATTGCTGCCGGACCCGCGATGACGCCCATCGGTCCAGTCGCAGTGCCCGGCTCATCCGCGCGTCACAGGAGGAATGCATGTCCGAACTCATCGTCATCGGCTACGACGATCACGACAAGGCCACCGCGGCCTACAACGAAGTGCTCACGCTGCAGGGCGATTTCGTCGTCGAGCTGCAGGGCTTGGCGATCGTCACGGTCGACACCGAGGGCAAGAGCCACGTCGAGACGCCGCAGAAGATCGTGGGCATGAGCGCGGCCTCCGGTGCCCTGTGGGGCATGCTGCTCGGCCTGCTGTTCTTCGTGCCGTTCGTCGGGCTGGCCATCGGTGGCCTGATGGGCGCCCTGTTCGGCAAACTCGGCAAGTCGGGGATCAACGACGAGTTCCGTTCCCAGGTGAACACGATGCTGACCCCGGGCAAGGCGGCGATCGTGATCATGGCCTCCAAGATCACCGAGGACAAGTTCGCCGACCGGATGAAGGCCTACGGCGGCAACCTGCTCAAGACCTCGCTGTCCGAAGAGGACGAGAAGGAGCTGGCGCACGAGCTCGGTGACGCGGCGCCCACCACTTCCTGATCGCCGCACCTCGTTAGTACGAACCGCAGCCGGTCGTCACCCCAGGTGGCGACCGGCTGTCGGCGTCTCTGCGGGCAGTACCGGAGCCCGGCCGATGATCAACGCGTGACGACGGGGAGTTCCGGGAGCAGGCCGAGTGTCCGAGCCCGGTCGACAGCTGCCGTCCGGGAGGACACACCGAGCTTGTGATAGATCGCCAGTGCCTGGGTCTTGATGGTGTGCCTGGACACGAACAGCGATCCGGCGATCTCCGGGAACGAGAGCTGGGTGGGCAGGTACTGCAGCACCCGCAGCTCCGCGGTGGTCAGCGGAGAGACGCCGGTCAGCGGATCCGCCGGCAGATCCAGCAGCGACTGCTCGCTGCGCTCGACCATCCTGCTCAGAAAGAGCGAGGGCGCACCGGCGTCGAGCAGCTGGCGGGCCTCCCTGGTCAGCAGCCGGGCAGTGGGAACGTCACCGAGGTGGGTGCTCGCCGTTGCCTGCAGGGTCCGGCCCAGCACCTGGAACCAAGGGGCGAGAGCGGAGACCTCGCCGGTCAACCGGCGGGCATGGGCCAGCGTCGCCCGCGCGACCGCGTTGTTGCCGCTGCGCGCCTGCACCATCGCCACCACGCTCATCGAGTACGCCGACGTCGAGAGCTCGGACATTCGGTTCGCCACGATCACCTCGTGGCCGGCGCCGACGAGCGCCGCGCCTTCCTCCCACTGTCCCGCCTCGATCGCCAGGAATCCCAGCGTGACAAGACAATCGGCCCGGACCAGGTGACCGCCGATGCCGGCCGCCAGGGCGGCACCTTCGCGGAAATGTTGGACGGCGTCCCCGGGGTCACCGGTCAGGATCTGGCCGATGCCCATCATGAACCTGGCCAGCGGTCGCCATGCACTGAGCGGGGTCAAATGCTCGAGGGCGTTCTGGGCGAGCTCACCGATACCGCCGAACCCCGCGTCACCGCGCAGCGCGCGCAGCAGATTCATGCTCGCGATCACCTCGCTCAGCACCCCGTCGTCGGCGGCGGCATCGGCCGTTTCCCGCAGGCGTCCGAGGTGGCCGTCGGCGACCTCGATCCAGTACTGCATCGCGGCGATGTCGCAATCCAGCAACGCCGCCCACGCCGATGCCGAGACCAGCTCGGGTGAGGCGGCAATCGCTCTCGGTCCGATGCCGTCCAGCCAACGGAACAACAGGTCCAACGGCCCGTTGCCCAGTGACAGGTTGATGTGGGACCAGATCAGCTCCGAGATGCGCTCGGGGCGACCGCTGAGCTTGGCGTGCCGGATCGCCGACTCGATGTCGCCGGCCACCTCGAACCAGCGGCCGGCCCGATCGTGCAGCTCCGGGATCAGGTCCGATTCCCGACGCTCCAGTTCGTCCCGCAGGGCATCGAGCAGCAGGTGATGGTAGCGAAACCGGTGATCCTGCGAGTCAAGCGGAATCACCAACATGTTGCTGGCACGGAGGTCTCGCAGCATCGAGCCGGACCCGCGGGAACACAGGACGGCATCGCACATCGGCCCGGTGAGCTCGGTGAGGATCGAGGTCCTGCTCAGGAACCGCAGGGTCTCGTCATCGATGCCGGACCACAGCTCGGCGCGGAGGTAGCCGACCACCGTCCGTTCCCGGCCGCTGACCATGCGGTCGGGCTGCCGATCGACCGCGCCGCCCATGCCCCTCGAACGCGCGGCCATCCCGGCCAGGTACACACCGACCGGCCAGCCCTCGGACTGCGCGATCACCGCTTCGGTCAGCTCGGTCGAGAGTCCCGTCCCGGCCAGCAGGATCCTGGCCTCGCCGCGATCCATCGCCAGTTCGTCGGCGCCGATGTCGGTCACCCGCCCCGCGGCGCGCAGCCGATCGAGCCCGATGGGCGGTTCGGTGCGGGAGATCACCACGATCTGCGAACCGTCCGGGACGGAGGTGAGCACCAGCCGTAGCATCCGCAGTGCGCCTGGTTCGGTGATCACCTGCAGGTCGTCCAGGATCATGACGAACGGAGTGGACGCCGCACCGAGCTGTTGCCCCAACGCCGGCAGCACGACGTTCGACAGGCTCGGTTCCTGCCCGGTCACCACCGGGTGAAAGGTCGTGCTGCTGGGTTCGACGGCGGCAATCGCGGCGGTCAACAAACTGCCGAGCAACACTGCGTCATCGTGGGTGGGATCCAGCGGAATCCAGGCGAACGGCCGCCCGTCGCGGGACGCCCACTGGCTGATCACGGTGCTCTTGCCGTAGCCGGCCGGCGCCCGCAGGCAGATCACCGGCGTGCGGCTGTCGGCCAGTCCGGCGAGCACACGATCGCGGAACACCATGTCGTCGCGCACGGCCGGCGGGGCGAAGCGCGAGGTGGGGGATGACGTGCCCGGCCGTCGATGCGGCCAGTCCGGCACAGCTTCCAGGCGCGTCGGACGCGCCCAGGATCCGGTGTCCATCACCACGGAATTCTAAGGTGACGAATGGGGCAGGCAGCCTCGAATCCGGCGATTTCCCACCCCCTGACGAGTGATCTTCTCGCCGGTGGGCCGAATCGCAGGTCGTCGTTCCGCCGATTCGGGCGGCGTTCGGGGCCGCATGGGAACATGGCGCGATCCGCAGGTCGGTGCAGCGCCGGACCCGCCGCGGTGCTCCCACCCGGCGCAGCGGGAGAACGTCGATGACGGCAACCAGGCCGCGAGAACCGCCCGATGCAACACACAGCGGGACGCGGATCCCGGCGGGACCGCCGACGGTCTCGGAGCATTCCGTTCGGGTGCGGGCGGGCGCGGTCACCCGTGCCGAACGCGCCGCGGCGGGGAAGCTGGCTCGCCGGGTGGTGCCGCTTGTCGATCACGCAGAGCTCGGCCGGGGGCAGCGCCGCGACCCCGTCGATCTGCTGGAAACCCAAGCCGCGTCACGGATTCCGCAGCTGGTGCCGATCAGGTACGGCCGAATGCTGGCCACCCCGTTCACCTTCTACCGCGGTGCAGCGCTGCTGATGGCGGCCGATCTCGGCGCGTTGCCACACTCGGGTTTGATGGTGCAGCTGTGCGGGGATGCGCACCTGAGCAACTTCGGCGTGTACGCGACACCGGAACGCCAGCAGACCTTCGACATCAACGATTTCGACGAGACCTACCCCGGACCGTTCGAATGGGACGTCAAGCGGCTCGCGGCCAGCGTCGCGGTGGTCGGGCTGGTCGGTGGGTTCCCGCGGAAGAAGGCCAGGGCGGCAGCACTCGCGGCAGCGGCCGCCTACCGGACGGAGATCCGCCGGTTGGCCCCGATGGGCAACCTCGCGGTCTGGTACTCCCACCAGGACATGGGCGACCTACTCAAGCAGATCCGCAAGCAGGCCGGACCGGCGACGGAGCAGCAGTTCGGTGCCAACCTCGCCAAGGCCCGATTCCGGGACAGTACCGATGCCCTCCGCAAGCTCTGCGTCACGGTCGACGGTCAGGTGCAGATCAAGAACGACCCGCCGCTGATCATGCCCGGCGAGGAGTTGCTACGGGCCTGGGGGTTGCCGGTGCAGGCCTGGTACGACCAGATCGGCACCATGATCGCCGCCTACCGACGCACCCTGCAGAGCGACCGCCGGCAGCTCCTCGACCAGTTCCGGTTCGTCCAGCTCGGGTTCAAGGTCGTCGGTGTCGGCAGTGTCGGTACCCGGGCGTGGATCGCCCTGATGGACGGCGCCGACGCCGCCGACCCGTTGTTCCTGCAGGCCAAGGAGGCCCAGCGGTCGGTGCTGGCCGACTACGTCCGGCCGGCCACCGATTACCCCAACCAGGGCGAACGGGTGGTGCACGGGCAGCGGCTGACCCAGATGACCAGCGACATCTTCCTCGGCTGGCAGCGGATCGAGGGTGTCGACGGGGTGACCCGGGACTTCTACGTCCGGCAACTGCGAGACGGCAAGGGTTCGATCGTCGTCGAGCGGATGAATCCGGCCGGGCTGGCTTTCTACGCTCAACTGTGCGGCAGGACCCTGGCCAGGGCACATGCCCGGTCGGGCGACCGGGAGGCGATCGCCGGTTACCTCGGCGGTTCGACCACCTTCGACGAGGCCGTCGCGGATTTCTCGGTGCACTACGCGGCGCGCAACGATCGTGATCACGCGGCGTTGCGGCAGGCGGTGACCGACGGGAGAGTGTCGGCGAGGGAAGGGGTTTGAGCTGGCTGCGGGCCGTCAGCCCGTTTCGACCAGGCTGGACCGCAGGTGCTGCTGGCCGGCCTCGAACATCGCGACCGCCCGTCCGCCGCCGTTCCCGGAACGTAGGCGGTCGACGTCATTGACGGTTGCCCTTCGATGGCGCCGGATTCATCGCCACTGGACGGTGTCGGATTTCTCGGCGGGTGCCATCAGATCATCCGGTGGAGACGCTCTGCGGTGGGGCCGCGCTGTGCGATGGGGCTGGGTTGTGCGGTTCGGCCACCGGTTGCCGGTGGATCGCACCGTCGGTTTCGGACAACGGCCGCCCCGCCCCGTCCCAGCGCCGGGCAATGATCTCGGCGGCAATGGAGATCGCCGTCTCCTCCGGCGTTCTCGCGCCGAGGTCCAAGCCGATCGGGGACGACAGCCGACTGAGTTCGGCGTGGCTCAGGCCGGCCTCGGCGAGCCGGGCCAGCCGATCGGTGTGGGTGTCGCGGGATCCCATCGCCCCGACGAAGGCGACCGGCAACCGCAGCGCCTCCGACAGCACCGGTACGTCGAACTTCGGATCATGGGTCAGCACGCAGATCACCGTGCGACCGTCCAGCGCACCCGCATCCACCTGCGACCGCAGGTACCGGTGGGGCCAGTCGACGACAACCTCGTCGGCCTCCGGGAACCGCTTGCCGGTCGCGAAGACGGGCCGGGCATCGCACACCGTCACCCGGTACCCGAGGAACGATCCGACCCTGGCCACCGCCGCGGCGAAGTCGATCGCCCCGAACACGAGCATCCGCGGCGCGGGGGCGAAACAGGAGACGAACACCGACAATCCCTCGCCACGGCGCTGGCCGTCCGGGCCGTAATGCAGGGTCGCGGTGCGGCCGGTGGCCAGCAGACCTCTGGCATCGTCCCGGACGGCGTCATCCAGGCGCTCGCTGCCGAGCCCGCCCGCGGTGTCGACGGTCCAGATCACCAGGTGCCGGCCGAGCTGGTCGGGCCGGCCGGCTGTGACCGTGGCCAGCGCGACCGGCTCACCGGCCTCGATCGAGGCGGCCAACGCACCGAACTCGGGAAAGGTCGAAGCGGACACGGCCTCCACGAAGATGTCGATGATGCCGCCGCAGGTGAGTCCCACGGTGAAGGCGTCGTCGTCGGAGACGCCGTACCGCTGGAGTACCGGCGGCTCGCCCGTCATCACCGTGCCCGCCAGTTCGTACACCGCGCCTTCGACGCATCCACCGGACACCGACCCCACCGCTGTGCCGTCGGGGCCGACCAACATGGCCGCACCGGGGGGTCGCGGCGCCGATCGGAACGTGCCGGTGACCGTTCCGACGCCGACGGTCTCTCCGGCCTCCCACCAGCGCAGCAGATCGGCCAGCACCTCACGCACGGCGACCTCCTTCGACGACCGCTTTGGACTCCGGCCGCGATATCGACGAACAGCGAATTGCCTCGGCGCCGGTGACCCTGCGAACGCTCCTCGCGCTGGGACCGGAACCGGTCATACCTCCACTGTTTACTCTCCGGCGGCGCGTCCTGCGCCGAACGGTGGGTGCTGACGCCGTTGGTGGCGATGAGGGCGGCCCCGCTCCTGCTCATCATCACTGCTCGGCGCATTCGCTGCAGCGGTCCCCTCGCAGCTACTGTGGGTTGATGACCGCAGTCGCCCTCGGGATCCCGCGGGTCGGCCTGTCGGTGCCTGGTTCAGCCGCGATCGGGGCACCGTCGGTGCCGACCGAGGCTCGCCCCGCCTCCCCCTATCTGTTGGACACCCACGGACGTCGTGCGCGTGATCTACGGGTCTCGCTCACCGACAAGTGCAACCTTCGCTGCACGTACTGCATGCCGGCCGAGGGGCTGGACTGGCTGCCCGGTGGCGAGTTGCTGACCGACGACGAACTGGTCCGGCTGATCGACCTTGCCGTTTCCCGCCTCGGCATCGAGGAGATCCGCTTCACCGGTGGAGAGCCGTTGCTGCGCAAGGGCATCGTCGAGCTGATGAGCCGGGTCGGGCAGCTCTCGCCGCGTCCGGAGATGTCGTTGACCACCAACGGGATCGGGTTCGCCCGGCGCGCTGCGGACTTCGTCGCGGCCGGCCTCGACCGGATCAACATCTCGCTGGATTCACTTGACCCGGCCACCTTCCAGACGTTGACCCGGCGGAACCGGTTGACCGACGTCCTCGATGCCCTTGCCGCTGCGGTCGACGTCGGGCTGAGCCCGGTGAAGATCAACACCGTGTTGATGCGCGGGATCAACGACCACGAGGCGGCCGACCTGTTGCAGTTCAGCCTGGAGCGCGGGTACCGGCTGCGGTTCATCGAGCAGATGCCGCTGGACGCCGGGCATTCGTGGACCAGGGAGCGGATGGTCACCGCCGACGAGATCCAGGCATCGCTCGCCACCCGGTTCACCCTGACCCCGCACCCGGGCGCCCGGCTCGGCTCGCCGGCCGAACTGTTCACCGTCGACGGCGGACCGGGCACCGTCGGCATCATCGCCTCGGTGACCCGCCCGTTCTGCGGGGACTGCGACCGCACCCGGCTCACCGCGGACGGCCAGGTACGGACCTGCCTGTTCGCCCGTCAGGAGACCGACCTGCGGGCCATGCTCCGCGGTGGGGCCGACGACGAAGAGATCGCGGCCGCCTGGCGGACCACGACCTGGGGAAAGTTGCCGGGTCACGGCATCGACGACCCGTCGTTCCTGCAGCCCGATCGGCCGATGAGCGCGATCGGTGGCTGAGGTGGCGTCGGCGCCTGACCGGCAGTTGGCGAGCGATACCCGCCCCACAGCGCTTCGTGTCGGCGTGCGGTACTTCGCGGCCGCCAGGGCGGCGGCAGGGGTGACGGAGGAGCAGCTCGACCTGCCCATTCCTGACACCGGATGCACCGTCGGTGACGTGCTGGAGGTCGCGACAGCCCGCCACGGTGCCGCGCTGCGCACGGTGCTCGACCGCTGCAGCTTCCTGCTGGACGAGCGGGCGGTGCACGGTCTGGGCACCCCGATTCGGGACGGTCAGGTGCTGGACGTCCTGCCGCCATTTGCCGGCGGTTGAGCTCCTGCTGCGGAGTCATCCCCGGTGGAGCGCCCCGCAGTTGACGCAGCGAGGCCGCACGTGGTCGCCCTTGGATCAATCGCAGGACCTCGATCACCCTCGGTGATCGGCCGTGCGTGCGCGTGTCCGCTACCGATGCCACTTCAGCGGAGCTACCGTTTGAACTGTCTGCTGCCCGCGGTTCGCGGGAAAGCAGAGCTTTCGCCAGCGACCAGGAGGTACCGCAGTGTCCCAACCACCTTCCGAGGGGTCCGCCCCTCCGGATGATTCGTCCGATCCAGGGACTGCTCCGGGTCCTTCAGGATCCGGTGGCCCGCCGTCCGGCCCCCAGTACCCCGCGGCACCTCCGCCGCCCGGTGCCTACCCGCCACCGACGACCGGCCAGACCCCGACGTATCAGGGTCAACCGGGATCGCAGCCCGGCCAGCCGCCCGCCGCCCCCGGACAGGGCTATCCGCCGCCGGCGCCCTCGGGTCCGCCGCCCGGATATCAGCAACCACCGCCGGGCTATCAGCAGGGCCCACCACCCGGTTACCAGCAGGGCCCGCCGCCCGGCTACCAGGGTCAGCCAGGCCAGCCGCAGGGCGGATATCCACCGCCCCCTGCCGGTTACGGTCAGGCCCCCGGTTACCCGCAGCAGGGCCAGGGCGGTCCGCCGCCCGGGTACGGACAACAGCCACCCCAGGGGTACGGCCCGCCGCCTGGCGCTCCGGGCGGTTACGGACCACCGGCCGCGCAGGGTGCCTACGGGCAACCGCCCGGCGCCTATTCCCCGGCGGGTGGGGCGGCGGCGAAACCGTCGTTCGACATGTCCAAGATCACCATCGCCGGCTGGGGAGTGATGGGGGCATCGCTGGTCACCCTGATCGCCAGCTTCTTCTACTTCTGGTCCGGTTCGGTGACCGGATTCATCACGGTCACCGTCGGTCTCAACGGCTGGAGTTTGTGGTGGTGGATTCCGGTGCTGCTGGCCGTCGCGGTGGGTGTCATCTACGCACTCGTTCAGTTCGGCATGATGAAGCCCGGGCAGGTCAAGCCGGAGTGGCTCGCCTACGGTGCGGCGGCCTCGTTCATCCTGATGATCGGGGTGTTGATCCACACCTTCGCGAAGAGCGGTTCCACCAGTGATCTCGGCAGCAGCGCCTCCGCCGGGCCGAGCTTCGGCGTCTGGCTTGCGCTGATCTCGACGCTGGCGTTGACCTACTTCGCCGCGCTCGCGGCGCAGTCCTCGGGCGCCAAGCTCCCGTTCAAGGTGCCAGGTCCCGCCTGACACCTGCTCGTCGAACATGACAGTGGCCGCGATCCGAAACCGGATCGCGGCCACTGTTCTTTCTGCATCACGGTGTCACCGCAAGGTGACCCAGCACGGCTGAACCTGCTGCGTCACACCGTGATTCGTCGGATGGTGAGATATCCGCCGAGACCGGCAAGCACCGCCAGCACCGCTACCAGACTGCTGGCCGCCAGGATGTCCAGGTTCGCCACGAACGAACCGAACGCCACCCATGCCCCCCTCCAGGTGATGACCATGACCCCGAGGACGACGATCAGCGACAGGCATCCGAAGAAGATCACGGAACCGATCAGGGCGAAGCGCCGATAGATCAAACCCGCCCACAGCCCGAACACGAAGACCAGCGTCATCAGCACGAAGTTCGTGATCAGCACCTGGTACCAGGGTCCGTCCAGGATCCACGGCACCCGGAAGAAGTGCAGCTGCATCCACCAGCCGCCGGTCAGCCCCTCGACCCACCACAGCACGGTCAGGACCACCGCATAGACCAAGCACAGGCCGACGACCAGCAACACCGTCCCGAGGTAGTAGGTGCGCCGACTGACCCCGAGCGTGAAGGCGAAGGGCAGGAACTTCGTCGCGGCCTGCACCCCGATCACGGCCATGAAGATGTAGATCGAGATGAGGGCACCGGTGAAGTCGCCGGCCGGCTGGGTCAACGGGATCACCGCGAAGATCGCGACGTTGATGGCGAAGATGAAGGCCATCAGACCCCACACCATCCAGGTGTAGGAGAACCGGTCCACCAGATGCAGTCTCGCGACCTTGACCAGGTTGGCGGCGCTCATGCGCTGATCCTTTCCCGCTGGTCGCCCGACGAGCGGACGACGAATTCCTGCAGCGACACCGGGCCGAGGTCCAGGTTCATCTCTCGGGCGCGAGCCCGGGCGAGGTCGTCCAACGGACCGTTGATCGTCGCCGTCGCCATGGAGCCGAGGCCCTGCCGGACCAGCACGTCCCGGTGCGCGATGAACTCGTCGACGGCCGACGCCCGCCCGCTGACGATGACCGCGCGGCCGCGGAGATCGTCCGCGTTGGCATCGACGACGATGCGGCCCCGGTCGATGACGATCACGTGCTCCAGCAGGTTCGCCACCTCGTCGATCAGGTGGGTGGACAGCAGGATGGTCCGCGGGTGTTCGGCGTAATCGGCGAGCAGCCGGTCGTAGAAGATCTGCCGGGCAACGGCATCCAGCCCCAGGTAGGGCTCGTCGAACAGGGTGATCTCGGCCCGGGCGGCCAGCCCGATGACGATCCCGACCGCGGAATGCATGCCGCGCGAGAGCTTCTTCAGCGCCCGGTTCGCCGGGAGGTCGAAGTCCTTCATCAGCTGATCGGCCAGTTCGGCATCCCACCCCGGGTAGAACCAGGAGGCGGCTTCCAACGCGCGCTTGACCTTGATGTCGGGATAGACCTGGCTCTCCTTGACGAACATCATCCGGCCGAGCACGGCGTCGTTCTCCAACGGGTTCTGCCCGTCGACCCGGACCGAGCCCGAGCTGACGAATTCCTGGCCGGTGATGATGCGCATCAAGGTCGACTTGCCGGCTCCGTTGCGCCCGAGCAGCCCGGTGATGGTGTCGGTCTGCAGCGCGGTGCTGACGTCGTCCAGGGCGGTGGTGCCGCCGCGGTAATGACGGCTGACGTGGTCGATGACAACGATCGGAGTCATGACGCCTCGCCTTCTTCCGATGGGTGGATGGTGTGCGGTGAGGGCACGGATCGGGTCCGGTCGGGTGGATGCCGGATCATCTCGATCAGCAGCTCGGTGTCGATGCCGATCCGTCTGGCCTCGGTGACCAGCGGATCGACGTACTGCTCGGCGAACTCCTTGCGCCGCAGGTCGATCAGCCGGTCCCGCGCGCCGGTGACGACGAACATGCCAATCCCCCTGCGCTTTTCCAGGATGCCGTCGTCGACCAGCAGGTTGATGCCCTTGGCCGCCGTTGCCGGATTGATCCGGTGGAAGGCCGCGAACTCGTTGGTCGACGGGACCCGGTCACCCTCGGCCAAGGTGCCGTCCACGATGTCGGAGACCAGCTGGTCGGCGATCTGCAGGAAGAGCGGTGAACCCTCGTCCAGCATCTCGCCTCCCCCGCCAGGTTCTCTGGTTCAGTGGTTCGTTACTTAACTAGTGTACCCATGCACGTTCGGGGTGCGCAAGCGGCTTCTTTAGTAAGCGAAACTGCGTCATCGGCCGGGGCGGGGGCGCCATGGGTCCGCGCAGAACCGGCGTGGGAGGCGGGGTCGCCGTCAGAGCCACGCCACGCCCGACCGGGCCCGGCCCTTGGGGCGCTTCTACCGCTCACCACCTGCTGCAGTCATCGCACAGCGCCAGTTCGACCCCACAAGCGCCCACACCCCGGGCGGGTCGTAGCGGCCCCCAGCCCCACGAGCGGCCGGCACCCGCGAGCCGAGCCGCGCCACGCCCGACCAGGCGGGAATCGGGCTGGCCGGTCAAAGGCCACGCCACGCCGGACGCGTCCCGGCTCATGGGGCACAACTCCCGCTCACCACATGCTGCAGTCACCACCCAGCGCCAGTTCGACCCCACCAGCGCGCGCACCCCGGGCGTGTCAGACCAGCCAGGCGGGAAGCGGGCTCGCCGTCAAATCCTCGTCATCAGGTCAGGGGGATCTTGATGACCTGACCCGCTCCGGCACAGACCGAGCAGACACTCACGTAGGCAGTGTCTTTCACCAGGGCCA
>Ga0164307_10000988_pt1 | contig 12726 bp, 11 predicted proteins | sample Whisoiple_243_MG_FD_110214 | JGI IMG/M metagenome (GOLD analysis project Ga0164307, IMG submission 110214) | Soil microbial communities amended with fresh organic matter from upstate New York, USA - Whitman soil sample_243_MG | ecosystem: Environmental > Terrestrial > Soil > Unclassified >...
GAACAACCCATGGCGTTCAACAATCGCAACCGCAGTCTGCTCAGCTTGGTGCACCACACGGAAAGAGATCTGCTCTATCTTCTCGATCTGTCCCGGGATCTCAAGCGGGCCAAATACTCTGGCCTCGCTCGACCCACCTTGACAGGCAAGAACATCGCGCTCATTTTCGAGAAGTCCTCAACGCGTACCCGCTGTGCGTTCGAGGTGGCAGCGTACGACGAGGGTGCCCACGTCACGTATATCGATCCCAACTCATCGCAGATCGGACACAAGGAGTCCATGAAGGACACCGCGCGGGTGCTGGGCCGGATGTACGACGCGATCGAGTACCGCGGCGCAGGCCAGGAGATCGTCGAGGAGTTGGCCGATTACGCGGGGGTGCCGGTGTTCAACGGCCTCACCGACGAGTTCCATCCCACTCAAATGCTTGCCGACATTCTCACGATGACCGAGCACTGTCCTAAACCATTGACCGACATATCTTTCGCGTTTGTCGGGGACGGGCACAACAACGTGGCCAACTCACTGCTTCTGGTGGGCGCCAAGCTCGGCATGGACGTGCGAATCGGCGCGCCGCACGATCTGTTTCCCAGCGACGAGCATGTGACGACGTGCCAGGACTTCGCGACCGCGTCCGGGGCCCGGGTCACCGTCACCGATGATCCGCTCAAGGCGGTGAGCGGCGTCGACTTCATCTACACCGACGTGTGGGTGTCGATGGGTGAGCCGGTCGAGACGTGGGGCGACCGTATCGACATGCTGCTCCCGTTCCAGGTCAACTCCGAACTGATGCGTGCGGCAGGCAATCCCAGGGTGAAGTTCATGCACTGCCTGCCCGCGTTCCACAACTGCGAGACGAAGGTCGGCGCACAGATCGCCGCGCAGTACCCGCACCTCGCGAACGGTATCGAGGTCACCGAGGATGTCTTCGAGAGTCCGGCTAACATCGCCTTCGAGCAGGCCGAGAATCGGATGCACACGATCAAGGCGGTCCTGGTGGCCGCTCTGGGCTGAGGAACGTCATGCGCATTGTGATCGCGCTCGGCGGCAACGCGCTGCTGCGACGCGGGCAACCCATGACCGCGGAGAACCAGCGGGGCAACATCCGGACGGCAGCCGAAGCCATCGCCGCGGTGGCACCCGACAACGAGATCGTCATTGCCCACGGCAACGGCCCGCAGGTGGGCCTGCTGGCATTGCAGGCGGCGGCCTACCACGACGTCGCGCCGTACCCTCTCGACGTACTGGGAGCTCAGACCGAGGCGATGATCGGCTACGTCATCGAGCAGGAACTCGGCAACCTGCTCCCACCCGAGCAACAACTTGCGACGGTGCTGACGATGATCGAGGTGGATCGCCAGGATCCCGCCTTCGACAACCCCACCAAGCCGATTGGTCCGGTGTACGACCTAGAGACCGCCGAACGCCTCAAGGCCGCAAGCGGCTGGACGATCGCGGCAGACGGAGACATGTTCCGCCGTGTGGTGGCCAGCCCAAAACCCAAGCGAATCTTCGAGATCGGACCGATCCGTAGCCTGGTCGAGCGAGGCACGATCGTGATCTGCGCCGGCGGTGGTGGTATCCCGACGATGTATGACGAGCACGGAAAGCTGCACGGGGTGGAAGCCGTCATCGATAAGGATCTCGCATCGGCGCTGCTGGCTCGGCAGCTCGACGCTGACCTGCTCGTTATCGCCACCGACGTCGACGGCGTCTACACCGACTGGGGGACGCCGGAGCAGACTCGCCTGGGCCTGGTCACTCCCGGGGACCTCGAGCGGCTGGACCTGCCCGCGGGCTCGATGGGCCCCAAAGTCGAAGCTGCGTGTGGCTTTGCGCGGACCACGGGCAATGAGGCCGTCATCGGATCGCTTGTCGACATCGCGAAGATCGTCGACGGCACAGCAGGCACGCGGGTTCGCCCTTGATGGACTGGGCGATCGGAGTGGCCGGGGCTCTGCTCGTAGCAGTGGTGGTCCGCGACGTGTTCCACACGCTGTTCCACCCGATCGGCCACGGCAGCATTGCGCCACAAGTGATGAAGTTCGTCTGGTGGCTGCTGCGGCTATTCCGGCCAGATCGCCGGATCGCATCGTTGACCGGTCCGCTAGGAATCGCACTGGTCGTGCTCACCTGGGGGGCGATCGCGGTGCTCGGCTGGGCCATGGTGTACTTCGCACATATGCCGAACGGCTTCGCCTACGGCTCGGAACTGAATCCCGCTCACCGCAACGATGTGTTGGACTCGCTGTATGTGTCACTGGTGACCATCGGAACGCTCGGGTTCGGCGATATCGTGCCCACGTCGCCGCTTCTTCGACTGATCGTTCCGCTGGAGGCTCTGTTCGGCTTCATGCTGCTCACCGCCGCGGTGTCGTGGGTTCTCCAGATCTACCCCGCTCTGCACCGCAGACGCGTTCTGGCGCTGCTACTCTCGACGCTGCGAGAGGCGCGCCGAGCAAACCCGGACCTGGGTATCGACAGTGTCCCCACCGACGTACTCACCGGACTCAGCGCCGCCCTCGTCGAAGCCCGCAACGATTTCACTCAGTACGGTGCGACGTACTACTTTCGCGACCTGGAGGCCGACGCGTCGTTGGCGGCCTCGCTCGAATACGCCACCGCGCTAGCTGTTGAGGCCACTGAAAGCGCGCATCCGCAGACACGGCTGGCAGGCGGACTCATCACCGCTGCCGTCGACAGCCTCGCCGAACTGCTCAACCAGGAGTTCTTGCGCTTCGACGGGGATACCGCCGCCGTCATCAAGGCCTACGCGCAGGATCATCGGCATACCGGCTGAACGATTGCAGGCGGGGTGCTAAGCATGTCCCTTGAGCATCAGGTTCCAGTACATGAACGGCAGGCCGTACTTCTTGAGGTACCAGTAGGCACGGTGCGGCTTGGTCGGGTCGAGTAGCGGGAAGGTGGGTTCCAGATTCAGGTCGTAGTCGAACTCCGCCAACAGCATTGCGTGCGACGAGGTGACGATCGGGCACGACGAGTAACCGTCATAAGAGGCCCGCAGCGGTTGGTTCTTCAGTAGGGCGTCGATGTTGTCGACGACGACGGGTGCTTGTTTGCGGATGGCGGCGCCGGTCTTGGAGTTCGGCGACGAACCGGCGTCACCCAGGCTGAACACGTTCGGGTACCGCACATGCTGCATCGTGTGTTTATCGATGTCGACGTAACCCATTGCGTCACCGGTCGACAGCGGACTGGACTTGATCCAGTCCGGAGCGGACTGCCGCGGCACGGCGTGCAAAACGTCATACGGCAGCATGGTGTCGGTCCCCCCCTCGCCGACACTGGCGATCCCGACCTTGTGTGACGCAGCGTCGACCGAGGTCAGCTCGGAGTTGGTGTGCAGGGTGATGCCGTAGTCGGCGATGATCGTGTCGAGGCTGTCAGCGATCGCGGGGATGCCGAAGGGCCGCGCACCCGGCATGACAAGGTGGACTTCGATATCGTTGAGCACGCCCTGCTTTCGCCAGTAGTCGGACGCCAGGTAGGCGATCTTCTGCGGTGCTCCTGCGCACTTGATCGCGCCGGAGGGAACTGTGAACACCGCGGTGCCTGAGCGCAGGTTGCGGATGAAATCCCAGGTGCGCGGCGCGAGGTCGAAGCGATAATTCGACGACACGCCGTCGCGGCCCAGGGTGTCCTCGAGTCCCTCGGTCCGATTCCAGTCGAGTTGAATGCCGGGGCAGACGACGAGCACGTCGTACTCGTACGCGGCCCCGTCGGCGCAGGTGACCGCGTTGCTGTCCGGGTCAAATGCACTGGCGGCGTTGTTGATCCACGTCGCACCTTTCGGCATCACCGAAGATTCGGCGCGCTCGGTCCTCGCCGCCTGCACTTGCCCGCCGCCGACCAGGGTCCACAGCGGCTGGTAGTAATGCTTGCTTGACGGCTCGATGACCGCGACGTCGGTGTAACCCTTGTGGAGCATGCGGGCGGCGACGGTGATGCCGGCGGTCCCACCGCCGACGATCAGGATCTGGTGTTTGGCTCTGGTGGTCATAGTGTCTGGTCTCCTCGCATATCAGGCGCTTTGGTGGGCTTCGTCCCAGGCGCCATAGCCGCCCAGGATGTCGCTGACGTCGGCGAAGCCGTTCTGTCGCAACAGGCTCGCGGCGACCGAGGACCGGTAGCCACCGGCGCAGTACACGACGGTCGGCTTTTTCGGATCCAGTTCGCCCAACCGGCTCTGTAGCTCACCGACCGGGATGGCGATCGCGTCCGGGATGGTTCCCGCCGCGACCTCGCCCGGGTTGCGGACGTCGACGATCTGCAGATCCGCCAGCTCCGTCGCGCGCTCGTCGAACGCCTTCGCGGTCAGCCGGGATGCGACCTGTACGTCCTCGCGATGCGACAGCATCACGTCGAACGGCCGGTCGAGGTAACCGACCACGCGGTCGAAACCGATTCGAGCGAGCCGGTTTTTGCCTTCCAACTCGTGGCCCGGCTCGGTAACGAGCACGACGTCGACGTCGGACGGCAGGACAGACCCGGCGAACTCCGCGTAGCGGCCTTCCAGTCCGATGTTGATGGCGTGGCGCAGGTGACCCTGAGCGAATTCCTCCGGGCTGCGTCCGTCCACCAGGACGGCGCCTCGCTCGAGCGCCTCGCGGACTTGTTCATAGGTCATCGCCGTCGGCATCTTTGTCTCGTCGAGCAGCCCGCGGTCCTTGCGGTTGAGGATCGCGTCGTAGACGAAGTAGCTCGGCGCGGGCGGCTGTCCCTCGGTGACGAGGTTCATGAATGTCGCCTTGTCGGGGGCACGCAGCGCGTAGTTCGTCGCCTTCTGGTCACCTATCGTCGACCACAGGTCGGTGGACAGATTCTTGCCGCAGGCCGAGCCCGCGCCGTGCGCCGGGTACACCCGGGTGGCGTCGGGCAGCGTCATCAGCTTGTTGTGCAGCGAGTCATAGAGCTTGTCTGCCAGTTCCTCGCGGGTGAAGCCGATCGAGGCCAGCAGGTCGGGGCGGCCCACGTCGCCGATGAAGAGCGCGTCTCCGGTCAGGACGCCGTACGGGGTCTGGTCGTTGGCGTGCTCGTAGACCACGATCGACATCGACTCGGGCGTGTGCCCGGGGGTGTGCCGGAACTCCAACGTCACGTTGCCCAGCGAATAGCGTTCGCCGTCGGCGACCCCCGTCGACTCGAACTCGGTCTCGGCGACCGAGGAGTACACGATCTTCGCGCCGGTAGCTTTAGCCAACTCCAAATGGCCGGACAGGAAATCGGCGTGGAAGTGCGTCTCGATGACCAGTTCGATGTTGTAGCCGTACTTCTTGGCATCGGACAGGTACTCGGCAACGTCACGCTGCGGATCGACCACGACTGCGCGACCGCTGGTTTCGTCAGCGACGAGATATGACGCATGCGACAGACAGTCCAAGTAGTACTGGATGAATTTCATCTCGCCAGTCCTTTCGTTCGGCGGTGGTAAGACCATCGTGCCTATACCCCTATGGGTATGTCAAGTACCCTGGGGGGTATCTTATTCCTATCTTGACAATACCCACGGGGGTATAACTATAATGTCAATCAAAGATACCCCCGGTGGTATTTAGAGACCTAGAGGCCTAGGTCACCGCCGGCCTCGCCGGAAGGACCCTGATCACCATGACCGCTACCAATACGATTGATTCACAGGACCTCAGTGAGCGCCTCAGTTCGGCTGCGCCACCACGAGTTCTCGATGTCCGAACCGCCGGCGAGTCCGAGGCCGCTCATATCGCCGGTGCCTACAACGTGCCGCTGGATCTGCTGCGCGAGCACCGCGACGAGATCATCAGCCACCTCGACGACGAGATCGTCCTGGTCTGTCGCTCCGGGCAACGTGCCGCGCAGGCCGAGGAGACGCTGCGCGCGGCTGGCCTGTGCAACGTGCACATCCTCGACGGCGGCATCACCGCCTGGGAGACCGAGGGTTTCGCGGTCAACCGCGGAGCGCAACGCTGGGACCTCGAGCGCCAAGTCCGCCTCGTCGCCGGCTCGCTCGTGCTGACGAGCATTCTGGGCAGCATCGCCACGCCGAAGCTCAAGTGGCTGGCCGCCGGCGTCGGCGCGGGGCTCACCTTCGCGGCGCTGTCCAACACCTGCGCCATGGGCATGCTGCTGTCCAAGCTGCCCTACAACCGCGGCGCCACCTGTGATGCCCAGACTGTCGTGGCGCAGCTCATCGGGTCGCCCGCTGACCAGAAGGTCGGGTAACCGACATGATCGCATTGACCATCGGTCTGGCCGTGTTCGTCGGCGTCGCACTGGGTCTGCTCGGCGGTGGAGGGTCCATCCTGACCGTCCCGCTATTGGCGTATGTCGCCGGGATGGACGCCCATCAAGCCATCGCAACGTCGTTGCTCGTCGTCGGCGTCACAAGCGCGGTTGGCGGTATTTCGCACGCACGCGCCGGTCGGGTGCAGTGGCGCACGGGCCTGATCTTCGGGAGTGCAGGCGTCGTCGGCGCCTACACCGGCGGCCTGGTTGCCAGCTTCATTCCCGGGACGATCCTGCTGATCGGCTTCGCCGTGATGATGATCGCCACCGCTCTTGCCATGCTGCGCGGACGCAGGAGCCCGGAATCCTCGAATGCCCTGCAACGCATGCCGATCGCGGTGATTCTCGCGGAGGGACTTGCAGTCGGCCTGGTGACGGGCCTGGTGGGCGCTGGCGGCGGGTTTCTGGTCGTGCCCGCCCTCGCTCTCCTCAGCGGCCTGCCGATGCCCACCGCGGTGGGGACTGCGTTGATCGTGATCGCCATGAACTCCACGGCGGGTTTGGCAGGACACCTGTCCAGTGGGTCGGTTGACTGGACGGTGGCCTCGGCCATCGCGACGGCGGCCGTGATCGGAGCCCTTGTGGGGGCGCGCCTGACGGCGAGCATCGATCCTGGCGTCCTCCGCAAGGGATTTGGCTGGTTCGTATTGGCGATGTCTTCGGTGATTCTCGCCGAGGAGATCCACCCGAGGGTGGGTATCGCGATGGCGGCCCTCACAGCGACAGCGGCCGTGATGACGTTCGTTTGCACGAGGTACGCCCATTGCCCGCTGCGCCATCTCAGCGCGAGGCAGGACTCGGGCCTTGGCGCGGCCTAACCGCTGTGGGAATACCCCCGTGGGTACTATGGCTATAGCGTTCGTAGAGAGGAGCGACACCCATGGTTGGTGACGAGGACGCAATCGCCGCGGTGCTCAACAGGCTGCGCAGGGCCCAGGGACAGCTCGCCGGCGTGATCGCGAGGATCGAACAGGGCCGCGATTGCAAGGACGTCGTGACGCAGCTGGCTGCGGTGTCGCGGGCCCTGGACAAGGCCGGGTTCAAGATCGTCGCAACCGGATTGCGCGAATGCCTGACCGGAGAGGCCGCCGACGGCAAGCAGCCGATGACCGAAGCTGAACTGGAGAAGCTGTTCCTGGCCTTGGCCTGACTCGATAGCGATCACTCAATTTGCCAGTGCCAGAACGTCGTCGAAGCCGCCGACGAGACAGTCGTAAAAGACGTCGAAGTCCGGTATGGCACCGGTGTCGACATTGATTCCGAGGGCACAGGTGTCGACATACGACAGCAGGGTCACGTTCAAGGCCGCGCCGATCGTCGGAGAGAACGCGTATTGCTTCTGCACGGAGGCGCCGGCCAGATATACCGGTGTCGGAAAAATATACCGGTGTCGGAAAACCTGGCACGTCACTGGCTACGAAATCGACGTGCTTCAAGGTCGAACCGACATACCAGCGAGGAGCTAGATTGAGGACACCTGCGATGAGTTGCGTATAGGCCAATGACTTTTCGTCTCGCAGCCTGTTTGTCTGCTCGTGAACCTTTCGGACTAGGTGCGCGGCATCGCGGTCGACCGCCGACAAGCTGAACCGCATCACATCAACTGCGTTGCAGGGCCTATAGGGCCGAAGGCGTCCTTTCAGGGGTGCTTTGTTCCCGGTTCCCGCGTTCCGAGGTCCCTCGCCGGTCGGGCCGTTTGTCACATGCCACTCGCTTCCAGGAATGGGCCGAAGCACCGCGTCAGGGACGAAGGGACGTTGGTCCCTACCGTTCGTGACCTTCGGCGCGGTGACTGTGGCCGTCGGACGCTACTCGTGGCGCGCAGTAGATAGCAGTGTCGATCCCATGACAGCGACGCACCACGGGGCAGCGGTTCGCCGAGTAGCGCCCCGTTGGCAGTCGCTCGTTGAGCCCACCCTGGTCGTGTCCACTGTCGGCACGCTGGCGGCCGGTGGAATCGCATGGCTGGTGGGGTGGCACGCGGTTGCAGACGGTTTCTGGATCGCGGGCACTTTGGTCGCGGTGATACCCGCGCTGGTCTGGATGCTGGTCGCCCTGCGGCGCGGTCGCGCCGGCGTCGACCTGATTGCGGTGCTATCGCTGGTCGGGACGCTGTTGGTTGGCGAATATCTGGCCGGTGCGCTGATCGCCGTGATGCTCGCGGGCGGACGGGCGCTCGAAGCGGCGGCGGAGCGTAGAGCCTCGCATGACCTGCGCGCGCTGCTCGAGCGTGCGCCGCGATCTGCTCGTCGCCGCGTCGGCACCGAGGTCAGCGTCATACCGGTCGGTGAGGTGTCGGTCGATGACCTCATCGTTGTCGGCCCTGGCGAAGTGGTTCCCGTCGACGGTCGCATCGCCGACTCGGTGGCCGTGCTGGACGAATCAGCGTTGACCGGTGAGCCGCTGCTGGTGGAGCGCCAAGCCGGAGAACCGGTCCGCAGCGGCGTCCTGAACGCCGGCGGCGCTTTCGAGCTCGCCGCGACCGCGACCGCACAGGACAGCACGTATGCGGGCATAGTGCGGCTCGCACAGCAAGCCGGTGCGGAAAGTGCGCCGATCATTCGGCTCGCCGACCGCTACGCCGCGTGGTTCGTGCCTCTGGCGCTGGTGATCGCTGCCGGTGCATGGCTGGCCAGCGGATCGGCTGTCCGGGCCGTAGCGGTCCTTGTCGTCGCGACGCCGTGTCCCCTGCTCCTCGCTGCGCCGGTCGCGATCGTATCCGGGCTGTCGCGTGCTTCTCGTCAGGGCGTTGTGATTCGAAGCGGCGGTGCACTCGAGAACCTGGGGAACGCAACCACTTTGGTGCTGGATAAGACCGGCACTCTGACGATGGGGCGCCCTGCCGTTGTCGAGGTAGTCACCGCGCCCGGACGCAACGCGTCGGAGGTACTGCGATTGGCGGCATCCGTAGATCAGCTTTCACCGCATGTCCTGGCCGAAGCCATCGTCACCGAAGCCGTCACCCGAGGTCTGAGGTTGTCACTGCCGTCCAATGTGAGCGAGGAGCCGGGCCGCGGGGTGATTGCCACGATCGATGACCACACCGTTTCGGTCGGCAAGCTCCGTCCAGACGCCGTTGTCGCCGAATGGGCACGGTCCGCCGTGAACCGGGCGACTCTGGACTCCGCCGCCATCGCTTGGGTGTGCGTGGATGACGACGTCGTTGGAGCGGTCTTGTTACGAGATCCGTTGCGACGCCAGGCACCTCGAACGGTGCGGCGGTTGCGAACGGCTGGCTTGAAACGACTCGTCATGCTGACCGGTGACCGCGCCGAACCGGCGCACGAGGTGGCCACGGTGCTCGGACTCGACGACGTCTATGCCCAGCAGAGCCCCGCCGACAAGGTCGCCGCCGTTCGCGCCGAACGCGGCCGGGCGGGGACGGTCATGGTCGGCGACGGCATCAACGACGCACCGGCGTTGGCGGCGGCCACGGTGGGTGTCGCGATGGGTGCGCGTGGCGCAACGGCCTCGTCCGAAGCAGCTGACGTCGTGCTCACCACCGACCGGCTGGACCGCCTCGCCGATGCCATGGAGATCGCGCGCTGGTCACGGCACATCGCTGTGCAGAGTGCCGTTGTCGGCATGGCATTGTCCTTGCTGGCGATGGTGATTGCCGCGATGGGTTGGCTGCCTCCTGCCGCTGGTGCGTTGCTGCAGGAGTGCATCGACGTCACGGTGATCCTGAACGCGTTGCGCGCTCTAAGGGGCAACCCTGCCGACGAAGTCGAGTTGGCCGCAGGCACCGAAGAGCTGCTGCGGCGCTTTGCGGCCGAGCATGACGAACTCCGCGACACAATCGGATTGCTGCGCGATGCCGCCGATCGCCTTGTCATAGGTGCCGACGCAGCTGCGCTGGCGTCGCTCGCCCGCGCACACGCATTCCTCGCCGAGGAACTTCTGCCTCACGAGAGAGCTGAAGAGACCCAGTTGTATCCCGCGCTGGCCGGTCCGCTCGGCAGCGGTGAAGCGACCGCGACGATGAGCAGAACACACGCCGAAATCCAACGGCTTTCCGATCGGATCGGCACGCATGTCGCACTCGCCACGTCCGGCAAAGGAATCCAGCCCGATCAAGTTGATGACCTGCTGGCGTGTCTATACGGCCTCTATACGCTTCTGCATCTGCACTTCTTGCAGGAAGAGGAGAACTACTTCACGTTGAGCGATCACGAGCCGAAGAAGGCGGAATGCGCCCCTTCGTCCCGCCGACGCAGGGCTACTGGTTGACGATCACGGCCAAGAAGAAGCCGACCGATCGACCGGAATGGCAATGTGTGCGTGCACACGCGCCCAGATTGCGCCGGACCTCTTCCGTTTGTGACGTTAGTGCTGTCGCGCGACGATGACTGGTACGCGAGCCTCCTGCGCTACGGCGGTACTGACCGAGCCGAGCAACATCCCGCCGAATCCACCCCGGCCGTGACTACCCACGACGACGAGCTGGGCCTTCTCAGCCTGTTCGAGAAGATGGCGGACGGGTCGCTCAAACTCGACAACGCGCTGGACCGTGACCTCCGGATAGCGTTCCTGCCAGCCGGAAAGGCTCTCGGCGAGCGTCTTGCCCGCTGCCGATTGCACGCCCGCTGAGTCAATGCCGATGATGGTCGGCGTGTCGGCATCGCTCCATACGTGCAATGCCACCAAATCCACGCCCCGCCAGGAGGCTTCGTCAAAAGCGATCGCCGTCGCCAACTCCGACGCCCGCGATCCGTCAATCCCGACCACAACCGGCAGTCCCGGCGATTGAGGCAAGGACGACACCTCGTCGTGGATCACTGCGACTGGGCAATGAGCGTGATGAATCAGTCCTGTACTGACCGACCCGAGCAAGCGATGCTGTCCGGTTCGGCCACGGCATCCAACCACCATCAGCTGGGCCTCTTTGGACAGATCGGCAAGAGCCGGTACGTATCGTCCGAAGAGTATTTCACTGCCGATCTCCGGTCGATCACTGTGGGTGGTGTCGTCCTTGACGACCTTGATGGCGTCGGCGATGACACCTCGGGCATCGTTCTCCTGAATCTCGAGAACCTCCTGAGGAACTCGGCCTGCGGGCCACGCCAGCGCTGATACCGCGACCGATATCGGGGTGACCACGTGAACGACGGTGAGCGGGACATGCCGCATCACTGCCTCCCGCGCAGCCCACCTCACCGCCGCCTGTGACCACGGGGACCCGTCGGTGCCCACGATGACTCCGTGATGTGCGAAGTGCTTGGACATTTCGCGTCCTCCTCAGTGACCGGCCGACATGGATGACGATAAGGATCCAGAGCTAATCGAGTCTGGAGGCGTTGGTCCCGATTGATGGCGCCAAACGGCCTCAGGCCGGCGCACTCGAGGACTACTGACATCACACCGAGGGACCAACGGCCCTGCTTCACAGGTCTCCGCGCGACATACCGTCATTTCATGACGACAGCGACGATATGCCGCGGAGCGCAACCCAAAAGTAAAGCGGCGCAATGCGCGCCGACCCTCTGAGGAGTATGAAATGACGAAGAGCGGAATCGCGGTCGCTGTCGACGGGTCGGCGGAGTCGGATGCAGCGGTGCGGTGGGCGGCCCGCGAAGCCCTTCTGCGAGAGGCGAATGTCACGCTGGTGCACGTCGTCGCTCCAGTGGTCGTCACGTGGCCCGTCGGATACCTACGCGCGAGTTATGCCGAGTGGCAAGAGGAAAACGCTCAGCACGTCGTCGAACAGGCACAGAAGATCTTTCAGGCCGAAGTGGGCAACGAGACGTTGCCAGCGGTCAAAGCCCAAGTACTACACGACTATGCCGCTCCCGGCCTTGTCGCAGCGTCCCGGGATGCGGAGATGATCGTCGCGGGCAGCCGAAGCCTGGGTGCGATCAGTGGGACATTGCTGGGTTCCGTCAGCCGCACGTTGCTACACCACGCCCGTTGCCCCGTTGCGATCATTCACGCGAACGAAGCCGATGCACAGCACAGCACCGCGCCGGTGGTGGTCGGCATCGACGGCTCACCGGCATCCGAGGCAGCCACGGCCTTGGCGTTCGACGAGGCGTCCCGTCGACACGTCGACTTGGTCGCCCTCCACGCTTGGAGTGACGTTGGGATTACTCCCGTAATGGGCATGGATTGGCACGGGTACGAGGCTCTGGGACACGAGGTGCTGGCCGAACGTTTGGCCGGTTGGCAGGAACAGTATCCGGATGTCCAGATCCAGCGACGGATCGTCTGCGACCGGCCGGCCCGTTGGCTGGTCGACGAGTCTGAGGACTCTCAGTTGGTAGTCGTCGGAAGCCACGGCCGCGGGGGATTCGCCGGCATGCTTCTCGGCTCCGTGAGCACGGCTGTCGCGGAAGCGGCGAAGTGCCCGGTGCTCGTGGTTCGCAGTTAGAGCGCGGCATGCTCATCTGTCCCAACGGGCACCATAATCCTGCGGACCAACAGCTCTGCCGGGTATGTTACGAACGC